>OUNM010668780.1_pt1 | contig 25132 bp, 34 predicted proteins | sample 1769961 | NCBI WGS metagenome assembly OUNM01 (sample SAMEA3914820, study PRJEB12502) | metagenome | biome: forest; material: soil | place: USA | collected 2012-03-12 | depth 0.3 m | reverse complement strand
CGCGTCCACCACGGCGAGTCGATCAGCGTGCTTTTCAATCACGACTAACGCATGAATCTGGAGGCGTTACAAAAAAAAAAGGTGTGCATCCAACAACATACATCGCATCAGGCGTTTTCATTCCCGTCCGTCTTTTCTTGGTGAGGTCCTTTACCCCGGGACAAATATACAAAAAGACATTTGCATTGGGCGGTTGAAGTGGAATGCCCGGCTTTCGGGGCATTCGTCTAGGGGGTGTTTCTTCGGCGTTCGGGGAGTGTGCGCATTTTCTTTCCATCTCATTTTGTCGGACTATCAGATCTGGGACAGAAGACAGGCTCGGAGTGGACACCCGTTTGCCTAAGACCTAGACACGCCATGCAGTCGGAATGCATGCGCACAACATATCCCATCGGGGATGCTGATGCTGGCGGTTGGGCAGTGGGCAGTAGCATGTTTCCTATCGCCCGGTCTGTTTGCGACTCATTAGGAGTAATCAGTCACCCACGGTCTCTACTGGTCATTCTTGAAGAACAAGGCATGCCTCCACAAGGACCTGACTGCCGCACTCACCCTGCATGCGGTGATCTATGGGAGCGTCTGGCGAGTTGGTGCTTGGTAGGCCATTCCCCAGATGTTCAACCCATGTTCAAGCTATGCTCTTTGTGTGTCTGGAGACGGGAAGGGGCCCTAGAAATAGGGCTGTTCCTCGAGGGATTCAAGTCAAGCGACGGCTTTCTGCTTCTGTCAAGATCGATCTCGGCATTCATTCCGGCACGACGATCCCGTGTAGATCCGAGATGCGGGCCCGATCATGGGGGTCTACTAGCCCGGGTAGTCCGGCTTGGCAGATGCCGGATCCTGGGAATGACGTCCTTCTCCTTGACATTTTGTTTTCTGTTACATACTTTGTAGCACGTGGATTGGGGATTAGAGAGAGTCGGTTCCCTGGCTTGTCGGTCTTCGCAGCCACATGAGACAGATGGTTGTCCATAATTCTCGACGCCTCTGCCCGACTTTGCCTTCTGCATCTTGCGGACTGAATAAGTGATTGGGGAGTAAAAAGGAGTGGCAATGTAGAAGTAAAATATAACAAAATCAAGCAATAAACCACGTTCGAACTCTGGTTCCTCTCGTTCTCCTCATGCCTAGCTCCAAGCAAGGACTATCCCAACAGCATCACCCTCTACGTTTCTGAAGCGCAGCCGTTCAGCTGAAGTGATCAGCTAAATAAAACAAGCTTCGTCTCGTCCAGATACCAACCAATAACCGATATATCTCCGGATGTGCGGCAACACACACAGATAGGCCACCCACGACCGCTCTTTGACTGCATGTGCTATATAACCCCCCACACCACCGCTCCCCCTTTCACCACACCAGCCCCCGTCATGCATGGCCTTCTCAAATTCCCCCACAACCCCGTGATAACTAGCCGCCGTCAACACGCCTTCTATATACCCCGGTCGGCGATCATCACAAGAGTCCTCCACCACCCCTCGCCAAAGCCGCAACCACGACAACCCCTATCTCCCTCCTTTCGCTCCCAGCAACAATGCCAACAACAACCCCAGCACCACCGTACCCCAGAAACAGCAACAGCCCGCCCCGCACCCCCTCGACCACCCTCAACTTTCCAGTGGCAGCAGGACCAGGTTATGAAACCCCGCTAGAAAACCACACCACGGCCAATGGCTTTCCCTTTCCCCTGACCTTACCCTCCTCCGCATCTGCGCGACAGAACGGTGGTGATGCTGCCAGTGAGAGCAGCAGGAGGAGGAGGGAGGAGGGAGGGTTTGAGAGTCTTGATGGGACGGTGTTGATGGCCCGGGGATTGAGAACGAAGGTTGGGATAAGGGATAGGATTGGGTGTTTTCGGTGGACTTGGTTTACCATGACTATGGTATGGTTTTGTTGAGTTACTCAGCTTGGGGGGAAATATTGTGGGTTGTGCTGATGGGGTTGGTGGGAGGTAGGCTACGGGGGGGATCGCAAATGTGGTGCACTCTAGTAGGTGTTCCCCCCCCTTTGTTTGTTTGTTTGTTTGCTTTGGAAAGGGGTGGTGATAAAAGGGGTGGCAGGTTGGGATTGCTGACTTGGATATGCAGTCCCTTATGAGACCAGATGGCTGACGGGCATCGGTCTCGCGTTCTTCTTTTTGAATATCTGCTTGTTTGTTCTAAACTTGATCTTGATATCTCTTCGGTTCTACTGGCGGCCACGGAGTTTCGTGGACTCGTTCACCGACCAGTTTGAGAGCCTGTTTATCTCGGCGGTTGTGAGTGCCCCCTGAGCTCTGTTGCCGTTGTTGGTATAGATACACAAACTGACAATTGCGTGAGATCGTCTCGTAAGTCTGTGCTGCACACCTAACACCCCGACAACCGGCGACTTAACTAGACACAGGACAGCAACAATCCTCATCACCATAATCCAATATGGCGTGCCCAACGCGGGACCCTGGCTTCTCAAAACTGTCGAGGCCCTCTTTTGGATCTACATTGGCGTGAGTTTCACGATCAGCGCCGGTCTGTACTTGACTCTCTGGTCAACACAGTAAGCAAAAGCCATTACCCCTTTTACCCCTTTCCCAGACCACACCCAAGCCTAACCCCCAACAGGGTCTTCCCGATACACACGATGACGCCTATCTGGGTCTTCCCCGCCTACCCGCTTCTCCTCACCGCCCCCCTCGGCGCCAATCTCCTCTCCGCCGCCGCCACGACAGGCCGTCTCCGACTCGCCGGCCAAGACGGCAGCGGCAACGGCGACGCCATCGACGCAGTACCAATAGCACTAGCGGCCGTCACGGCGCAGGGCACGGGCTTCCTCATCAGCTTCATGGTCTGCGCGGCCTTCCTCTACCGGCTGATGACGCAGAAGCTGCCGCGCGACCACCAACGGCCGGGTGTGTTCATCTCGATTGGGCCAGGGGGGTTTACTTGTGCCGGACTGGGTGAGTGATTCTCCGCCTCCCTTTTCGGTCCAGTTTGGAAGAAAGACTAGGTGGTGGTTAATGGTGTTTAGGAGTGGTTGTGCTGATCTGAGCGGGGTGGTGTGTGTGCCTGTTGAGGGGAGTATTAGTCCAGCTAGGCACTCTTGCGCCGTCCATCTTCTCGCCCGACTTTGTCAGTTTGCCATCTTCCGACCCCTTGCTCCAGCAGCAGCAGGCGGTGTCGGCGCAGGTCCTCCGGCTGCTGGCCTACATGGTTGGGCTGTGGCTTTGGGGCCTGAGCCTCTGGTTCTTCCTAGTGTCGGTCGGGTCGCTGTGGAAGTACCTGCGCCCTGAGAGCAAGGGGAAGCTGCGGTTCCAAATGACGTGGTTCTCGTTTGTGTTTCCGAACACGGCGTTGGTGAGGCCCATTCTTTCTCTGTGCGGAGCGAGGGATGGGATGCTGATGGATGCCGCATAGGTGACGGCGACGGAAGCGCTCGGCACTGCGTTTGGCAGCTCTGGACTTCAGGTCTTTGGGTGTGTGCTGGCCGGGTGTCTCGTCGTGGTGTGGATTTTGGTATTTGCGAAGATGCTGCGGTGTCTGTGGAGGAGAGAGCTGTAAGTCCTGCCACTCCCATCTTGACTTCTCGTGGTTGATGCTCGAACTAGACTGTGGCCAAGCGAACAGGACTAGAAGTCTGTTCTTAGTGAAAGACTCGGGATCCATGGTGAGAGCAACGGTAGCACCGTCCTGTCAGAAGAAGTGGTCCTGATGTCCGCGCAGGCATGGCAGAACCGGAGCGGTTCCTCGCGTCGTTGGGGTTCTAGCATGCAGCTCAATGCCTTGTGTTGTCCTTTCTCCCCTGGCTTCTCACACAACAGCACTTACAATCAATTCATATTGCTCTGGCTCTCTCCTGGATCACCAACACAACGCACTCAAGTGAGCAGCACCCTTCCATCAGACCCCAGGAAACCCAAACAAACATCCATTGCAATCCCGCTCGTTGCCGTAAAATGTCTAAGATCAGGAAAATATCCAAGTTCCACCGCTGGCCGGCGAGGCGAATCCCGTTCCCTTCCCGCCAGGCTGCCTTTTGAATTCCCTTCACCACTTGCTCCCATTATAGCCAGCCAACTACAGCCAAAATTTGATACAGCAACAGCAAATGCCTTGATCTGTAAATGCCGGATCCTTCTCTTTCCCCCCAAAACCCAAACCCAGCCGCCACCCTTCGGGCGAACTCTCTCACAGCAGTGCCTCTAAAAATCCACTACCCGCAATCCTCGGCTGCTCGTTTTACTTGGCCAACCAGGGGAACTTCTTCTTGGTCGACTCTGCCATGCCGCCTCCCGAGGTCGGCTCGACTTGTAGACTGCGCTGGTAGATGTCCTAGATGGCGTCAAGTCAGCAACAGCGCACCAAGCATACAAGATACCAAGACAAAGAAAACCCACCTCATCATCAGTCGGCATCCGACAATCCAGAATCAACTCCCGGCCCGTATCATGGCGATGCAGGTTCGGATACGGCTGTCCCTGGCTCTTCATGATGGGCAGCAGCACCTCACCAAGCACCTCAAACTTCTTCCAGTTGATGCGGTCGCCGCCGGGCCCGACAAAAGTCTTGCTGCCCTCCTCGGCCGAGACCAGGTCGCGGCGGTGCAGCGGCATGAAGGGGATGCGCGGCAGCGGCGAGTTCTCCCAGGCCAGGCGGTACGCGAAGTGGCTCTTCTGCGTGCCCATCAGCAGCACCAGCCCCGCGAAGCGCTTCTGCACATCAGGCGCGACCAGCGCGCGCGTCTGCGCGAGCCGATGGATCGCCGTGCCGTTGATACCCGCCAGCACGGCGGCCAGGCCGTTGTAGTTGTTGAGCTGGCGCAGCTTCTGCGCCACCACCATGAAGCGCTCGAGGCAGGGGGCGCGGTGCTTGGCCTTGTCTCGAATGAGGATCATGTTGGACACCCACTGGGCGACATGGTTGAAGTGCGAGATCATGCGGTTGACGTTTTTGAGGTTGCGGCACTTTGTCTTTTGGTCGTGCGACAGGCTGACGTGCCGCACCAGGTCGCGGATGCGGATCGAGCTGAACATGATCCAGTCGATGCGCGTCATCTCGTCGGCGAGGTCCTCGGCGTCCACCTCCATCAGCACGTGGTAACGGAACTTGTTGAGGGTGAGGTTGGCTATTGGCGTCAGGGTGGCCGCCTCGCGCTCGTAGTCTTCGACCGAGTGGAACTGGAACCGTGCCGGGCCTCGCTGGGCGTGCGCGTCCAGGCCGGACTGCTCTGAGCTCTGCGACGGGCGCCGCTGGCTGGGCTGGCTCGGGTCCTCCAGCTGCAGCGAGTCCATCGACTCGGCGATGCCGCTCCGCCTGCGTCCCGCCGCATCCTTGCCGTCGCCCTCCTCGGCCGGGTCGCACGTGGCCCAGCCCGTGTCGTCGTCCTCGGTAACCTTCTGCTCCAGATGCATCCGCATCTGGTGAGCGGCCGCAACGAAGACAGGATCCGCCAGCAGCTCCTTGATCAGTTTCTCCAGGCTCTTCCTCGTCGCCGACCTCGCAAAGTCCCCCGGGTACAGCGACAGCCATTTTGCCACCACTTCGATGATGCGCATCTGCGCCTCCGTCTTGATTAGATATTGTGCTGTCAGGTCGCCCCGCAGGCGGTCCAGCCGTGCGCGGATGGCGGCGAGCAGCGCGTAGGGGGTGGCGAATTTCCGGTACAGGCAGAGAAAGACGTCAGCAAAGTTCTGCTCTGCTCTCGACATCTTGGGCGCCAGGAGCCTGTCGACCAGGTCGTCGAAGCTCACGCCGGCAGCCTTGGCTGCCCTTTCGGGAAAATTCTCATCGTTGCGTTGCAAGATCGGTATATCCTCCGCGTATTGGTAAGACTCTCCGTCGGATTCGTCGACGTCCAGAAACGACTCGGTTCCGCTGTCGAGCCGGATGCCCGGAGTCCGCAGCATGCTGGACACCGTTTGTTGCTTGCCGTCCTCAGGGATGGATGCGCCGGGGTTGAAGTTGGTGCTGCCCGAGGCCACGCTTTGATAGTCCGGCCTTGGTGACCGTGAGGGCTGGGCGCCCCGGTATTGGCCTTCGTTGGGAGGTGTAGGGAAGCCGCGGATGAGTGAGAAGTCGGAGCTGGCTCTGCTGTGCTTGCTGTGCTGGCTGATTGGACGGCCATTGAGGACGTCGAGGGGCGCATCGAGATTCGCCGTGGAAGCAGCGCGTCTCCTAGGACCGGATCCGTCCGACTTCTCTGCTTTGGATTAGCCCTGGTCTTGTAACTGCAGCGAACCCGCATCTCACCTCCTCGCCGGTGGGCCAGGGCGGCTCTCGAAATAGCATGCAGGCACTCCCGGGTGGTGCTGGGCGCGTTGGACGCGGTCCTAAAGTGGCCAGCACACGTAGGAAAAGCGGCCGCGAGTCCAGCCAGATCTGGGTGTCGGAGGTCGTCGGGGGTGTCACATTTGGTAGCGACGAGGAGGGTCGGTAGGGAGGAGTTCGCCAGGGCAGCTGTGCCAATCAGCATGTGTCTGGTCGACTGCCAAAAGCCGAGGTTCGAGACGGCGACTCACCCATGATTGGGGGCACTTCCCGCGTGGTCTCCTCGTTGACGGCATCGTACATGATCAGAGCACCGTCGGTGCGGGGCATCATGTGTCCTCCGATCTGCTTCGGCCACTGTACGGGTTGGTTCGGGTCCAGCTCGATGCCCTCGAGGTCGAGCTCGACCAGGGTGACGAGGTACTGGGTGCCATCGAGCTCGTGGCGCAAGGTGGTGATGTTGGATGCCGAGGGTCGCGGCGTCCGGCGCAGCTGCTGTATGAAGGTGGACTTGCCAACGCCTTTGGCACCAATGATTGCGATGTTGATGGGTTCCATATCGTGTTTGGCATGCTCAAACTGGGGGCCGTGTGTGGTCAGTCAGTCAAGTCTGCAGTCTGTCCGTGTCCGCCTCCCGTGTTCGGCCGCCTTGAGCTAGGGCCGCTCTATCTGGTCGGCACAGGGTAGGAAAGACGGGGTTGCGTACCCAGGGAGTCGGATTGGTATGGCTCAGAGATTCTTTTCGGGGCGGGATCCACGATTGCTGCCGTTCATGGTCGTGGTGACGGGCACCCGTCGTCTGGGCGCCTGTCGCGCCGGGGTCGAGGTCGGGCGCAGCAGCAGCAGCAGCAGGCTGAGGCTCAGGCTCGGACCCAGGGTCGGGCTCGGAGTCGCGGTCGTGGTCGTGGTAACGAAGGAAAAAGGGATCGTCGAGGATGGAGGCGAACGAGTCTCTCGTGCCTGGGGCGGGCAAGTCGTCGAGGAGCAGAAAGGTGCCTTCGGAGGCAAAGGCGGAGGGACGGTGTCCGGATGGCGGAACGACGCTTGGCTCGCCTGCGGTCGGCGTCGCTGAGGCAGGGCCAGCAGCTGCAGCGGCTGTAGAACGACGCGGCGGGGTAACCGACGGCACAGACACCAGCGATCCTCCGGGTCCTGGCACGGGCTGGCGAGTCTGTACCCACATGGCTAATAAGAGGTCATGTCGGCGGCGGGACAGGAGTCAACAGGAGACAACAAGAGCACCATACCAGTCACCCAGTAGGTATCAGGCAGTGAGCAGATCTGGAGATGGGGTCCTGCGAGATGGCGGACGCCCAGCCGATAATAATTGATGAATTCAATTGGGTTGATTGGGTTGGGGCCCTTGGGGGTTGGATTCGGACTCGTGTCCGGGTGGTCAGGTCAGGGTAAGGTACTGCAGTCAGGGTCCGTCAGGGTCGGTCGGGGGCAGCTCAGGGTCAGGGTCCTCCCTTGTGGCAGGCCCATCAGCAGCATCGCAGCAAGCCAGCAGCAAGCCAGCAGCGCCCAGGCAAGGGGTCCCCGCCGTCTGCCTTTTGTCTTTTCGTTATGGTCTTTCAGAGGCAAACGCCGTGCACCCAGGCCAGGCCCGTCGGGCCCGAGGGCTGCTCGGGCTGCAGTGTTCCGCGGCGGCAGGTGGCCGTTTCCCAGGGCGCCGTCCCACGGGCTCCAGCTGCGGGAACCCGGATGCCTCCGGGCTGTTCGTTTGCAATTGAGGCTTGGCCGTGTGTTGTGTTTCCGGATGTGGTGTGTGGTGGTGTTTCGTTTCCAGGTCGGTTGACAACTTGACGAGCCCGGGGTGCTGGCGACCAGGAAATTACAGTGGGCCTTGCACCCTGGAAAGCCCCTTGTGCTGTGGAGGAGAGAGGAAACCCTGGGACGGGCATGTCCGATGCCAGGGGCGAGGAAAGAACAAACGCGCAAGGGAGAGAACGAAACAGGCAACCTGCAGTTTAGTTCTCTCTCTCTTCCATTAGAAAATAAATAAATGACGCCTAGCAATTCTCGTTTCCACGCACGCCTTCCCCGGGGCTTGTCAAACGCACCTAGCTTAGTTCCGTGGGGGTTGGGTTCGTGCTTCGGTGCACGGGAACGTTGCGCCAGCCGACCTCGAGCCAACCCAGCGAAGCTCCGCAGGCCATTCCGCAGCTTGGGTATCGATCGCCCATTTGTCTTTCTTTCTTTCTTTCTTTCTTTTTTTATTTAGTTTATTCTTATTGTCATTTTATTAATATCTTCCTCTTTCTCTCCCTTCCCCCCGAGTAAAGACGAGAGAATGGCCCAAAGACGGTGAGCTCTCCGGCAGGCCACATCGGCACTCAACCATGCATCCGACGGGACGGGTACGGCACAGCACGCATCCATCGCATGGCACGCGGCGGCCCCGATGTTGTGCTTTGAACAGCACCGTTGCAGTCGTCATGCATGTGGGCATCGGCACTTGGATCTGAGGCGCCACACACATCCTAGGACTTGGGGTTGTTGGTTGGCGATGTGGTTTGCATGGCATGGAGGCTTGCTGTCTCGCTGTTTTGCTGACTTGCCTTGCTTGCTTGCTTGTTCACCCGTCCGTCCGTCCAGCTGACGCTGGTGTTGACCGAGGCGAGGCGCTCGGTTGGCCGCCACCGACATGCACACGCACGCGCTGTGCCAGACATCCGCTGCGTGTCATCTCTGGCACGGGCGAATCAGGAGCCCGGGGCCGGCGGACACTCGACTGGCAGGCCCCGGGCCCGGCTGCTCAAAGAAGGCCTCGCCTCGCTCGGGCAGCCGAAGGATGACGGCCGGGCCCGACTCCGCTCCGCTCACAAAGACTCAAGTGCGGAGATGGATGCCGTCCCGCCTGGCTGGGCGCGCCCACAAAGCTGGGGAAGGGCCCGAAAAAGACCCCTTTCCTCGTGATTCCCCCCAGAACCCGGACAGGGATTGGCCTCCTCGGTGACTCTAAAAAATGGATCCTACCTAGGCCCAATCGAACCAGGCTAACGTCGGCGGCGTCCAATCCAGCAGATCCAGCACCACCAGCGATTCCATCGGGCGCCTCGCTCCTTGCCCGATTCGGGTGGTCTTGTGCTCGATGCTGGCGCGGAACAAGATCGGCGGTGGGGGAAGGCCATCAGGGAGCCAGCATGTGCGCCCGTCTCTCGCCAGGCACAGGAACTGATGAGAGGCAGAGAGGGAGATGGCGTTCGTCTTGTCTGCCGGGCAGTGGTAATTAGCAGACAGCCACCTGTCCCGTGCTGGATTTCGTCGGGCGGACGTGGTTGAAGAAATCTCAGCCCGCACTGGTGCAGACGCGCTCCGGCATTCGTTAACCTTAACTGATTGCGTCTTAGTCCACAATAGCTGCCCGTATACCAGCACAGCTAACGTTAGTTAACGTGAGCCCTGTGTGGTGGTTCTGCGTGGCCTCCCACACTTTTTCTCAAGTCAAATGACCAGTCCACTTTACAGTTAGCTCGCGAGCAGACCCCCTGGATGGCCCTACCCCAACCGGCAAAGATCTCTGCCTTGACGCGCACAATGCTACCCTCCACCCACTCTACACCACCTTGAGCCGGGATCACCTGTGGGAGAAACCCCCCAAATCCAACCGCCGTCCTCTGGTGCCCGCCCTGTGCCGGCAACTAGGGTGGCCTCCAGACCAGGGCCTCTCCTTGCCGATCGTCGAACCCCCCTTACCTATATTCGCACAAGCCCTGGCGGCTGGATGTGGCTGCCGTTGCTCACGACCTTTGAACTCGCCAGAAACCTCGAACCGCCAACTCTCGAGGACACGCTCCCGCACTGAATGTCTCGGGTGTGGTGCGCCTCGTATTGCCGAGACTGTTCTCTGATCTAAGACGTCTCACACAGCGCATGTTCTTCTGCACATAACGTGAGCACCGCAACACCATTCAAGACGGCACGATTCGCAACCCCGCAAACACGAACATCGCGTGAGACGCCTCAGTCTAAAACCGGCCTTCCGCTCTCCATGAGCTCCATTCTTGTTCAACCGTGCTGGACAATGCATCGCAGGCCAAACCACACCAGAGAGCACGCCTCTGCTGTCCCTCCTCGGCTGGGCGTGAAACAGGAGAAGCCAAAGCCAACAACCAAGGTGGTTGAGGGGCAGTTCGATCCCGACGATCTAGCCCGGCGGCTGTACGTGGTGGTGGCCGAGCAGAAGGCGTATGCAGAGCGGAAGCAGAAGAGGACTCGCGGGGAGCCATCAAGCAAGCGGGATGGCACGGATCGGTCCGCCAGCAAGCGGGAGGGCACGGGTCGGTCCTCAACCAACCGGCTCCGAGACGGCACTCAACAACCACCCCGGGAAGCAAAGCAACCGTCGACAGAATCAGCCGCCGACTTCATCACAGGGCTGTGGCGGAGCGAGTCGACCAGGACCAAGCAATCTCCAACGACACTCTCCTTCACGGTCCCTTCTGTGACTACCCACCCCAAACCGGCCCTCTCCGTGACCACCCAGTCCAAAGCAGCCCCATCCGCAACTGCCCACTCCAAGACGGTCCCCTCGGCGACCACCCAGCCCAAGACGGCTCCCTCCAAAACGGCTCCCTCCGTGTCCACCCATTCCGTGGCGTCTTCGGACGCCTCGGCGCCCAACCAGTACCACCACGTCCCCCGAGAAGCCGCCCGACAGTTCACGCGAACCACCACGGTGGAAAACATGCGGGACAGCAGCGGCCCGGTGCACCAGCTTTCCAAACGGGCACTCAAATACCACACCGAAGGGCCCCGCGCGACAGCCGGCAGCGCCCAAGCAGCCGCTGCGCTCTCGCCCGCCGAGCTGACGCGCGCCCTCCAGCAAACCCAAGCCCAGCGCGACCGCGTCCTCGACCGCAACCAGTTCCAGCGCACCCGCATCCTCGAAGAAGCCGCGCAGCTCGACCACGCCCAGCACACCCACTCCCCGCGCAAACACACCTTCCAAGACGAGTTCGCCCGCATCCTCCCCCCAAACCCCCCCCCCCCCCCACGCCACACCCCCCGACCTCCCCCACGCCCGCCAAACCCACCACCAACACGTCCGCCGCAACTCCACAGGTAACGCAGCCGACCTCCTCCCGACCTCCTCTCCCTCCCCGCCACCCCACCCGCACCCCCACGCCCGCTACAGCTTCATATCTCCCGACCTGCTGCTCGACCCCCTGCCCGAAGACCCCTCCTGCACCTCTCCGCCACCCGACGAACTCAGCCGCTTCCCGCCGCCCGGCCGCGGCGCGTCCCGCATCGACTGGTCGCAGAGCGATGCCGAACCCCATGCCAGCCGGCGGAGGTTGTTACTGACGCCGTTGTTGAAAAAGGCGGATTCGTTGTGGGCTTTGAGGAAAGATAGGAGGGGGAGTCGGGATGAAGGGTCGGAGGGGAGCGTTGCTGGGAGTGGTGGAAATGGGGGCGGGGAGAGTGTGGTTGCGTCGCCGACGACGCCGAAGGGGAAGGGGTTCTTTGGGAGGTTTAAACGTTAGGGTCTTTTTTTGTTTTGTTTTTTTCTTTGTGAGGGGGGAGGGGAGTGCATACCTGGTGGTTGGGTGACGAAAAATAGGTTACGGATAATGATAATGGTATCATGACAGTTTTTGGTTTGTCCTTACATGTCGGGTGCGTGCCGATCCCTTCCCAAGGCCCTCGTCTTCCCAAATAACCAAACATCTCTCTCTCCCTCTCTCAACTCCAGCCATCCACCGCTCCACACACCCTCCACCCGGCCTCAATCAACCCCCCTCCTCCCTCATCAGCCGCTCGATCACCCTCGTTTCCTCCGCGACCACCTCCTGCCGCACTTTCTCCACCCCCTCCCGCTTCTTGTTCAGCAAGAACCTCACCAGCTCGCAAAACTCGCGCACTCCGTCGCCCGTGTCGCTCGGGTCCGTCCGCGCCTTTCGCAGCGCCGCGGCGCCCTTGCGCAGGCCGACGTCGCGCGTCCACGGCTGCTGCTTATTCTTATTAAGCCCCGGGAGGGATGAGGCGAACCGGGAGAGCGGGTCGGTGGCGGTGGTAGGCGCTGGCGGGGGCAGAGTCGTCTCTTGGATGCGGGTCAGCTCGTCGGGGAGGGAGGGGTAGCGCTGGAAGAGGCGCTGGAAGGCGGCGCGGTGGTCGAGCAGGATGCTGTACGGGTCGTCGTCTTCTTGTGCTTGGGTGGCGGGGTGGGTGGTTGGGGGTGGTGTCGGCGTGGGAGCGTCTGGCGGGTGATTTTCTTTGTGCTGTTTGTTGCACGCCACGGAGCAGCTGTTGGAGGAGGGCGGTCAGCGAGCACTGGGTATGGTGAAGAGTGAGGAGGGTGGGACGGATGACGTACTATGGCAATGAGCACCGTGGGCACTTGTACTTGCCCGGCTGTGTGCCGCAGACGCCGCAGAGTTTAGGCTCGGGCTGCTTTCGTGGGGGCGATGGCTCGGCAGCTGGAGGCAGCTCTGGATCGGCGGGAGGATCTGCTGTGCGCGGCGCGGTCGTCGGTTCGGGTGAAACGGCGCCGAGGGTGGCCGACGGCAGAAGGGGACTCTCGCGAGATGGCATGGTGTCGCTGTCGCTGCTGTCGCTCCGTCCGAGATTCATTGCGCGCCCGTTGTACTCTGGTGATGTTTATCGTGGGCGCGGCGGTTCTGCGAGATTGGGTTTTCTGTTTTTTATTCCGAGACGATAGATACGAGGTCGGCTTTGGCGTGGCACAAGATCGGTATCGGTGCCAATGAAATGTGAGATCGGTCGATTCGGCTGGTCCCGACCTGGCAATGCGGCAGCAATTGAACCCGTTTTGGCGATTCGACCCGAGAAATCCCTGGTCGCGCTGCTGCAGGTGATCGTGATCAGGCAATGCGCGATTCGTCGACGGCCGATTGCGCGTGCTAACGGTGAACCAGTGTCAATGGCTGCTGAGAGATGGATTCCCAGGGCTTCGTCCAGTGAGATGGCAGACGCGCTGGAGCAGGCCTGGACAGAAAATTTAGGGCGCGCCTGGGGCCAGCGATGACGCAGAAACAGGGGTCTGTGGGGCGCTCTCAGCGACCCAGCCGATCGGGTTTGCTGGGTTTGTCAGCGGATCAGCGGCGAGCGCTGACCGACGGCAATGCTCGGATCTCCACAAGCAGAAAGCGGCATTCTTGCTTTTGCATCGGTTTGCTTCTTTGGACAACCTCGCTTTTCCCTTCAACCACACCACATCACACCGCTCTTGCTACAAGCCAACCCACACAATCTCATAATTTGCGAGTCGACACCCACGATGCCGTCAACCAAGGCGTTACGAGGCCTCTCGCCTCTCCTCTCCGCCCCCACCTCCACCCGCCCCCTTCAACCCGCAGCATGTCTCCGACTCCAACGACAGACCTCCTCCGTTCAGCGTCAGGCCGTCAGGCAAGCCCACACGCACACAGCCCGTCCCAGCAGCTTACCCACGGCCTCACCCCTCCGACCACAGCCCCTCCCCTCCCGACTCCGATGGACGCCCCTCCCAACCACCGCCCGCCGCACCATCTTCATCCAGACCGAAAACACACCCAACCCCGACGCCCTCAAGTTCATCCCCAACCACCGGGTCCTGCCGGAAGGTCTCACAACCCCCTTCGTCGAGTACCTCTCGCCCCGCGCGACCATTGCGCCGCCGCACCCCTCCCCGCTCGCAGCACGCCTCATGAACATTGACGGCGTCACCTCGGTCTTCTACGGCGTCGACTTCATCACCGTCACGAAAGCGGCCGACGCCAACTGGGCGCACGTCCGGCCCGAGGTGTTTGCCCTCATCACCGAGGCCATCACCTCCGGGCAGGCGATCGTTACCGTGGGTAGCAGGGACGCTTCCGCCGCTGGCGGTGCTGAGGAGGTCGAGGCGGAGCGGGATAGCCTAGAGTATGACGAGAATGATAGCGAGGTGGTGGGGATGATCAAGGAGCTGCTGGAGACGAGGGTGCGGCCTGCAATCCAGGAGGATGGCGGGGATATTGAGTTCAAGGGGTTTGAGGACGGCTATGTGATGCTCAAGCTGCGCGGTGCGTGCCGGACGTGTGATTCCAGCACGGTGACATTGAAGAATGGGATTGAGGGCATGTTGATGCACTATGTGAGTACCTACCTGCTTGAAGAGCGTTGGGTGGTTGGCTGGGGGCGGGACTGCAATGCTGACATTTCTCGGGGCACAGATTGAAGAGGTCAAGGGTGTGCATCAGGTCTTGGACCAGGAGGAGGAGATTGCGCTGAAGGAGTTTGCCAAGTTTGAGGAGAAGCTCAAGGCCCGGAAGGGCGAGGTGCCCCCGTCGACGGTGGGCAAGGACTCGCTGGATAATGTTTCTGGTTGAGGCTGCGGGCAGGGACCGGCAGTGTGCGGCGTCCGGCGTTTTGGCAGACAAAAGCAACGATATCTCGATAGCAGGCGACTCTTTACCCCCGAGCCGGGAGGATGCACAAGGCGGATCAAGCGCGAGGTCCAGACAGCTACCTCGCGGTGACCTTGGCACCAAGTGCAGGGAGCTTAGACTTAGATGGGACGAGAGGTGCACGTTATACCCCGACGAATGCTCATATCGAGATGTGTGTCACAGATGGCTGAACTTTGTCGTCCTGCGCCAGAGGCCCGAAGGCAAATCGTCACCGATCTTGAATTTGCTTTGTGGCTGACGACATTGTGTCTCCCCACGCCAGATCTTCCCGTGACGCTGCTGTGTGCGTTGATATAAGCATGAATCCGCTAGGATGCTGACTTAGTGCGCCCAGCCATCGCCGCAGACAGAAGGGATCGTCAACTGCGAGGTGGTACAGGAGGATGCGCTCCGAGCTGCATACTAAGCTCAACCACCTCAATGATGCACGCCAAGGTACCATTAAGCCGGGCGAGTAGCTGGGTTGCGTAGACTCGGTGAAGGGCACTTTGGAGCGACGACAGCAATAGGCCCATTCTTGTTTCTGGCGTCTTCCATTGCATATCATTGCTGCAACTGTTTCGTCGCGAGTGACTGCAAGCGGTATGCAGCATCCCATGCTCCCAAGGATGTAATATCAGAGGGCTGATATGGGAGCTTGTTGGAACTTCGACCGTCAATGCACTCCGCACAGAGGAGCCAGACAGCGGGCCGCTTACACACTGTGTACTGTGTGCGGAGCAGACCTGGATCGAAAGGATCGAACGAGAATCCGGGGTAAACCCGCACCCTCCCCCTGGCGAGCCAAACTTCAAGCGGAGGCCCCGCCGCCTTGAGAAAGCGGAAACGTCCACGCCGAAGCAGACGGGGGCTGCGCATGAACATCCGCGGGGTACCAGTACCGTCGATAAGATGGGATCCGGGATGCTGGTAAAGGCCGAGCCAATGGCGGGGTGTCTCCCCTACCAGCCCTTAGACGATGAAGGGGGGGCCCGCCAGGGAATCAAGAAGTCGGGAAATAGGTCGATGTCCTTCGACCTGGCGTTGCCCGCAGCGTCCAGCTCTGAAGGGCCTCGTTTGCCCTTTAGGCTGATGAGGTGGGCCGCGCTGCGTTCTCCCCGAGCATACGTCGGTGGGACATGTCAAGCTCTCGTTGAAGTTCAGGATCGGGAAGGAAGCTCGTTGATGATGATGATGCAGAGGCACAGCCTGGCCGCTGGAGCGGATTTTGCCCCTGGCATGGCCAGACGACCATGATCATGATTCGTAAATGACGTTATTGGGCAGCCACGGGGCCATGGGCGGGCCGAGAAGGCAATCGATCTCGACTGTGGCCATAGCTTCGTGAGCACATCCGACGGCCTGATTTTGGTTTCAGACACTGGCCAGGCTCGAGCCAGGCTGGCCAAGGCCGATGAAGACCTGGCCGGGCCCATCGTGGGCCAGGGGAACGCAGCAAGTAGAAAACGGGACGACAAGGTTGTCACCGATTAGGGGTGCCGCGTGATGCCACTTTGGCAGCCGTTGGCCTCCACAGTCGCCCGCCCTGGCCTCGTCGGGAGTGTGAGCGTGCTATGGGCGTGCTCTGGGCATCCCGTCACCGTGAGCCTTACCGACGTTTCTCGACAGGGCAGCTTGTCTGGTAGCGACCTTAGCAGCTCCGACGAACTCATTACCTGATTGTCAAGGCCTCATTGTTTTGCGGGGTACCGGACACGATGCTGCCGTCGCACTGCAGACGCGGCAATCCTTTGTGTCTGCCCCCTCCCGAGAAACAAATCTCGGGGCCGTCGTCGTGGCTGGGTTGGCAAAGGCGGGGAACGGAAGCCACTGTGCAAGATGCATCCCCATCATCAACGGCGACGGGCTGGAGATGGAGGCATGGAGGGCCGGTGAGCAGCGTCGAGGTCGTGTGAGAGGAGGCAGCCACTGAGCTCGGCGAACCAGCCTCCCTTTCGAGCTGCACTTCCAACCCGTTTGGGCCGCCTGCAGCGCGCAGCAAAACGTGCATCCGTGCCGTCCTGTGGAAGCGTGTGGAGCCGTTCCTCTCAAACATGCACGAGCAGTCCAATATCCCGTCCCACAACTTGGGAGTTGAGGGAAGGGTGCCAGAAGGCAGGTACTGCACCTGAGTTTTGTCTTCCGTGTTGTATCTCGACGTGAGGTGAGTGCCGTGCAAGCCCAGGCAGGCAGCGGGAAACCATTGGAGCTCAATGCCTCGACGGGAGAGTCTCCGGTAGGGATTGTGGATAAGCAAGTGACGCTGTCGTGCGTTTTCCCTCGATTTTAACGAGCTGCAGCAGCATGTATTACTTTGCGCGGAGACGTCCTCGGAAACGAACTTGATGACCCGATGGAGGACTTGAAGTCGCCGATCGGGGCTTGTGGGCTGCGGCTTGTGGGCTGGGCGGCCTGGGGCTGGGGTGACAGAGGGGAGAAGCCAAGCTCCTGGCGCCCCTCCTTCCCCGCCCGGAATCGAGGACCCCTGGCCTGCCAATTGGGGGAGGCCACAAGGATCATGGATCATATTTAGCTTTCTGCACTGTGTGGACGGAAGCATCGTCGCAGCATCGCAGCATCTAGTGCCAAGCCGGCGTCCCTTTACCGACACCCACAGCCAAGCACCAAGCACCAAGCATCAAGCACCTGATGCTGCGATCGAGGCCTGCGAGCTCAGGTTGGCCGTTGCGAGGGGATTATTCTGGGTATCCAGAGGGCAGCCGGACTGGCGAGGGCTTGAATTAAGCCCCACAGGCTTGCCTGTTCGAATGTTGTCGATTTGTCCAAGAGTGGAGGAGAACGGTCCAAAAGCGCACCGAATATTCCATGCATCAACGTTAATGTTTAGTGGTAACCCCCCGATCTGTCCGCTGACCTGACCATGGCGGCCTGCGCCTGGTTTTCTCGAGGTCGCAATGCCGGCCATAAACAGCAAACAGCGGTTGATCCCGCCCAATGCCTTTGATCTCGCAATGATCACCAGCGGCGGTCCCTGGTAACCAGCGCTGAATCGGAGGAAGTCCCGGTGGCAGCCCAGAAAGGTGCGGTGACGTTTTTTGGCGGGTTTTGGCGGCTCTTTGCGACGCAAGGGGAGAAAGAGAGAATGAGAAAGGGGAGCTTCACGTTATTAGACAGTGCACGGTGCTGCGCTAACACGTTTCCCGTTGGATGGCGACCCCGAAATTCGATGCCTCGTCGGTGAGTGGACGGGAGCTGCAGTGCTTCACACCCCACCAGCAACGCCTGGAGGGATGAATGCGGTGCACTGGTGGTGCATCCCCTCTGCAATCCCTCCATCCCAGCGACCCAGCGGCCCAGCGACCCAGCCATCCCATCCATCATCGAAACACCCAACACCCACAGCGCCATCGCTTCTTCCACCTCGAATGCCCGGGCTTGGACGGATTCCCACGTCTCCACACGCACTCTGCTCGCCCTCGTCGCCATCCTCGAGTTTTCGCCATTCGCCCCCTGCATCCGGCCCCAAACGCTGCTCTTTGGCCCGGCCGGGGTGCGCATGATTTTTGGCACCTGCGGCTTTGTCCTCTCTCCACTGCCGAATCCGTGGACCACTGACAGAAAACGACGGCCTGCCACGAGACTGCCTACCTTCCGGGTTGTTGCCTTACATATGACCTTAGGTTTACGCAGCAGCAGGTCTCTTCGACAGTTCTCGAACGCCAGGCTTCGGACGGGACATCATCGCATCGCCAATAACGCTGCTATTATACCCCAAGGGCGCGAGGGGTGGCCAGTTCATCAACCCAAACCTGTCCTCGACACGGCGTCAACGTAGCGAGCGAGTTGGCCTGAGTTCGGCTAGACAGCCTGGCCGACAAGGGTCCCAGCCACTGAAGGAGCAGCGCGCCTCCCCCAGCTTTCCCCGCTCACACCTCGACCGGACCCTACCAAGCAAGGAAGTGCACGAGCACACGCTGACCTGGACCCGCGCGCGCCTCGATCCTTGAACCTCGACCTCGACCACACACAGCTCATATCTTGAGTTCCATTCCGCCCTTCTCCCCTCCCCGCCCTCGTCTCCTCCTCCCCGCCCTCTTCCCGTCCCGCGCTCAGACGACGACGACGACGAAGACGAGCATCCTACCAGCTTGTCCAACCCATCCACGACGTCACATACCATACCGCCGGCGACACGCGATCGGCAATCTGCGACCTGCCTCTCTGTCACTGGCGACAGTTGAGCGGCTCGCGCCTGCAATGGGAGGTCGCGATTAGCGCTGTCGCCCTCTTCCACCGACACCGCGCCGCGCCACAACTGGCCACATCCTCCAGCGCATCAATCCCCAACTCGAACTGCGGCAGCTCCTTGACAAACGCTAGGCCGTTGTGACCGCATCCCGGCCCGGTCCAACAGGCTGCGGACCGAACTGTCTTTACCTGCCTCGTCACCCGTCCCACCCCAAATTTCGTCTCATAATAGTCGCCATCTCGATTCGTCCGGCCCAACGTGAAAGCGTCGCTCACGTCTGAGACTCGAGTTTCTCTTGTCTCTGAACGCTTTCTTCTCAGGAACATTCGGCTGCATTGAAAAAAGAAGATAGACTTTCGGAAGGAAACATCCCCGTCTGGTAGAGGAGCAGTCCCATCCGTGCTTCTGTGAGTAACCACCCCTCCTTCCCGCCTCATCTCCTCACAGCCCCCTCGCCTTGGGTGGGCCATGAGAGCAGGCGCATTATTTATTTCTGCCGCCGTTTTTTGCTTGGTTCACCGGCATTTCGGCGCTTGAATGACATCTCAACAACATGCTGACCTCATCTCATCAGTTACTCGCGGCCGCAGTTTTTAACGATACCCATCTGTCGTCTTTGTCGACCTCTGCTCCATCCCTCGCCCACCTCCAGCCTTGCATTTCGTCTCCACTTGAACTATGAGTTCCGGAACCATCAAGCCTGGTCCTCCGACCAGGCCGGGTCAGGGGGGTTTTCCAGTCGGTCCACCAAATAGCCAGGCGATACTGCTGGACAAGCTGAACAGAAGATCCACGCCTGATTCCGAAGCACTGGCAAGCTCGGACGAAGAAGCCGACAACCTTCGTCACGACAACTTGCCTCCCCCCGTTCAGCCCCCGCAGCCGGTGCGGAGGTCATCCTGGTTGAACGACACCTCTCAACAACCTCTACCCCGCCAGACCCAGAGGAAGGGGTCTTTTGCAAGCACCTCCATGTCGCCGACAAGCTCCCACCCAGCTACGCCTTCTGGCGAGACGGGCGTCACCGGCTGGGGTTCTCACTCGGCCACTCTTGGCCGGGCTCACTCTGCGGCGAGCTCGTTTCCTTGGGGAACCGGCATTTGGAACAGCGAAAGGAAGGAGCCCCCTTCTCGCCTGACCGAAGTTCTGCCCTCGCCTACGTCCACTCTGCCTCCTGGAGGTTCAAGCAGCTCGTTCTTCCCTGGCGATGTCGGTCTGACCCAGACGTCGCCTGCACCGCGTGACCCTCCCAGCTCGCAAATCCCATTCGCCATCCCGCTGCACCCGACCCCGAAGACGTACCGCTCTCAGTCTTACTCGGTGGGCCAACTCGAGCCCGAGACCGTCGCCACCTCAGCCGCACCTGCGTCGATGATGGGAACCCGTAGGACGATGGGGCACCCTGGCCTTCAGCACCGGCCATCCCGGCCCAGCATGCTGAGTGAGATGTCAAATGACGGAAGCATGCTGGGAAAGGTTAATGAGGACGACGATGACGATAGCAGTGGTTCCATGCAAGGAAGTCAGCATCAAGACGCGGCCAAAACCATCGAGATGCTCACGCGAGAGAACATGATGTTGCGCCAACAGCAGTATCATCAAAGCGCGCGACTTCGTCCGAGAGCTTCAACCGCCAGCGCCTTTGGCTTGAGCTCAAGCTACCTGCAGGAGCCAGTGCCGGAGGAGTCGGACTACGCCGTTGATGAGCACGACGAGCTGAATGATGGGTCTGATGCGGCAACCCGGATGGGCATTGCCCGGAGAATGAGCGAGTATGGCGGCGCCGGCCCCTTCAGGACGGGGTATATGGCAGAAAACAGGAAGCTGGAGAACGTCAAGAAGGGGTTCTGGCAGAGCTCGCTCGGTTTTGGTGGCCTCGGTGAGATCCCTCAAAGCCGGCGTCACTCGTTTGCCGATGTGCCGACTCGACAGGCCTCCATCAGCTCCATCGGGGACGCCGTGCAGGCGCACGAAGCCGCGATCCAGGATATTGCTCACGCACAGGAGTTCGCCGCTGCGTATCCCGAAAGCCACAGCTACCCCGCCAACCAAGGTGAGATGGCCTCAGCAAGCGACCCCCTTGTTGTTAACAACACTCTAACCGTGCCTCCAGTTTCTCCCTACTTCACCGGCGGTTCCCAGCATGGACTGGCCCAAGCTGCATACGGCAACCATTTCCCCTCTCCCTACGCTGGAATGCCTGGGTCGTATTCCAACCGACCGGCCTCCCCCCACCGCAGCATGTACGGCATGGCGCAGCCGCGACACAATCAATCCCTCCACATCGTGCTTTTCAAGTGCGCCAGGGCCGATGTCTTTTATATTCAGGAGGGAACCGGGCTCACGGTCAAACCTGGCGATCTGGTCATCGTTGAAGCCGACCGCGGCACCGATCTGGGCACCGTCGCACGGGACAATGTCGACTGGCAGACCGCAAAGGAGCTCAAGGAGCACTATGCCGAGGAGCAGTACAGGTGGCTTATGATGTATTCACAGAATGCTGCCGCAGCCCACGAGGGCGCAGGCGCCGGTCTCATGGCGGCTTCCAACGGCCTCCAGGGCAGCGCCGTTGGCGGCATGGGACCCCCAAGCCAGCACCACCATATCCAAGAGCCCGGCGCCGGCGAGCTGAAGCCAAAGCTGATCAAGCGCCTTGCGCAAAGCCACGAAATCCATGCCCTGCGCGAAAAGGAGGGCAACGAGGCAAAGGCGAAACGGGTTTGCCAGCAAAAGGTCAAGGAACACGGCCTCAACATGGAGATCCTCGACGCCGAGTTCCAGATGTGAGTTTGCTCTTGATGCGCTCCGCGCGTATGGTTGACCCGATGCTGACGCTGTGGCAGGGATTGGAAGAAGTTGACCTTCTACTATTTCGCTGACTCGTACATCAACTTCAACTCTCTCGTTACGGACCTCTTCAAGATCTACAAGACCCGGATCTGGATGTCTGCCATCAACCCGGCATCGTTTGCTAGCCCTACCGCCTTGGGTCTGCAGGCTCCCAGCGGGGTCGGTCCCGGGGCCGTGGTGAACCGGTCTGCCGCATCAGCGCACCGCCAGGAGTCGCAACCGGAGCCGCAACCAACCTACTCCACCTCCAGCCAGGCAGGTCGCGGCCTTCAGCAGTCCTTCGCCTCATCGTTCAACGCTGAGCGCGCGGCGGCGCCGGGATCGAACTATCCCAGTACAAACTACCCCTACCACGCTTACGGAGGGGGCTTCGGCAATACCGCCCGGCCAGGAGGAGGCATGCAGTACAATGCAGGCATGATGCAAGGACTGGACGCGCTTGGCGGTAATTTCCAACAGGCAGGAGACTTCACCGGACGCGGGCGCTACCCAAGCCCACAGTCTGCCGCCGCTTCTCAACACGACCAAGGCATCCCCTCCCTGGGAGCACCAGCAGATTTGCTTGGGCCTTTCCAGGGCCTGTCAATGAACTCCCGCTAGTCATGGGAGGCACTCACTGACCCTAAATTCCCTCCTTCATAATCTCCCATTTTCTTACTCGATGTCGGCAAAAGACTCGCCCATGTGGAAATGCGATACAAAATAGAAGGTTCACGGCACCGAAGGGTTTCGGCGGCGGCTGATCCTTCTGTTATGAGACTACGGGACATGTCGAGATCACCATGCGTCCGTCGCGAAAGATACCGACTGTCCTTCATCTGGATGCTGGTCGGCGTTTCGCTCGGCGTGTGCGGATCAAAAAGACTTGACGACGATGGATACTGTTGCTTCTTTCTCGGACGGCCTGGCGATGCGATACGGATTGTTCCTGACGGGTCAAGACGGGTTTTTTTTTCAGCCCTCCGCCCTTTCTTCCTTTCGTTTGACATTTTCTTGCTTCTTCCTTTCATTTTCGGACTCTAATACTCGAAAGATCCGGTTGGGCTGAAGACGGGCACATTCTCTGCTGGTTTCATGTTGTTTTTATTTACCCTTCTCTCTACCGGCGACCTGTTGCCGGCGACACCACGTTGCTGGCTGTTGCCCTTGATGAACTGAAAGACTTTTTCCTTCACCATAGACAGAGAGATACACACACAGAGAGAGACAGAGAGGGCTCAGGGCTTTCTTTGCTGCGGGCATTGTGTAATTTTTTGTTTCTTCCTTTCCAGAGACTACAAAACGAGGACGACTCGAGTTGGGTTCGGTTAGGGGATGGGATACCTGTACAGAGCATACAAATCAAATCAAGACTTCAAGGTTGGCTTTTCGGACTGTTCATGTTCCATCCTCGTTGACACTGCACGCCGCCACTGCCAACATCTTCCCCCCCCCCTCTCCCTTCCAGGATCTGTGATGTGATTTCCAACTAGGTGGGCATTGCTGCCTGGTCTGCTCGCGCCTGCCAGTGCAGTTGTTGGACCAGACAAGGTAGGCGCGATGGACAAGGCCGACCCCGAGATGGCAGGTCGTCGTCAAAAGTTGTCCTCGCTCTCGAGAATACCAATTGAACCGACAGAAAATAAATAAACGAACCTCAAAAGTCAAATCGTCGCTAGAGCGCCGCCGCCTGTGTGTGTCCGTGTCTTGCTGGTACCCTAACCACTGACGTGATACTCTCCCACCATGCCGGCGAAGCGGAAAGCCAAAGCCATTGCGTCTTCGACACCCCCAGCTCGGTCTCGCGCCCGTTCGGCCCGCGCTTCCAAGGCTGCACTGGCCACGGACGGCAATGGCAGCGAGAGCCCCCCTCCGAGACCAGTCAAGAAACCTCGTGGGGCGGCCTCGAGAGTTCCCAAGCAGAATGGCGGCGAGGATGATGACTTTGGAGACTACGGACGGTAGGTGCATCACTTGTCAGCCATTCTCCCGCGCCTCCCGCTAACACTCACGAGAAGGGGATCCTCAAAACCAGCAACCATCGAGCAGCACCTGATGGACCAGAACAAAAAGTCCAAAGCCTTCATCCAGTCTTTCAAAGAACAAGTCGCGCAGGGCCGGCAACAGGCCGAAGAAACCCTTGCAAGACTCAAGCAGGACCTGTCCGTCTCCCCTCTCACCGCCAGCACCCACCTTCCCCCCAAACCGATCACTAACCAGTCCCAATCACCCAGCACCAAACCACCCGCCCCCATCGACGAAACCAACCTCTGCTCAGACACATCCACCACCCTGCACACCGCGGCCGCGCAGGCCCTGTCCCCAAAAGACCACCCCCTCTTCGCGCAGACCCAACACCTCCTGCGCCTCAGCCACGCGGTCCTCCGCTGCCACCAGACAGTCGACACAGCAGCCTCACGCACGCCGCCCGACCTGGCCTCTCCGCGCGAGACGTGGAGGCAGGACGAGGAGGGCATGCGCCAGCTGTTGGCGTATGGGCGGGTGCATGGGGAGAGGGCTGTCGAGGGGTGGATTGCGCCGCAGGACAGCGGCGAGGAGCAGCACGAGGTGACAGATGAGGAGGAAGAGGGGGATCAGAGTGAGGAGGAGAGGGAAAGGAGGAGGGAGGCGGAGAATTTGGCTCGGGGGTTGTTTGAGTGGCGGAGGAAGGGACGCGGGTTGGGGCTCGGGGAGAGCGAGGAGAGTTGGGGGGTGGCGGCACGGAGGCAGATGGGTGCGCTTGTGGGGGTTGTGAGGACGCTGCCTTCTTCTAAGGGAGGAAAGTAAGGTGATGGAGATTCTGGTCTGGGCTCTGGGGTCTGCTGAGTTGAAGGGGTGGGGACGATGTTCCCTTTGGGGAGACGCGAACAGTGACTCGCTTGTGATGGTCAGGAGGGGCTTCTTTGCAAAGATGTGTTATTGTGGGCTATTTGCTTGACCGAATTGGCTTGAAATGAGCCGCATATGAGTCGGAATAGAAGGAGATGTTGACCAATTGCTTGTCCAGGACTCTCAACTGCGCTGTTGAGAAAGTCGACAAGGGAAATGAATTGGGCGTGCCAAAAAGTGGGGAACCATCAAGACGTTCGAATTGAGGCGGCAGTGGAGCTCGGACCAGTCCCGCTTGTCTGCATCAGGACTAGCTCGCTCAGCCCTTTGGTTAGGGCTTTCGCTTTCCACAACCGCAGAGTTCCTCGAAATTTTGTCCTCTCGACTCTCAGAACTCGGCGGATTCCTTCAACCGTACTAACAACAGGAATTCGAGGCTGGTGCGTATTTCCCGCTCCTCACGACGGCACTGTCTGCATCGCTCTACTCCCACCACGCTCGATTTTTCTTTTCCGATTTCGTTGGCGACGAGGAGCTGACCTGCGGGATTGCACAGGCAAAATGGGCGCCCTTAAGTACCTCGAGGAGCTTTCCAAGAAGAAGCAGAGCGATGTCGTTCGCTTCCTTCTCCGCGTTCGCTGCTGGGAGGT
>OUNM010132637.1_pt1 | contig 25198 bp, 21 predicted proteins | sample 1769961 | NCBI WGS metagenome assembly OUNM01 (sample SAMEA3914820, study PRJEB12502) | metagenome | biome: forest; material: soil | place: USA | collected 2012-03-12 | depth 0.3 m | reverse complement strand
GCCAGCCAAACATGCCGACGACCTTGTCGCCGACATTCCACTTCGGATTCTTGCTGGCGACGACTTCGCCGACGGTGCCGCCGATCATCACCGTGTCCAGCGGCTGCGGATCGGCGTACGACTTGCTTTCGCTCATGCGGCCACGCATGTACGGGTCCAGCGACAGGAAATGGTTGCGCACCATCACCTGGCCGTCGGCCAGCTCGGGCACGGCGACCTCTTCCAGTCGGAAATTCTCGGGCGTCACGGCTGCCGTGGGGCGCGAGGCCAGGACGATGCGCTTGTAGGTTTGCTTCGACATATTCGGTTCCTTCGCTCGTTGGAGGTAAAGAGTGGGAATGCTGGCGCGACGGGATCAACCGTCGGCGCCCGAATCGGCCGCACCGGTTTCCCGCTTGGGCGGCATGCGCTTGATGTATTTGAATGTGCCCGACGACTTCGAGACGATCTTGCCGTCCGCGTCGACGATTTCCCCTTCGCAGAACACCATCGTCGACGTGCGGTGCACCACCTGGCCGCGCGCGGTCAGCTTGCCGCGCCCGGGCGCCATGAAACTCGTCTTCATCTCGATGGTGACCACGCCGCGGCCGTCGCCATCGGCGGACCGCCCGGCGATGGCCATGGCCACGTCCAGAAGCGTCATGAGCACGCCGCCGTGGGCCATGTCCCAGCTGTTCTGGTGCCGCAGCTGCAGGTCGAGCTCGATCTCGCTGCGGCCGCCTTCCATGAAGTTGCACATCACGCCGAGGTCGGCGAGGAAAGGAATCTTGAGCGGAAACGGTTGGGCTTGCGTCATGGTCTGGGGCGACTGGTTTTCACGTGGCTTGGATTATGCGCCTTCGCTTTTGGTTTTACGCCCCTCTCCCGCATGGCGGGAGAGGGGTCGGGGGAGAGGGCCGGCGATTCACAATACGGCAATCGCAACATGAACCTCGAAGCCCTCCCCCCCAGCCCCTCTCCCATGAATGGGAGAGGGGAGCAAAAACCAGCGACTACACCGCCGTGACGCCACCATCCACGGCCAGCACCTGACCCGTGATGTGCTTGCCGGCGGCGGACGCGAACAGCAGCGCCGCGCCCTTCAGGTCCTCGTCATCGCCGAGGCGATGCAGCGGCACGCCTTCGCACATCTTGTCGACGCCCAGGCGATCCAGCGAACCCTTGGTCATCTTCGACGGGAAGAAGCCCGGTGCCAGCGCATTGACCGTGATGTTGTGCTCGCCCCATTCCGCCGCCAGCGTGCGCGTGAAGTTGATCACGGCCCCCTTGGACGTGTTGTAGGCAATCGTGTCCATCGACCCCGGCGGGTTGCCGGCCAGGCCGGCGATCGACGCCACATTGATGATGCGACCGTAGCGGCGCGGAATCATCGACAGCTTGCCGATCTTCTGCGACAGCAGGAACAGCCCGCGGATATTGAGGTTCATCACCTTGTCCCAGGCCTCGATCGGATGATCCTCGGCCGGCGCGCCCCAGGTAGCCCCAGCGTTGTTGACGAGGATGTCGACATGGCCCAGCTTGGCCAGCGCCTCATCGGCCAGGCGGGCGATCTCGTCGTCGCGCGAGCCGTCGGCGGCAATCCAGTCGGCCTCGATGCCGCGCGCCTTGAGGTGAGCCTGCGCCGATTGCAGTTCGTCGGCCTTGCGCGCCGACAGCACCAGGCGCGCGCCCTGCTCGCCGAGAGCCTCGGCAATCTGCAGGCCCAGTCCGCGCGAGCCCCCGGTGATCAGCGCGGTACGGCCCTTGAGGTCGAACAGTTGCTGGATGGTATGCATGTTGTCTCCTTCATTTCTTTTGTCGGCAAGCCGCTGCACAGCGAAGCGAAACGCTTCGGGTCAGGCGCGCGGCCGCAGACAGTACGAGTAATCAGGCAGGGCCGGTCAGAACCAGGCGTCCTGCATGTCGAGCGTGGTGCGGTCCAGCGATGCCAGCAGATCGAGTTGCGGGTAGATCTTCGGCAGTTCGAACCGGTAGAAGTACGCCGTTGCGGCCAGCTTGCCGCGATAGAACGCGGCATCCTCGCCCTGCGCGCCAGCCAGCGCAGCCTGCGCCACCAGCGCCTGCTCCAGCCAGATCCACGACACCACGACATGGCCAAACGCTTCGAGATAGACCGAGGCGTTGGCCAGCGTCACGTTCGGATCGCCAGCCGACCACAGCGTGCGCGTGACCTCGGCCAGCCGCGCAGCCGCTGCGCCCAGCGCACGGGCTTGGTCGGCCAGCGTCCTGTCGCCGGTAGCGATGGCCTGCGCGCATGTGGCCTGCACGCGCGCGCCCAGCAACTGGAATGCCGCGCCGTCCTGCATCACGACCTTGCGGCCCAGCAGGTCCAGGCCCTGGATGCCGTGCGTGCCTTCATGGATCGGATTCAGGCGATTGTCGCGATAGAACTGCTCGACGTTGTATTCGCGCGTGTAGCCGTAGCCGCCATGCACCTGGATCGCCAGGTTGTTGGCTTCCAGGCACCATTGCGACGGCCAGCTCTTGGCGATCGGGGTCAGGATGTCGAGCAGCAGCGACAGTTCACGCTGCTTCTCCACCTCGCCTGCGGCCCGGGCCGCGTGTTCGTCGTCGACCAGCCGCGCGCAGTAGAGATTCAGTGCCAGGCCACCTTCGACATAGCTCTTCTGCGCCAGCAGCATGCGACGCACGTCGGCGTGCTCGACCAGCTTCACCTGCGGGCTGGCCGGATCCTTGCCCTGCGGGCCGACCGGGCGGCCCTGCGGACGGTTGCGCGCATAGTCCAGCGCATGCAGGTAGCCGGTATAGCCGAGCGCCACCGCGCCAAGACCCACGCCGATACGGGCCTCGTTCATCATGTGGAACATGCAAGCCAGGCCCTTGTGCGGCTCGCCCACCAGATAGCCGATGGCGCCGGCCTTGCCGTCGGGACGGTACTTCATCCCTTCGCCGAAGTTCAGCAGGCAGTTGGTGGTGCCGCGATAGCCCATCTTGTGGTTCAGGCCGGCCAGCACCACGTCGTTGTGCTCGCCCAGCGAGCCGTCCGCGTTGACGAGGTACTTCGGGACGATGAACAGCGAGATGCCCTTCACGCCCGGAATCGGCTTGCCGTCGGGGCCCGGGATCTTGGCCAGCACCAGGTGCACGATGTTGTCCGACAGTTCGTGCTCGCCGGCCGAGATCCACATCTTGTTGCCGCGCAGGCGATACTGGGCGCCGAGCGGCGACTCGCCTTCGTAGTCGGCGCGCGTGGTGATATCCGACAGCGACGACCCGGCCTGCGGTTCGGAGAGGCACATCGTGCCGAAGAAGCGGCCTTCCATCTCCGGTCGCACGAACGTGTCGATCTGTGCCGGCGTGCCGTGCGTCAGCAACAGGTTTGCATTGCCGATGGTCAGGAACGGATACGAGCTCGTGCCGACGTTGGCCGCCTTGAAGTACGCGAACGCGGCCTTCTCCAGCGTCACCGGCAGCTGCATGCCGCCGTACTCGTAGTCCTGGCCCGCAGCCATTAGGCCAGCTTCGCAGAACGCCTTCAGCGCGGCCTTGACTTCGGGAATGATCGTGACCGTCTCGCCATCGAAATGCGGCTCGTGCGCGTCGCTCTTCTTGTTATGCGGCGCGAACAGGTCGGTGGCGATTTTCTCGCAGGTATCGAGCGCGGCGTCGAAGGTTTCGCGCGAGTGATCTGCAAAGCGGGGAATCTGCGTCAGTGACTCGGCATTGAGCCATTCGTACAGCACGAATTCGAGGTCACGACGGGAAAGAATCAGCGACATGGGAGGAGAAACTCCTGGCTGAAAAACGCGCCGGCTGGCTGCCGGCGCTGAGAATATCGGGCGCATCTCCCCCGTCTGTGCGGGGGAGACGCGCGTTGCGTCACGCCGTGGCGGGACTCAGAGGACTTCGAACAGTCCTGCGGCGCCCTGGCCGCCGCCGATGCACATCGTCACCACGACGTACTTGACGCCGCGACGCTTGCCTTCGATCAGCGCATGGCCAACCAGACGCGCGCCCGACACACCGTACGGGTGGCCCACGGCGATCGCACCGCCGTTGACGTTCAGGCGGTCCATCGGGATGCCGAGCTTGTCCGCGCAGTACAGCACCTGCACGGCGAACGCCTCGTTCAGTTCCCACAGGCCGATGTCCTCGACCTTGAGGCCGGCCTTCTTCAGCAGCTTGGGCACCGCGTACACCGGGCCGATCCCCATTTCATCGGGCTCGCAACCGGCCACGGCGAAACCGCGGAACACGCCCAGCGGCTGCAGGCCACGGGCCGCGGCCACGCGTGCGTTCATCACCACCGCGGCCGAGGCACCGTCCGAGAACTGCGACGCATTGCCGGCCGTGACCACGCCACCGGGCATTGCGGTGCGGATCTTCGCCACGCCTTCCAGCGTGGTATCGGCGCGGATGCCTTCGTCGGAATCGATCGTGACTTCCTTGGTCATCAGCTGGCCGGTGGCCTTGTCGGCCACGCCGGCAAGCACCGTCATCGGCACGATCTCGTCCTTGAACTTGCCGGCTTCCTGGCCGGCGGCGGCGCGCAGCTGGCTTTGCACGCCGTATTCGTCCTGGCGTTCCTTCGAGATGTTGTAGCGCTTGGCCACGTTCTCGGCGGTCTGCAGCATGCTCCAGTAGATTTCCGGCTTGTTCTTGTTCAGCCAGCTTTCCTGGATCATGTGGCGGTTCATCTCCTGCTGCACGCACGAGATCGATTCCACGCCGCCAGCCACGAAGATGTCGCCCTCATCGGCGATCACGCGCTGCGCGGCCATGGCGATGGTCTGCAGGCCGGACGAGCAGAAGCGGTTCACGGTGGCGCCGGGCACGGTCACCGGGCAACCGGCGCGCAGGGCGATCTGGCGCGCGATATTGGCACCGGTAGCGCCTTCGGGGTTGGCACAGCCCATCAGCACGTCTTCCACTTCGCCGGCCTCGATCTTGGCGCGGGCGATGGCGTGCTGGACTGCGTGGCCGCCCAGGGTGGCGCCATGGGTCATGTTGAAAGCGCCCTTCCAGCTCTTGGCCAGCCCGGTGCGGGCCGTGGATACGATGACTGCCTCGTTCATGTGTTGCTCCTCGGTATCTTGGTGTCTCTTGCGAGAAATATTCAGTGTGTTCGGCGTGAAGCGTCAGGATTCGGGAAGCCAGGGGTTGTGGCTTGCGGCCCCGGCCAGCAGCGCGTCGGAGGTCGTGCGCTGGACGCCGGCCGCGGCCAGGTCCTGCCACGCCCGCGCGAGCGATCCGTCCAGGTCGATCGCACGGCAGGCGTCCTCCACGACCACCGCCTCGAAGCCCGCGGCGCGCGCATCGAGCGCGCTCCAGGCCACGCAGTAGTCCGTCGCCAGTCCGACACAGACCACGCGCCGGACGCCCTGCTCGCGCAGGTAGCCGGCCAGGCCAGTCTTCGTGCTGCGATCGGCTTCCAGGAAGGCGCTGTAGCTGTCCACGCCAGCATGGTGACCCTTGCGGATCAGCAGCCGGGCGTGCGGCACGCGCAGGCCCGCATGCAGCGCGGCCCCCGGGGTGTCCTGCACGCAGTGGTCGGGCCACAGCACCTGCTCGCCATACGGCAGCGTGCGGGTCTGGAACGGCGCGGCGCCGGCATGGCTCGTGGCAAACGACGCATGGCCGGCGGGATGCCAGTCCTGCGTCAGCACCACGTGCCCGAATGCCTGCGCAAGCCGGTTGATCACGGGCACGACCTCATCGCCATGCGGCACGGCCAGCGCGCCGCCCGGCATGAAGTCGTATTGCACGTCGATCACCAGCAGGCAATCCTGCGCGCCGTAGGCCATGGTTTCCGTCATCCTGAGTCAGTTCACGCGGCGAAAAATCTTCAGCCGTTGAAACCCTTGCCTTCGTCGGCCAGCTTCTGCAGCAGCGGGGCCACCTTCCACGCTTCGCCGTGATAGCCCTTGGCGTAGCGCTTCATGGACTGGGCCACGTTGAACAGGCCAACCTGGTCCGCGTACAGCATCGGGCCGCCGCGGAACAGCGGGAAGCCGTAGCCGGTCAGGTAGACCATGTCGATGTCCGACGCCTTCGAGGCAATGCCCTCTTCCAGGATCTTCGCGCCTTCGTTGACCAGCGCGAACACCAGGCGCTCGACGATTTCCTCGTCCGAGATCTTGCGGCGCGTGATGCCGAGTTCCTTCGAGTGCTCGACGATCATGTCGTTGACCTGCTGGTTCGGGTACGGCTTGCGGTCGCCCGCCTTGTAGTCGTACCAGCCGGCACCGGTCTTCTGGCCGAAGCGGCCCAGTTCGCAGAGCTTGTCGGCAGTCTTCGAGTACTGGATGTCCGGCTTGTCCACGGCGCGACGCTTGCGGATGGCCCAGCCGATATCGTTGCCGGCCAGGTCGCCCATGCGGAACGGGCCCATGGCGAAGCCGAATTTCTCGATCGCCTTGTCCACCTGCTCGGGCAGCGCGCCTTCGTCCAGCAGGTAGCCGGCCTGGCGGCTGTACTGCTCGATCATGCGGTTGCCGATGAAGCCGTCGCAAACACCCGACACCACGGCCGTCTTCTTGATCTTCTTGCCGATCTGCATGACGGTGGCCAGCACATCCTTGCCGGTCTTCTCGCCGCGCACCACTTCAAGCAGCTTCATCACGTTGGCCGGGCTGAAGAAGTGCATGCCGACCACGTCCTGCGGACGCTTCGTGAACGAGGCGATCTTGTTGACGTCCAGCGTGGACGTGTTGGAGGCCAGGATCGCGCCATCCTTCATCACTTCGTCCAGCTTCTTGAAGACGATTTCCTTGACGCCCATTTCCTCGAACACGGCCTCGATGACAAGGTCGGCATTCTTGATCTCGTCATAGGACAGCGTGGTGGTCAGCAGGCCCATGCGCTGCTCGACCTTCTCCTGCGTGAGCTTGCCCTTCTTGGCGCTGTTCTCGTAGTTCTTGCGAATGATGCCCACGCCGCGGTCCAGCGCTTCCTGCTTGGTTTCGAGCATCGTCACGGGGATGCCGGCGTTCAGGAAGTTCATGGTGATGCCGCCGCCCATCGTGCCGGCGCCGATCACGGCCACCTTCTCGATCTTGCGGGTCGGCGTGCCTTCGGGCACATCCGGGATCTTGCTGGCGGCGCGTTCACCGAAGAAGGCGTGACGCAGCGCGCGCGACTCCGGCGTACCCACCAGGTACATGAAGCCCTCGCGCTCTTCCTTCAGGCCCGCTTCGAACGGCTTGAGCGACGCGGCCACGGCATCGACGCACTTCGACGGAGCCGGGAAGTTCTTGGCCACGGCGGCAACGGTGTTGCGGGCAAAGGCCAGGAAGCCTTCGGCATTTTCGTGACGGACCTTCAGGTCGCGCACCTTCGGATACGGGCCGGGAGCGGCGGCCACGTTCTGTGCGAACTTGACTGCAGCGGGCAGCACGTCGCCCGCAGTTGTCCCATCGACGATCTCGTCAAACAGCTTCGAACCGGCGAACTTTTCCGAGGGAATGGCCGTGCCCGACACGATCATGTTCAGCGCGTGCTCGAGGCCGATCAGGCGCGGCAGGCGTTGCGTGCCGCCAGCGCCGGGCAGCAGGCCCAGCTTGACTTCGGGCAGCGCGATCTGGGCGCCCTTGGCGGCCACGCGGTAGTTGCAGCCCAGGGCCAGTTCCAGGCCACCGCCCATGGCGACGGAATGGATCGCGGCCACGACCGGCTTGGTCGACGCCTCCAGCGCACGGATCACCGAATGCAGCGTCGGTTCCTGCGTGGCCTTGGGCGTGTTGAATTCGCGGATATCGGCACCTCCCGAGAACGCCTTGCCGCCACCGGTAATGACGACGGCCTTGACGGCGGCATCGTCCAGCGCACGGGTCAAGCCTTCGACGATGCCAAGGCGGGTACTGTGACCGAGGCCGTTGACGGGGGGATTGTCGAGCGTGATGACGGCTACGCCGTCCTGAACCTGATACTGCGCTGTCATACGCGTTCCTTTGGGATTGGAATGCCGCTACCGCCTTGTCGGTCCCGGTAACGGCCAATGGGTTGTCTCGGGATTCGAATTCTCGAATGTAGGAACTGCAGGAACTACTGCCGGAACCGCGGGTGGGTAGTGTTATGCCCCGCAATCCCTTGTGCCACAAGCCATCCGGCTCGAAAGCGGATCAAGCATACACAAAATAGCACGGTCGTTCAATTTCATTTTTTGCCCCGGCAAACCGCGTCATGCGCGACCTTCATGGCGGCTTTATCCGGCATTCATGTTGATCCCGAGCGCGGCCCGAAACCCTAAGGGGGAACCCCTAGGCAACCCGCTCGGAAAGCAGCACTTATGCCGCAAGCGGCACTTCTCACCCCAAGTCAACATTGACGCTGCAATTATTTGACGTCAGCTTCCAATCCACTAAAAAAGACACGGTAGACTCGCGCCTTTCGTTTTTTGGGATGGCGCCCGCCCCCTTCCGCCCACAAGGCATGGTGAAACAGGCAACCCTCCCGACGACCCAGCGACCCTGATGTCTTCCCAGTCCCATCCTCACCAGCATCCTGTCGTCGAGCACGACGACCTGCGCCGCAAACTGAAGGCGCGCCACCTGACCATGATCGCCCTCGGCGGAGCCATCGGCACCGGCCTGTTCGTTGCCTCGGGCGCCTCGATTGCACAATCCGGCCCCGGCGGAGCCCTGCTGGCCTATTGCCTGATCGGCCTGATGGTCTACTGCCTGATGACCAGCCTCGGTGAACTGGCCGTGCACATGCCCGTGGCGGGGTCTTTCGTGACCTACAGCGCGCTCTACGTGGACGAAGGCTTCGGCTTTGCACTGGGCTGGAATTACTGGTTCAGCCTGGCCGTGACCATCGCCGTGGAGCTGACCGCGGCACAACTGGTGATGCAATACTGGTTTCCCGACGTGCCCGGCATGTACTGGAGCGCCGCCTTCCTGAGCCTGATGTTCGCGCTCAACGCATTTTCAGTGCGCGGTTTTGGCGAGGCCGAATACTGGTTCGCGCTGATCAAGGTGATCACTGTCGTCGTGTTCCTGGGCGTGGGTGTGCTGATGATCCTCGGCATTCTCAAAGGCGGGCCGCAGTCCGGCTGGCACAACTTCACGACTGGCGACGCGCCGTTCGTCGGAGGCGTGCCAGGACTGTTCGCGGTAGCGATGATCGCCGGCTTCTCGTTCCAGGGCACCGAGACCGTCGGCGTGGCCGCGGGCGAAGCTACCGACCCCTCGCGCACGATTCCGCGCGCCATTCGCCAGACGTTCTGGCGCATCCTGCTGTTCTACGTCGTGGCGATCCTGATCATCGGCGTGCTGATCCCCTATACCGACCCGAGCCTGTTGCGCAATGACGTGACCGACGTCGGCGTCAGCCCGTTCGCACTGGTGTTCCGCCACGCCGGCCTGGCCTTTGCGGCCGCGCTCATGAATGCCGTGGTGCTGACCGCGCTGCTATCGGCGGGCACGTCGAGCATGTATGTGTCGACGCGGATTCTCTACGGCCTGGCCGTGAGCGGCCGTGCGCCGAAGGCGCTGGGCAAGCTGACGAACAGCGGTGTACCGTTCAACGCGCTGCTGGTCACCACGGCCGTCGGCGCGCTGTGCTTCTTCAGTTCGCTGTTCGGCGACAAGGCCGCCTACCTGTGGCTGCTGAATACCTCGGCCATGACCGGCTTCTTCGCCTGGTTCGGCATCGCCATCAGCCACTACCGCTTCCGCAAGGGGCTGCTGGCCCAGGGCTACAAGGTCACTGACCTGGCCTATCGCTCGCCGCTCTATCCATTCGGCCCGATCTTCGCCGGCGTACTTTGCCTGGTGATCGTGGCCGGCCAGAACTATCAGGCGTTCACGGATATCCCGGGCCGCTGGCAGGAGATCGTCGGCACCTACATCGGAGTTCCCGTTTTCCTGGCGCTATGGCTCGGCTACCGGATCGTGCGGGGTACGCGGTTGATCGACTATGAGGACATGCCGTTCGATCTGGTGAAGAAGGGGTAAGGCCCCGATCCAGCCATCGGTGGCATGACAGGAAGGCGCCCGCATGCGGGCGCCTTTCTCTTTGCCGACAATCGCTATTTGCTCGTCACATAAATGACGTAGCCGTAAAAAACTACCCCAAAGGCAAACCATGTGGAGACCACGCGGAGCCCGATCTTGTCCCGATACTGCTTGTCGTACGCCATTCTTGTCAGAAATTTACTCATGATGGTTATGTGCTGGCCGGAAAATGATTGACTTCACACCGGCCCTACGGCCGGATGAGATACGCATAGCATGCGAAATAGGCTCCGCCACTACCGCTCGCCGCAACGATAGATGCCCAAGGAACATCAGGTTCTCGCCGCAACATGAAGTGGCTTTGCAGATGGACATCAAGCGTCGCAAACGAGACCAGTACCGACGCACCGACAATGATCACGACATGAAAAGCCATGGCGATCCAGAAGACCGGCAGCAATCCACCGGCACCCTCGATACCCGAGGCCAGCATGTAGCACGCGCTCGCGCTCATCGGAATTGCTGCCCAGAAGAGCTGGCCGTCCTTGACCGCATGCCGCAGCATGCCGTGTCGATGGGCACTGAAGAAAGCAGGCACCGAGACTAACGACAGCAGTGCCAGCGGCGCGAACAATGGGATCGCGACGTTGAACACAAACCAGCCGAATAGTTCGATGACACCGCTCATATCGCCTCTCGCATGGGTTGGGAAGCGTGTCGTGCGTGGCGGGATGCCAGGCGATCGACAACGCAGCCCATGCTAGGCGGGGTGGCGGCAAGCGCCAAGTGTCAATGTGTTAAAAGTGCGCGGCCCGGGCGGGCCGTGGTGCAAAGCCCACCGAGTGCTTCGAAAGTGTGAAAAAGGCCGATGGACAATCGGAAGAAGCGGCGCAACGACGCGACAGGGAAGCGGCTGAACTGCCCTCAGACCTCCAGCCACTCCTTCCGGATCTGCACATTGGTCTTGAGTTCCGCCGGCGTCCCCTCGAAGACGATATGCCCGTGCCCCATCACGTACACGCGCTGCGAGATGTCGAGCGCGATGGCCAGCTTCTGTTCGATCAGCAGCACCGATACCCCGCGCTCCTTGAGCGTCTTCAGGAAGTCACCGACCAGCGTGACGATCATCGGCGCCAGCCCCTCGGTCGGCTCGTCGATCAGGATCAGATCGGGGTCGCCCATCAGCGTGCGGCACAGCGTCAGCATCTGCTGTTCACCGCCCGACAGCACGCCGGCGGCCGTGCTCTCCCGTTCCTTCAGCCGCGGAAACATGCGATACATGTCTTCCACGGTCCAGCGTGGTTTGGATTGGCGGGGGTTGCGTTTCTCGCCCAGCAGCAGGTTCTGCCGCACGGTCAGCGTCGGAAAAATGTCGCGATTCTCGGGCACGTAGCCGATCCCGGCGTGCGCGATCTCGAACGTGCGGCGCCCGAGCAATTCCTCGCCACGAAACTTCACCGAACCCTCGGCCTTGACCATGCCCAGGATCGCCTTGGCCATGGTCGACCGCCCCACCCCATTGCGTCCCAGCAGCGCGACGATCTCGCCTTCGTCGACGTGCGCATCCACGCCGTGCAGGATATGGCTCTTGCCGTAGTAGGCATGCAGCCCGGTCACTTCCAGCATCGGTCGGCTCATCCGTGTGCTCCCTCCAGGGCTGGCTCGTCCAGCGTGGTGCCCAGGTAGGCTTCCTTGACGCGGCGGTTGTTGCGGATCGCTTCGGGCGTATCGGTGGCGATGACTTCGCCGTAGACCAGCACCGAAATGCGGTCGGCCAGGCCGAACACCACGCTCATGTCGTGCTCCACCATGACCAGCGTCTTGCCCGCCGTGACCTTGCGAATCAGTTCCACGGCATGGTCCGACTCCGAGCGGCTCATGCCTGCCGTCGGCTCATCGAGCAGGATCACCTCGGCGCCGCCGGCAATCGTGATGCCGATCTCCAGTGCGCGCTGCTCCGCATAGGTCAGCAGGCCAGCCTGCGTATTGCGCCGGTGCGTCATGCCGATCAGCTCCAGCACCTCGTCGGCCCGCTCGCGCGCATCGCGCAGTCCGGTCAGCCGGTGCCAGAACGAATACTTGTACCCCAGCGACCAGAGCACCGCGCAGCGCAGGTTCTCGAACACCGACAGGCGATGGAAGATATTCGTGATCTGGAAGCTGCGCGACAGCCCCATGCGGTTGATCTCGAATGGCCGCAGGCCCCCGATATCCTGCCCGTTCAGCTTCACCGTGCCCGACGTGGGCGCGAAACGGCCGGACACCAGGTTGAAGGTGGTCGATTTTCCTGCGCCATTCGGGCCGATCAGCGCGTGACGCTCGCCCTTGCCAATGGTCAGCGTGACGCCGCGAATGATCTCGGTCTGGCCGAAGCGCTTGCGAACGTCGGAGAGTTCCAGTGCGGCCGTCATGCCAGACCTCCGGTTTCCGCCTGGATGGCGTCGAGTTCGGCGCGGACCTTCGCCGTCGCCCAGCGCCAGGCGGCATAGCCCAGCGCCCACAGCGCCGCCGCGACAATCCACGGTGGCAAGGTGCCCGCATCGAAGCCGATGCCGAGCAATGTCATGTCAGTGCCATTGGCGCTGTCCACCTGCACCTTGTAGACCATTTCAACAGTCAGGATCGCGGCGGCCAGCAGCACCAGGCCGGCCACGCCCCCTTGCGCGTAGGACGGCAGCATGCGGCCCAGCTTCTTCTTCGCCACCAGCGGCAGTTGCATCAGCAGCAGGCTGGCAATCCCACCGGGCACGAACATCACCATCATCACGAAGAACAGGCCCAGATAGAGCAGCCACGCCTTGGTCAGGTCGGACAACGCCACCGCGAACAGCGTGAAGACGATCGCGCCGATCACCGGACCGAAGAACACCCCGGCCCCACCGATGAACGCCGCCAGCAACACGCCGCCGGAGCGCACGGCGCTGACGTTTTCCGCCGAGACGATCTCGAAGTTGATCGCCGACAGCGCGCCCGCGATACCCGCGAAGAACGCCGACAGGATCAGTACCAGGTAGCGCACGCGCTGGGTGTTGTAGCCGATGAATTCCACGCGTTCGGGGTTGTCGCGCACCGCGTTGGCGATGCGGCCCAGCGGCGTCTGCGTCCACGCGTACATCGCCACCATCGACAGGAGGCACCAGATCGCGATCAGGTAATAGACCTGCCGGCCCGGTCCGAACGTGATCCCGAGGAACGGGTCTCCGATCACGCGGTTGGTGGATATCCCCCCCTCGCCGCCGAAGAAATCGGGGAACATCAGCGAGCTCGCGAAGACCATTTCGCCGATGCCCATCGTGATCATCGCGAACGTGGTACCGGACTTCTTAGTGGTCACGTAGCCGAACAGCACGCCGAAGAACGCGCCGGCCAGGCCGCCCACCAGCGGGAGCATCGACACCGGCAGCCAGAGCTTGCCCGCGCCAATCATGTTCAGCACGTGCACGGCCATAAAGGCGCCCAGGCCCGAGTACACGGCGTGCCCGAACGACAGCATGCCGGTCTGGCCCAGCAGCATGTTGTAGGACAGCGCGAAGATGATCATGATGCCCATCTGCGACATCAGCGTCACCGCGAAGCCGCCGCGGAAGATCAGCGGCATCACGAGCATCAGCAGCGCCGTGGTGCCCCAGATCAGCCAGCGCGCCAGATTCAGCGGGCGGTAGCGCATGGTGCGGCCCGTCACGACGGGCTGCGAGCCTTGTTGCATCGTTGTCGACTCCATTGCTCAGCTCTCCCGGGTACCCATGAGTCCGCGCGGGCGGAAGATCAGCATCACCACCAGCAGCAGGTAGGGCAGCACCGGCGCCACCTGGGCCACGGTCAGTTTCCACACCGAACTGAGCGGCGTGGCATCGGTGACCATCACGCCGAAGCCGCCGAACAGGCCGGTCAGCGAGGCATCGATGGTGACCGCGAAGGTCTGCAGCACGCCGATCAGGACCGAGGCGATGAACGCGCCGACCAGCGACCCCATCCCGCCGACCACGGCCACCACGAAGACGATCGACCCGACCGCCGCCGCCATCGAGGGCTCGGTCACGAACGCGTTGCCGCCGATCACACCGGCCAGCCCCGCCAGCGCCGCCCCGCCGCCGAATACCATCATGAACACGCGTGGCACGTTATGGCCCAGCGCTTCCACCATGTCCGGATGAGTCAGCGCGGCCTGGATCACCAGCCCGATGCGCGTGCGCGTGAGCACCAGGTAGATCGCCACCAGCATGCCCAGCGATACGAGCATCATGAAGGCGCGATATTTGGGGAAGGATGACGTGAAGACCGTGAAGAGCGGGCCATCGAGCTCGGCCGGAATCCGGTACGGCACCGCGGCCAGGCCCCACACCAGCTTGACGCCTTCCTCGATCAGGTAGGCCAGCCCGAAGGTGAACAGCAGTTCGGCCACGTGGCCGTACTTGTGCACCGTGCGCAGACCGAAGCGCTCCACCAGCGCGCCGGCTGCCGCCACCAGCAGCGGCGCCAGGACCAGCGCCGGCCAGAAGCCGATCTTGGTGGCGATGGTGTAGGCAAAGTAGGCACCCAGCATGTAGAAGCTGGCGTGCGCGAAGTTGAGCACGCCCATCATGCTGAAAATCAGCGTAAGCCCCGACGACAGCATGAACAGCAGCAGTCCGTAACTGATGCCGTTCAGCAGCGAGATCACGAAAAATTCCACGGCAGAGTCCTCAGGGCCTCGGAGCGCGGCCCGACAAAAGCCCTATTGTCAGGGGTTCCCGCGCTGGCGGGAACCCTTTGCTGCGTGTGTTGCCCCGGCTTACTCAGGCCGCTTCATCTGGCACGACGTGGGCTGCGCCGCCACAAACTGGTCGAGCTGCGCATTGGTCTTCCAGCCGTAGCCGGTGTTCTCCTGGTCGTACTTGATGTCCTTGCCGTTGACCTTGGTCCACGTGGCCACCACCAGCGGCTGCTGGGCCTGGTGGTCGCTCTTGCGCATCTCCACCGCGCCGTTCATGCTGTCCACCTTGATGCCTTCCATGGCGCGCGCCACCTTGACCGGATCGGTGGAGCCGCTGTCCTTGATGGCCTTGGCCAGCATGGCGATGCCCGTGTACGACGCCATCACGTAATAGTCATCGTTGTACTTCTTCTTGTAACCCTCGACGACGTCGGCGCCCTTGAAGCCTTCGTTGTTCGGGTTGAAGTAGCCCACGTACTTGACGTGCTCGGCACCCGCCGCGCCCATGGCGGTAGGCACGCCAGTGGTGCCCGCGTAGTAGGTGTAGTAGTTGACCGGCAGGCTCGCATCCTTGCCCGCCTTGATCAGCAGCGCCAGGTCGCTGCCCCAGTTGCCGGTGATCACCGTATCGGCACCCGACGCCTTGATCTTGGCCGCATAGGGCGCGAAGTCCTTGACCTGCGCCAGCGGATGCAGGTCTTCGCCGACGATCTGGATGTCGGGCCGCTTGCGCTTCAGGTATTCCTTGGCTGCGCGCGCCACCTGATGGCCGAACGAATAGTTCTGGTTGATCAGGTAGACCTTCTTGACGCTGGGGTCCTTGGCCAGATACGTGGTCAGGGCCTCCATCTTCATGTCGGAGTTGGCGTCGAGCCGGAAATGCCAGTAGTTGCACTTGCTGTTGGTCATGTCCGGGTCCACCGCCGCGTAGTTCAGGTAGACGATTTCCTTGCCCGGATTGCGCTCGTTGTGCTTGGCCACGGCGTCTTCCAGCGCCAGGCCCACCGACGAACCGTTGCCCTGCACGATGTAGCGGATGTTCTGGTCGACGGCCTGCTTCAGGATGGTCAGGCTTTCCTGCGGGCTCAGCTTGTTGTCAAACCCCACCACCTCGAACTTGTGCGCACCGCCCCAACCCTTCTGGTTGGCCAGCTCTGCCACGTACTGCCAGCTCTTGAGCTGGTTCTGTCCCACCGGGGCCATCAGCCCCGACAGCGGATCGATGAAGGCAATCTTCACCGTATCGGCTGCCGCCACCCCGGAAGCCAACGCGGAACCCAGTGCAACAACGGCAGCCACACCGGTTACCAGCGGACGCAACTTGGTCATACCTGTCTCCTTCAGTTATTGTCGTTGGCGAATGGCGGCCGCCTGCGCCCTCCGTGCGCGGGCGGCCGCGTCTGCGCTGTTTCGTCTGAGCGGAACACCGCAAAATGCCTCGTGCTGCCTTGTCAGGTGAGAGATGCCGGGCGCGCGGGCCTCAGGCACCGGGTAGCTTGTAGTCCTTGAACTGCTCGCGCAGCTTGAGCTTCTGCATCTTGCCGGTGGCCGTCAGCGGAATCTCGGTCACGAACGCGACGTCGTCAGGAATCCACCATTTGGCGACCTTGCCTTCGAAGAAGCCAAGCAGTTCCTCGCGCGTGACCTCGGTGCCGGGGCGCTTGACCACCACCAGCAGCGGGCGTTCGTCCCATTTCGGGTGATAGGCGGAAATGCACGCGGCCATGTGCACGGCCGGGTGGGCCGCCGCCACGTTCTCGACATCGATCGACGAGATCCACTCGCCGCCGGACTTGATCACATCCTTGCTGCGGTCCGTGATCTGCATGTAGCCCTCTTCGTCGATCGTGGCCACGTCGCCGGTCGGGAACCAGCCATCCACCAGCGGGCTGTGCTCGTTGCGGAAGTAGCGGTCGATCACCCACGGGCCACGCACCAGCAGGTCGCCGAAGGCCTTGCCGTCCCAGGGCAGCTCCTGGCCCTCGCCGTCCACGATCTTCATGTCCACGCCGTAGATGACGCGGCCCTGCTTTTCGAGGATCTTGTGACGGGCATCCTCCGGCAGATCCTTGTGGCGCGCCAGCAGCTTGCACGACGTGCCCAGCGGCGACATCTCGGTCATGCCCCAGGCGTGGATCACTTCGACATCGAGTGCCTCGAGCGCGCGGATCATCGCGGGCGGCGCGGCCGAACCGCCGATCACGGTGCGGCGGAAGGTGGAGAACTTCAGCTTGTTGTTCTGCACATGCTGCAGCAGGCCCAGCCATACCGTCGGCACACCGGCGGAGAACGTCACGCCCTCCTGTTCGAACAGCTCATAGAGCGAAGCGCCATCGAGCTTCGCACCGGGGAATACCAGCTTGGCGCCGACCAGCGGTACCGAATACGGCAGCCCCCATGCATTGACGTGGAACATCGGCACCACGGGCAGGATCACGTCCCGCGCCGAGCATCCCAGCGCATCGGGCAACGCCGACGCATACGAGTGCAGCACCGTGGAGCGGTGCGAATACAGCGCGCCCTTCGGATTGCCGGTGGTGCCGGACGTGTAGCACAGGCTCGACGCCAGGTTCTCGTCGAGCTGCGGCCACTCGAAGTTGCCGTCCTGCGCGTCGATCAGGTCCTCGTAGCACAGCAGCTTCGCCTTCGATTCGGCCGGCATGTGGGCGCGGTCGGTCATCATGACCCACCCCTTCACATTCGGGCAGTGCGGCGCGACGCCTTCCACCAGCGGCAGGAAGGTCGAATCGAAACAGATATAGCGGTCGTCGGCGTGGTTGATGATGAAGGCGATCTGCTCCGGAAACAGGCGCGGATTGATCGTATGGCAGATGGCGCCCATGCCGGATACGCCGTAGTAGATCTCCAGGTGGCGGTAGCCATTCCACGCGAGCGTGCCCACGCGGTCACCCTGCTCGACGCCCAGTGCGCCCAGCGCCTGCGCCAGCTTGCGGGCACGCAGTTCGCAGTCGCGGTAGGTATAGCGATGCAGATCGCCTTCGGTTCGTCGCGAGACGATTTCCGTGCTGCCGTAATAACGCGCAGCGTGCGCGATGATGGAGGAAATGAGCAGCGGCGCGCTCATCATTTGACCCATCAATGCCATGGAACGGTCTCCAGTTCTATTTATTCAATCAAGAAAAACGAACAACCGTTCTTTTTTTGGCCGATGGTTCCCACACCCTGCGATTGCATCGACGACAGAAGAACGTGTTGATGAAGTTTGTGGACTGATGCTGACGCGTGGCGGGCCCTCTCTCCAAGGCCGCGACGCTGGCCCTGTCATGCACGGGATTGATGTCCACCATTTGCGTCGCTTTTTGACTGGTCTGCGAGGCAGCGGACAACCCTTGGCCGACAGGGGAAAACCGGTGCAAGTACAATACTGCGAGCCCTGATGTGTCTCAATATGTCGTTTTCCCCTAGCGCCATGCACACCGTCTATGCGCACTTGAACAGGGCCAAACAACAGACCCAGCAGACCCACCTGGGAAATAACGCACAGGCAGACCTCCGCAACCCAGCCGCCCCGATGCCCACCGAATCCACCGACGCCCTGCAGCGCATTCCCTACGCCGTGCCATTTCGCACGGCCCCTGGCATCGCCGCGCTCGGCGAACGCTTCTTTACCCGCCTGTCTCCCACGCCGCTGCCATCGCCCTATCTGGTCAGTGTGGCACCGGCCGCCGCCGCGCTGCTGGGATGGAACACCGAGGCACTGGGCGATGCCACGCAGGACCCCGCCTTCATCGAAACATTCGTCGGCAACGCGGTGCCTGACTGGGCCGACCCGCTGGCGACGGTCTATTCGGGTCACCAGTTCGGCGTCTGGGCCGGCCAGCTTGGTGATGGACGCGCGATTCGCCTGGCGGAGGCGCAGATGCCCGATGGCCCGTGGGAAATCCAGCTCAAGGGCGCCGGCCTGACCCCCTATTCGCGCATGGCGGATGGCCGTGCGGTGCTCCGCTCGTCGATCCGTGAATACCTGTGTTCGGAGGCGATGTACGCGCTGGGTGTGCCGACCACGCGGGCGCTGTCGGTCATTGGTTCCGACGCGCCAGTACGCCGCGAAACCATCGAAACATCCGCAGTGGTCACGCGGCTGGCGCCGAGCTTCATCCGCTTCGGCCATTTCGAGCACTTCGCCGCGCGCGAGGATCACGCTTCGCTGCGACAGCTCGCCGATTTCGTGATCGACCGCTTCTACCCGGCCTGCCGCGACGCCGCCAATCCGTACCAGGCGCTGCTGCGCGAGGTCTCGCTGCTGACCGCCGACATGGTGGCGCACTGGCAAGCGGTCGGGTTCTGCCACGGCGTGATGAACACCGACAACATGTCGATACTCGGCCTGACCATCGACTACGGTCCGTTCGGCTTCCTGGACGCGTTCGACGCCAACCACATCTGCAACCACTCCGACCAGCAGGGCCGCTACGCGTACAGCCAGCAGCCGCAGATCGCGTTCTGGAACCTGCACTGCCTGGCGCAGGCGCTGCTGCCACTCTGGCGCGAGACGGACGGCACGGGTGAATCGGGCAATGCGGCCGACACATCGGCAGCCGAGGCCGCCAAGGAGGCCGCCGTCGAGGCCGCGCGCGAGGCGCTCGACCCGTTCCGCGATCGCTATGCCGCCGCATTTTTCCGCCACTACCGCGCCAAACTGGGGCTGCGCAGCGAGCATGACCAGGACGAGGCACTGATGACGAACCTGTTTCGCGCGCTGCACGCCAATCGCGTGGACTACACGCTGTTCTGGCGCAACCTGGCCCAGGTGGGGTCGCAGGATGGATCACAGGACGCGCCGGTGCGCGACCTGTTCCTCGACCGTGCCGCATGGGATGCCTGGGCGGGCGAGTACCGCACCCGGCTGCAATCGGAGCAGTCCGACGACGCGGCCCGCAGGGTTGCAATGCTGCAAGTGAACCCGAAATACGTGCTACGTAACCACCTGGCCGAGACCGCCATCCGCGCCGCACGCGAGAAGGACTTTTCGGAGGTGAACCGCCTGCTGGCCGTACTGTCGAAGCCGTTCGACGAACAGCCCGAAGCGAACCACTACGCCGCGCTGCCCCCCGACTGGGCCTCCGGGCTGGAAGTCAGCTGCTCGTCGTAAGGCGTGCGGCGACCGGTGCCCCCAGAATCCTCACAAAGGAAGCAAGATGACCACGACCAAGACCGACGCCGAATGGCGGGAGCAACTGTCCGATATCGAATACCGCGTCACACGCGAGGCCGCCACCGAGCGCCCGTTCACCGGGCGGTACTGGGACCACTGGAACCAGGGCATCTACCATTGCGTGGGTTGTGGCACGCCGCTGTTCGAATCGGCCACCAAGTTCGATGCCGGCTGCGGCTGGCCCAGCTATTTCCGGCCGATCAACGGCGAGGTGATCGCCGAGCACGTCGACCACAGCCACGGCATGACGCGCGTCGAAGTCCGGTGCAAGGAATGCGGCAGCCATCTGGGCCATGTATTCGAGGACGGCCCCGCGCCGACCGGTCTGCGCTATTGCATCAACTCGGCTGCGCTAGAATTCGACGATCGCGATCCGGCCGACCGCGGGTGATGCCACCCGCACTCCGGACGCCACGTCCGGCCCGCCCTGCGGGCCGCCAGCGGGCCAGCCGACAGGCCGGCCCGACAATCTGACTCCGTCCGCATGAAATTTCTGTTCGACCTGTTCCCGGTCATCCTGTTTTTTGTCGCCTTCAAGCTGTTCGGCATCTATCCGGCCACGGCGGTCGCGATCGTAGCCACCGTGCTGCAGATCGCGTGGGCCCGCTTCCGCCACGGCAAGGTGGAACCGATGCAATGGATCAGCCTCCTGATCATCGGCGTGTTCGGCGGCGCGACGATCGTGCTGCACAACGAGACCTTCATCAAGTGGAAGCCCACGGTGCTGTATTGGCTGTTCGCGGTGACGCTGATCGGTTCGGTGGTGGGCTGGCGCAAGAACCTGATCCGCGCCATGATGGAAAAGCAGGTCACTCTGCCGGAGCCGATGTGGGGCCGGCTCAATGTCGCCTGGGCCGCATTCTTCGCACTGATGGGCGCGCTGAACCTGTACGTGGCCTACCAGTTCTCCACGGACACCTGGGTGAACTTCAAGCTGTTCGGCAGCATGGGCCTGATGATCGTGTTCATCGTGGTGCAGAGCATCTGGCTGTCGCGCCATATCCAGGAAACGCACTCCCAGGAAGGCCGCTCCGAATAGCCGCCCCGCCCTCCCGAAATCCCCGATACAAGGAAGTCATGGCAGCCGATCCCGCTACCATCGAGGCGCTGCTGCGCGCAGCGCTCACCCCCACCCGCCTGGACGTGCAGGACGACAGCGCGGCCCACGCCGGCCATGCCGGCGCGGCCTCCGGTGGGGGCCATTACAACGTCCTGATCGTCAGCGACCGGTTCGCGGGCCATTCGCGCGTGACGCGCCATCGTATGGTGTATGATGCGCTGCGCGATCTTTTCCCCTCGCAAATCCATGCGCTGGCCGTCAGCGCCTACACCGACCAAGAATATCAATCCCGCGAAGCATCACGCGACGCGACTCGCAACTCTCAGACCTGACTCCATGAAGACCACCGTCCTCTCGTTCAGCCTGGTGGCTGTGCTTGCTGCAGGCAGCCTGCCCGCATTCGCCCAGAACGCCGCCGTTGTGAATGGCAAGCCCATCCCGTCGGCCAAAGTGGACAAGCTGATCGCCGGCACCGGCCAACCTGCGACGCCCGAGCTGCGCGACCGTGCCCGTACCATGCTGATCGATCGGGAACTGCTGCTTCAGGAAGCCAGCAAGCGCGGCATCATCCAGCGTGACGATATCCAGGAACAGCTGGAACAGGCCCGCCTGAACGTGCTGGCCGGCGCGGTGTTCGAGGACTACGTCCGTACCCACGGCGCCAGCGACGATGAGCTGCGCAAGCAATACGAAAAGATCAAGTCGCAGTTCGGCAATGGCAAGGAATACCACGCACGTCACATCCTCGTGGAGAAGGAAGCCGATGCCAAGGCACTGATCGCCAAGATCAAGGCTGGCGCCAAGTTCGAGGACGTGGCCAAGGCTTCGTCGAAGGACACCGGCTCGGCTGCCAACGGTGGCGACCTGGACTGGGCCAACAGCAGCAGCTATGTGCCGGAATTCTCGGCTGCGATGTCAGGCCTGAAGAAGGGCCAGATGACCGATACGCCGGTCAAGACCCAGTTCGGCTGGCACATCATCGAACTCGTGGACACGCGCGACGCAAAGATCCCGTCGTTCGAGGAAGTGAAGCCGCAGTTGCAGCAGATGCTGATGGGCGACCAGGCATGGCAACGCGAACAGTTCCAGGCGATGATGAAGTCGCTCAAGGACAAGGCAAAGGTTCAGTAATCCGTTGCCCTGACGACAAAAACCGGCGCGCATGCGCCGGTTTTTTTATGCCTCGGCGGCCACTATGCGTGCTGCGACGCACACAGGCCGCAACTTTCCGTTTCCTCGCGCCGCCACGGTCAGTAATATCAGGCAGGCGCCGTGGCCGCCGTGCCACTGGCCGCCAGTTCATCAGCGAATTCGGGAAATGTGAGTCATGGGCGTGACGACCGGCTACTGGCACATGTGGCACCTGTACTCGAGCGGCATCATCTACTGCGCGCTGGGCATGCCCCATATCGATTGCACCGGCACCCGCTGGCGCGAACTACACCACCACCTGCCCGCGCGCGACCGCTACGCGCAATCGAAAGTGCTGCAGGCCACCATCGCCTACATGGAAATCCGCGGCGAGATTCCGGTCCCGCCAGGCGCGGACCGCATGCGGCTGCTCTACGCGCGCTACCTGCCGTGGAGTACGCGACCGCAGATTCAGCACGCCGCGCCCCAGCCAGCCCCAGCCCCACCTCCGACCGACCGCGAACACGTCGAGAGCGAGATTCCCAACATCGCGGCCGCATGAGGTGCATCGCCCGCGCACATCGGGCGGCATCGAAGTCCTATCGTCAGGAAAGAAAAACGCCCGCTTGCGCGGGCGTTTTCTTGTTATGGCAGGTCGCGCTCAACCCACCCACTTGCGCGCATTGCGGAACATGCGCATCCACGGGCTGCCGCCATCGGGGATGGCCTTCCAGGCATCCGGCGCCCAGCTCATCGTCGCAGTACGGAACACGCGTTCCGGGTGCGGCATCAGCGCGGTAAAGCGGCCATCGACCGTCGTCACCGAGGTAATGCCCTGCGGCGAGCCGTTCGGGTTCAGCGGATAGGTCTGCGTCACCGCGCCACCGTTGTCGACGAAGCGCAGCGCCACATTCACCTTCGCGATGTCGCCTTGCTGCGAGAAGTCGGCAAAGCCCTCTCCGTGCGCCACGGCGATCGGAATACGGCTGCCTTCCATGCCTGCGTAGAAGATCGACGGCGACGACTGCACTTCCACGGTCACGAAGCGCGCTTCGTACTGTTCCGACTGGTTACGCGTGAACTTCGGCCACGCACCGGCACCCGGGATGATCGGGGCCAGGTTGCTGAGCATCTGGCAGCCGTTGCACACACCCAGCGCGAACGTGTCCTGGCGGTTGAAGAACGCCGCGAACTGCTCGGCCATCTGGCCATTGAACAGGATCGTCTTGGCCCAGCCCTCACCAGCGCCGAGCACGTCGCCATAGCTGAAACCACCGCAGGCCACAAAGCCCTTGAAGTCCGCCAGGCTCGCGCGGCCGGCGATCAGGTCGCTCATGTGCACGTCATGCGTCTCGAAGCCGGCCAGGTCCATGCTGTAGGCCATTTCGATCTGCGAGTTGACGCCCTGCTCGCGCAGGATGGCCACGCGCGGTCGGCTGCCCGTGGCAATGAACGGCGCGGCGATGTCCTGGGCCGGATCGAACGTCAGCACCGGGCTGATGCCAGGATCGGCGGCGTCGAGCACGCGGTCGTATTCGCTGTCGGCACAGGCCGGGTTGTCGCGCAGGCGCGCGATGCGCCAGCTCACGTCGGTCCAGATGCGCTGCAGGTCGGCACGGGCGGCGCCGAACACCTTCTTGGCATCGCGATACACCTCGACCTGGTCCGTCGCGTTCGGCTTGCCGATCACATGACTGCAGGCCGACAGACCGGCCTCACGCAGCACGCCGAACACCGCGTCACGCTCTTCCAGGCGTACCTGAATCACCGCGCCAAGCTCTTCCGTGAACAGTGCACGCAGCGTCTGGTCGTTGCGGCGTTCCGCAACCTGCTGCACCCAGTTCTTGGCATCGCCGTAGTCCTGCTCCTGGTTCGGGTCCAGCGTCAGCATGTCAACGTTCAGCGACACGCCGGTGTGGCCCGCGAACGCCATTTCCGCCACGGTCGCCATGAAGCCACCATCGGAGCGATCGTGATAGGCCAGCAGCTTGCCTTCGCGGTTCAGGCGCTGGATCACGTTGAAGAAGTTCTTCAAGTCTTCCGGATTGTCGACGTCCGGCGCGCTGTCGCCCACCTGCTGCGACACCTGCGCCAGGATGCTGCCGCCCATGCGGTTCTGCGCGCGGCCCAGGTCGATGGCGATCAGCACGCTCTCGCCGAGGTCGGTACGCAGTTGCGGCGTCAGCGTCTGGTTGACGTCGTCGACCGCGGCAAACGCCGAGATGATCAGCGACACCGGGGCCACGACTTCCTTGTCGCCATCGGCGTCGGACCACTTGGTGCGCATCGACAGCGAATCCTTGCCCACCGGAATGCTGATGCCGAGCGCCGGGCACAGTTCCATGCCCACCGCGTGCACGGTGTCGTACAGCTTCGCGTCTTCACCGGCCACGCCACAGGCGGCCATCCAGTTGGCCGACAGCTTGACCTTGTTCAGATCCTTCACGGGCGCGGCGGCCAGGTTGGTCAGGGCCTCGCCGATGGCCATGCGGCCCGAAGCCGGCGCATTGATCACGGCCAGCGGCGTGCGCTCGCCCATCGTCATGGCCTCGCCTGCACGGCCCTTGTAGTCGAGCGTGGTCACGGCCACGTCCGCCACCGGCACCTGCCACGGACCCACCATCTGGTCGCGCGCATTCATGCCGCCGACGGTACGGTCGCCGATCGTGATCAGGAACGACTTGCTGGCCACGGTCGGGTGACGCAGCACATCATGTACCGCTTGCTCGAGCGAGAGACCGGTCACATCCACCGGCGGCAGCGCCTGCGTCACGCGCTGCACGTCGCGGTGCATGCGCGGCGGCTTGCCGAGCAACACGTCCATCGGCATGTCGACGGTGTAGTGCTCCTTCAGCGCGGCGTCGACATTCGCATCGACCAGCTGCAGCTGCTTTTCCTCTGTAGCGATACCCACCACGGCGAATGGCGCACGCTCGCGCTCGCACATCGCCTGGAAGCGCGACAGGTCGTTCGGCGCGACGGCCATCACATAGCGTTCCTGGGACTCGTTGCACCAGATTTCGGCGGGCGACAGGCCCGACTCTTCCAGATGCACCTGGCGCAGTTCGAAGCGCGCGCCGCGATCGGCGCCATCGACCAGTTCCGGGAACGCGTTCGAGATACCGCCCGCGCCCACGTCGTGGATCGACAGGATCGGATTCTCGTCGCCCAGTTGCCAGCAGGCGTTGATGACTTCCTGCGCGCGGCGCTCCATTTCGGGG
>OUNM010673262.1_pt1 | contig 25205 bp, 18 predicted proteins | sample 1769961 | NCBI WGS metagenome assembly OUNM01 (sample SAMEA3914820, study PRJEB12502) | metagenome | biome: forest; material: soil | place: USA | collected 2012-03-12 | depth 0.3 m | reverse complement strand
TGCCATCCATGCGAGTCACCATGCCCATGTCCATCGTGTCCATCATGGTCGGCGTAACTGGAAGAAGACAGCGCGAACAGGGCGCCGGCACTGAGCAGGGGAAGCAAGCGGACAGCAGAGAGGAATTTCATAGGAGTTGTCGGAGAATGCGACGACAGGGCATTGGATTTTCTTCAATCGAATTTTACCCGTCTCGCGAAGGCTGCAACTCCCCAGTTTGAATCTTGGCGTTTCGAGCAGGACGGTTAAGAGGTGTGGAATGCGTCTACTTTTGATCGACGGCCACTACTACGTGTACCGCTCCTTTTTCGCCATTCAGGGACTTCAGAATTCGAAGGGTGAACCGACCAATGCCATCTACGGGTTCATCAAGACGGTTCGCCGGATGATCAAAGACACGAAGCCGGACCTCGCCGCAGTCATCTGGGACGAAGGTCTGCCGAAGCGCCGCACCGATTTGCAGCCCGCTTACAAGCAACAGCGCGAAGAAATGCCCGATCTCATGCGGCCGCAGCTGCGCTGCATTCAGGATGAACTCACCGAAGCGCTGGGATTTCACAGTCTGAGCCTGCCGGACACCGAAGCGGACGATCTCATGGCGTCGTACGCCTGCGCCGCTCGCAATCGCGGTGACAGCGTGGTCCTGGCGACCAATGACAAGGACCTGTTTCAGCTCGTGGACGATCTGGTGAAGGTGTATTCCACGAACAAAGCCGATCTCCTGCAACCCAAGGACACGCACGTCCTGCTCGGAGCCGAAGCGGTGCTGAAGAAATGGGGCGTCGCACCTCACCAGATCGGCGATATCCTGGCGCTGGTCGGCGATGCCGTGGACAATATCCCTGGCGTGCAGGGACTTGGACCGAAGGGCGCGGCGACGCTCATCAATGCGCACGGTTCAGTCGAGCAACTCGTCGCCAATCTGGATCGCGTCACGAAGGACTCGCTGCGCGAGAAGCTCACGGCGGCGCGTGACCAGATCCATCAAAACCGGGAAATGGTCCGGCTCGACCTGGATCTTCCGCTGCCCGTCCCGCTCGATGAGCTGAAAATCCAGCCGCGCTACCCAAATCTGCTCCCGATTCTGGAACGGTGCGAATTTAAGACACTGACGGAAGAAATCCGCGCCGAGGCGGCAAAGGTCCAGCAGCCGGCGCAAGGCGAGCTGTTTTAGGAACGCATTCCTTCGGATTCAGGACTCCGAATTCACCAGTCTTTTGCCGCCTGAGCCGCGGCCCGGCCGCCTGCGCAAGGCCGCCAGCTACCAACTAGTATGTACAAAGTATTATCACTGGTGACGGGCCCGTGAACGAATTGTGTACGCAAGGCAGGCAAGTTTGAATTGTCGGATTTCATGAATGCTGCTACCGCTGACAACCCAAGTTTTTTATCTGCCATCACAGCCGCCCATGAACAAGAATACCATCGAATCACATCTCGTGGAGAAACGAGTCTTCAAGCCTTCCAAGGATTTTTCCAAGAAGGCTCGAGTACAGAGTCTCTCCCAGTATCGCGAGATGTGGGAGGAATCGATACAGAAGCCCGACAAGTTCTGGGCCCGTGAAGCATCGGAGCTCGTGTGGCGCGAGAAGTGGACGAAGGTCCTCGACTGGAAGGAGCCGTATGCGAAGTGGTTTGTCGGCGGCAAGCTGAACGTCTCGGAGAACTGCCTCGATCGCCATCTCGGCACGCCCCGCCAGAACAAGGCCGCCATCCTGTGGGAGGGCGAGCCCGGCGAAAAGCGTGTGCTGACCTATCAGCAGCTTCATCGCGAGGTCTGCCGCTTTGCCAATGTCCTGAAGCGGAACAAGGTTAAAAAAGGCGATCGCGTCCTGATTTACATGCCGATGATTCCGGAAGCGGCAGTCGCCATGCTGGCCTGCGCGCGCATCGGCGCGACGCATTCGGTCGTTTTCGGTGGTTTCAGCGCTGAATCGATCAAGGACCGGATCGCCGATTCCGGCGCAAGCCTGGTGATCACCGCCGATGGCGGCTATCGCCGCGGCGCGATCGTTCCGCTCAAGAAGAACGTGGATGACGCCCTGCGCGACGATCCACAGAAGATTCGCAAGGTCATCGTCTTCCGCCGCGCCGGCAATGAGGTGCACATCGAAGAAGGCCGCGACGTGTGGTGGCATCGCGAACTCGATTACGTCGACGCGAATTGCCCAGCCGAGGCGCTCGATAGCGAACACCCGCTTTTCATCCTGTACACCAGCGGTTCGACCGGAAAGCCGAAGGGCATCCTGCACACGACCGGCGGCTACTTGCTCGGCGCTTACACAACCTGCAAGTACGTCTTCGATCTGCGCGATGAGGATGTGTACTGGTGCACGGCCGACGTGGGCTGGGTGACCGGCCACTCGTATCTGGTCTATGGACCGCTCGCCAATGGCGCGACTTCGCTCATGTACGAAGGCGCTCCGAACTGGCCGGAGAATGACCGTTTCTGGAAGATCATCGAAGATTACGGCGTCACCGTATTTTACACCGCTCCGACCGCCATCCGCGCCTTCATCCGCTGGGGCGACGAATGGGTGAAGAAGCACGATCTTTCGAGCCTGCGCCTGCTGGGCACGGTCGGCGAACCGATCAATCCGGAAGCCTGGATGTGGTACCACAACGTCGTCGGCGGCGGTCGCTGCCCGATCGTCGATACCTGGTGGCAGACGGAGACCGGCTCGATCATGATCACGACTTTGCCGGGTGCCGCTCCGACCAAGCCGGGAAGCGCTGCGCTGCCGTTCTTCGGCGTCGACGCCGCAGTGGTCGATGACGACGGAAAAGAAGTCGGACCGAACATTGGCGGCAAGCTGGTCATCCGCAGACCGTGGCCGTCCATGCTGCGGAACATCTACGGCGACAAGTCGCGCTACAAGAAGACCTACTGGAGCGAAATCAAGGGCTGCTACTTTGCTGGCGACGGCGCCCGCCGCGACAAGGACGGGTATTTCTGGATCGTCGGCCGTATTGATGACGTGCTGAACGTCGCCGGGCATCGCCTCGGCACGAGTGAAGTCGAGAGCGCGCTGGTCGCACATCCCGCGGTCGCCGAATCGGCGGTCGTCGGTCGTCCGGACGACCTCAAGGGTCAGGCGGTGGTGTGTTTCGTGACGGTTAAGACCGGCATGATCGCCTCGCCCGAACTTCGCGAGGAACTGCGCAAGCACGTCCGCATCGTCATCGGCCCGGTGGCCACGCCTGATGAAATCCGCTTTGCCGAATCGCTGCCCAAGACCCGGTCCGGCAAGATCATGCGCCGGCTCCTCAAGGAGATCGCGAGCGGCAAACAGATCGTCGGCGATACCACGACGCTCGAAGACTTCTCCATCCTCGCGAAGCTTTCCAGCAGCGAAGGTTGATCGTTTGAAAACAGTCCGCCGAAGCGATTGCGGGCAGATTGGGAATGCGAAAGCCGGAGATCCGAATGAAAATTCCTCCGGCCCGTTCCTGCTGTCCGCGACTTCGGGGGATGGCCGCCTGCCAGTCCATTTTTTTCACGCCGCCTAAGTGGACTACTTTTCGCCAGCCCCTCGGGAATTTATCCGCAAGCTGATCCGCTTGACGGCGCATCGACGCCTCGCCGCGCTGCAGGAGCAACAGGCGAAAGCGGAGTCGGACCTCGGGCTACTTGGCTGGCAGCAGGCGGATTACGATCCCGAGACGCAACGGCAGGTTCAGGAAATCCACGACGTCGAGCGCGAGCAGACGCGCCTCACCAATGAAGCCGCGGCGCTCGCGTCCGAGATTCGGGAATGCCAGGCGGCAAAGGCGTCTGCGATCAAGCTTCATGAGGAGACGAAACGGCAGCTCGATGCGGAACGCCGCCGGATTCGCGAGCCTTACGAAACGATCGAACGGCAACTAGCCGACAAGCGGAAGATCGAGCCAAATTTTGTCCGCCGGATTCCCGACCTCGATCGAGAATTGCGCGACGTGCAGAAGACGTACGCCGAACTGCTGACCCAGACGCCGCAGACGCCGCAGGTCCGGCAAGAACTCATCCGCTTGCGCGATCGCACGGTGGCGATTCCGAATGAGAAGAGCGATCTGCGGATACAGCATCTTCGGACAGTGAGCGAGATTCGGGCGCTTGAGGAGGCCTTGAATGATCAGAAGCCGGCGGTCGACTCGATTGACGAGCGATGCCGCAAGCACGATGCCGAGTGGGCGATGCAGGAGTCGGAGTTGACGAGTAAGATCAGCCATCTCGAAACGGTAAAGACGGACGTCGAGACACAGGTCAATGCGCTCGAGAATGCCAAGCTGAACCCTTACCAGAAGATAGGCCAGGTGCTTGCCGATAATAACATCGCGCCGGTAAACCAGCCGCACGCCCTGGATAAGGTGAAGCGGCTGAGATTCGATGCTGGCGAAGTACTGCAACGCATCCTGGAATCGGAAGCGCGGACCGCCGCAGAAAGCCCGCAGGCCGTGAAAATTTCGCTGATGATCTGGGGCGCAATCCTTCTCGGGATCGTGGTCGTAATCGTGGCGGCGTTGCGGTAGGTGGAAAACGCGGCGATGGGGCAGGGCCACTTATGGTGGAGAATCTAGGACCATTCCCTATTTGGTAATTTGGAACAATTTGGGAATTTGGCCTGAGAAATAAGACACATCTTGTCGCGCTGGAGGTCGATATGACGGAGCGCCATGCCCCTGGTTTTGTGGGGCACGCCGAATTTTGAGACCAAATTTCCAAATTTCTCCAAATTACCAAATTGATCCACTTCAATGGGAGCGGGCGCTGCGATTGGGCGGTTAAATCACGATTTCATTGGAAGCGGGCGGTTCTCCTCAGTTATGTCGTTCCTGGAACACCGCTAACTCACGACAGATCCGATTCAGTTGTTAATGGGGCCTTCATCATTGCCGATCACTCAGCAATTTAGTGCGTTGCTGGTCGCAGGTGGACAATCCACCCGCATGGGCCGGGACAAAGCCGCTGTGAAATATCACGGCGAGCCGCTTTGGCGGCACCAGATCGCGACGCTGGAAGCCGTTGGACCAGCCGAGATACTCATTTCCGGCAAACAAGATGGCCCGTACGTGGGTGCGTCATATCCAGTCATTCGCGATGAAACTCCGGGGCTAGGGCCGTTATCTGGCCTTGCTTCAGGATTGCAGCACTCGCGAAATCCGCTGGTGCTAGTGCTGGCGATCGACCTTCCGGCGATGGAGCCCGATTTCCTGCGGGCGCTGGTACGGCAGGCCATCGACTCCGGAAAGGGAGCCGTGCCCTTTGACGGACTGCGATTTCACCCGCTTGCCGCCGCCTACCCACAGGCCTGCCTGCCGCTCGCGCTGGCGGGGCTGCGTTCGGAAGACCGTTCGCTGCAGCGATTTGTGCGTGCTTCCGCCGAATCGGGCCTGATTGCTCCCCGGGAAATCTTTCCGGAAGAACTCGGCTGCTTCGAGAACATCAATACTCAAGCCGACCTAAAGCGGCTGGAAGCGGCAAATCCAGCGCCCTGCGCCGGTTAAATGGACGGCGGCGGTGTTGCCGGCTTGCGCACAGGGACAGGAATTTCGCGACTCGCTGGGAGCGCCGCGGAGAGGCCAAAATTGCGCAAGAGGGTCAGCAACCGGCGATTCCGGGGATGGTAGGGGTTGAAGGGCAGCTTTCTCATTGGGACTCTTTTGGTTGACGCACGAGCGATGCCAGCATTCAAATAATCGCTCGCTCCGCGATCCCTCCGGCTTCGGCTGAAAGGAAGACGGTATGCGAAAAAAAAAGCACCTATGGCAAAAGCAGAAAAAACCCCATCAACCAAGAATTCAGCACTCGCCAAGCCCGTACAGCCGGACGCGGCCCTTGCGCGAGTAGTCGGATCGGATCCGCTTCCCCGGACGGAACTGACCAAGAAACTCTGGGACTACATCAAGGCGCACAAGCTTCAGGATGAGAAGAAGAAGACCCAGATCAATGCTGATGACGCATTGCTTGCAGTCTTCGACGGCAAGAAGCAGGTCACGATGTTCGAGATGACCAAGCTGGTCTCCGGACATCTGAAGAAGTAATTGCCCCCAAACGAAGGCAGACCGCGCACGTGCGGCCTGCCACAACAGATCAGTTTGCCGGGGCAGCGGCGGCGTCCGTCTGTCCCGGCATGTTCTGAAAAAAGCCCCTCGGTACGTCTGGCGAGGCGGCTGCATTGCCGGAAAGAAGGGAAGGCGGAATAGAGGCTCGGGTGGAATTTCGCGGGATTGATGGAAAAAAGAGTGAAAGATCGATGCGGGATCGCTCGATCCGGCTAAGATTGGCCCCTAGTAAAAGGTCGTCCCCACACGCAGTGTCTCTGCGGAATCCAACCCTCTCCCTCAATTCAGCCTATTTCATGAAATTCCAATCCCTCCGCACTTCTCGTCGTGATTTTTTGAAAGGAGCGGCGGCTACGGCCGGCGGTCTCATTCTTCCCAATATCCTGATCGCCCAGAGCAACGTCCCCGCTAGCAAGAAGCTTGGAATCGGGTGTATCGGCGTCGGCGGCAAGGGTGCTTCGGATATGGACCTCGTCTCGAAAGAGAACGAGATCGTGGCCATCTGCGACGTGGACGCGAATAATCTCGCAAACGCCGCCAAGAAATTTCCAAACGCCAAGCAGTACCGCGACTTCCGGAAGATGCTCGATGAGTGCAAGGAAATCGAAGCCGTCACGGTGTCCGTCCCGGATCACGCGCACTATCCGGCCGCAATGCATGCAATGGCCCTCGGCAAGCACGTCTGCGTGCAGAAGCCGCTGACCAACACCCTTTGGGAAGCCCGCGAACTGCACAAGGCCGCCAAAAAGAAGGGCGTCATCACGCAGATGGGCAACCAGGGCCACACCTACGATGACAACCGTCTCCTGCGCGAATGGCTCGAAGCCGGAGCGGTTGGCCGCATCAAGGAATTGCACGTCTGGACCAATCGTCCGATCTGGCCGCAGGGGAAGGACGCCGTCTTCACCGCGGGCAATGTGCCGGCAAACCTCGACTGGCAGCAATGGCTCGGCGGGACGCCTGATCATCCGTATTCGCCGGGCATCCATCCTTTCAAGTGGCGCGGATTTTTCGAATGGGGCGCCGGCGCCCTGGGCGACATGGGCTGCCACAACATGGACCCGATCTTCTGGGCGCTGGACCTCGGTCAGCCGCAGGAAGTGGAAGCCGCACCGGAAGACCTCACGAGCGTCGCATGGCCGCGCGGTTGCGTAGTGAAGTACCACTGGAAGAATCATCCGAAGTACGGCGATCTCACGATGACATGGTACGAAGGCCGCAACGTCGACGGCTCGCAGAAGCTGCCGCCGGTTCCGCCGGAACTGGGCGACGTGAAATTCGGAAGCGTCGGCTTCCTGATCATCGGCACCGACGGCGTCATTTACAACAAGGCCGACCAGTGCCGTGACCCGAAGATTTTCCCCGAGAAGCGCGCCGCCGAATTCCTGGCGACTCCGGTGGAGAAGAAATATCCGCGCAGCCCCGCAGCCGGCAGCCCGCAGCAGGAGTTCAGCCTCGCGATCAAGCAGGGGAAGGATTTCCCATTCATGTCGCACTTCGATTACTCGGTGCCGCTGACGGAACTGTGCCTCATTGGCGGACTCGCGATGCGCATGGGAATGCCGATCAAGTGGGACTCCGAGAAACTCGAAGTCATCGGTTACCCAGAAGCTGCGAAGTTCATCAAGCGGCAGCACTACCGCGCCGGTTGGGAATACTCGAGCGACCGCATCTAAGGCATTTTGCCAAAGGTCAGCGGACGGGATGCGTGTTTAACCACAGAACGCGCGCCCGCCGCTGCTTCCGGGGTCGGTGGCGAGCAGCCTTTCCAGGACCTCGCCATCGATCCCGTTGATGGCTCCGTATTTCTCGAAGTAGATCGCCCGGATCAGCCGTGCGGCGTCGGGAAGAGGAGCGTCTGATGCGCCCGCGCGCCACAGCAGGCGCATCGGGACGGGTTCGTGGCCATTCAGCGGAGGCTGGCAGTAAGGCGCATCGAGCAATTGGCCGCCCGCGCGTTCGAAGAACTGAATGCGCCTCACGCGCTGGCGTTCCTCATCGGAGTTGCGCGCACGGGCCGGATCTTCCACTTCCCAAACCATGCCACCAGGACCGGCGGTATTTGCGACATGCCGGAAAAAGGAGCTGCCGAGACCGGAGCCACGGGCTTGAGCCGCGATTGCCAGATAGACGCAAAATGCGAGTGGAACCTCCTGCAGCCGGTGAAGCGTGGCAATGCCAGTCGTCACACGGTCCTGCCTGATTCGCAGCGCGACGCCAGGTCCCGCCTCGATGCTCCGATAAATGACCGACGCCGGCTCGCGTTCCTCGATCGGAAACGAAGCCTCATAGATTTCCCACCATTTGTGATCGGCCTCCAATTCGGCCGCCGGCAAAGGACCTGAGAACACAAGCGTCATGCGGAATTCTTGGAAAAAAGGTGAAGGGAACGTTTTCGGCTCCCGCGAATATCAACATCATCATAGCATGCGCGCTTCGCCCTCCTGCAAAATGAAAACGTTCCTCCTGCTGATCTCGATTTTGTCCTTCGCTGCATTCGCCCAGACGGTTTCCGCCGCCGACGCGCCGAAACCGGATCAGGTTCAGATTCTCGATACCGCCGACGCGCTTTGGACGCAGATCGACACCCAACGAAAAGCCCTGGGTGACGCCGTCGCTGCAAACAACAAGGCCGACGTCTCACGTCTTGGCGACGCCCTGAAGACACTCGCAAAAGCCGTGGAGTCGAAATATCCAGACGCCCCGGCCGCGAAAAAGAAATCCATCCACCACGAGGGCAAGACCGTCGGACGCCTCTGCGACGACCTCAACGACGCCGTCGCTGGAAATCATCCGGATCTTGCAGGGCAGATCCTTGGCCGGATCGACGAGGTCCTCAAATTCTTGAAGGAGACGACCGCCAAGAAGTAAGCCGCTACACGCCGCCCTGGGGCAGGGGATGACAAATCGCACCGGGCGAAGCCAACACCGCAGCGGTCCCTTGGACCGACAACCCGACTTGAAGGGCATCCGGGGAATTCAAGCGGTCCGAATGAAAACCCATTCGGGCGCGTGACAAGCGCGCTTCCCGGCACTAATTAAGGCCGCTCCATTCATGTTTGCCAGCCTCCGCGAATTCGACTTCCGCATTTCCTTCGAGCCGTTTTACGGGATTTGCGGTTCCTGCGTTGGCGCTGGCATCGCAGATGACGCGGCTGAACAAGGAGGCCCGCGCCTGTGAGTCCGCGCACCAGGGAAAGGATCGCCCTCGTGCTTTGGTCGATCCTGTTATTTTCTGTCTGTTTTCGTCTCGATACGAGGCACAACCGCTTCCCGTTTTATTACCATCCCGATGAGCCGGGAAAGGGTGACCAGGTCCTGACCGGAGACTGGAATTTTCATCACCCGATGCTGCTGCTGACGACGACGGAACTCGCCGTCAGAGTCTGGCACGTGGAACGAGAGCATCAGGCTGTCGTCGAAGCCGGGCGACGGGTTTCCGCTGCATTCATCGCAGCGTCGGTGGTCGCCTTTTCGCTGCTGGCGTTTCTGTGGCGCGGATGGTTTGCCGCCTTGGTCACGGGCGCGGTCCTGACGCTGCATCATCAGTTCTACGAGCTCGCGCATTACATGAAGGAAGATTCGGCGCTCGTCATGGGCGTTGCGTTTACCTGCCTCGCCGCGCTGGCCTATGCCCAGACGCCATCGCGAAAGCGCGCGGTGCTCCTCGGAATTTCCTTCGGGCTCGCGATTTCCGGCAAATACATCGGCGTGATGATGCTGGCGGTGGCGATTCCTGCCATCTGGATTCAACCGCCCAAGGCGCGTTGGAAAGACCTCGGACTATTCGTCGCGGGTACGGCCATCGTGATGCTGGCGGTGAACTGGCCGCTGTTCTGGCATCCGGGCACTTTCAGCCATAGCCTGAATCGCGAGATGGCGCTGGTCATCAAAGGCCAGGGCGACTCGACTCGGCGCGTCCCTCATGCGCTTTACTGGAACGTCTTCCTCGATAACTCCACGCCGCTGATCTGGGTTTTCCTCGTCAGTTTCGTCATCAGCTGCTGGCAGCGGCGTCATCACTTATTGATCGTTCAGCGCATCCTGGTCGTATTCCCATTTGCCTATACGCTCGCGTTGTCGTTTTCGCCCAAGGAGAACGACCGCTATTTCATTCCGGCAACCGGCCTTTTCACGGTGCTGGCCTGCCTGGGCGTGCAGGAAGCTCCTCGAGTTGTCTGTCGCGGCATCGAGCTCATCGGTCTGAAACGGCCGGAGAAGCTCATGGTTGGACGCTGGCGCTGGGAGGTGATGATCGCGGCGGCGCTCGGCGTGCTGACGCTTCAGCTTACGGGATGGTCCTCGAGCAAGCCCGGCTGGCTCATCTACGATTCCGCGTATCAGCGGGACGACATGTTCGACCTGATCCAGTGGATGCGCGCCGATCTCCCGGCGAATGCGATCGTTGCCGCCGATGCCAAGACCGGCCTGCCCGACACCGATAGCAAGCGAAAGGGCCGGTTCGGGCGCACCTCTGCGGTTCCGCAGAAAGTGATGGTTTCGAAGCTGGCTGCCGATTTCGGCACGCTCGATCAATTGCGCGCAATGGGCGTGACGCACGTCGCCGTGTCGGAAAGCAGTTACGGCCGGTTCTTCCGGGCAGATTTGCGGCCCAAGGACGAGAAAGACTCGAAGTTCGGCGCGGATCGCGCCTTTTACGAGGAACTCCTGCACGGCGAACCAATCTTCGACCGTGAACGCGGGACCATCATTTATCTGCATCCCGGCATCCGCGTTTATCGGATCAACGACACGAAGGCGGGCTGATCATAACGGTCGGTTTGCTCCGCGAGGTGGAGCCCTCGTATGACGCATAGCGGGCTTCCGCCGTCTGGCCAAGCGGCGCTTCCCGGCATAGCTTTTGGTTGTCGCCATGACCGCCGAATCCTTTCCACCGCTGCCTGCCGCGGCATCCGAACGGCTGAACGCCTACCTTGGCCAACTCGAGGAACTGTCGAAGACGTTTGTCGGCTATCCGTGCAGCCAGGACTATAACTATCCGGAGATCGCGCCTTTCCTGAAGTACGCGATTAATAACGTCGGCGATCCGTACGGCGAATCCATTTACCGCGAAAATAGCTTCGCCTTCGAGCGCGAGGTGGTCGATTTCTTCAAGAAACAGCTCCGGGCCCCTGAGGTGCAGACGTGGGGTTACATGACCGCCGGCGGCACGGAGGGCAACCTGTACGGCATTTATCTCGGCCGAGAACTATTCCCGAATGGGATCGTCTATTACTCGGAACATACCCATTACTCCGCAGCGAAAATCGTCCGCGTGCTGGGTGCGCGCAGCATCATGATCCGGGGACAGGAAAACGGGGAGATCGATTACCAGGACTTACGTGAAACGCTGCGGTTGCAGCGTGATGTGCCGCCAATCATCCTCGCAAACATCGGCACCACGATGCACGGCGCGGTCGATGACCTCGCGAAGATCCGCGCGATGATGAAGGAGTTCGCGATCGCGCGGTATTACATTCACGCCGACGCAGCGCTTTCGGGAATGCTGCTTCCATGGGTCGAAAATCCGCAGCCGTTTGGCTTCGACTCAGGGATCGATTCGATTTCCGTGTCGGGACACAAGTTCATCGGCAGCCCGATGCCCTGCGGGGTCGTGCTTGCGCGCCGGAGCCACGTGGATCGCGTCGCAAGAAGCGTCGAATACGTGGGCTGCATGGATACGACCATCGCCGGCAGCCGCAACGCGATCACGCCGTTGGTGCTATGGTCGGCAATCCAGCGCTGGGGCGAGGACGGCTTCCGCAAGCGCACGGCGCAGTGCATGGAGCTCGCCGATTATGCGATCGCGCGCTTCGCCGAGGCCGGGATTTCCGCATGGAGGCATCGGAATTCGATCACCGTCGTTTTCCCGCGTCCGGCCGATAGCGTCATCGCCCGTTGGCAGATAGCGCCAAGCGGCGAGGTCGCCCACATCATTACGCTTCCGCACGTGACTCATAAGATGATCGACGAGGTCGTGGACGACGTCGCATCTTCGCTTCCCGCTGCACCTGCAACCGCTGCCTCCTGCGTATGAAGGAAATTACCATCATCACCCCGCCGGACCGTCCCGGAACTGTCGCAGACGTCACTGAGCGACTGGCCGCGATTGGCGTGAATATCCTGGAAATGGAAGTCACGGACGATCATGCGAACGGCATCATCCGCCTGCAAGCCGAGCCTTACGACGAAGCGTTGCGCGCGTTGTCGGAAGGCGGATTCAATGCCCTGAGCGAAGAGGTACTCGTGATCCGCATCAAGGACGAACCCGGCGCGATCGCCCGTGTGTCGGCGCGCTTCCGCGATCCGCAGATTAACATCAACGCGCTCCGGATCCTGCGACGCGACGGCGGTTGGGCGACGGTGATCCTGTCAACTAGCGATAATGCTGCGGCCCGGGCTTTGTTGAAGGACTGCGTCGTTTAGGAGCGGTTTTAAGTGGTCCATAGCCGCTTGATACGGTGCAAAATATTTGAAATTAGGCCGGTGTGAGCCGCGCCGGGTAGGGACCGCTGTCCTCAGCGGTCCAGCCAAGGTGAGCTGGCACCCGGACTTTCCAGAACGGAACAATTCTTCCGGCAGGCCCATAATCAGAGGGACTTCCATCGTTTTGCAGTTCCTCCAAGCCGCCCGTGGTTGTCCATCGCGGTTGGTCGGCTGAGGATAGCCGTCCCCACCACATCGCCTGCGGGTGCGTCGTTTGGAGGACCAAGCCAACGCGTTTCGCAGAGCGGATGCGCCTGCGGCAAAATGGCGGTCAAGTCCGACTACTGAACCCCGCACATCATTGTCCCAGTCATGGCTGGCGACGGACCCGGCCATGGCTCGTCCCCGACGAGATCGGATTGATCGAGCCAATGCTGGTGACATCGCGCGAGGAATTCGTCTTCGGATTGGAGGAGGGGACACGCGTCGAGCCCAATGACAGCGCGAAAGTTCCAGACCGGCTGAAACCACGATTCGAAATAATCGAATGCATGACGCCGGTGACAATACTGCCAAACGTCTGGAAAGCGGACGAAGCCCCACTTCAGGAGCTGTTCCCGCGATACGCACAAGGGGGACATAAGGAGAACGGCTTACAGAAATTCCTTACCAGACATGATGGCAACCATGCGACATTTATGTCACGGGGATGTGGCCAAAAGGCAAAAAAACTAGTCTCAGGTGCCAGCTTGCGGCCGCTCCTAAGACTGCAATCGATTCAACTCCGGAATCGGGCACGGACGTTAATTGGCGAGAGCGGCTCGGAGAAGTGCCGCATATTGAGTCGCTGAGATTTCATTCCAACCATCGTCGAAGGTTGCTAGCGGATGCCCGTCACCATCGCAATATCGAATAGCGATCATAGTGTGATCGGTTCGATAGCTAGTGATCTGAACACTGTTCTGGCGATTCGTATAGTGTACCTCCTCCAGGATTCGCAGCCTGCCTTCGGAATCATAAATTCGATTGCGCACGGTCTGCGCACCGTTCGAGGAGGGAAACCATTGTTGCTTTAGTACAGGAACGCCGCGTCTGGTTGTGAATGTAAGCGTCGTTGTGCCTGTCTTCGCTTCGGAACCGGACGTCCAGTACGGCGTCGGAGTTACAGTGCTATATTTGGTAAAGAAGGGCAGGGAGGAATTGATCGGTCCATCGGTAGCCCAAAGCTGACCGCAGGTCAGCAGCATGAAAACCGTGAACAGGCAGACGTCTTTCCTCATGCAGGAGCTAGATAGCGTCTGAGTCGATAGCCTGCTCACTGCATCTTCGGCGCATCGAGTCCGTGCGCGATGACCGGCCAGAAGCTGTTCCAGTCAAACGGGCGGCTGAATTCGCCATGGTGGCACTTCTGGCAATCCCCGGCGCCGATCTTTCGGAAATGCGCGGTGATTTCCTTCCCAAGCCGATGCTGCTCCACATGCAGGCTCCCCGGACCGTGGCAGTTTTCACAGCCGACGTCGGTAAGGGTCTTCGGGCCATATTCCCTGCGATAGCCGGTGGGCGTTCCAAATCCCACGGTATGGCAGCCGATGCAGTTGGGATCGGCATCGGCCCCAGCCCTCACGAGCGTGTTAAAGGCGTGGGCGTGACCAGTCTTCTGCCAGATATCCGTCGCGGCGCGATGGCATACAATGCAGGATTCGCTGCCGACATACCGGGCTGCCGATTTGACGCCGGGCACGAGGTCATCCTGCAGTTTCGCCGGATCGTCGATGTCCAGCTTGGTGGTTCGGACTTCGTCGCGGTACTTCCGGGCGAGTTTCCTGATTTCATCCGCTTCCGGAATGTGATCGTTTACCAGCATGACATCGCCGGATTTCGTGGTGAGCTTGCCAGGCGCCGTCAGCGTAACTTCGAGGGTCCCGAGTGCGCGCGATTGATTCGTCGTATAGAGGATCGCGCTACGATTTTCGTGTTCGAGTTTCTGGGCAGGCTGGCTGACTTTGCCGCCGAGGATGACCTGGAATTCATAGAAATCCCGCGCCAGTCGATGCAGTCCGGCCTCATCCGTAAATGCGAGCAGGATCATGAAATCCGACTGTTTGCGGACTTCCGGCAAAAGCCGTCCCAGCGCCGCTTCCATCGGTTCGATGGCGAGTCCTTCGCCCAGCGTGTCGGCTGCCGCGTGCTCGTCCATTACGCCCACGATTGCAACTCGCCAGCCGCAGCGTTCCACGATGCGATAAGCATCGAGAATCCGCGTGCCACTTGTGCGGTCGAGTAAGTTCGCGCTGAGAAGGCGAACTGGCGATTGCGCTTTCAGTTCGCGGATCTGCGCCGCGCTGAGACGCGCCTCTGCATGGCCGAGATTTGCCGCTTCATACCCCATGTCATGAAATGCCTGAAGCAGGTAGCGATACTGGATGCGCTGGTAATCTGCCGGCCCCTCGATGGTATTGCCAACATCGAGGCGTAGCGAACTAGCCGGAACGATCCCGTCGAGCAGAGTAGCGATGCGCGTAAGCCCGCCCATTTGTCCGCTGAAACAGCCGCACGGCACGAGGCGTCCATGAACATCCCCGGTGAAGGCAATCGTCAGGTCGGCTGGCAGAGGAGTCTGACGTTTCTTTGGGAAATACCATGCGGCAAAGCCAGCAGACGCCAGGACTATAACGACAAGCAGAGCTAGCAGACGCTTCACGCCAGAACCTCCTGAATGACCACGGACCTCTCGCAATTAGTAATCCGAGAATCAAACAAACTTCGACCCACGCGATCGCCCCTGGCTATTTCGTCACCCATGTGTCGCGTCGCAAATCGAAGGTAAGCCTGCCAGTCGGGATAGCGCATCCGTGGTTAGTAAAGGAGTGCGTAGGTAAACACGTTTACGTTCACGAGCACCGATTCGTTGATCATGTTTCCGCCGCAACAGCAGCAGCCGTGGGCGTTGCCGACGTCGTTGAGGCCATCCTTCGAATAGACCATCACCAGTCGGCCATTGATTTCCAGCCCTTCGACAAAGCTTTCGCCTCCATGCTTGTCAGTCAGCCGCGGAATCTGATGCACGATCGAGAAGATCGGATGACTCATCGGAATCCGTTTCAGGCTGTACTCCGGAAAAATGATCTTCAGTTCCTTGCGAACGGCAGCGTCCCAAGCGGGATCGGAACAGCCGGGACTGGAAAGGATGAACCCACCATTGAGCAGATACTTCCGCATGTTTTCACGGTCCTTCTTGGTCAGCGAAAAATTGCCTTCGCCGGACCATACGGCGAAGGGAAAGTCGAAGACGTTATCGGACTCGAGCCGGACCGGAACGAAGTTACGGCCAACATTGAGGCTCGTATCGCTCGCAACGTCGCTCAGGAACTTATCGGCAAAGCAGACCGAGCTTTTGTTCCCGGCATAAACGAGATTGGCGCACTGCAGTTTGGTAAGATCCGCCTTCGGGGCGTTGGCTGCCGCCGCGACTTCGGCTTCCAGTTCCTCCTGTTTCCGCTCCGGTGAAGCTCCAGCCCCGGCAAAAGCCGAAGCTGCAAAGAGCGTGTAGAGCGAGGCGATGCAGGCAGCCGCTACGATCAGGCGAGCTCCATTGGGACTGCGAGGCCTGCGGACTCGGGCAGCTTGGATATGCACGTCGCGATTCATAATGAGTAGTTCCTTTCGTGCGGATCGTTATTTGGAAGGACCGGGCTTCGCGTTGGGGGCCGGTGACGCGGGCTTGGTGATGGCCTTGAAATACTTGTCGACGATGTCGCTGTACTGTTCGAGGGACGATTCGCCCTGGATCACGCCTGAATCGCGATCGACGGGGTGCACATCCTGCATCACGTCGCCCTTATCGAGAGCGGGAGTTTTGGTCTGATCCAGCGGCTTTGCCTGGCTCATGCCTTTGGAGCTCGGCATTTTGCTGTCCTGCGAGACCGCGGTTTCATTGCCGAGGACGTTGGCGTTGGAACCCATCATCACCGACGAACCGCTGCTTCCACCCGAGCCGGTCTGGCCCATTCCGGACGTTCCCTGGCCCTGCCCAAACTTATGGCAGTTCATCATCTGCTTGAAAGTATTGGCGCCGCTGCTGCCCATCCCTCCGCGCGAAAGCTTGAGATACTGGTCCAGTTCGCCGCTCATCTGGCCCGTTTGTGACTGGCCCTGTGAAAAGAGCTTGTCCAGCTCGGTGCGCAGACGCGACGCCAGTTGCGCGCCGTTGTCGCCGTGGCCGTTAACCATCGCGTCGGTGGCTTGATTGGCGAGCATCTGGAGCCGCAGGTCGCCCATCTTTTGGGCGATGTCCTTCGCGCTTTTCGCCGCTTTCGGGAATTTCTCCTCGGCGGCTTTGCCGTCTTCCCAGAGCTTCTGTTCGACGGCCTCCAGTTCTTCGCCAATTGCCTTTTGGGTGGCAGCGAGGTCTTTGAGCGCCAGCTGATCTTCGCGCGAAAGCGGACCGGGACGGTCGTAGGGCTTGACCTGCTGTTCCAGCGTCTGCTGCGCGCGATCGAGTTCAGCAATGTGATTCAGGTCCTTCATGATCTCCTGCATCTTGCTCATGTCCTCGAGCGGCTTTTCGACCTGCTCACGCGCCTGTTGCTCAGCGCCTGCGAGGCGCTGGACCTGATCATCGGACGCCTTCTTGAAATCGGAGAGCATCTCCTTGCTGAGTTGTCGCCCGCCATCCTGCTTCGTGCTGTCCTGTGCGACCTGCTTGGAATCATCGTCGTTTTGCTCCGTGGATTCACGGATCTGCTTTGCCTTGTCCTGCAGGACATCCTGGAAGTCCTTCTCCACATCATAGAGCGGCTTTTCGCGGACGAAGGTGTCCATGGTATCGGCCAGCTTGTTGAGCTTCGAATTCACCTCGTTTTGTTTCGCGAGTAACTCGTCGAGCTTGGGGGCAAGCGAAGCAGGATCTTTCGCATTGGCCATTTGCTGCTTCAGGGCATCGACTTCCTGGCCAAGCTTGCGTTGTTCGTCGGTAAGATCGTGGAGCTTGTTGAAGAGCGCCGAATACTTCGCCTCGATGTCGGCCATATCGAGACGCTCGCGGAGATAAGCGTTGTAATCGTCGGTCGAAATGACGGTGAGCGTCACGACCGAGCTGCGCGCCACATGCGGATTGGGCGCGGTGTCGATGGCTTCGGCGAAGAACGAGAACGTGTCGCCGGACTCGATATCCATCTGCTTGAAGTCGAGGGTAACGACTTCGCGAGCATTGCGTGTGATCGCGGAGTAATTGGTGGTCCGTGGCTCGACCCATTGTCCATTGCGGGCCTGATGAATCCGGAGGGTCTTGACTCCATAGTCGTCTGAAGCTTCCGCGACGACGTCGACCTTGTAATCCATCGCCACGAAGCTATCCGCCGTCGGATTGGTAATCCGGACCTCAGGCGGCAGGTCATGTGTGACATTCACGGTCAGATCCCACTTTTCATCCGAAGGATGCCCGTCGCGGTCGATCAGCGAGAAGCGAAGCTGCGCGGATTCCTTCGGCGTGAATGAGCCGGTGACTTCGTTTTCGCCGCTGGAAGCCAGAATCAGCGGTTCAACGGCTTGCGGTGAGCCCGGAAACTCGACCAGCCCTTCGCGCAGCGGACGATTCGATCGCAGGCGAAACTGCACCACGCTGCCTTCGAGGACCTTGATGCTTTTGAACTGCAACGAATGTTCCTCGGGGCCCAGGCCGGTGTAAGCCGGCGGAGAGACCTTCACCCACGCCTTCTCGAGCTTCGGCGCGAGAATGACAGACACGCGGCGCTGATGGCTCACTGCGTGTTGATTTTTCGTGTGCGCAAAGACGATCAGATCGCTTTTGATGCCTTCGATCTGCTGCACAAATCCGCGCTCGCCTTTGTCGAACATCGGAGCCGTGTTGACCTTGTCTGGATGTCCCACAGGATAGGAACTCAGGAATACATCGCCTGGCCGATGTCCGCTCGTCCGGACCGTGAAGAGCATGCCTTGGCCATACACGATTCGGGCTGAGTCAGCCGCGGGCTCCGTGATTTCCAGTCGCGTGAAAGAATAGGGCGGATGGTCCCCAAACGGATTAAGAAAGCGAGGGACCTCCGTGCGCGTGATGTCGTAAGTCGCACCGAGGATGGCCAGAAGCCCGAGCAGGCCGAACATCGCGCGCTTGCGTTCCTCCTGCACCGCATTCGTGTGAGCCAGGCGTCGCAGGTCACCCGTCCGGATTTCGCCCGCGTATTCGGCGACCGCCTGGGCCGCCATCCGGCGGGTAAGGGGCGCAAGCCCGGGATCGAGTGACTGCTCGCGGAGCTGCAGGAGATTGATCAGCTTCGAGCCGAGATGCGGATCACGGGCCTCGAGCACGCGAGCTGTATGCTCCGGCGGATTTTGGCGAATCCAGGCGAGCGCGGCATGCCGTCCGGCCAGAATAGCGAGAAAAACAACGTAGCCGGCCAGCATCGCGGCGCGTGCGTTGTCCGAAAGGTGGAAGATGACATCGATCGCAAAGGCGGCGGGAATGAGCCCGAGAATCCACGGCCAAGCCCGCAGGATTCCAGTCGCTGCGCGTTCCTGTTGCAAAACGCGATCGGCATTGGAAAGGGCAGCCAGCACATCCTCCGTGGATCCTTTTGCCGGCGACGGTGCTTTTGGAGAATCGAGGAGCGTCATGGCAATGTCGGTTGAAGCTCAGCCAAAGAATTGAGGCCCGCGTCCGGAAGCCTGTCTATTCGAGCCGCTTGCGTTGAGCCCGAGGTTCGATTTGTGAGCTGGTTCAGCATAATCCCCACCTCCGTCGGAGAAACCAATCGAAGCCAAAAAGTAACGCAATTGCCCAAAAACACCAAGCTTTGTCCCAAAGCGTGCAGAGCCGGGTTGCGGGCGGAGCCTCGGCGGGCTGATTCTTCAATTCGGTCGCAAGCTTGCCGAGTTCCTCGGGCTTCAGCAGCCGTCCGCCGCTGCTTTCGCAAAGCCTCCGCAGATAGTTCGTGTCGGTCGCGACTTCCATTTGCTCCACGTTTTCATCGAAGACCATGAAGCGGGCCACCTGCTGGTTTCCATCGGGAAAGCGCGCCGTGGCCTGATATTTACCAGTCTTCGGCGGCAGGAATTCGGCAGTCAATTTATCCGAAGCATGCGGATCGGGCGCGAGCGCCGTCGTCACGATTTCCTTGCCATCCTGTTCCACCACGAGTGGGATTTCGCGAACGCCCTGCGTGGCATCCCGAAGGACCGCGCGGAAGTAGATTTTTTCGCCCAGCGGGATATTCGCCGAACTTGCCCGCAACGAGAATTGCTGGGCAGGCAGGAAATCGCGCCCCGCCATCAGCCAGAGGACGAGCTGATCCCAAAATCGGTCGAAGACGGTGTTCGCGCCTTCGACCTTCGCATTGAAAGCCCAGCGCCACAGGCCATCGACGCCGACGCTCAGCACCTGGCCTTCGCCGAAACGACGATGCACAAAGCCGGGCCCCACGTCGCTCCCATCCGAACCTTGGGCAGAGGCCAGGGTGGCAGATAGCGGCTTCTTGTCTGCGATAGCATGTGAGGCGATCAGGGCTGGCAGCGTATCCGCGCTCGTGTCGGCTTCATTCAAGGTCCGGAAAGGCGCCAGCGCCTGGCCTTCACGCGCTACCTTGAGCCGCACATGCTCGGTGATGCCATCCTTCCAGATTACCGGCTCGAGATCGTTTGGAGTCTGGTCCCCATGGAAGGCGGGGCCCCGACTGAAGATCACAGTTCCGCCGCCATCCTTTACGTAACCTTCGAGAAGCTTGATGCCGTCGGGCCCGAGCAGTTTATCGACAGACCGGCCTAGAATCACCACGTCGTAATGGCGCCATTCTTCCGGAGTCGTGGGAATCTTCAGCTTGCCGCCTTCCTTCTTGCGGGTGCGATGTGCCTTTCCCGGCGCATACTGCTCGACGATATCGACATTCATCTTGTCGTTCCGCATGAGCGAACGCTGCAGGAATGAGGTGTCCCAGTACGGCTCGCCTTCGAGCACTAGCACCTGGATCTGCTGGTCGATGACGTTTAGGTAAGTAATGGCGTGATTGTTTTCGAGATCGACTTCGCCCTCGAGCGGGCGCACGCGCAGTTCGTATTCGTACTGCCCGACCTGCGGTTCGCTGACTTCGAAATGAACGGGAATCTCCGGCTCCTCGCCCGCGGCAATCTTCTGCGTCTGCACGACCTTGTCGCCACGGACTAATTCGACCTGGAGCGTTTCCAATTCGCAACCGATGAGCCGCAGCGCCCCAGAAATTCGAGCCTTTTGGCGGACATAGCAATACGGCTGATAACTAGTGATTCGAACCGCGACATCCTTGACCTTGCCCTGGCGTCCGATCGGCACCGCATAAATAGGCGTCTGCCGGGCGCGGGAGTTGAAGCCCGTCTTGGCGGGATTGACCAGCTCCAGGTCATGTCCATCGGTCAGGAGAATCAGCGCGCGGGCGTTTTCATTCGGCCGGACGCTCGATAGCATGCCGGTCACGGAATCGTGAATCCGCGTCGTATTGCCATCCACATGGAGCTGCTTGGTATTGGTGATCGGCGTCGCTTCCGCACCAAATTTGAAAAGACGCACACCAGGATCCTTCACGCTGCCATCACCCGCGACATAGCCGGCATCGGCGAGCAGGCTTTTCGCCGCATCCGAGCGGGTGCCTTGCTCGACATCGCGCTGAAGCATGCTGCGGGAATCGTCGACGGCTACCATCGTGAGCTGGTGGGTGATCGTCGGCGGAATCGGTTCGAGGCGCGACGGCTGGAGCAGCAGCAACAACACGGCCGCCAATCCCGCCAGCCGGAAGAGCAGCAGGATAATCTTCTGGAACGCGCTGAGCCGCGACGCGACGCGCAGATGAATCCCGACGGTCAGGACCGCAAGCAGCACGCCAACGAGTATCACCGCTCCGATGGGGACGACAGGATCGAAGATTACAGCCAACGAATGCGCGCCAATCATGCGGGCCTCCTTGCCAGAAACTGGACCGCCTGCTCACCGATGAGCAGCGCCAGGCCCAGATAGATGAACCATTGGAAGATCGGTTTGCCCTTCACGGCTTCCTCGAATTCCTGCCGGCCTTCCACGAAGTATCCATGCTGGCCCTTTTCACCAAGCTGATCCGGCAGCAAATTGCGATCAATGGGACGCAGATCGCTTTCATCCGGACTCGCATTGATCGCGTAGGCGTGCAGCAGTTTGTCCGAGCGCATCGTGTAAAATCCGAGCTCATCGGGAATGAAACTGATCGCGAGCCGTTCGCCCATCGCTTCCGTTTTGATCGGCATCGCTCCGCCCGACGGACGGAGTAGCGGAGCCTTCTGGAATTCACGTTTCCAGATTTCGTCATTCACGCCTTCTCCGATCACGGTCGAAGCCGGAATCGCTTCGTCATTCGAGAGATTCTTCACGATCTCCTGCATCCATGCGGGAAAGATGCGCTGCCGCGCGAGGTTGGAGGAAAATTCGCTGACGGAGAAATTCATCAACAGCATGGTGCCGAGCCCGTGATTGAGGCTGGCCATCGCAGGCGTTTCATCCGCGTAAGTCAGTAATACCTGCCCAGCACCGGTCGCGCTGGCGTCGGTGATATCGTAAAACTCCAGCAGCGCGAGATCCTGCCTCTGCGCGCCACGAAAGAGGCGGAGGAAACGGCTCTTCGTGAAATCACCGCGAATGATCTGCTGCGCCGTCGCGACGTTTTGCGCGATGCGTTTTGAGCCAAGTTTTAGCGGGAGCGGCGCGCTCATCGCGCGTTCCAGCGCGGCGAGGTTTTCAGAGTCGTGGTCACCGTCGAGGAAATAGACGAGCCCGCCGCCGTGGAAGACGAAGTCGGAGACGAGCTTGCAGGCAGCGTCGCTGAGCTTCCCGGAACGCGTGAAGAACAGCTTCCGCACGCCGGCGAGCTGGCCCGCGTCGAGTTCCGAGGCGTGGATCTGCTGCGGCAGGATCGAGCCGCCGAGGTTATCGTATGGGTTCAGCGCCGTCTTGAGGTAAAGCACCGCGTCGTGCCCGGGATCCGGAGCGTCGGAAACGATGAGCACGCCTTCCTTTTCGAGCACCGGAATCGTCAGGCAAAACTTGTCATCCTGCGGCAGATCGTCCGGCGGAAGCGTAATCTCGCATTGGTGCAGTCCCGGTGCGCCTGCCGGGACTGGCAGTGTGACCTTGGCAGCGGACCAAGGCGCGACGGAGACCTCCTTTTCAAAAGTGGAACGACCGTCGATCTGGACCTTCACATTATCGTGAAGCGGCTGGTCCTGATAATTTCCGATGTCCACGTCGAGGGTGACCGTGTCACCCGCGAGGATCTGGTTTTGACTCAGGGTCGCGCCAAGGATCGCGTGATTGCCGCGGTTTTGCCCGCCGACATCCACGAAGAAGATCCGGGTGGCCGGAGGCAGCGGCGTGAAATCCACATCCGACCAGCTTTTGCGTTGAAAATCGGAGATATAATAAATCTCCGGCCGGCTCGTATCGCGTCCCAGCAAGCGCGCCGCAGCCGCATTTGCCTGCGAGATGTCCACGCGCGAAAGGCCGGGTTTCAAAGCGTCGACATAGTGGCGCGCTTCGGCCTGATTCTTCGACAAATCCACGAAGCACATCAGCGGAATGATGCCCGCCTGGAGGACATTCACGCTGTCATCGGGACCAAGCGTATCAAGTATCTTGCTGGCCTCGGCCTGTGCGCGCTGACGCGCCGTCACGCCGCCGGATTTATGCTCCATGCTGAGCGAGTGATCGATGACGATGATGACGGCTCGGGCAGCAGTTTTGTTGGCCCCGGCGCCGAAGCGCGGCAGGAGCGGCCTGAGAAAGGCCAGCAACAGAGCCAGGACAAAGGCCGTGCGGAGAATCAGCAGGATGAGATGACGCCACCGATAAATCCGCGAGCGCTGGGCCATCGTCTGGCGCAGATGCCGGACTGCCGAGAATTCGAAGAGCTTGGGAAAACGAAGGTTGAGGAGATGGATGAGCAACGGCAGCCCCAAAAGGGCGATGAGCGCCGGGAGGAGAGAGGCATTGAGGAAGCTCATGGCTGCCGGAATAAGTTGGCCGGCACCGAAAGCCCGCAGGCTTCAATGTCCGTTTTCCGGAATGGAAGAGATGAAATCGTCATGAGCCGCGGAATCCCAGGTAAGCTTCGATCGCATCGAGATATGGGCGGCGGGCATCGACCACCCTGTGCTGGATCTGGCGAAGCGCCGCCTCGTGCGCAAGATCGTCCACTGTCTTCTTCATACGCGCGCGATACTCCGCGCGGACTTCATCAGCGTCGACCTGGACCAGTTCGGAAGTTTCCAGATCGACAAAGCGTGCAGCGCTCAGGTTTGGGAGATGGAGTTCATCCGGATCGAGCACCTGGAGCAGGAGGATCTCGAATTTCCGATGCACGAACTGGCTCAGCGCATCGAAGATCTGCGCGGTGTCATCGAGAAAATCCGAGAGGATGACGATCCGCCCGCGCTTCTTGAAAATGCCGCTGCATTCGTAAAGCGCATTGGCCAGACCCGTCGTTCGCGCGGGCCGCACACGCTCGAGTTCGGTCACGATGCGGTGCAGATGCCGCCGGGTGCCGGCTGGGGCGATGTATTGGCTTACTTTCTGCGCAAAAAGCCCGAGTGCCGTCTTATCGCCCTGCGCCAGCATGAGATAGGAAAGGGCCGCAGCGATCCGCGCTGCGAGGATGAATTTGCTCTGCCGCTTCTCGCCCGCGTAACGCATCGAGGCACTGGTATCCACGAGCAGATACATGATCATGTCCGTCTCCTCCTCAAACTGACGGATGTAAAGCCGACGGGTTCGCCCATACACGCGCCAGTCGAGCCGGGCGATATCGTCGCCAGCGACGTACTCCTTGTAATCGGCAAACTCCGCGGCGGAACCGCGATAAGGCGATTTGTGTTTGCCTGCGAAATAGCCTTCGACGACTGCCTTCGCGAACACGAGCAGGTTTTCGTATCGTTCCAGTTCCTCGAGATTCAACAGCAGTGGCGGAGGCGAGACGGCGATCGCCTGGCGTGCCATGAAGCGCGAAGCGATCGTGGAGACCGCATTACCGGAAGGAACTGGAGGAGGGGCGCTCATCGAGGGGACATGATTGACGGCAGCCGGGACGTGGCTTTCGGCCAAACCGAGGCAGTTGCTGGGGGATTCGGCGTTCTCACTGGAAGTTGACCTCCTCAGCGCGCAACGACCATCAGTAGCTCTTCTCCTGAACCGTCTTTAGAAGCTCGGAGACAATGTCGCGGGCCTTTTTGTTTGCGCCCGTCGCGCGGTAATTCGTGATCACCCGGTGCTGTAGAACCGGCAGCGCGACTTCACGAACGTCTTCGACTTCAGGGGCGAGCTTGCCCTTGAGAAGTGCCAGCGCCTTCGCTCCAAGAATGAGGTGCTGCGAGGCACGCGGGCCAGCGCCCCACTCGACAAAGTCGCGCGTGATCTGCGGCGTCGAGCCATTGCCGCCCGGGCGCGTGGCCGATGCCAGGCGCACGGCGTAGTCGATGATATGATCAGCCACTGGCGCTGCGAGTACAAGTTGTTGAACGGCCAGGATATCTTCGAGCGAAACAACCGGGCTCAGTGTCGGCGGAACGCGCAGGGTCGTTCGACGGACGATTTCCACTTCATCAGAGTGCTCGGGGTAATCGAGATTGAGCGAAAACATGAAGCGATCGAGCTGCGCTTCAGGCAGTGGATAGGTGCCTTCCTGTTCGATCGGATTCTGCGTCGCCAACACGAAGAACGGCTGCGGCAGGCGGTG
>OUNM010033763.1_pt1 | contig 25206 bp, 22 predicted proteins | sample 1769961 | NCBI WGS metagenome assembly OUNM01 (sample SAMEA3914820, study PRJEB12502) | metagenome | biome: forest; material: soil | place: USA | collected 2012-03-12 | depth 0.3 m | reverse complement strand
GTGCACCAATCCGCACAAGGTGGCCCCGGGCGCAATATGGGCAAAATCGCCCACGATGCAATCATGCTCGACGATGGCACCGGTATTCACGATCACATGTCTTCCTATTTTGGCATCCGATTGTACAATAGCTCCCGGAAGCACCACCGTCCCCTCCCCTAGTTCGACGTCTTGGGCAAGAAGGCTGTGCGCATGTACGGCAGTGGTAAATGAATGAAATACCTGTTCGCTGATTTTCTTCCGTACGGCATTATTTCCGATGGTCACAATCAACCTTGCTTCCATATGGACAAGAGGGGAATAGGCTCCCAACAATGGGAATCCTTTGAATTCAGCCTGTTTGGGGTGGTCGTCGAAAAGTCCCACCACTTCCTTTTGTTCACTGACCAAGCATGCGATCACTACTTTGGCATGGCCGCCAGAGCCGTATAAAAGTACTTTCTCCATTTACAACCCTAAAATCCGCGCCGCTTTCAGAATCCCTGCAATGCTCAAGGAATCTGTAATTTCGTCCCGCATGACCATGTCCAAGACTTCTTTGAAAGGAAGTTTCCATATTTTTAGCACTTCCGTATCTTCAAACTCCGTCTCCCCTTCCGAGAGCTCCTCCGCCAAAAAGATCCACCCTTCCTCGTCCGTTACCGAATTGGAGGTATGGATCCGGGATATGAGGGTCCATTTGGCAGCCGTAAAACCTGTTTCCTCTTTCAATTCCCGTTTGGCAGATTCTAATTTGTCGATGGCGATCAGGCCTCCACCCATGGGAATTTCCCAAGAATATTCCTCCAAAGGATAGCGGTACTGGCCGATCAACCAAGTATTGAGGTCTTTGTCGATCGGGATAATGCCAATGGCTTTGTTTTTGAAACTCACTACCCCATAAATTCCTTTTCCCCCTTTGGGGTTCAATACTTGGTCTTCCCGTACATGGATCCAAGGATTGTCATAAATGTCACGGCTCGACAAGACGGTCCAAGGGTTGACAGTGAAATCTTCGTTCATTTTTTATTTCTTTTGAGGGAAAGGATCGTATTGAAAAAACTGCCCAAAAGCAATTGGAAGCCCATCAGCAACGAAAGCGTGGAAGGAATCACGATGCGCAGAGCCTTTTGAGGATCTAATTGCCCAAACGCCCGGTCGCTCCACACGTCCAACGCATACAAGGTGCCGCCCAAGCCTAGTAAAATAAGAAAAAGGGAACAGAAAATCGAAAGTTCCAAGGAAAAGAAGTCCAATACCTTGAAAAATCGTTCCGATCGGGGCAAGATGCCGGAATTCATGGCAAACAAGCGCGCATGTACGTAGAAGGACACCGACTGGAATCCGATCAGGACCATGATGGCCATGTAAATAAGGGTATTTACATCAAATGTGACACTTCCCATGCGCACCGGGGAAATGACAATGGCCCCGCCCACTAAGGCGCCAAAAAGGATGAGCAATAAGCCTGGATATAAAAACAGCCAGGTAGGCGCATAAATGAGCATGAAACGCAAATGGCGCCAACCGTCCCGCCATGTCCGTAAATGGGGAGGACGGCTCCGTCCATCCGGATACAATTTAATGGGGACCTCGGCAATCTTCAAGTTCAAGAGTGTCGCTTTCATGACCAGTTCGGAGGCAAATTCCATCCCAGTGGTTTGGGGATCCATTTCCAAAAATGCTTTTTTGGTAAATCCCCGCAAACCGCAATGAAAATCCCCGATTTCACTTTTAAAGAAGAGGCGTCCCAGAAACGAAAGGACGGGATTTCCCAGATAATAATGTAAAAAAGGCATGGCCCCCTTTTCGATCCCTCCTTTGAAACGGTTGCCCATCACGAAATCGAACCCGGCACGCATTTTCTCTACAAAGGGCATTAAAGCAGAAAAATCATAGCTGTCGTCCGAATCGCCCATGACGATGTACTGGCCGTTGGCAGCCAGGATCCCTCCTTTTAGTGCGCTTCCATAGCCTTTTTCTTTTACGTCGACCACCCTTGCCCCATTGCGCCGGGCAATGTCCTGAGAACCGTCCGTGCTACCATTGTCGGCCACGATCACTTCTCCCTGCACATGGTAGTCCGAGAAAAATCGGGTGGCTTTCCTGACACAGGCTTCCAACGTTTCTGCCTCGTTCAGACAAGGCATCACAATACTTAATTCGATTTCGCTTAGTTGGCTATGCATAAAAATTGGGACGCAGCAAAAATACAGGGATTTTATGGAATGCAAACACTCGGGCAAATATGATGATAAATTGGGGCGGCTTTTAAGTACTTCGGTGATAAATCAGGCAATTTCCCTAATTTTGACGGTCAAATGCATCGCGTGAAAAACTGTTTTGCCACTTTTTGCTGTATTCTGGGACTTTTGCCATGGGGAGCTTTCGCCCAAGAACGTGTAGAACTCATCCGTGCCAATGAATTGGAAGGGGCCCAAATAAACGGCCGAAACGTACGGATCCTGAAAGGAGATGTGGCCCTCCGGCAAGGCAATGCCATCGTGTACTGTGAAACCGCCAATCAATATTATGAACAAAACGAAGTAGAAGCCTTCACCAATGTGCGGATCGTGCAAGGGGATTCCCTTTCGTTGACGGGAGACAAATTGTTCTATGACGGAAATAAAAAAATTGCCCAAATGCGGGGCAACGAAGTGATTTTAAAAGACAAAAAAGCGACCCTTTATACCCAATTCGTGGATTATGACATGGCCAACAAGACCATGACCTATTTTAACGGAGGCCGCCTGGTGGACGGGGAAAACACCCTGACCAGCGAAAATGGCTTTTATCAGATGAACCAAAAGCTCTTCACGTTCACCAAAAACGTGGTGCTCAAAAACCCGCAGTATACCATGTATTGCGACACCTTACTTTATAATTCCGGTACCCGCATTGCGTATTTCCATGGTCCTACCAAGATCATCAGCAAAGATGGCACTTTGTATTCGGAAGCGGGAGAGTACAATATGGTCACCAAGCTGGCCAATTTCCACGGCCGCTCTAAAATGGACTACAAAGACTACACCATCAGTGCCGAGCGGCTCAATTACAACCAATTTACCGGCAAAGGATTGGCAAAAAGAGGCGTGATCATCAATTCTTTCAAGGACAGCAGCATTGTGGAAGGGGAATTGGCGTATTATGACCGGAAAAAGGGATATTCGAAAGTCTATGCCAATGCCTTGATGAAACACATGTTCGGGGGGGACACGCTTTTTTTGAAAGCAGACACGCTGATTTCCATCAACGACAGCATCACGGGAAACCGGAAAGTGCTGGCTTACCACAATGTGAAAGTGTACCACAAGCAAATGCAGGCCAAATGCGATTCTCTTATCTATAACCTCTCCGATTCCTTGCTTTATTTTTTCAAAGATCCCGTCATGTGGAGTTCAGGAAGCCAAGTATTGGCGGACACCATTTGGCTTCGCCTTAAAAGACAAAAAATAAACCGGATGTACTTACGGCGGAACGCATTTTTGATTTCAAGGGACAGTATCGGGGATTACAACCAGGTAAAGGGGAAAAACATGTTGGCATATTTCAACGACAGCACACGCATTGAGCGCATCGACGTAAAGGGAAATGGCGAAAGCATCTATTTTGCTTTGGAAGGCGATACCAGTCTCATCGGCATGAACAAAGTGATCTGCAGCGACATGACGGTAAAGTTCAAGGGAAAGAAAGTCAAAACGATCACGTTCCTAAAAAAACCGGATGCCGTGTTCATCCCTCCCCATGAAATCCAAGAACCCGAAACACGCCTGAAAGGATTCCGTTGGCGTATCACAGAAATGCCGACTCGGCAAAATATCGTGGTCAAGAAAGATTATTCTGCCATCGACATCCCGCTCATCCTGTCGAAAGAGCTGCGTATGGAGACGCCAGCTCCCAAAGAAGAGAAACCAAACTGGAGGGAACGCAGGGAAATGCGCCGCGAAAGGAAGCACCCTGCCAACGGTTCCTAGTCCCTTTTTCTATCGAGAAATGCGCTTTGCAGGAAGCGATGGCACTATTTTTTGTCTACGGGCAAGAATAGCATCCTTATGAAAAAGCTCGTCGGTTTCCTTTTATGTGTTTGTTGGGGTTCAGTACATGGTTTTGCCCAAGTCATCCCGACAGGTGTCCCCTCCGTCATCCCGGACACCGGGGGATCGCAACCCCCATTGGGTGTATTGTACCATAACCCGAATACGTCTCCGAATCCACGTCCCTTAAAGGTAGATACCATCCGTTCTTACCAAGACGGAGAAAAACCAAGGGTCGATTCCAGTCCAAATTCCACTACCAAGAAACAGCACAGAAAAGTATTTCATTGGTCCCATTCACCAAATAAACACAAAGCAAAGGCTGTAAAAAACGATACATAGGAAGTTTTTATTCTGAAAAACATCCAATTTCGAAATAAAAATTTTAAATCGTCCTTTTGTACACATAGCAATTATTTATTTTTAAGAATTACCTATAAAACAAAATTAAATTTTGAAAAATTGCCATTTTTAGCTTCTAAAAACAAACAAAATCATCTATTTTTTATTTAATTCAGAATAAAATTTCTATTTTCTCTTGTAGACAAAATAAAATTCCATATTTTTGTGATCGAATGAAAAGAAACAACATACCAGTTGTCTCTTTTTGTCAAAATAAGTTAAAACCAAATCGTCGATCCACCATGATTTCTTTTACTTTTTCTTCCCGTCTTTCCTTCCAGCCTATTTTATCCTTAGACGGGCGATGTTGGGAACCTGCTGACTCCTTTCTCAAATAATTCCAAAAAGACGGCCAGTACATCCCTTACGCAAGTAGGCTTAAAAAGCACGTCCCACACATTCTCCTTTCTCAATTACAAGACCAATAAACATTACAACTCACTCATGAAACGAATTATTTACACCTTCCTTCTAAGCCTTTTATTTCTAGGAGAGGCGTTCTCTCAAAACGCTGCGAGAGAAATCTCAGGTAAAATCATCGACAGTACCAACAAAGAAGCCGTGATAGGAGCCGTAATCCGGGTAAAGGGATCCACCAATTCGGTGATCTCCGACGGGGATGGAAATTTCAAACTAAGGACTTATTCTCCTGCCCCTATTACCCTCGAAATTACATACATCGGCTACAAACCGAAGGATTATGTCGTGGAAAATGAAGCTGCGGAATTTACCGTGTCTTTGGTAGAAAGTTCCCAAGAAACAGGTGAAGTAGTGGTCACTTCCAGAAGACGGGAAGAAGTAGTGCAAGACATTCCTATCCCTATTTCGGTAGTATCAGGAAAAAGGGCCGAAGATGCGGGTCTTTTCAACGTGAACCGTCTGAAAGAATTGATCCCTTCCGTTCAGCTTTATTCCTCCAACCCCCGTAATACGGGTTTGACTATCCGCGGCTTGGGCGCCACATTTGGATTGACCAATGACGGAATTGACCCAGGCGTCGGATTCTATATCGACGGAGTGTATTATGCCCGTCCTGCGGCCACCGCATTGGATTTTGTAGACATCGAACGCGTAGAAGTATTGCGTGGTCCACAAGGAACGCTTTTTGGCAAGAACACGACAGCAGGTGCCTTCAACGTGATCACCCGTGCCCCCAGTTTCAAGCCAGGAGCCAATGTGGAAGTGAGTTATGGGAATTTTAGCTACGTACAGGCAAAAGCGTCGATCACGGGGCCCATCATCAAAGATAAATTGGCGGTACGGCTTTCTTTTTCGGGCACACAGCGCAACGGTACAATCTACAATGTGTACAATCAACAATGGATCAATACGTTGAACAACCAAGGACTACGTGGACAATTTCTATTCACCCCGACCAAAAAGATCAAGCTGAACCTTGCGGGAGACTATACCACACAGATGCCCAATGGATATGCCCAGGTGCTCGCAGGCGTCGCCCCCACGCAGCGTGCGGCCTTCCGGCAATTCAACAATATCATCTCCGATCTGAATTATTCGGTCGTGAGCACCAATCCTTATGATAGGGTGGTAGACCAGAACACGACGTCCAAATCCCACAATGACCTAGGAGGTGTTTCCTTAAATGCCGATTTCAAGATAGGTCGAGGCGTGTTGACCTCCACGACCGCTTGGCGCTTCTGGACCTGGAACCCTTCCACAGACCGCGACTTTATCGGGTTGAACGTCTTGGCAAAATCATCGGCATACTCCAAGCAAGAGCAGTGGTCGCAAGAAATCCGCTATGCAGGCAACATCACCGATCGTTTAAGTGGCGTAGTAGGTGTGTATGCCCTCAATCAAAGCACATGGGCATCGCCTGTGCAAGTAGAAGAAGCCGGTCCGGATCAGTGGCGTTTCTCTATCGATGTAGATCCTGCCAAACAGACACAAGCCACATTGAATGATTGGAAAACGGCCTTGACCGGGTTTGGAACGAACACTTACTCTACTTTGAGGAATACGAGCGCCGCTGCTTTCGCCAATATAGACTGGGAAGTTTTCAAGGGATTTCATATCCAACCTGGTGTCCGTTACAATTATGACCAAAAACAAGCCGATTACGTCAGAGAGGTATATGGTGGCCCTGCCAATCCTACTGCTGCGCAGCTTGCCATCCAGAAGAAAGTGTACACCAACCAGTCGTTCAATACAACCGTGGACAACACCAACTTTAGCTGGAACTTAACTGCTTCTTACAAGCCGTCGAAGCGTATCAACACCTACGCCACCTATTCTACCAGCTACAAACCTATCGGTGTCAACCTAGGTGGTCTTCCTACCAATGCGGACGGTACAGCCGACATGAGCCTTGCCACTGTAAAACCTGAATATGTGACCAATTACGAGGTAGGGTTCAAAACCTCTCCTACACAACATTCCACGCTGAATGTCACATTATTTGATACAGAAGTAAAAGACTATCAAACCAATGTCCAATCTCCTCAATTAGGCGTGAACCGGGGGTATTTGGCCAATGCCGAGAAAGTACGTGTGCAAGGAATCGAAGTGGACGGAACACTCAGAATAGGCTCGCATTTGAGCTTCAATGCTTCCGTTGCCTATACCGACGGCAAATATGTGAAATTCACCAATGCCCCTCTTCCCTTAGAACAAACCGGCAAAACCATTCCTGATCCGAACAATCCAGGTAAAACATTGGCGGTCAACTTTGAGGACATCTCAGGGCAGCAATTGCCAGGCATTTCGAAATGGGCAGGCTCCTTGGGCGGTGAGGTCACTAGCAACGAGACAAAATTTGTAGGCCAAAGCGGTAAGTTCTTCTTAGGACTAGACAGTTATGGCCGTACTTCTTTCTCTTCCAGCCCAACTCCTTCCGCTTATTTAAACATTCAAGAATATGCGCTCCTCAATGGCCGACTTGGTTTCCGTGCAGCAAGTGGATTCTCCGCCTTCGTGTGGGGACGCAACATCCTGAACAAACATTATATGGAACAGTTGTTGCCCGCAGGTGGAAATGCAGGACAATATGCTGCAGTGCTGGGCGATCCTCAAACCTATGGCATCACATTGCGTTATTCGTTTTAACCCATTTGCCTATTCAAGTTAGGCACGCTTACTAACTGATTGTATACAATGTAGAAAAGGGAGGTCTCCGCAAGAAGGCTTCCCTTTTTTAATTGTTCTTCCCACTGCGTTCTTCCCAGCCGCCGCCTAAGGCTTTGATCAAGTAAACTGTATACAACAACCGTTGGCAGGCTACGTTGAGCAGCGTATTTTGGGCATCCAAGACAGAACGGTCGGCGATCACGACGTTTACATACGTGGTCAATCCGGCTTTGTAAAGTTCTTTTGAAATCTGAGAGGCATTTTGGGAAGATTGTACAGCTCTTTGTTGGATGGCGATTTGTTCTGCGCGACGCTCTACATTGACCAAAGCATCCTGTACTTCCCTAAGCGCAGTGAGGACACGCTGTTGGTATTGGAATTGAAATTCGTTTACCCTTGCTTGTGCAGCAGCCCGAACTCCCGTGTTTCTGCCACCCGTAAAAATGGGGATGGACACATTCACGCCCCCTAGCCACGTGGTACTATTAGGAGAAATCAGGTTGTCCAGTCGGGCACTGAGGTATCCGGCAGAACCGCTTAATTTGATGGAAGGGAAAAAATAAGAATTGGCCACTCCGACCTGTGCATTGGCATTGATCAATAATTGCTCTGCTTCCAGGATGTCCGGTCTGTGTTTCACTAGTTCGGAAGGGATTTCCAAGGGTACGAGAGGCGTTTTAGGCAACCCTTTTCGTGAGGGAACATAAAATTGAAGTGGCAAATCCCCGCACAGCAGCGAAATGGCGTTTTCCATGCCGGTACGGTTCCGCTTGGCCTCCGACAGTTGGCTTTCCACATTCGTCATTTCAATTTCTGCCTGCGCGACATCCAATTGCGAATTCAGGCCTGCTTTGAACTGGCCCATCACCAGGTCCATATTTTCCTTCCGTAAGCGCAAAGACTGTGCAAAAAGATCGATTTGGGTATCATAAAACCGGAGTTGGATATAACTGCTGACGACATCGGAAGCCAAGCCCAATTTCATTACCTCGTAATCGGCCCTGCTTGCTTCCAGATTGGCCTCTGCTCCCCTGACGGTTTGCCGGAATTTTCCCCATACATCCAATTCATACGACACGTCCAACGGAATGGCAAAGGTGGTCAATTGCAAAGCCGGGAGCGAATTGGTGTTGATCTGGTTAGGCCGATTGCCCGACAACCGGGTTTTACTAGCGTAAGGGTCTATGCTTACACCCGGATAAAAATTCGCTTTGGCTTGTGTCACCAAGGCCCTCGCCTCCATCATCCGGTAATAGGCCGTCCTCACATTCGGATTGACGTCTAAAGCCTTTTTCACCAATTCATTGAGCGTATCGTCCTCAAAAACCGTCCACCAATCTTGCGGCATTCCATTGGTGTCTTTCGTGGCTTGCCGCACATTGCGGAGAGAAGAATCCGACAAGGCTTCCTTCTTCCATTGCAAGGTTTCATCCAATTTGGCGACACCTTTGTAACGGGGACCCACCTGACAGGCATAGAGAATAAGCAAAAAACTTCCTCCTAAAACGTTCCATGATTTCCTACTCCCTCTCTTTTCCATTATTTTTTGGGATTCGCAATTTTCACTTTGAGTCCTTCTGTCAAACTAAGGCTGGGATTGATCACCAATTGTTCCTTTCCGTCCAACCCTTCCGAGATTTCGACTGTCGCTCCATTGTCCTGACCGATCTTGACATTTTTTAAATGAATGGTATTTTTTTCGGTCACGACTAACACTTGTGGGCCTTGCGTACGTAGGGCCAAGGTTCCGGCAGGGATCACAAAGGGCCGATTGCTGCGTTTGACAGTTAATTTTATTTGCGCATACATTCCGGGGAGCAAGGTGCGTTGAGGGTTATCCAATTCAATTTGGGTAAGGAGGGTACGTGTGGCCATGTCCAAGGCACCCGCCGTGCGCCTCACATAGCCTTTAAACGGCCTTCCAGGAAATTCTTGCACCATTACCTGGGCTTCCAAACCATTCTGGATGGCAGGGACAAACGTTTGCGGCACATTGATGAAAATGCGGAGTTTAAACACTTGGTCAATCCGGAACAACTCTTTGCCCCCTGCTCCTCCTGCATTCACTAGGCTTCCGATGTCCACATTCCGCGAGGTGACATATCCGGCAAAGGGCGCGGTGACATGTTTGAAAGAAGTCTGGGCTTTCAATTGATTGACTACGGCCAAGGCAGCGCGGTACGCTCCCTCCCTTTCGTCCTTTTGTTGTTTGGAAACAGCACCTTCAATGGGAATATTGTTCACTCTTTCCCAACTTGCTTTGGCCAACTCAAGATTGGCTTCGGCTTGGGCCAATTGTTGGTTCAATTCAGGTGTTTCGATTAGGGCAAGCAATTGCCCTTCTTTGACAAAATCGCCGATGTCTACGTACCAATTTTGGATATAGCCATTCACACGGGCAAACAAGAAGGTTTCCCGATACCCTTGAATATCTCCCGGCAAGCGCAATGTTGCCGTGTCGGCCGCCAAAACAGGTTTTACGACCATTACTTGGGGCAGCCGGGGCTTGGAGGCTTCTTCTGCAGCCTTTTCTTGGACATGTCGTTTATGTAAGGCATACCAAAACAGCCCCCCTAAAATCAATGCGCCGATCCCTAGGGAAACAACAAGGACAAACGGTCGCTTTTTTTTCATTTCTCGCTCTTTTGACATGTTAGTGGGCATGTTCATCATATTCATCTGTCACATTCTCAAATTTCGGCACCGACTTGGCCCGTAAAAGGGTGTACATTATCGGCACAACCACTAGTGTGGTCACAGTAGCGAGCAACAATCCGCCGATGACAGCCCGTCCTAAAGGTGCATTCTGTTCTCCTCCCTCCCCTAGGCCCAAAGCCATCGGGAACATGCCGATGATCATCGCCAACGCTGTCATGATGACAGGCCGTAAGCGGGTATATCCGGCATCTAGGGCAGCTTCCAGGGCGCTACGTCCTTCCATGCGCTGGTCGTTGGCAAAGGTCACCAGCAAAATACTGTTGGAGGTGGCGGTTCCCATGCACATGATCGTTCCCATCAAAGAAGGGACGGACAGGCTCGTATCGGAAAAAAACAACATGTACAACACACCGGCCAAGGCGCCCGGAAGTGCGGAAATGATGATCAAGGGATCCAGCCAAGATTGGAAATTGACCACCATAAGGAAGTAAATAAGCAGAATGGACACGGCCAACCCAACTCCCAATCCCAAAAAGGACGAATTCATGCTTTGTACTTGCCCCCTGACCCGGATGGAGCTTCCTCTGGGAAGTTTTTTCTGAATTCCGTCTACCAGTTCCTGTATCTTGTCCGCTACCCTTCCCAGGTCGCTATTTTCCACATTCGCAAAAATTTCCAATACCGGTTGAACATCGTAATGCGTGACCACTCCCGGTGTCACGCTGCGGTCCAATTGGATAAAATTACTCAACAGTTGGGTCTGTCTTCCGGGCAGTGTCAAAGGGGTCTGTTCCAAATCCTGAATAGAGTTCAACAGGTAGGGAGGTGTTTGTACGTTGATTCCATAGCTTACTCCATTTTGTGGATTCAGCCAGAAATTGGGGGCCGTTTGCCCACTGGAAGTCAGCGAGATCAACAAATTATTGGCCACGTCGCGTTGGGTCAATCCCACATGTTGCGCACGGGTACGGTCCACATTGACTTTTATTTGCGGAATATCCAATACTTGTTGCAAATGGACGTCTATCGCCCCAGGGATGGCGGCTATCTTTTCCTCCATTTCCTTGGCAATGACATAGTTGTTTTTTGTATCCCTACCTATTACCTGCACATTGATAGGAGCTGGCAGGCCGAAATTCAGGATTTGCGACACCATGTCGGCCGCTTGGTAAAAGATAACTACTTCTGGCATTTCGGCTTTGATCTTTTGCCTGATTTCCTTCATGTATTTTTCTGTGGGCGCGTGATGTTCTTTGAGGGCCACCAAAATTTCCCCTTCGAACGAGCCGATGGTGGAATTGTCCGAATAGGCCAAGCTTAAGCCCGATCCGGCCAAGCCAATATTGTCCAATGTCAGACTATACTCATCCGGAGGGATCGTATTTCGGATAATGCTTTCGATCCGTTCGAAAATCACCTCTGTTTGTTCGATACGTGTTCCAGAAGGGGCCCGTACATGCATCCTAAATTGCCCGGCATCTACCGATGGGAAAAAATCGCGGCCTATTTCCAAGTAGGCCAAGCCTGAAAGGGCCACTACCGCCAGAAATACTCCCAATGCGATGACCCTGTTTTTCAACACCTGCTCCAAAAAGCGTTTATACCGGTCTCGAAACCGTTCAAAGCCATGATTAAACCGTTCATGGATTTTCCAAAAGAACCCTCCCTCCACGTGTTCTCCCTTTTCGACGGCTTGGTAGAGGTGGATTTCTTTTTCCAATAAATACCGCACCAATGTGGGCACAAGCGTACGTGACAAAAAATACGAAGCCATCATGGCAAAAATCACGGCCATGGCAAGAGGTGAAAATAAAAACTTCGTGACCCCGCTCAGGAAGAAGATCGGAACAAAGACGATGCAAATGGCCAACGTAGAAACAAATGCAGGCGTGGCAATTTGGGAGGCCCCGTCCAAAATCGCCTGAATCATCGGCTTTCCCATTCCCATGTTGCGGTGTACGTTTTCCAATTCTACGGTGGCATCGTCCACTAAAATTCCCACTGCCAGTGAAAGACCGCCCAAGGTCATGATATTGATGGTCTCTCCTAAAATGCTCAAGAAGATAATGGAGACAAGAATAGAAAGAGGGATGGAAATGGCTACGATAATCGTACTCCGCCAGCTTCCCAAAAAAACCAAAATCATCGTGGCAGTAAGCAATGCCGCAATGATCCCTTCCCTGATCACGCCATGGATCGACGCTTCCACGAAAATGGATTGATCAAAAAGCGGTTTTATTTTAAAGGAAGTGGGAAGTGTGGTTTGAATTTTGGGCAAGGCCTTCTTTACTCGGTTGATCACGTCCAACGTAGAAGCTGCCCCATTTTTTAAAATGGTCAAAAAGGCGCCTCTTTTGCCGTCTTGGCGCACCACATTGGTTTGGATGGAAAAACCGCTGTGCACATGGGCCACATCACGGATGTATACCGTAGCTCCGTTGACTTCTTTGATCGGCAAATTGTTGAGGTCCTCCAAAATTTCCTGGCTGCTATTAAGTTTGACATCGTATTCCTTGTCTCCCATTTTGACGGATCCGGCAGGCTGGATCAAATTCTGGGCATTGACCGCATTGCTCACGTCGGTCGGCGTCAAGCCTTTTGCATACAGGGCCTGCACATCCAAATCGACCATGACTTGCAAGGATTTGCCTCCGTAAGCAGGTGGAATGGTCGCCCCTTGGATACTCGCCAAGCCGACGCGCAAAAAATTGTTGGTTTGGTCGTTGATGTCCTGTTCGGAAAGCGAATCGCTGCTCAAGCTAAGCTGCAAAATGGGGACGTTGGTGGCACTATAGCGGACAATATTCGGCGGAAACATCCCAGGTGGCATAATGCGCAAGATAGTTTGACTCGTGGCCGCCAGTTGGGCTACCGCCGCTTCTATCTTGGCATTGGGCTGGAAGTAAATCTTGATCACGCTCACTCCTTTCATGGATTGCGACTCGATGTGTTCGATGTCGTTCACGGCACTGCTGAACGTCCTCTCCGCAACAGTCACGATCCTGCGTTCCATCTCTTGGGCAGAAATGCCGCTGTACGAATAGATAACCGACACGACCGGGATGTCGATGACCGGGAAAATGTCCACCGCCGTACGAAGAATGGCAAACACTCCCGCGACGAAGATCAAAATAGACATCACGATGAAAGTATACGGTCTATTAAGGGCCAGCCTTACAATCCACATCATGGCAGAACAGAAGATTTGGTGACAAAAGCAAGATAAGACATCCGGGTACGCAACGTATTAAAACCATCTAAAAGTCGACATATGAGTAAAAATCATATACCAACACGTATTTTTTGACTAAAAAAATTGATCCACGTCCTTCGTTTTCGGTCGAACTCTTTTATGTTTGTTCCAATAGCAATACGATGTGGCGCATTTGGATAGTAACTGGAATGTTCCTAGGGACGGTGGCTGCCGCCCAAGCGCAAGCCTCCAAAACGGTCAACGAAGTAGAACAGGCGTGGCTAGGCCTATTTAATCAAACTAGGATCAGCAAGCATTGGGGCATTTGGTTCGATGTCCATCAGCGCCAGACCGATCATTTTTTCAATCGGCCTTCCCAGACTTTTTTGCGTCCCGCCGCCATTTACTATCTCAATGACAATACCCGTCTCATGGCCGGATATGCCTTTGTCTGGTTTTACAAGGCCCCGCAAGACCAGGCCGGGCACCAAGAGCATCGCCCTTGGCAACAAATCTGGTGGAGGCAAACCCACGCTTGGTTCAATTCCACGCAATGGGTACGCCTGGAAGAACGGTTTGTAGAAAAAGTAAAAAATGGGGCTCCTCAACAAGACTATGGTTTCAACTGGAGAGTACGGTACAGCTACACCTTGGCCATTCCGCTGAACCACAAGAAGACGGTGCCCAACACCTGGTCGCTCTCTTTTCAAGATGAGCTGTTTATCAATTTTGGGCATCAAATCACCTATAATTATTTCGATCAAAACCGTTTATTCGGTGGAATCGGGTACCAGTTTTCCGAACAATGCAGTGCCACGTTTGGCTACATGAATGTATTTCAGCAAACAGCCGCCGGCAACGTCTTTCAAAGTGCCGACTGCTTGCGTTTGTACGTGTACTACAACTTAGATTTTCGGAAAAAGGAATAGTGCTACATGCTATTCACATTTTCTTCAGAATCCTTTTATAGGTTTGCTTTTCGAGGCAATGAAACTACTGGCATTTTTATCCGAAGAACAGCAAATCGCTCTCCAAGGCGTTCAAACGAATGATTTTCTGTTCGAATGGGCAAAAAATCGCGAGGAGGCATTGGAAAAAATCGCCTTGTACGAATATGACGGCCTGTTACTGGAAATTCCGGACCTCCAACATCCTATCATGGACGTATTGCATCAGGCAGTGGCGGCCAAAAGATCAGAAGGCCTCCTGATCGTCTCACAAAATCCTTCCATCTCAGATAAAATAAACCTTTTAGATGCTGGGGCAGACGATTTTCTGCAGATCCCTTTTTATCCGGAAGAGCTCTACGCCCGAATCCGTGCCGTCATCCGAAGGAAACGTTTCCAAACGGGGCAAAAGTTGTATTTAGGCAATGTGGTAGTCGATTTTCTGAGCAAACAAGTGCATGTATGGGACAAAGACTTGAATTTGACCAAGAAAGAATACGAGCTGTTGTTGTATTTTATTTCCCATAAAGGCAAAACACTTTCCAAAACAGCTTTGGCCGAGTACCTGTGGGGCGAAGAGGTAGACAACATGGATTCCTTCAACCTCTTGTTTGCCCACATCAAAAACTTGCGGAAAAAGCTACTGACTTCCCATTCCGAATTGGAAATCAAGAATCTGTATGGGGTCGGATATCAAATGATAGAATTATAAGCGCCTATGAAATGGATCACCCGAGAACGCCCTAAAATCGATCGCATTGCCTGTCCTTGGCTCATCCTGCGCTTTGTGGATGCAGGAGCAGAATTTTTGTATGTACCGACCGATCAGGTATTGGAAAAAGCAAAAGAATTGGATGCCATTCCGTACGATATTACTGGCGTGGAGTATACGCATGAAGGAGAGTTCTGCACCTTCGATTACATCTTGAAGAAACACCGGCTCGAAGATCCCGCCCTTCACCATTTGGCCAAAATCGTCCGCGCGGCCGATACAGACCATTATGCCTTGGCTCCCCAAGCGGCCGGGTTATTTGCTATCTCTGCCGGGCTTTCCTACAACATCAAAGACGACCATGCCATGCTCGAAATAGGATTAGTCCTCTACGACGCCCTGTACAGTTGGTGCAAGTACGTGAGCGACGAAACACATGGTTGGGAATTTAAAGTTTAAAATTTCGACTCTAAATACATTATGAAAAAAAGCATTTTCGCTACCCTCCTCTTCCTTTTCCCACTTTTTGGGCACGGCCAAGAAACGCCCAAATCGGATTATTACCCTCCAGCCAATGATCCCCCACAGAAATTCCCGGAGATCAAGGGCTACGTAGGCATTGTGCATCCCTTGTACACATGGAGCGCGGACGGCAACCAGCCCAATTTCAGGGATTACTACCTAGTAGGCATGCCTTGGGGCCTCAATATCTGGAAAAGCAAAAAAGTGGGCCTTTCGTTTGAGTTCACTCCCTTTTTCAAGACGGACAACAAAGGAGGCAAAATGTCCAATTTTCTTTTCCATCCGGGTATTTGCTACCGGTTAGGCCATGAGTTTACTTTTATAGGACGCTTGGCGTTCGAGACGTCAGGGAGGGTGGGCTTCACCCCTATCTTGAATAGGGTATGGTGGCGGGGGAAAGACTGCAATTTCTTTACAGCCCTTCTTTTCCCTGCCCGCTTCGGCAACAACCAGGCCGCTTCCCTCACTGTTTCATTCCAATTTGGCCTAGGATTTTAACTTCCAGCAAATGAACCCCTCCTATACACTAAAAGACTTATTGCTTTATTTTCTAAAACTGGGCACCTGGGGGTTTGGCGGCCCCGTTGCCCTCGTAGGGTACATGCACCGCGACTTGGTCGAAAACAAAAAATGGATTTCCGAGGAAGAATACAAAGAAGGCCTCGCTCTAGCTCAACTGGCTCCAGGGCCTCTGGCCGCACAGCTTTCTATTTATTTGGGCTATGTACACTATCGTTTGGTAGGCGCGACGTTGGTGGGCATCGCCTTTGTACTCCCTTCTTTTTTAATGGTATTAGGAATTGGGTACACCTACCGCATCTTTGGGGGACTTCCTTGGATGCAGGCCATTTTTTATGGTGTCGGGGCAGCCGTCATCGGCATCATCTCCTTGGGCACCTATAAATTAAGCAGCAAAAGCCTGGGCAAAGACCGTTGGCTCTGGGGTATTTTTGGCGTGCTGGCGGTAGTCACGTTTTGGACGGAAGAGGAAAACCTTTGGCTCATCCTCGCTTCGGGAGTTTTGATCTGGTTCCTGAAAAACCCACCGAAAATAGGAAAACAGGCTGCTTTTTTCGTCGGCCCTCTTTTTTTGCAAGTTCCTGCCTCTCTCTCCATGAATACCAAACTTGGCCAACTCGCCTGGTTTTTTGCCAAGGCCGGAGCCTTTGTTTTTGGGAGCGGTTTGGCCATTGTCCCTTTTTTGTATGGCGGTGTCGTGAAAGAATACGGCTGGCTCTCGGAACAGCAATTTTTGGACGCAGTAGCCGTGGCGATGATCACACCTGGGCCTGTCGTGATTACGGTCGGATTTATCGGGTACTTGACAGCCGGCTTTTGGGGCGCTTGCGTCGCAGCCTTGGCTACTTTCTTGCCTTGTTGGCTTTTCACTGTGCTACCAGCTCCCTATTTTAAAAAATACGGCAAGCACCCTGGTATCAAAGCGTTTGTGGACGGGGTGACGGCCGCAGCGGTGGGGGCTATTGCGGGGGCGGTGTTGGTACTAGCCAAACGCAGCCTGACAGACCTGCCTACGCTGCTTATCGCTTTCTGCACGGCCGGATTGCTTTTCAAATTCAAAAAAATCCAAGAACCTTTCGTGATTTTGGCAGCCGCCTTGCTTGGCATAGTATTGAAATATAGTTTCTCCTAAAAAAAATTGGCACGTTTTTTTCGGAAAAAACGAAAGGCTAAGAAGGGAAATGCTGCTTTTTTGCTCTATAAAGCCGCATTTCCCTACTTTTGCACCTTACATCATGAGAAACACGCTCCTCTTCTTCCTATTTTCCTTCTCCCTTTTTTGCCAAGCCCAGAAAACAGACACCGCCCAGTTCTATACTAACTACGCAGGAACAGGCAACTGGAACAAAACGAATGTCAGCAACTCTTTTTTATTAAACAACCTCTTAAAATTCAATGTTTTATACAAGAGTTTTGCCTTTAATACCACCAATGGATATACGTATGGGAAACAGGCCGCCCTTCTTACGAACGACGATTATACTTCCTCGCTGGATGTAAACCTGTTTAAAACAGTCCGGCATTTTTATTATTGGGGGCTCGCCAACTATACCAAAAGCTATTCCCTCAAAATCGAAAATCGCTTGCAAAGCGGCTTTGGGGTAGGGTACAGCATCATCAACAAGACAGGGTTTGTGTTGGGACTGAGCGATGGCTTTTTGTTTGAAGACGGACATCTCTACGATGCCCAACCGTACCGGATTTTGCGCAATTCCTTCCGCATCAAATACAAAATCGTGTATAAAACCTACCTTACGTTCGATGGGACCCATTTTTTCCAACCTTCCCTTCTTTCCTTCGAGGATTATGTGATCACTTCCAACTCCAGTCTTTCTGTCAAACTCAACAAATGGCTCAGTCTCACCTCTTCCCTCACTTACAATAAGTTGAACCTCACAGGTGCCGAAAACCTCTTGGTCACATTCGGCCTGACAGTCGAAAAATATTTCTAATCCTATTTCATGGCACAGCAGAATTATTCCCACCATAAACGGTACTATCCTCCACATCATTTCATCTTTTACCCTCTGCTTTCCGTTGCCACCGGATTTTCTGCTTGGCAACTCTTTCATGATCAATCCAACCGCCTTCTTTGGATCGCCGTCACAGGACTGTTCATGGCCCTCATTTGGTTATCATATATGATAAGGCAGCACTATGCCCTTATGAATCAAAACCGCATCGTGCGGCTGGAAATGCGGTACCGCTATTTTGTGCTCACCCATCGGCCCTTTGAAGTGCAGGAAAGTCATTTACATTTCAAGCAAATCGCCGCCCTCCGGTTTGCTTCCGATGAAGAACTGCCTGAATTAGTAGAAAAAGCAGTCCGGGAAAACCTTTCCCCTGACCAAATCAAGCGACAGATCCGCCATTGGGTACCAGACACCATGCGGGTATAGCAGTGTGAGGTTGGGTGGGGGGGGGTGGCCCTTGGTATGGTTCTTTAGGCGAGTATTCAACTCCTCAAACTTACCGCTATGAAAAAATCATTTCTTTTACTGGCAACGTTCGGCTATCTGAGCGTAAGTACACTTTGCCTTGCCACAACAAGCACTCAACCCCCCACAGAAGCTTCTTCTCCCTCCGGACCCGGAGCAGGTTCTTCCAACGGAGCCAATACGGGAGGTGGCACCTCTTCTCCTTCTGGAACACCAGGTGGCTCCGCTAATCCTGTCGTCCCGGTGGAACCCACTACTCCTCCCCCACTCGGAAAATCATCCAACACAGAAGGTGGCGGCGAACCGATGAAACCAAGCAAATCAAAAAACGTGAAAAGTGCCAGCAAATCCCGTTCACAGGATACTTCGCCAGGTTCTTCCCACAATTCTTCCTCTCAAAAATAAGTACCATCCATTTGGGAAGCACATCCCAAGCAACTGCCCTTTGCTCGGGATGTGCTCTCTTTTTTACACAAGTAAGATTTTTGTCTCTGCCAAACACGTCCCTATACTTCCGAAAAACAGGCGCTAAAAACACGCAACCCCCTTGAAATGATAAAAATTTACTGGATATTGAGTTCGTAAAGCGTTGTTTTTTCATGATGATACCCGCTTCTTCCTATGCCTCCATTTTGGATCTGATCGGCAATACGCCACTCGTGGAACTTCGCCATTTCCATACCGGACCTTGCAGGCTGTTCGTAAAACTGGAAAATCAAAACCCTGGAGGTTCCATCAAGGATCGGATCGCCGTTTCTATGATTGCCGAGGCCGAACGCAAAGGTCTATTGAAACCGAACGGCACCCTCATCGAAGCTACGGCAGGGAATACAGGCATTGGTTTGGCTTTAGTGGGTAAAATGAAAGGATACCATACTGTATTGGTGATTCCCGACAAAATGAGCCAGGAAAAGATCAACCATTTAAGAGCCTTAGGGACCACTATCGTCATGACGAGGTCGGATGTAGGAAAAGGCCATCCTGACTATTACCAAGACGTGGCCCTGCGTCTCGCCAGAGAAAATGGGTACTATTTTGTCAACCAATTTGAGAACGAGGCCAACCCCTTGGCACATGAAACTACTACAGGACCGGAAATTTGGCAACAATTGGACGGAAAAGTGGATGCTATCGTGGCAGGAGTAGGTTCTTCGGGCACTATCACAGGTCTCTCGCGTTATTTTGCCAAGGTCTCGCCTCATACGGAAATGGTATTGGCAGACCCCAAAGGCTCCATTTTGGCAGCATACATCCAAACAGGCGTTCTTTCCACAGAATTGGGATCTTGGTTGGTAGAAGGCATCGGGGAAGATTTTATTCCCCCCATTGCCGACCTGTCCCGAACAAAAAAGGCCTATTCGATCTCGGACCAAGAAAGTTTTGATACTGTCCGTCAACTTCTGCAGAAAGAAGGGATTTTGGGAGGTTCTTCCACAGGAACCTTGCTAAGTGCCGCACTTCGGTATTGCAGGGAACAAACCGCCCCTAAAAATGTGGTCACCTTTGTCTGCGACACGGGAAACAAATACCTCTCCAAGATGTACAACGACTTTTGGCTACAGGACAAAGGATTGTACCCAAGGAAAAAATACCATGATTTGCGGGACCTCATTGCCCGCCGGCACGAAGAAGGAAATGTTATTTTTGTACGTCCGGAGGACACTCTGGCCATGGCCTATGGCAAAATCAAACTCTACCAAATTTCCCAGCTTCCTGTTTTAGAAGGAAATAAGCTGGTCGGGCTTTTGGACGAGACCGACATCTTGTTGGCCCGGAATATGCAGGAAAAGGTGGAGAAAGCCATGAGCAAGAACCTCGTCACCCTAAAACCTTCGGAAAGTGTGGATGCCCTTTTGCCTATTTTAAAAAAAGGCATGGTAGTCATCGTCGAAGACGACAGCGAACACTTTTACGGCATCATTACCAAAACAGATTTGATACATTATCGGGAACAACATGAAAGATAACCTTACCCACACCGGATTTTCTACCAAAGCCATCCATGTAGGAGAAGAACCCAATTTGAAAGAAGGCGGATATGGGGACGTGGCCATGCCCATCCATTTGTCCACCACCTATGCGAGGCAGAAAGTAGACATCCCTACCGCTGGATACGAATACACCCGTAGCGCAAATCCTACCCGCCACGCCTTGGAAAAAAAACTGGCCGCCCTTGAAAATGCGCACTATGCATTGGCCTTTGCATCCGGTTTGGCTGCCGAAAGCACACTGATCCTGGCCCTGCTAAAAGCTGGCGACCATGTACTCGCCTTTGACGATCTATATGGGGGAACCAAAAGATTGTTCAACAAGGTCTTTGCCCATCATTCCATTTCGATCAGTTATATAGACATGACCCATCTCGACAATGTCCGTTCGGCCATTCTCCCGGAGACCAAACTCGTATGGATCGAAACGCCGACCAACCCACTTTTAAAGCTGGCAGATATTGCGGCGATCGCTTCGATTGCCAAGGAACATAACCTGATCGTAGTAGTAGACAATACATTTCTGTCCCCCTACTTCCAAAATCCTTTGGACCTTGGTGCCGATATTGTCCTTCATAGTACGACCAAATACATAGGCGGCCACAGTGATGTATTAGGAGGAGCCATTATGTTGTCCAATATTTATTTGTACGAAAAGTTGAAATTCCATCAAAACGCCCTTGGAGCAGTCGCCTCGCCCTTCGATGCCTATTTGACCATGCGGGGAATTAAGACGTTGGAACTACGGATGCAACGTCACCTGGAAAATGCGCTCAGCATCGCACAGTTTCTGGAACATCACCCAAAAGTGGAACGTGTGATCTATCCCGGCCTGAAAAGCCATCCGCAACATGGACTGGCCAACAAGCAGACACGGGGAAGCGGAGGAGTACTTTCCTTTTCCTTACGTACGAATGCCTCTTCCGTCCCGCTTTTCTTGGAAAGCCTTCAAATTTTTGCCTTGGCCGAGAGCTTGGGTGGTGTAGAATCGTTGATAGAGCACCCAGCCACCATGACCCATGCGTCGGTAGACAAGGAAGAACGCGAAAAGATCGGCATCACCGATACGCTTATCCGTGTTTCGGTAGGAATTGAAAATGTGGACGACCTTATCGAAGACCTAAAAAAGGGATTGGCGAAGATAGTTTAATCCCCCTTTATTTCGATTTCTCCTCTTTCTTCTCCAACGGATACTTCTTTTGAGGAGGCTCCGGCGTCTTTACTTTGTCTGTTGCTTTTTTGCTGTCGGTGGCAGGCATGTCTTTTTTCGCTTTCATAAGAATGGCTCAACTGGCTTTGTAGTAGCCCTTTTGAAAAAACCATACCATCGGAGGATCAGAAAGACTGCAATTGCCTTTGCTTCTCTCCTGCTTTTATATCCGTCAACATTTCTTTTGTAAGGGGTTTGGACAAAAATTCCTCTATAAGTGGATGTTCCAAGGCCCGGTGCCTGTCGCTATGATCGATAGACGAGGTAAGCATATGAATGGAAAATTGCTGTTTTACCCGCTCGTCCAAGCTTTTAAACTCTTCCAAGAATTCCCAGCCGGACATATAGGGCATGTTGATATCCAAAAAAAGCAACGTCGAGCATGTAGAGCCTGGCTTGGCATACTCTTCACGGATGGAATCCATCGCGATCTTGGGCCGACTAAATATCTTGACAGGCGTATTCCCATATACCCAACGGATGACAAGTTTGCACATCACATTGTTCATTGGGTCATCGTCAATGATCATGATCCTGTCCGGTCTCTTCATTTCTTCGTATTTGTTGTTTTCATTCCCCTTACTATACTCCGAAAAGCAGAGAAAGTTACATGTACTTTTTGGGCCGATATGTATGTAAAACAGGAAAAAAATGGCGTACACACGACAGAATATAGGCAAATCCCTAAGAGAAAGAACGTACGTGCCCGAAGGCCGCAATGTAAGATCCCGAAACAGATACTACACGATTTCCCCTACTCTTTCCGAAGCCACCCTAAAATTCTCTTTTCCTTTATTTCCCACGTTCTCTGTCCCTTATGCAATAAAACCGTATCCCGCGAACTGGAAAAGGGACCTGGATTTTGTTGGATAATTTCCACCCAGTCTACGCCCACGTAGGACACGATGGCCACATGTCCATAAGGGTTGAAAGATGTACCAGAAAAAACAAGCAAATCGCCCTCTTGTGGCTTCTGTCTGCTTGGATTGGCATACTGAATGAGTCCTCTGTCCGCATTGTAGCTTCCATCCAAGAGGGATTTGTTGAAAAATTCCTTGGCATGTCCATAACTGTTCGGCATTTTATGGTGATAGTGTAGATAATAATACCGTTTCACAAATTCTACGCACTGATATTGCAACCCGATATTGTATCCATCGGGGCTCCGTGCACGATCGCCAACATGGTCAACGGCCCCATTGTAATATACCTTGATGTGGTGCAAGCTATCCACCGCCTGCCCTACTTCGTACCTTGTATTCAGATTTACTTTTTTTGCCACCCAAAAAACACCTATCCCTGCGGATAAGACAAGCGCGAGCACGAGCAGTTTTCTTTTCATCCGAAATGCACCCTGTTGACATCTTATTTTACAATAGTACTAGGAAGATAAGAAAAGGCCAATACCTAGACCAGTCCAAATGGCATTTCGTGCAGGAATCAGATAGAACCTGTGGCGTGGGCGGTGTTCACAAGACCCTAGAAAGTGCATGCTCCCAACAAGAAGCCGTCAAACCATGGGCCCATCACCCCCACCACCGGATGTTGCATTGTAAAAATTCAGTCATGCTATCGAACATTTATGCATCCAAAGCTAGCGATCACATCGTATGGACAAATTAAAAAAAGGGTCAAAATGCCAGATCCTAGATCAAATGCGCCATTGTTTCGACCAATCGAACTGTTTACTAGATGTTTATCTCCCTAATGCCCTTCTCAATGCCATCACATACCCTAAATGAAGGCCTTCGTGAAAGAGCAGAAATTCCACTGCAGATTCGATCGTGGCCAATTCCACTTGATAACGGGTCGTAAAAGGAGTGTAATTCGAAAAAATCCCTTTCTGATAATCTTGCTCCAATTGATCCAAGGTACTAAAAAATAAATGCTTAATTTCTTCCACCTCTTCCGTACTCAGGTCTCGTTCCGGCTTGCTGCCTGATTTGTAAGCGGCCACGAACTTCTCATCGATCACGACCGGATTTCCCGACCGTGTATAGCACAATCCCTGTTGGCTGGCTACCAAATGGGCCAAATTCCACGCGATGTTATTGTTGTACCCGCTCGGAATTTCATTCCATTGCGCCAACGAAAGGTCTTTCACAAGGTTGAGCAAAAAGACCCTTGTTTTTCGGATCGTATCTAATTGATGAAGCATATAAATCTTGGGATTAAACTTGTCAAAATTAGGAAATCGGATGAAAGAAATGGCACGTTAATAAGTAGGCAGTGGTATAAAGCCTCTTTCACCCTCAATAACAGGAAATGTCTGTTCCTTCCATTTCTTCTTTGCCTCTTCGAGCAATTCCTTTGTGGAGGCCACAAAATTCCAGTAAATAAAGCGCTCTTCCGGAAAGGGTTCGCCACCGAAAAGATATACCGTGGTACCCGCTTCCATCACAAAGGAACACAAGGTACTGTCCTTTGCCACCAAAATCCGCTTGGGTTCAAACGAAACTCCTTCATTTTCGATACTTCCCTCCAAAATATAAAGTCCTACTTCCCCAACTAAATGTGGGCCTATATCGACCTTTTGCTTTGTCGCAGCTTTTAGTTCCAAAAGAAAAAGAGGGCTATATACCGGAACAGGAGAAGTCTTCCCAAACGCTTCCCCTGCGATAAGCTTGTATGCAATTCCCTGTTCTTTCCACTGCGGCAGTTCTTCTGCCGTGGTATGGAAAAAAGTAGGCTCCATTTGTTCCAAGGCCTTTGGCAAGGCTACCCAAATCTGAAGGCCATGCATCTTTTTGTCGGAATGGCGCAAATGGTCGGGTGTCCTTTCTGAATGCACGATGCCTCTTCCTGCTGTCATCCAATTGACCTGGCCGGGAGTTATTTCAATGGAAGTTCCCAAGGAATCGCGGTGCTGGATGCTCCCTTCAAATAGGTAGGTAAGCGTTGACAGCCCGATGTGCGGATGCGGCCCGATGTCCACATTCTGATGGTCGTTCATGTTCACAGGCCCCATATGGTCGATGAAAATAAAAGGGCCCACCATCCGTTTAGTTCGGAAAGGCAACAGACGGCCCACCATAAAATTGCCGATGTCGGCGGGGCGTTCCTCTATGATGAGTTGGATATTGGACATAATAGCATTTAGCCTCCTAAACTAATCATATAAAGGAAAAGGTCATGGGCCGACACATTATTTCTTTGCTACGTCTTAGCTGTATAACTTTATAAAAACCAAGGAAGTTAGAAACATTCTACTATTTTTTGGTCTACCCAAATAGAGACCATTTATTTTTAACTTTATGAAACGAACACTACTTGCTTGCTTATTTCACCTGTTTGTACGCTCCTTCGTTACCGCCCAGGATTATTACCCAGTGCTGTCTGATGAAACCGCTTATTTTGGCAAATCCGACTCAAGTCTTTTTTTGGCCCTAAAAGTCGATTCCACAAAAATCAACGGAGATACTACCATTCACTATTTTTTCAAACAAATCCGGGCCCTGAACAACTGTATCCGGGTAGATGGCCCTTGTTGGCTAGGGGATCGCGCCCAAACGAGTAC
>OUNM010987052.1_pt1 | contig 25220 bp, 26 predicted proteins | sample 1769961 | NCBI WGS metagenome assembly OUNM01 (sample SAMEA3914820, study PRJEB12502) | metagenome | biome: forest; material: soil | place: USA | collected 2012-03-12 | depth 0.3 m | reverse complement strand
TCTTAGGGCTGCTTTCTACCGGGATGGGGTTCTCAATGGAAATGGACTTCAGGCCGTGCTTCATGGGGCTGGGACGCTGCGAGAATCCAGCGATGGGAGGTATGAGTGCCGAATGACGACCGGCCACGGTCGAGCGAGCAATTGAAGCAAGAGTCGCGCCCAGGTTGTGTCTCGGTATTCGCCAGTGTGAGGAGCAGTCGTGTGTTGATCTCGACCCTGCCGCAGATGTTCGATGTCCACGGCATGGGACTGCCATACACTACCAGGTATTCTGTACATTGAACCGAGTCCGGCCTCGGAGACTTCACACGGCGATGGAGTCGTGGTTTGCGCCCTGAGAAACCCCTGGCTGGCTGCGTCCTTGTGGCCGTGCAGAGAGTAAAACCCCTGCAATGACGTCGAGCTCCGCCTAAATTTCAATTGCTTGAGCTCCGAGTCTCCCAAACACCTCCACGTCCCTCAGCCCACGCCAGAACGGCCTCTCAGCCCAAACAACTCTCCCGTGCACGGCATCCTCTTAATTCAACAGCAGCTCATCCGCACAACAACCAATAGCCCACGATGGCGACCAACCCACAAACCCTCCGCCTCGGCCTCGCCCGCGCCCTGCGCTCCGCCAGCAGCAGAAGCACAACCATCAGACTCTTGACCACCCCCTCCCACGCACCACCACCACCACGCCACGGCCCGGCGACCTCCGTAACAACAACAACACCAACACCGATAACTCCCCAAAGAAACAACCTTCACACCACCACCCCAATCCCCCGCCGCAGCAGCACCAACAACCAAAACCAACAAGTCCCCTCCCACCCCCCCAAGACAGACTTCGCCGAGCTCGACGTCCTCGCCAACACACCCACCCCTTCCACGGCAGTCGACGTGTGCTTCGCGGACGGGTTCGCGCTCAACTCGGGAGTGCAGATCACTGGCGGCGACGGGGCGCTGCTGGTGGGCGGCGAGGCGTTTAGCTGGCGGCCGTGGGAGGTTGCTGCCAAGAACGGGGGGAGGCTGGTGAATGCGAAGGGGCAGTGGGAGCTGGGGGAGGAGGGGTTTGCTGTTTTGGGGGTGCTTTGGCCTAGGCCTGGTGAGTTTTATCATCTTCTACTTCCCTGTCTGCGAGGTTATTTGTTTTGTTTGTGGAGAGACGGATGGCTGATTGCGAGTAGATTTGTTGATTCTGGGGCTGGGCCCCGAGATCCGGCCGCTGAGTCCTGCCACGAGGCGGGCAATTGGGAACCTGGGCATGCGGGTCGAGGTGCTTGACACGAGGAACGCGGCGTCGCAGTATAACCTGCTGGCGACGGAGAGGGGGGTGGAGGATGTGGCTGCGGCGTTGATACCGATTGGGTGGAAGGAGGGGGTTTGAGTAGACAGCTAATCATAAGCTTCTTTCCGGGAAAGAGTGGTGGTGGGATGGACAGGGTGAGGTCCGGAGGTGGCAGTTCTAGAGGCGCGAGAGAGACATCAGCTCTCGGGCAGACCTTGGCCGGGCTCTTGAAGAAGGTCTAGGAGTAGTGGGAGAGATGCCAGCTCAGGCAGTCAGGAGCATGTACGATATTATGGTATCTGCTCGAGGTGGACGCGGCCCGGATCCGGTGCCCAGGAGTGTCAAACTCACAGGTTGAGAGAAAGGCCAACGTCGTCCTTCGATCTTTTGGCCGAGGAGGCAAGTCGACAGTGGAGAGTGTTCTTCAGCTGTCGATGAGCACTCGGAAGCAAGAGTTGAATATCAACCCGCTCCCCTTACAAAATGATCAAAAGAACTGGGACGTCCGCACATCACTCCTGGTCCAGGTGTGCTGCCCGTTTGTTACTCACGCCATCATTACTCAGACTATATTCTCTAAGCTCGCGTCTAATTTTTGAAACCACAGACTCCGTCCCAGCCAGACGGCTTCCTTTTTTGGACCGCAGCATAGTCACCGTCCTCTATCCATATAGAAACAGATTCCATGCCCAGCGCCGCAACACCTCGTGATCCGCCAGCCCGGGCGCACCACGCTACGTCATACACCTCCAGCTCAAAGCTTCTCAGCAACGAGCCAAAGCACGTCTTCAAACGTCTTACTGCACACCCGAGGCACGCTTATTTGGCGGGGACGCTGGGGAAGTTGGTGGCGTTGGCCTTGGCCCACGCCTTCAGATCAGCCTTGATAGCGCCCGTTGAGCCGCTGAGGCCGTGCTGGGTCGGGATGCCCTCGACGCGGTGGTACGAGTTGATGTTCTTGTGAAGGACAATCTGGTAGCAGGTGGCACTGCCCTGGCGGGAGATGATGGTCGAGTAGGCGAGGAAGAACTCCCAGATCTGTCGTCAGGTTAGCAGAGGGAAACGAGCACGAGAGCAACTGGGAAACCTACGCGGAACCATCTCTTGCCGTACTTGGCCACGACCTTGTCCTGGTTGGCCATCCAGTTGCGGTACCACCGCCAGATGGTGGCCGAGTAGTGCACGCCAATGGTGTCGACGCTCTTGACCTCGAAGCCGGCGCCCTCGAGCCTGTCGATGAAGAAGCCGAGGGGAGTGGAGGCGTCGGCGCCGGGGAAGATGTACTTGTTCATGAAGAGACCCCAGACCAGGTCCTCGTACTGCCAGCTCTTGCGCAGACCGGCAATTTGGAGGAAGAAGGTGCCGTCGTCCTCGAGCATGTTGTTGACCTGCGTGAGGAAGGTGCCGAAGTGGCGGACACCGACGTGCTCGGCCATCTCGAGGCAGGTGATCTTGTTATAGCGGCCCTCGGGCACGGGGATGTCGCGGTAGTCCATGCACAGAATCTTGCTCTGCTCCTCGGGGATGCCGACCTTGCGCAGGGCGCCGTTGCCCCAGGCGGTCTGGTTGCGGCCCAGAGTGATACCGGTGACCTTGGCGCCGTAGTTGACGCTGGCGAAGCGAGCCAGGGTGCCCCAGCCGCAGCCAATGTCGAGCATGCGCTCGCCCTCCTTGAGGGCGATCTTCTCGCAGACGCCGGAGAGCTTGTTGTCCTGGAGCTCCTCCAGGGTCTCCTCCCGGTTGATGTCGCCGATGATACCCGAGGTGTAGATCATGCGCGGGCCGAGGAACCAGGCGTAGAAGTCGTCGCCGCGGTCGTAGTGGTCGCGGACCTGCTCCTCGTCTGCCCAGTCAAGTTAGCATCGTGCCAGATGTTGAAGGATGGACGAGGCGTACCCTGAGAGCGAGTGTGCATGATGACCTCGGGAAGCATGCCCGTCAGGAAGAACTTGATCAGGCTGATGGTGAAGCGGAAGTTGGCCCAGTCGTGGCGGTACTCCATGACCTCGAGGGCGTCGCCGTTGAAGTCGACCTCGCCGTCAAAGTACATCTCGTGGAAGGTCTCCATGGGGATCTTGTTGCGGCCATTGTACTTGGCCTTGTCCTCGGGCTTCTTGAAGGTGAGGTAGTGCTCGACGGGGCGGCCGGGGAAGCGGGCCTTCTCGTTCTTGCGGGGGGAGATGCTGGACGCGGTGATCCAGAAGCCACCAAGCAGGGGGAGGGTGGTCAAGAGAGCCAGGAAGATGGTCGTCTTGATGCCGCCGCCAAGCTTCCACGACAGGTAGAGCGGCACACCGCCCAGGAGGGAGAAGAGGAAGAGGTTGGAGAAGCTGTCGCTGCCCGAGCCGTCGGCGGGCAGGGGGGCATTCTTGATGGTCGGGTACTGGAGGCGGGCGTGTCAGCAGAGGTCGATGTACGGCAATTGGCCTCGTGGAGGGAAGATGGGAGGTGTTCTGAGGTCTGCAGTGTGCAGTGTGCAGTGTGCAGTCTCCAAGGTACTCACCGACGTCGTGCGCACGCCGCAGTCCTCGTCGACCTTCTCAAAGGTGGGCGCCGGAGCCTTGGGGGTCTCGATAAACTCAAACTGGGCCTCGCTGCCGTTGGCGCTCTGTGGTTTCGCCATGTTGACCAGCTGCTACAGTCCAGGTGCGGACTGTTGAGCAGGAAAGGGGGGAATGGCGGTGGAGGGAAGGGGAGAGAGAAGGGGGTTTCCAAGTCCCAGGTTCCAGATTGGGGCAGATTGTGGGAGCTTTTCAACAGCCAAGCCAACGAGAGCTTGCAGTGGCTGCCCACCAGTCTGGATCCCGCGCGCCCCGGGTGGCTGGCCGGCGGTGGAGCCCTGGAGCCCTGGAGCCCGCTGTCGTGGGACCTCAGCAGGGGCAAGCAGCAGCAGCACCAGCGGCTGCAGACAGGGATCGCAAAGGACCTTGGCATGGGCTGCTCCAGGGCTGTTTTATCTGCGGTGATCCCATTTAGGTAGTTTGAGCATCTGGCCCCTTTTGTTGTTTTTCATCCAATCTTTCCCGCATGCACCCTCGCTGCATCCGCGGGGAGTCTGAGCGCGAAAACCCCCTCAATTGTTTCTTTTTGGAGTGCAGTGACGGGTGAAAGGAGGGGTGCCCTGGACGATGCAGGCATGCTCCTTGCAAGTGCGGGTTCAGCTGCTCGTCATCCCAAGCATCTCGACTTGACTCGACTCCATCCCAAGTCCCATGTTCTCGTTCTCAACCCACAGCAGCCCCTGGACTTGACCTAATTTATCAACTGTGTAACATCACCGCCTGCCAGATACAGCCTCCCCTCCCACGGCCTCAACCGCCTCGCTCTCCCCGTCTCCCCCTCCTCCACTTCGGCAGCATCATCATAGCTGCCCACAGCAAACACCAACCCCTCGTACGCAGGCAACTCAACCTCCTGCTCCTCCCCCGTAAAGTTCAACACCACCGCCGCTCTCTCACCACCCTCCCCTCTCTTCCCAAACACAAACGTGCCCTCATCACTCATTCCAAACCCCTCAAACTGCCCATGCACCAGCACCTCCCTATGCCGCTTCCTAAACCTTATCATCCTCCTCCAGAACCCCAATACCGACCCCTCCCCCTCCTCAATCTGCCTCGCAACATTGATGTCCCCATACAAATCATGCACCCGCATCCACGCCCCCCCGGGCGCGTCCGTGAAGCCGGCGTGCGCCCCGCCGTCCCACTGCATCGGCAGCCGCGCGTTGTCGCGCCCGAGGACCTGCAGGCTGCGTATGACGTAGTCCAGCTCGGCCGGGTCGTTGTGCGACTGCGCCGCCATGGCGTGGTAGAAGTTGACCGACTCGATGTCGCGGTAGGAGGTGATGGGCCAGGAGACGGGGATGTTGATCATGCCGATCTCTTGGCCTTGGTAGATGAAGAGGGTGCCCGTCAGGGCGCAGAGCATGAGGGAGAGGAGTTTGGCTGAGGGGGCGCGGTCGCGGGGGGTGTCGGAGGCATAGCGGGAGATGGAGCGACCTTGATCTGGTGGTGGTTTGGGGTGTGTGAGTTGCTGTGTGGTGTGTGGTGGTGGTGATGGTGATGGGGATGGTCAGAAAAGGGGAGGGGGGCTTTCACGCACCGTGGTTCTCGCAAAACACCGTTGTCCACCCGTCGGTACCCTTGATGAACTGCCTACCCTCCAATGTCAGTGATCAACTTCCTGTTTGGGGAGTGACGGGAGTAGTTCGGGAGCAATAGTGCTCCCGACGGCTCCCGAGGGAGCTGAAAGGGGGAATAAAGAGCTCGAATTGACGTACTGCCACTTGGAGACGATGGCCTTGAGTTCTGACAGCTTCCACTCCTCAAAGTGGTATTTGTGATCCTTGCCCTGCCCGAGGTCGACAATGTCGAATTGAAATACCATGCTCAGCTGCTTATCGCCCGCCCCGACGTACTGGAGCACCTTATTGGGGTCCGGCGTATGCGGGAGCTCGCCCACCGTCACGGCGTCATACTGGTTGAGCACTTCCTCGTTCATCTCCCGGAGGAACTCGTGCATCCGGGGGCCGTTGGCGTAGTACACCCAGGCGGGCTGTTCGTAGAATCTGGGGTCCACGATTGGGGCGTCCTTGAATTCGACGCCCTTTGAGTACCTGTGCTCGAGGTGGTGTGAGGGGTTTGAATCCTGATAGCCCGAGTTCTCCGAGGAGAAACCACTCACATGTTCACGACGTCCACCCGGAAGCCGTCGACCCCCTTTTCAAGCCAGAAACGCATGGCGCTGTCGTAGATGGCCTTCCGCGTCTCTTCATTCTCCCAGTTGAGATCCGGCTGCTCCTTGGCAAACAAGTGCAGGTAATACTCGCCCGTATGCTCATCCCACTCCCAGGTCGATCCGGAGAAGTAGCTTCTCCAGTTGGTGGGGGGCAGGCGGGTGCCGTCCTCGGCGTGTCGAGGTGGCTTCCAGATGTACCTTGACCATTTCGTTAACCCTTGTCGCCATGCAGGAAATATAACATCAACTTGCCAGTCACGCTTCGGATTGTCCTTGGACGACCTCGACTCCTTGAACCAGGCGTGTTGGTCTGACGTGTGGTTGACCACGAGATCCAGGATCAGTTTCATGCCCCTTGATGACAGTTAGCTCAAGAGAATGATGACGGCCGCGTAGAAGTGGGCAATCACCTCGCGTGGCAAGCGTCGACGAGGTTAACCATGTCCTGGACCGAGCCGTACGGAGGGTAGACCTTTTCATAGTCTGAGATGTCGTAGCCCATGTCGACCTGGGGACTGTCGAACCTGGGCAAGGGCATGAACGGTCAATTCTCGACACCTCAGATACGATCGGCGTTAGTATGGGGCTCACATGGGCGAGACCCAGACGCAGTCGATACCAAGGTCTTTCAAGTAGTCAACCTTGCTCAGAATCCCGGGGATATCGCCGAGGCCATCCCCATTGGAGTCCTTGAAGGACGCAGGATAGATTTGATAGCAAACCGCATCTTTCCACCACGGCTTTTCCGTCGTGTCTGCCATGGTTGAATGCTTGGTTGGGCGTGAAGCGGGGACAGGTGGAGGGATGGTAGATCGAGGGCAAGGGAGATATGGAAGAGGAAAACGAGGCAAACTTCTTGGGTTGATTTAGAGATATCAACACCAACCCTCGATTGTTGTCCACTTTTAGGCCCGGCACAGCTAATGCTTAACAATCACAAGCTTGCCAGCGTGTATATGCCCTGAGGTGCACATAAGATCGGCGCAATCCAGGTAAGCAAGCGAGGCAAGGCAGAGAGGCAGATCAGTCGGGCATCGAGGATATCACATTGCAGGAGCAGTCCACTTGCACAGGAGCAGTCCACTCGGACGAGAGCGGATGGGGTGGGAACAGCCAATGGATTTGGGGACCTGGATCCATCGGAGACAAGGCGGTCAGTGCAAGTGCCTCCAGCCCGAATTTCCCAAGTTGACGACTCAACATCAGTCACGCCGGTCGGTAGTCGACGAGACAATCCAGTGCCTCGTTCTTGAGATGAAGCGCTGGTCTTCCGGATGCAGGCTTGGCTATGGAACAGCCCTTGCTCGCCTCAACTCGAGTATAATCATGACCTAGGAAATAGAGCCTTTTCCATGTTGCCGGTCGTCCACTAAATATGGCACGTGGGTGATTATTCAAGAGTAGACGGAAAACGCTTGTTTCCTGTCACGTTTGGGCCCGTTCCCCCGCCCAATTTCCCGCCGCTCCGTGGTTTCACGTCCTGAGTCCACCACAGCCTCGAAACAAGCTGGGCGGACAAGGATGACGTTCGGGGAGACGTCCGCTTGACGTTGGTCTAGCTGCCAGATCAGATCGACTGCCAAGATGCCATCCGGACAGATTCGACGGCCGTTGGCGTCTATGTTAATTCTTTGTCCGGCTTGATTCGGGCTGCGCGTTTGAGACCTCACAGCTCAACGGGGAGAGTGTATCCGAGCCTCCCAAATTCATGATGACTACACCATCTGCTGCAAGTCCTTTCTTCAACTGCTATGAGTTAGTCGGCGGTAAGGAATGGGGTGCCCGGGTCACAAACACCTACTTGATTTTAGTCCGGTTCGACAAATAAAAAAACACAGGTTTGTACGCTTCGTGGGGCGGTTGATAACCAACTGAGGCACAGAAATCGGGACCTGGGTATTTGAGCACGATCGTGTCGCTGCGGTGGGCTCTCTCTATCTGTCCCGTCCGCGGTGCTCGCGCTCTCGTTCCTTTTCCCTCTCCCGCTCCCGCTTGTAGCTGTCGCGGTGTCGGTCATCTGTCCGCTGACGTTTCTTGCTTTCCTCTCTCCGGTAGTCGTCGAGCCGCACAGGCCGAGAATCCTTGGTCGTTTTTTGATTCCACGCACCGAGGTCCTCTGCCCCTTTCATATCCTTGGCACCGAGACCTGTGAGATTGGCGTGCCTGGTCACTTCTCTGACTTTGCCCCTCATTTTGCCATCCCAGCCAAAGTTTCGGAGAAGGTGGGCACCGAAATCGTCAATGGGCACAGCCTGATAGTCATCGGCCCCTGGCTCCCGGTCCGCGGCATCGGAGTCGACGTGCTTGCGTTTTGGCGTGCGTGACCCCGTGAGGGCATCCAGCGCCTCATCATCGATGCTATTAATAACCTTTTTCTTTTGTCTTGAGTCTTCTTCCGAGTCAGACTGGTCGGTTCGCGACTTTGATCGCCCACTGCCTCTTTCCCTGTTGGCTCCAGCCCCCTTCATGTTGATGGTCAAGCCCCACTTGACGGGTTTGTCTTGGGTCTCCGAGGTTTCCTTATCCGCCGCGCCACCATCACTTCGAGATTGCGAATCCCTCTCTTTTTGCTGGTGTGAAGTGCCACTCTCGTTGTGTGGCCTCTCTTCCTGCTGGCCCTTCTCACCCCGCCCATCGTGTTCTGAGGAACCCCCGCGTCTCCGCGTCTTGTCATTTCCTGGACGCGCGCCATGGAGGTCGTAGGATGTAATAGTTTCGTGGCGGCCATAGGTCTGCTCGCCGTTGTCGCTGTTGTCTTCGGATTCGGAGTCTTCGTGCAGCGCCTGCGCCCGGTGGCGTTTCCCGTGCGTGGGACGGGCGCGCTGCTTGATTCCGTGGGGTGAAGAGGCAGCGGGCTTTCCAATCTGGATGGCTATCCTGGAGGATTTGCTGTCGCGGTCCGTCATAGTGCTGGCGGTTTCGGGGAGGAGGGAAAGGGAAGAGTGAATAGATCGTCTGCCAAACAATGGCTGGTGTCCCGATGCATTGGTTTTGCGCTTTGCGAAATGCAAGGCGCGCCCAGAACCGGCCTTCGAATGACACAAAAAAGTGGGGAGTCTGACGGAGATCCCGTGGTGGGGCTCCCATGTTTCGGCGCGGCCTCAGGCAACCCCAGCTAACATTAAACCCGTCCTTCCTGACCCATTATCCGCACCAGCGACCCTGACACCAGTTGGTCTCTCCACCGGCCGCACTGAATCACCTTGTTCCTCCCTCCCCAACACCACCGAACCTGATGCTCGCTCCTCTTTCCAGCATCCTGCTCTCTCTCCCGACCTCGCGGGCAGGGTCGACCTCCGACGCGCCGACCGGACGACCGCCAGCGAACGCCCCCCGCCAGGACGAGGTGGCCCAGGACCGCTTTTATTACCTTTCTCGGACCTGACGAGGGCAAACAATGGGTTAGGGATCCGATGAGTCCTGGCAGCCGCCGCCAGCGCGGGGCGCCGGCCCTCGCAGCGCGCTCTGGGGCAGCGTCGATCGGGCGGCAGCGGGACTGCGAGGCCCTCGATCTTGCCATAGCCGCCGAGACGCCATTTTCCTCGAGCTCTTCTCAGCTCCCCTTCCGTCGCTGACTTCCCTCGTTCTCCTGCGCGCCGCCCACCGGATATTTCTCGGAGCCGGCCTGCCAAGCGGCAGGGCGGGTGGGGCACGTTGGGCACGGGTTTCCCACAGTATGGGAAATTGCTCTCTTTCCGTTCTTCGCACCGTGTTTCGGGCCCTCGGGGGCGCTGAGGCCTTTAGGTTCAGCGGGGTTTTTTAGGCCTGTCGACCTTCTAACCCAGCCCCAACTTTGTTGTCAGCAACGCCGCCAGCCGCCCTTTTCCTCTTTCTTCAGGCGCTGAGGCATCCTGGCTTAACATTTTTGACCACCCGATTGCGTCGCTGTCCGCTGCTGAGATACGCCCGCCATCACGACCCCCTCAACAAGGCATTGACAGAGATTTACGCACCTGCGGACCCAGCTCGTTCAATCAAACCGGCGTTGAAAAGTCGCAACGCCAGCATTTTCCATCCTCTGCGAGTTTGTTTTTGGGTTTCTATCGCTCTGCTCAAGTCGACACCGTCATCCGTTTGATTGAAAACGGATGTCGCTGTCGTCGATGACATGACTGAGCTCGCGCTCGCCGACCGCCTGAAGCTTCTGCGATCAAAGCGGGCGGAATTAAGGTGCGAACGGCTCGAATCGACAGAGCTCATTTTTCTGATCCTTTTGATGGGCGATAATCCGTGTTAACCGCTCGTAGGTCAATTACCACGTCGAGGAAACGCAAGCTGCGCGAGCTCTTCGCTGTTGCGACCGACGAAGATGGCATTCCCAACCACGACTTTAGCGATCCGGACGCGCCGACAACCACGCCCGCCGAGAAGACATTTTTAATTGAATCTGACATTCTCAGGTACGTGACAATGTCTCTTGATACCACCGCCCTTTTCTTTGCGACATGATCGCGTCGCGTCAACCTTGACTTTTTCTAATTCGACTCCATTCGGCTCATCTGCAGGGGTCGCCGACTGGACGAACTCAACATACCAGCGCGCCGAAAGCCGTTTGACACACACCAACTTCGCGTGAGATATCAGTGGGCACCAACCGAGAACATACGTCCTGCGGAATCGACAAAGTTCTCGGCGAACGGCTTGCCTTCACCGGCCGATGGTACAAGAGCTGGCGGATTGACAGGCAAGCATCCATCGCCACGGGCTTCGGTCAAGCCCCTGCCGGCCGGTCAGAGCGCTTTTAATGCCGCCCAAGCACCGAGCACGATTGCCAAAGCGCAGGATGGGGCCCTTGGACAGCTCACAGAAAACGATGCCGCTGTGCATCCGCCCATCAACGGCGTCTCCCGGGTCCAGGCGCCTCCAGATAGCTGGGCCGCTGCGCCGCATCCGGACGCTGCCTCGCAAGTACCTCGAATTAATGTCCAGGTCTCCCGAGCCGATCAACCTCCCTTGCCGATGGAACAAGCCGAAACGACGATTCTCACGGATGCCGAATCTGCTGCCCCGAGCCAGCGACCGTCGACCACCGACGCCTCCCGCTACCCCGATGCGCTATCGTCTCCTGGGTCTACCGCGCAGTCTATGTTGACACCGGCTGTACACGACGCGTCGGCAGACACCAGTCCCGATTCTGATGGACCTCAATACTCGGAAACTGGCGACGAGACATGCAGGGACAAACCTCAAGAGGGTGGGAGGCCAGATGGGGAGGAGGGTGGTGAGACCTCTGGGACGGTTCCATCGGCGGTGCTTCCTGCCACCGACGTCTCACTACCGACGCCGATCAGTGGCGTGGAAGCGCAATTGCTCCAGGAATCCGCCGCAGCGCAACTCGCCCAGCCCACAAAGCCTCCCGCGGTTGCCGTCCCTCGCTCCTTCGCCGAGAAAGCCGCGCAATCCGCGACGACCACGGCCCCGGAGACCGCTCCAGGAGGCAGCATTCCCACCAAACAGCGTGACGCATCTCCGACCTTGCCTGTGGACGGCCAGCGACCTGGCCAGACATCAGCCCCTACCCTTGCCAAACCCTCGAAATTAGGCCCTGAAGTCCAAGGCACACAGGACGAAGGTGCCCCGGTTCCGATGGATATTGATCAACCCGATGCCCTCGTGCCTCAAAAGCTACCCCTGGCCAGTGTTGGCTCAGCCGAAGAATTCCGAACTGCGCTAACGCGCGTCTCACTGCCGTCCGACTCTGCCCCTGGAAAACCAGCTACTGATAGCATCAAACCCAACAAATTACCCGCCAAACCGCAGTCTTCTGCCCTCTCTGCCCCCTTAGCTGGTCCCCCACTGCCATCTTTGAAAGATACAATCGGAGCTGGCTCATCAGGAGACACGGGAGCCGACCCTCACGCCACTTCTGCCGGTCTCAGATTGCTTGCCAGCAAGGCGCGCGATAAGCGCCGGAGAAGTGTCCCGACGGTGATATTTGGCAAGCAACCCAAACGATGGGAGACAACAGACGATGGCACGGTCGTTGTCAGCCAGCGGCCCGGCCAAATCCCATCCGACGACTACTTTACGCCTCTTTTCATCGAGGGCTTCACCAGGCAGTCGGCTTGGATGAAACCGATCGAGAAGCTGCTCAACCAGGCGCACAAGACGATTTCCACCTCGGACCAGTACATCTCGATCCTGGACCACCAAGCATGCAAGATCCTGCGGAGAGTGTACCATCTCCAGCAACACGACAAGTGGTCACTGCGGCAACCGGTACGATGCCCAGAGCCAACCAGACCGCCGTCGCATTGGGACGTTCTCCTGCAAGAGATGAAATGGATGCGGACCGATTTTCGCAAGGAAAACAAGTGGAAACGAGCAGTTGCACTTAATCTCGCCTACGACTGTGCGGAATGGGTCAACTCAGGGCCAGCGGAACGGTTGGCGTTACAGGTGAATGCGGTGATCCCGCCGCGGCCGGTCGTCTCAGTGGCAGAGCGGGCTCACCCCCCTCGCTTGGATGCCGTGGATGAACTGCCCGACCTGATCCACACCGACTCTCCGATGGAGAACGACGACGAACTCCCTGAAATGCTGGTTGACTGTATAGCACCATCGGCAATCTTCGCTCTCCCTGACGACGAGGTCGTCTTTGGTCTGCAGCCCTCCAAAACGGCCGAGCTTCTTCTGGATAACCTCCCGATGTATTGCTCGCCTTTGAAAATCCCCAAGTTTGACGTCGCGGGGACGGAGTACGACCCGGACGCGACGTGGAAACGGCCGGCAGTACCTCTCAGCAAGTATGTTGAAGGCGACATGGCTTTGGCGAGCAAGGGACCACCCCGCAAACGCCGGCGTTACGACTATCTCGCGGAAGACGAGGACGACGAGGACGACGAAGTCATCTTTGGAGAAGACCCCGACAGTGGTGCAGATGTACAGGCTGAGAACCACGCGGTGGCGCTCTTCAGTCCCGAGATGAAGGGAATTCGAGATCGGCTGCATGCCGGTCACCAATTCCGCCCGCCGACGGAGCACCCCATGCCCCCCCAAAATTTCTTTGAGAGCCGGACAGCATCTCAGTGGACCTGGGCCGAGGACGAGCAGCTGAAGTCCCTTGTCCGCGAATGCTCGTACAACTGGTCGCTGATAGCGGCCATGGTGTCGACCTCGTCCACATTCGCCTCTGGGGCCGAGCGCCGCACGCCCTGGGAATGCTTCGAGCGGTGGGTGAGTCTCGGAAGCTTGGAGGGTCTCCCGAACGACATGGCTCGAACCCCATACTTCAAGGCGTACCAGGCTAGGATCGATGCGGCTCAACGAACCATCGCGCAGCAGAACCAGACAGCGCAGCAGCAAGTCGGACCAAACGGCGCGGTGACACCGGTTCCCAGGCGCAGACCGACCACAAGCATACGCGTCGAGCGACGCCGCAACCAGAAGCATTTGGCGCTGATCGATGCGATGCGGAAGCTGGCCAAGAAGCGAGAAGCCACTGCCCAGAAGGCGCAGCAGGCCGCCAACCTGGCGGCGATGCGCAAGGCCAACGAGGTGCCGAGGCAGCAGATCCAGAACAAGACGCCACGGGACTACAGCATTATGAGATGGGAACGGGACCAGGCGCTGGCGGAGAGGATGGCAGCCTACGCCATTCGGCAGGCAGATGCAAATGCTAGGAGATTGGTAGGTTACGGATACGATTTACTGTACCGCCATCCGAGTTGAACCCACAGGCTAACCCGACCTCACAGCAACAGAAGCAGACCCAGCCTGGCCAGGTCCCAGGTACTCCTGGGGCTGCACCCGTTCCTCAAACCGCGGCGCAAATCGCCGCGGCCGCCTCACTAAACAACGCCGCTCGCCTCAACGTCCCAGGACAGCTTGCCATGGCGGGGCAGAACCGCGTTCCAGGACGGGTTTCGATGCCGGCTACTCCAGGGGCGGTCCCCGCTGCGGTACAAGCACGCATCGCTGCCGGCGGCCTCGTCCCACCACTCCAGATGGCAGGCCTACCGCAGGCTCAGCTACAGGCTATGCAAGCCGCGCAACAGAGGCTTCCCATGGCGAATCCGCAGCCGGACATCAACCTCATGCTCCAGGCACGGTCGATTCAAAACCAACAGCGGGCGGCCATTCAGCAATTGCAGCAGCAGCAGCAGCAACATGTCCAGCAAGGCCAGCAGCAGCAACAACAACAACAACAGCAGGTGCAACAGGTTCAAGTGCAACAACAGCAGCAATCGCAACAACAACAACAACAACAACAACAGCAAGTTGCGCAACAACTCGCACAACAGCAGGCGGTGCAGCAGCTGCAGGCCCAGCAACAACAGGCGCAGACCCCTCAGCCAGTCCAGCAACTGCCCCAAGCGAACGGGACGCAAGGATCGCCAACGCCGTTGCGCAACGTGGTCAACGGGATCAACCAAGGGGCATTCCTCAACAACGCGCAGGCCATGATGGCGTCGTTTAATGCGGCTAATGGTGCAGGATTGGCGACCTCACCGGGCGCTGGGTTGAATATGGCCAACATGCCGGGGCGATCACCTGGGGGCATCCTGAGCCAGCACATCACGCAGCGGCTTGCGGAATTAGAAGTGCACTACCGGGCCAAGAACCCCAACCTTCCACCCGAAACGGTCCGGCAACTGGCGACGGAGCATCTGGGCCGCATGATCGTGCAGAGCCAGCAGCAGGCAGCCATGAATGCGGCGGCGGGAGCGGTTGCGCAACAACCAATGAATAGCCCACATCAATATGCGTCGCTTTTGCGAGCACAGCAGCAGGCGCAGGCACAACAGGCAGCCCAACAAGCCGCGCAGGTCGCCCAGCAGCAGGCAGGACAACACGTCCAGCGACCGGCTAGTGGAAGTGCCACGCCGGCGCCCGGGAAGTAACCGTGGCGGCAACGTGTTGTTTTTTCGCTTTTGGAGAGCGGCCGTCATCGAGGCGTTCTCGTCGCTTGGTTTCTGCGTACCGAGCAGCCGATAGGGGCTGTCTTTGCTGTCTATGGAGAGGCAGATGTGTCTCGGGGAGTTATGATGATGTGTTCATGTAGATATTTCATGATTGGTCAAGCGAATGATCAGGAGTACATACCTAGTATTGTGTAATTAAATGTCGGCCGCTCCGCTGTGATGGCGAGTCCCCTGACAAGAGCCCATCTTCACCCGTCGGTTGCTACCTTATGTATCATGTACAGAATATGGTCTGGTGTGGTTGGTGCTCGGGCAGTGAGCGTGCCGCTGTCAATGGATTGGGGTCGGGCTACGATAACGTCAAGATAAGATAGCCCCACTTAATTTTTCAAAAACTCAAAAGTCCCAGGTTCCGACTCCCACTCGTTGCATTGCGCTGCTTGCCATTCCTCGACACTGCGAGCACCAACAACCAGCAAAACCACTCACCATGGCCAAAAGGAAAAGAGAAGCTGCCCCCGAGGGCGACCGCGCAGGGGCCAAGGCCTCGGCAAAGAAGACAAAGGCAAAGGCTCCGGCCAAGACGCCAAAGTCGACGACGGCCTCGGTCTTCCAGCTCCCCGACGACGGGCCGGTGACCATCCAGATCATCGCGGGGTCCTACGACCGCGTCCTCCACGGCCTCACGGCGACTGTCAACCTTGCTCCGGCACCCGCTGCCTCGACTGCTACGAAGAGCAAAAAAGCGGCAAAAGACACCGCCCCGCCGAAACAACCCGAAGCCGACTTCGCCGACACCTTTCTCTTCAACGCGCACAACTCGGCCATCCGCTGCCTCGCCCTCTCCCCGGCCTCGGACCCGGCCCCGGGTCAGTCCCAAAAAGTCCTCCTCGCCACGGGCAGCACCGACGAGCGCATCAACATCTACACCCTCTCGGCGCACCCGCCCTCCTCGCGCGCCGTCACAAACGAAGCCGACGAGCGCCTCCTCTCGGCCCTCGCGCCGCGCCCCATCCGCGAAAACCCAAAGCACCGCGAGCTCGGCACCCTGCTGCACCACAGCTCCAACCTCACCCGCCTCGTCTTCCCCAACCGCTCCAAGCTGCTCTCCTCGGCCGAGGACTCCACCGTCGCGGTCACCCGCACCCGCGACTGGACGCTGCTGCACGCCTTCAAGTGCCCTATCCCCGTGGCCCACGGCCGCCCGAGCGGCGACACGGCCGCGCTGGGCGGGCAGCCGAGCGGGGTCAACGACTTTGCGGTGCACCCGAGCAATCGCATCATGATTAGTGTAAGCAAGGGGGAGCGGTGCATGCGGTTATGGAATCTGGAGACGGGGAAGAAGAGCCGGGTGTTGAATTTCGAGAGGGCGCTGCTGCAGGAGGTCGGGGAGGGGAGGCATTCTACGGGGGAGGCGAGGAGGATTGTGTGGGGCAGTGCGAGGGGCGGGGAGGAGGAGTTTGCTGTTGCTTGGGAGAGGGACGTCGGCGTGTTTGGGATGGATTGTTTGCCGAGGTGTAGGGTCATGGGGGGGATCAAGACGAAAGTGCACGAGGTGAAGTATGTGCGGACGGATGGGGAGGAGACGGTGCTGGCGGTTTCGACTGAAGACGGGCGGGTGCTGTTCTTCTCGACGGCAGCGGAAGACTTGGAGCCGCCCGCTGAGGGCAAGACGCTGCCTGTCGCCAAACTGGTCGGCCAGCTGGGCGGGAAGGACGCCGGGGTAACCGGCAGAATCAAGGACTTTGCGGTGCTGCCGGTGGTGGACACGGCCGGGAAGAAGAGTTTCTTCGTCGTCACGGCCGGCAGCGACGGGCGGATCCGGCTGTGGCGGGTGGGCGCGCCCGAGCTCAGCGGCGTGGGGACGGCCGGGCAGGTCGGCACGCTGCTGGGCACGTACGAGACGCAGAACCGGATTACCTGCGTCGAGGCGTTTGCCATGATACCCCGGCCGGCGGGGGCCGAGGAGAGCGAGTACGAGTTTGAGTCGGACGAGGAGGAGGACAGTGACGATGAGGAGTAATTAGGTAGCCGGCTGGGTGGACACGTGATGGATTTGGTTGGCGTTGCAGAGAGCATTATGGTCACCTGCCTGCGACGGGTGACTGTTTACATCTTGATAGAGAACTACGGAGCTGCAGCAACAATGCATTGTCCTCCTCACAGAGCAGCCTTGCGTCTGACTCTCAATAACAAGGTGCAAGAAGCAACCCAACATCAATTCCTGTCGTAGCTAACGTTAGCCTTCCCTCACAAACGCATTGCGTCACCGAGCTACTGTGCACACTACTGCAGCTCCCAGATCAATGAAACCAGTCGGCTGATTTGCAAGTCTTGCAGCGTGGGATGCAAGCTTTTCAAGCTTTTCCAGCTTTGCGCGCTTGCAAGGCTGGCTGGTGGTGGTGGGTGTGAGCCGTGTTGGGAGACGGCCTGCCTCGAGCCTGCCAATGGCTGCAGGTGAGCTGCACAAAGCCCTGCACGAAGCTCAAAGTGTGGGGTAATTTTATGCCGGGCCAGTCAGGCGACCCGGCTTGGAAATGGGGGGATGCCAAAATCCCTGGGCCTGCTGCAGCGCTGTGGGCCGCCGAATCACATGCGAACAAGGGCGCTCTGGGATTTCTGGGATTGCCGCTTTTTGGCTCCATCCGGCTGGCACCTTTCCACTTTTTACCCCGGTTCGGTTTGGCTCTTGAATCCCGCTGCGAGTGGATGGAGCTGAGCTGACTCCTGGTCTGGTCCCCTGGTTGGAGGTTCGGAAGCGAAAGGCACGGTGGTGGCGTTGGAAGAGACACGGGACTTGCAAGGCGTGAGACGCGCTCGGGGCGGCCATGCCCTGGTATTTAATTGTACGCGCATGGATGCATCCACACCAGATGGATGCATGGTGTTGTGTGTGCAGCAGAAGGCTCGTATAACGTTGGACTGGAGACAAATACAGACACAGATTCACTGCATGTCTCGGCTCTGTGTTTCGAGGTTACACACTGCCAACCCCGAATCCCCGATCGGTACAAGAAGCCGGAGCTGCTGCCGTGGAAAAACCAATCCCTGCGCTGCGGTTTCTCATTACGACGCTCCGCTTCGCGCTTCAACACGGGCCCATCCTGACACGCTTCAACATCACCTCGTCTGAACCTCGAATTTCATCTCGTCTTGAACTGCCCTCGAGACGCGGTTGATAATATACCATTATACAGCACTCGACTACCTAGTAGTTCGATTGGCACAGCAAAGAGGAGGAAAGCGAAGCAATCCTGGGCAGCACACTGCTCCCTCCATCCGTCCTCGGCCTGGCTTGAGACATTGGACGGAGACTGGATCAGAGATCTGGCTGTTTCTCTTCCATTCCTCCCTGCCCTGCTTTTTGCGCACGACCCAAGCAGCGAGTCATCCGACTGACCAACTCTCCCGCTTCGTCTCACCCTCACTCGGTCACAGGCGTCGAGTGTTGGGAACGTTGGGTCTCACGAGTCCTGCAGGGCCGCGGCACACTCATCCGCTGTCTTCGACTCGCTGGCCCTACTGTGTGAATACATACAAGCAACACTACCAGAAACCAACACACGCCCGCCATGGACGACAACCCGCGAGACGGCGGCTCCGACTCGCCAGGGCCCCGGATCATCCGCCCCATCCCGCGCCGGCCCTTCACCCTCAACTTCTCCGCTCCCACGCCTCCCGAAGACGACGACGACGACTACCTCTCACCCCGCCCGCAGATCAGCGCCAGCGACCTGCAGTTCCTCAACCCGCACCAACACGTCGGCACTCCGGGTCTCCGGGACGGCAGCACCCCCCTCAGCCACACCACCTCGTACCTCAACCTGACCTCGCCCACTCTCTTCGGCATCTACTCGCCCTCGACAACCGGCGCCTTCAGTAAAGACGAAGACGACCCAGACGCCGACACGCCCCTCGACTCACCCGCACCGCGGCGTCCCATCCTCACCCGCACAGCCACCACCACCACCAAGAACACCTTACCAACTCCCATCTCTCCAACCCCCCTCTCCCGCCAAAAGAAGCGCCTCCTCGCCCTCCAGCTCCTCCTGCGCGCCACCCTGCTCTTCGTCCTCGGCGTCGGCTACGGCGTCCTCGTCACCCGCCTCCCGCAGCACCACCCCCCAGCGGCGGCCCACCACACCCACCGCCGCCTGGCCGCCATCGAGTCCCACTACGAGTGGCGCTATCTCGCCTTCTGGGGCGTCGCCGGCGTCGCGCTGGGCAGTCTGCTGCCCTGGTTCGACCGCTTCTGGGCGTCGCCTCCTGCCCTGTCCCAACAACCACCCGCCACGCCTAAAGAGGCGGCACAGGAGATCGAGGCACCGCTAACAGAGAAACCATCCACCTTCTCCCCGCCCCAGGCAGACTGGGCCCTTGTCGTGCGCGGCATCGGCGCCTTCGTCGGCATCGTATTTGCCATCCGCAAGCTGCCATGGGCGTCCACCATGCAGGTGTCGCTGACGCTGGCGCTGGCGAACCCCTTCCTGTGGTATCTCATTGACCGGTCCAAGCCGGGGTTTCTGCTGTCTGCCGCGGTGGGCTTGGGAGGGGCGGTGGTGTTGATGGGGTGTGGAGAGGGGGTCTTGCCTGCTCCCGGGGTGGGTGTGGCTGCGGGTGCTGGTTTTGGGGGGTTTGGAGGGAATGGGACGGTTGGGGCTGGGGTTGGAGGGAGTGGTGGTGCGTTGGGGGGGTTGGCGAGTCAGGAGACGATTGAGACTGGTGTGTGGATGTTGAGTGTCTTGTTTTGTAGTTGTGTGTGTTTTGGGAATATTGGACGGCGGCTGGCGCTGAACTCGGAGGCTGCTGGTAGAGGGAGGTGGGGGGGCGTGAGGTGAGGCGCGAAAGACTATGGAATAGGGGAGGAGATTGATGTCCGGGGCAGTTTTTGTTTGTGTTGGCATCTCGGTTGGTGCGTTTTGCCGTTGGCGAAAGCGTCGAAGCGGATAGTAATACCCCGTCTCTTCCCAAATATTGAGCGAGTTTTGGAGCCGTGGCTAGAACCACATGACCCCGCTGGCGCGGATGGGAGAAAGCATGGCGACGAGGAAACTGAGCACGCGGCGGAACGAGAACCTGGCCATCTTGATGAGACGAGATGGGATTTGGATGGGAAACTGGTTGCTGGGAGCTTGGTTCCGGCTGGGTCTTCTTGCTGGGTTCGAATCTGGGGAGACAAGGGACACAGCATTCTCAATAATTGGGATGAAAGCAGAGCCTCTATTTATCTGAAAATCTCTTGATCCTCGCAGTCCCGTTTCGGTGGCGAGGGGTGTTTGTTTGTTTGAACCCCTTGCTTTGATGCCAGAGTGGTATTGTGTCTCCTCGGAACAATACTAGGGGGCAAACACGGGCGAACACCCATACCGTCGTCGCCAACCAGGAACCGCCGCAGGGAGGAAAACAATGAACTGGATATGCAGGTCAAAGTCAGGCGGGGAACGATTCCGTAGAAGGGCCACCGAGCATCGGAGGCTCAAAATGTGCTCGTGCTGAGGCGTTGATGACGAGCGTCGTCCCCTTCCCCCCATCCAACTGCAGTTGTCGGCTTGCTGGACAGCATCCGCCCATGCCAACACCACGAGAACACAAGATCGGTTGCGGGCTCAACACCGAGCCCGCCGGCATGCCGAACAGCAAATCGCTTCTCGTCTATCACCGCCGTGCAGGAGTGGCGGCAGCGCATAGAATCACCACATACGTGCATATGCCCGTGGCAAAAACACCACTCACCACCACATCATAGAACTATAACAAGAAACACTGCAACCAAAGCGCGTCGGGGAGCAGAACTTTTCCGAGGCCCCAAATCCCAAACCTATAAAACCCGGCTCCCCCCCCCTTCTCCTCCTCTTCCGTTTTCACCATCCTGCAAGCTCGTTCTCCCCATCCTGCAAGCTTGAAACCACCATCCTCCACATCGCGCCTGGCCAGCAACAAACATGGCCACCAACCAGCTCCACGAGTCCACCCGCCTCGTCCACTGCATGTCCTGCTGGATAGAGATGGCCAGGAACGACATCTGGCACAGCCGCATGCTGGAGCGCTCGCAAGCCCTCGCCGAGCACGAGTCCGTCTTCGCCGCGTCGTGGCACCCGTCGCTGGCCCCCATCGCGGCGCTCGCCACCCGTGCCCGCAAGGGCGTCCTGGCCCTGGAGGGCATGGGGCATCTGGTCCGGCGTTGCGCGATCTCGCGGGCGCAGCGCAGGGGTGAGTGTTTTGGTTGTGGCCCTTCCGGCGTCGCTGTCGTATGCAACCCGTCGCGTCGTGGCTGACAACAAACGCAGATGTGAACTACGGCAAGGCGATGCGTCTCCGGGACGAGATTGCGGCCTGCGTGCGGGACCTCAAGGCGACGCCTTGGGGGGGTCTGCCCAGCTGCAAGGGCGTGAGCATCGGGGCGATTTTTGGCGCGGTCAGGGCTCTCGAGGAGGTCGTTCGCGAGCTGTGATGGCCTGGTCGGGAATGCGGCGGGATCAAGATGATTAATGGTTTGCTTATTTCCGAGGGAGACGAGAGGGGAGGGGGATGTGCTGCTGCGACAATAATGTATGATGGATTCATTGCATCAGATGTCGAGGAGAGGGCGTGGCTCATCGTCATGCATTCTCGCGGTTTTGTCATTACTTGCACATACACGAATGTATTAATATGCGTATGCAAAGCACAAACTTCGTTTCGCTCTATGTCTGTTGAGCATTGTTATGAAGCGGTGCCGTCTTCCATCGGGACGTCGCCGTCTCCGGGCTCCGCTGCTGACCCGGCTGCTGACTCGAAGACGGCTGCTCGCAACGTCGTTAGATCTGTGACAACCGAGCCGTAGAGGTCTGAGGTCTTTGTCTCCGCTGTTGCTCCGACGGCCTCGACTAGGATGAATCTCGCATCGAACCCGTTGTCTTTGACCTGTTGGGCCCCCTGTGAGATGGTTAATATCGGTACCTTATCCACTTAAGGGTCCTGCACTCACCTCGCTGTCCACCTCGAGCACCGGGACCCTGTCGTTGTCCATGATGCCCTCCACCGCCCTCTTGTTCGTGCCGTGAACATTATCGCCCTCCTCACTGAACTCGAGGAACTGATCCCCGTCCCGCATGACATTGAACGCCTGAACGTCCACAAAATGGTAGTCTTGCCCGTTGACCTCGCCTTCCTGTGGCTGCCGTGTGACATGCGGAGGGACCTTGGTGAAAACTCTCGAGTGCTCGGCAATGAACTCCTTTACAAGCTCAGATCTTGTACCTGCGCTGCTCGTGCTGTCCACAACGACAATCGCCCTGCGGTCTTCGGGAAACACCACGTCGCCATTAGCGGCATCCTCCTCGGCCTCGGTTTCTTGAGCGACCTTGTCCTCGAAGATGATGTCGATCTTGTCGTCGTCATCGATCTTGTCAAAAACAACGAGCCTAGATTTGCTGGCTATCCTCAATGCCTTCCATGTCTTGCTGGCCTTGCCCTCTATCGCCGACGCCTTCGAGTCGTCGCTGTTGGGCATCTCGATCTCAAACTCGTCGTCGGCAATGCCTCTCTTGAGGCTGCTCAGCTCGGGAAGGGCGTACCGCTCGGGGTCCTTGAGCTTCTCCATGGCGCGGTTCTCGTCCTCGTCGCCAAGGAAGTCGAGGGACAACGACCCGAGTGGCGTCGCCCGCAACCTTCTTGTCGTTGCCAGCTTCGTCGCTGCTGTCCTGGCCTCGACATACGTCTCAGGAGACAGAGCCGAACACTCAATAGACGGGCAGTTTTCAATTTTCCACCGCACCCAGTTCTTGTCCCGAGCGAGGACTGTCTCCACCATCCGGTTGAAGTAGGGCCCTTCTATCCCCTGCCTGAGATAGTCGACGATCGTGCTGTTCATGTCTGTCGCCCATTTTGTGTCTTCCTCGCTCAACTGCTGGTCCGAATACGTCACCGCTTTGTTGGGAGTCGGGACGGCTGCGAGCTTCTCCTTAGCCTTGGGGGAAAGAGAAAGGAGAAACTCCATGACGATGAGCGCCTGGACGAGAATGTTCCGCCGGAACGTCAAGTCGCTGATCTGGACGATGTCAGCAAACAAGTCCAAGGGAAAGGGCAGCAGCGGGGCGTACCTCGAGCTTGAATAGATCACGGCTAGTGAGGTACTTTGGGTTGAAGCCGCTGGCGAGCTCGTCGTCGACGCCATCGCGCTTCCGTTTGAGGCTAGGCATCTCTTCGGCCGGCTTTTCCTTAGCCCGTGATGGCTGCTCGGGTTTGATGCTCCGGAATGTCGCCATCGTTGCCTCAAGCCCAGCCTTGAAAGTAGCAAAGTGGGCCGGGTCGAACAGCTTCTTCGGTTGGTTAAAGGTTTCCTGCAGCGACCAGAAGACGGGATACAAGGCGTCTGGGTCCAATGCCTTGTCCTTCTGTGGCTTCGCATCCGTATCCACATCCATCTTCTCCACGCCCGCGTCCGCATCCGCCACGGCCACCTCCTCATCAAACGTGGTGACGTTTTCGACGTGGTACTCGCCCCTCAGGTTGACCGAGCTCTTGTCTCCCAGAGGAAAGCTCTGGAACATGAAGATGAAGACGCGACCGCAAAAGGCCGGGTCGAGGGCCCTCGACAAGCGCCGGAGCAGTTCATTGCAGGTGCGGAGGATGACAAGCTGCTTCTGCTTGAAGTGCTTGGCGGTGATGCGCTCGCGGCGCGACTCAAGAAAGTCGAAGACCTTGCGGCATCCGGCGATGGTCTGGCTGTCGAGGAGCTCCTCGACGAGCCAAAACAACAGGGCGGGATCGCACAGCTCGCTGTCGGAGAGAAAAGAGAGGATGTCGAGGAGGTTCCATATTCGCACGAACGCGGGAGACTCGATCGGTGTTGTTGCCTGGGTGAGGGGAACTCGGTGAGTCTCAAGGAACCATGGTCTGGCCCGTCGTGCCTGGGGACCAACTCACAATCAGAGACTTAAATGTGTCGCGCACGGCGGTCTCAATGACGGCAAAGCGCTGGATCTTGTTCGCGTCGGCGGATTCCTCGGCCGACAAGTCGCAACCAAGTGCATCGCTGAGTTGCCGGCGGAGATCGTCGAAAGCGGGCTTCTCGAGGGGCGGTTCGATCGCTGCCGTGTGCTTAACTGAGTCGGCGCGGGCGAGCAGGGTGTCCAAGAAGGTGCGCGCTGCCGCAACACCCAAGACGCCATGGCTGTCGATGCTTGCCGACGGCATCTCGAGGTCTGGAGAGGACGAGGGAGCGGACTGGATGCGCAGGAAAAGAAGGGCGGTTGCTGTTGTCGCTGATTCCGAGTCCTAGGCCAGGTGAGAGCCGTTTGCCGCGCGATTGGGCAAAACGGGAACCGGAAACGCCAAACCGAAGAAATGAAGCGAGTGATGTTCTGACGAACAGGGCAGGCGAGCAACAGCGGCGACAAGGCTGGCCGCCCAAGCACTGTTCAGGGCTTCGCGCTAACTTGGCGCTGGGGTATCCTTGGCTTGGCGATCCATGAAACACGGCTGCTGTGTGGAAGCAGAGCGGGCGGGCCCCACAAGGCGGCTGCGAGGCTGCGGCAGTGGAAGCTTGGAGCTCCTCCATGTTTTATTCGGGCGGCCAGTCCCGATTAGCTAACGGCAACCTGGAAGTTTATTATGCGGGAGCGCGACACAACATCGGGACCCAATTTCGACGCCGCACGCGACCACAGAGCCCGACATGCCTCCCGCCAAACGAGTCAAGAGCAGCAAGAACAGCGCCGATTCCCGACCGACCGCCGGGCCCTCGGGACGGCCGACCGTTGAGGATCTGGAGGGCGAGAGCGAGTTTGCGAGCCTGGCGCGGCAACACTGGCTCAAGACGCCCAAGCAGCAGGCCAAGTCCTCCAAGGCCAGCAAACAGACCAAGGTCAAGGTCAAGAACGACGTGCTCAAGCGGGAGATATGGGACACCCTGGAGAAGGAGAACTTTCCGTCCAAGTCGCTTCTGGCGCTGGAGGGATTGCAGACGCTGGAGAGGTTGGCCAGCACCATCACGAGACCCGTGTATATGCGCATTCCGTTTCGTTGCTGACTCTCTCTTTCTCCTACAGCTACCTGTGGCCCGGCTACGGCGAAGACTCGTCCAATTACCATGTTCTACTCATTGTCCTGCTGGTCAATGCTAAACGGCGGGAGCGGTTGGGGACCTGGGGTTCGTCTTCCGCCTGTTGCTTGCTTGACCCCCTCCCTCCGATATCAAGTGCTGACCGACTGCAGACATATTTGCCGACCGTCCCGCCGAGTTCTCAGACCTCTTCCGCCGCGCCTTGTCCATGACGCTCGACGGCTCGCTGTCGTGGACCATCAGGACCCATGTCCTCCTCTTCATCATCCACGCTTTCCAGAGCCTCGACTGCGCCCTCGTGCGC
>OUNM010472142.1_pt1 | contig 25234 bp, 35 predicted proteins | sample 1769961 | NCBI WGS metagenome assembly OUNM01 (sample SAMEA3914820, study PRJEB12502) | metagenome | biome: forest; material: soil | place: USA | collected 2012-03-12 | depth 0.3 m | reverse complement strand
GCCTCCCATGCCTCCTCAGACACCGCATCTACCGCTTTACGGGTTTGGCATCGTGGGATGGCTCCCCGTACACCTTCAACCTGCACGGTGGGGACTCCGGGAGGCAGCACGTCTGGATGCCGCGGCCGCCCCAGTCGTGGCCTGGCGCATTCCGCGGCCTACTGCTTTCCTGCCGCGCCATCTACGCCGAGGCGGCTGCTCTGCTCTACTCGGCCAACCGATTCGTTGTCCACTATACCGGCGCTGGATCCCTCGCGCCCCTCCTCTCCCTCTCGGCACCGGCCCTCTCGTCCCTCGGCTCGCTCAACGTCGTCCTTAACCAGGCCTCTTGCCACCAGCGAACCCACGGCTATCACGACCGAGACTGCTGTTTCTCTCGCTACACAATTTCTGGGTGTTACATAACCGATTCCAGTCTTCATAGGCACCAGGTCCCGTTACTGGCGAGTCTCACTCCTGCGGATGGCGGCAACGACACGGCAACCCAGACCCTGCTGGGCGAGTGGCGTGCAGCAGCTAGCCATCTGTCGGGCTTCATCACCCCAAGCAGCCTGGAGATCGCCCTGGTTTGCGACATTAGTCCCCAGCACGAGCAAGCAGTCCAAGTAGCGGCTTCGGTCCTTGCACCACTCGGCCAGCTCCCCTTGCTTAGGAGCTGCTACATCCGGCTTGCCGCAGCCCGGGATCTCCGGCTCGGCCAACTCGCCCAGCGCTTTGCGTTGGAATCCCGTGGGCTTGCTGCGCCGGAGCCGACCACGACAAATCCCGCCTTTTTGGCCCTCCCGCGCGAACTCCGGCTCCGCATCTTGGGCTTCACCGACCTTGTTACCCCAAACCACGAGGTATGGTGGTGCCGTCAGGACTCCAAGTACACATGGTCCGATCTTGGAGGTGACTACCAATGCAACAACGATACGTACAGGTCTTCCTGCGCCTTCCAGGAATGCTGGTACCGCAGTACACTGATCGGCTGTTTTCGCCGCCTCCGCCATGCCGCCTCATCAACAGCCTGCACATGCTGGGTCCCCCCGGAACCCATCTTCCTCGTCTGCCGGACTCTGTATCAGGACGCCCAGCTCGTTTTCTTCTCGTCCAACCGTTTCATAGTCCACGACTTGACCTTGATCCCTTGGGCGCTAGACTGCCCGAGGGTCGACGAAACCCTCAAGGACGAGCACGGGAACCTGAACTCCGAGTATCCATTTCCGCGCCTTGCCGCCTCCCAATTCCTCCGGGACATGGTCCCCGCCCACTGCATCCCCTACCTCCGCTTCCTCGAGCTCGTCTTCCCCACTTACCTCGCGGCCACCTGGCCCAAAGCAGACCACCCCGCAATCCTAGACTGGCACGATACCATCCTCTGGCTCCAAGACAGGATCAACGGCCCGGCCCTCACCATCCGGCTGGTCGCCGCCGAGCCCGGCACCCTCGCCCCGGACAGCCCCTACACCGACACCATCACCGTCGCACAAGGCGACGCCATCTCGGCGAGGTACGCTCAGCTCCTGCAGCCGCTGGCGCAGCTGGGCCGGAGCGCGACCAACGGCCTGGCGCGGTTCTACGCCGACCTGCGCTACCCGTGGCAGTGGACCGACGAGGCGAAACGGCGGGAAGATCGCTGGGAGTGGGCCGAGGCGGGGAAGAGAGAGGTCAAGAGGAGCGCCGAGCGCAGCGTCCTGGGGGATCGGTACGACAGCCAGTATGGAAACGGGAAGGAGGAGCCGGAAGTCAGTCTGTGGCAGCATGTGTTTGCGGATCACTATTAGAAGGCTTGGTACCAGCCTCGCGTTGGGGTATTACCCTGTTCAGTGAACAACCTGGCGCCGACAAGGTGTTTTTATCTCTGAGAGAGAGGGACAACGGAGAGAGACTTGTGGAATAGACCCAGGTACCGATGTTTCGGAAACGACAATGGACAAGGCCGGCCAGGCCAAGCTCGGCGGAAACAAAGCCCTGAGAATCCATGATGCCAGTCCCATTGTCCCATCGCTGTTTTGGCTGGTTGAACGATCTGATCGTGGAAAGGAAGCAAGGTCCAGGACAAGAATGTTTGGAGTAAGGATTGTTCATTGCAGGACTGTCGTTTCTCTTTCACCTTGTGCGAGGGGGGTCAGAGCCTGAGACCTAAAGGCTGTGCATGAAGGTCCATGTATCCACGAACAGCATTGGTTGGGTTGTTGGGTTCCAAGGCACCAACAGACGGCGGGGGCACACTTTCGGCAACCGTGCCTACCAGTTAGGTGGTTGGGACGGGTCGAGGTCAGCCCGAGAGCGGACGGTGTTGGAAGTTGCCGTCTCCCACACTGGGCTTGCAAGGTTGCGGCCACACCAACCTTCCGAAACCGCAACCTTCTCCCACAGGTTCCTCGACTTTCCCCCACCACTACCACTACCCTAAGCCAAGATGACGAAAATACCGGCTTTTGACATTCTCACCACGGACTCGGCGGAGCTGCAGGCGCTCCTGGCCGCCGGCAGGATTACGTCTGTTGACATCGTCGAGGCATCGCTGGACCAGATTGGCAAACACAACGCCAAAGGCCTCAAACTCAATGCCATCATCAGCACAACCCCCCGGAAACTCGCCCTCTCCATCGCCGAGGACCTGGATGTCGAAAGGTCCCAAGGCAAAGTCCGCGGCCCGCTGCATGGGATTCCAATCACCGTCAAGGACAACATCATGACTGGGCCCGAGTTTCGAATGCCCACAACCGTTGGATCGGCCGCCCTCAGATCCGCCATGGCTGAGAAGAACGCCCCAATTGTTGACCTGGTCGGTTTCTCGGTTGCCCAACCACTGACGGTAATGCTGACGGTCCAAGTTGGTGAAAGCGGGCGCCATTATCATTGGAAAGGCTAATCTTTCGGTAAGTCGGCCATGGTGCCAGAAGACCAGGACAGCCAAGACTGACTGATCCGCTGTGTAGGAGATGGCCGGGTGGAAGGGATTTGGCATCACGACCGGCTGGTCAGCTGTGGGCGGCCAAACCCAAACACCCTACGTCGCTGGGGGCGTCGCACCCGGAGAAAAGCTGCTTGGGCACTCGGTTTGTGCTCTCTCCGCGACCGCGAGAAGGCTGGCTTACAATGATTCTAGACTCCCGCTGGCTCGTCCTCTGGAAGTGCTGTAGGCGTGTCTGCTGGGTTTGCGCCTCTTGCGTTGGCCACAGAGACCGACGGGTCCATTGTGCAACCAGCCAACCGAGCATCTCTATACGGGCTGAAGGCAACTGTCGGTCTGATCCCCACCGAGGGAACCGCCCCTTGGAGCGCGCTCACGGACAGTATCGGCGGCATGGCACGCACACCGGGTGACCTGGCCAGCCTGCTGGGGATTCTGTTGAACGACACGAACCTGTCCGCCCGCACCACCACCGACACATGGGAGGGACAAAGAATCGGCTTCGTCGACCCGACCTTGTGGGGTTTTGTCCCCTTCATATGCAATCCCGACAACGTTCTTATTGACCAGCAGCGCCGTGGGTTCGCCGACGCGGCAAACACCATCTCGGGGAAGCGAGGTTTCGTCGAACAGCCCGTGCCTCTGACTTCAATGGACGAGCTGGTCCTCGATGGCGAAGACGCGCTCGAGCAGCTATGGAGTACGCACCGCCCATTGCAAATGGCTACAACAGCACAGCTGACTCAACCCTCCAGATCACGACTTTGAGCCAGCGTGGAATGACTTCCTTGCCGGATACAAGGAGACACCTGTGCGCACCCAAGAGGAGTTGGTGAAGTTCAACAGAGAACACGCAGATATTGCTCTCCCGCCTGGTGCGTAAATCGACACATTCGCTAGAATTGAATGCCTTGCTGACAAGCTCCATGCAGTCCACCCTGGTCAACAACTGCTAGAAGGCGCGCTCGACGACAAGCTCACCGACGAGAAATACGCCGAAGGCGTCAAGATCATTCGACAGGCAGCCCGTGTCAACGGCATCGACAAGACTCTCGCCGACTACAACCTGGACGTAATCATCGGCCCCATGGACGGTAGGATCCCGACCATTGCCGCCGCGGCCGGATATCCCGTCGGCACCATGCCACTCGGATATTCCAAAACCAATGGCAAAGCGTTCGGGGCCTGCATTATCTCTGGCGCCGGAGGTGAAGCCAAGATCCTGAGGGCGATGAACGCCTGGCATGCTACCATGCCTGCAAGGAAACCCCCGCCGCAGCTGGTCGATGACATTGACATGGGGGCTGATGTGAAGTGAGCGCCAGACAGAGGTGTGACACGAAGGATTTGCGGCTCTTCATCAACCCAACAGACCTCGTGTTTCGTAAGAGAGAACGGACAATATCCCAACTCTCTCGTAGGTTTGTAGCTACCATAGAAATGGTGAGACACGCCGCGGACGCATGGGGACAATTCCACCAACTGAATTTAAACATCGAACCTCCAGCAAACTTGAACTACCTCCTCAGAAGTCAAAACCACCTCGTATCTAAAGTTAACAGCCAACAAACCCGCCTTGGCCACCTCGATGCCTGCAAATCTGCTTCCACCCCACTCCCCACCAAAACAATTCCCGGACGTCGAGTCTCTCACACATACTTGCAAGTCAGGTCCGCTCCGCTCGTGGCACAGTCCGTCAAGATGGTGCCGCTCTGCTTGATATCAATGATTGTGGCGCCGCTGGGCGTGACAGTGCCCGACGAGCCGGTGGCGTAGGCGTTGGTGAAGGTGACGCTCCCAAAGTTGGCAAAGGGGACCAGCTGGCTGCCGCTCTCAAAGTCCTCGACGATCCACTCGGCGTTGGTCTCGCAGAGGGTGGACGGAGTGGTCTTGAAGGTGTGGGAGACGGACTTCTTGGTGGTCAGGTTCTCGAGGGTGGCGACGCCCGTCTTCTTGGAGGTGGCGTCGACCGTCATGCGGATCTGGTCGCCGACGTGGATGGCGAAGTTGGAGAAGGAGTACGAGTAGTCCGGGATCCACTCGTACCAGGCGTCGAAGGTGCCATCGCCGTAGAAGGAGACGCCCGTCTGCAGGATGGCCGTCTGGCACGTGTCGCCGTCGATGCCGACCCAGGCCGACGCTGCCGCGTTGGCGTCGCCCGTGTTGACCGACGGCACCGTGATGGTGCCCGAGACGAGCGTGAAGCCGGTGCCGATCTGCACCGCGCCCGCCCAGTTGGACGAGTACTGCGGGTATGTCGTGTTGCGGCGGGGCGCCGAGTGGTGGAGAGGTCGTGCTCCGCCGCGGCGGGTCAGGGCTGTCTGCGGGAGGGCAGAGGTGAGGCCGGCGATGGCGGCGGCGAGAAGTGTGTACTTCATGATGGCGAGTGACGTGAAGAATAGCGGGACTATCGGGATACCGAGGGAGTGAATAGGTGCAAGTAACTTAGTAGCTAGACTCTAGAGACTTGGTCTTGTCCGCGAACGCCTAGAGAAGAAGGAGATATGTTGTAGACAGCTGGTGCCAAGCTCGGCCTTCTTATGCGCCTCGAGGCCATAGAAAGAAGCGGTCGAGATGCCGCCGTCCACGGCCGCTGTCGGCCAGGCCCCTCATCTTGGGCGCTATTCCCAACACCGCAGGCGACATGTTATCTCCAGACTCCAAAATGCCTACCTACCCCGTGGACGCCGCGGGATGTGTCCACGATCCCCTCCCTTCCTACCCGCGTCGGCGCCCACGGGGTTGAGAACATCCCACACAGGAATGCGAGAAGATGTCCAGATGCAGGGCTAGCAGCTCAAGTGGAAGGTCCAAAGGTTGGGGACGCGCAAGTGACAAGCCTGTACCGGAAACATCTCGATGAAGAAGGACGAGTCGACAACTCGACGGCACACTGTTTCATGATCTCGCCCGCGCGTCTGCGCTGATCGGCGAGCGCCGCTGCTTCTACCACCTGGTAGGAGGTAGTGATAATGCGGTTCGGCGAGGGACCGGCACACGCGGGAGTTGATGTGACGGGGGGCGATGTCGCATTGCAGCGCGGCACTTCCGCAACGGGCAAGTCGTGCCAAGCACGAGCAGGCTGGGCATTGCGACCTTCCTGATTCTTGGCAAGCCCCGATGTCGACAACCCATTCTTGGAGACAGGAGTTATGGCTATCTCCATTTTCCAGCTTTCGACTCTTTCTTCCTATTGTGACATCGAAGCCAGCTCCCCTCCGTTTTTCTTGCCTTCTTACCTGGGTAATCTATCTGGGATGGTGGTTTCAGATAAGCTCTGTGGGATTGCTTCCGAGCAGTCGAGTTGGCAAGCAGTCCTCAGAGACGGACTAGGGGCGTTAATATTCCCATCAACAGGCGGGTTCTCAACTCCATTGTGAGAGAGGTGACGGGTTTTCTAGGTAGGTACCTAGCCTGGTAACCGAGCTAGAACCACATAGCTGACGGGCTAGCTGTTCAATGGGCAATGAATAGGTCTTGGGCCAACGGATGCCGTTCCAAGACGTTCCAGGACGAAGAAGTGACCAGTGCACGTCCTCGAATCAGAACTTGGAGTTTGCCGCTAACCCAGGTGGAGAAAACAGTCGGAAGCCCAGTCAATTATTGAGTGCGTTGCTGTGATCTGCGGTGCTATGGGTGGCCCAGCTCGTAGGGAAAACTGGGTACTTAAGGAAAACTGGGTGAGGGGGGGGGTTCTGGGCGGTCTGGTCAGGCAAAACGGGGACCCCAACCAACGCCAGCCATTGTCACCCCTGTTCATTGGTTGGCTGCGTACACACTTTCCCCGGAGTGACTGGGGGCGTGTTGCGCTGGAACGAACACTAAGAACAAAAAGGTTGAATCTACTTCTCAGTATCTCCAACGCCCAGCATGGCGGACGGGATCCATTTCCCGACCGGCTTCACCATGAAGGACCTCGTCGCTTACGGAAACACGGCGTTAGTCCTCCTCGATCGATCCACCGACACTGTTGTCAAGGCTTCTCCTGACGGGGAAGCCTCGGATTCGACGGCCGTAGAGCAGCACATCTACGAGCGCTTCGTCCAGCGCGGCGGCCACAAAGGCATCCTCATCTATTACGGCATATTCGAATGGGGTATCCGGCTCGAACATGCTTCCCACGGCAACATCCGTTCTTACCTCGAAAATCACCCGGCCGATGAACTGAGAAGGATGCGATGGGCTGTCCAAGTTGCCGAAGCCCTTGAGTTTGCCCACCAATGCGGGGTAATCCACGGGGACATCAATGGTTTCAATGTGCTACTTGACCGCCGCCTCGACGCTAAGCTCGCCGATTTTGCTGGGTCATCACTAGACGGTTCGCCGCTTCTCATCGGAGTGACGGCGAGCCACGAACGCCCCGGCCCTCTGCTCTGCGCTGAGGCCGATATCTTCGCTCTCGGATCGACACTCTACGAAATGATAACTGAAAGTCGGCCATACGCCGGATTGTCAGACACAGAAATAGAGCAGAGGTATAAGCAGGGAGAGTTTGCTGAGACCGAGTCCCTCGGAATTGTCGGCGGCATCATCAAGAAGTGCTGGCAGGGGCGGTATGAAGAATGCAGCCAAGTTGTTCGCGATTTGAAAGGTGATATCTCCTTGCCCCCTATTCTATGATCCTCAAATCTGTAACTGATACACCGACAGCTGCGAGGCAAAGCGTTTTCTCTCGCAACCCCAACACTGGCCTTGACAAGTCCACTTCTACATACACCATTCTTGCCGTTGCCACCATATTTGTCGTCGTTAGCTCGGTTTTTGTCAAACTCAGGTTATCACAGGCTCACCAAGCTTCGTGATCTCAACGAACTTACTATTTAGGATCATGCTAGGACTATCGATGCTTGAGCAAGTCCCGGAACCCTCGTTGCTCCGAATTTGGTCAAGTTGCCGCTCAAGTCTCCTTTGCAGTCTGTACCAACGAGCCCTCCATCTCGTCTTAACAACGCGACGCTCGTTGGCGGATTCCGGTGGGCAGACACCGCACTGAACCGAGAACCAAAAACAGCAAGGCTTTTTCCTATGCTTATATTTGATGATCTTGAACCGCAGTGAGTAAGGTACCTTGGTAGGTAGCTAGCAACCAATCCTGATTCCCCCTTTTCCTAAAAGCGTCAACAGGCGGGCCGCGACCAGCACCTGAGAATTAATAACCAATCATTACTATCCAACCGAGGTTTATTAGTGGACATGAGAGTCCTGCCAGAGGTACCAACACCAGTGCTGAAAGCACCAAACCGCCACATTACTTACGCCACCGGTAGGATAGCGGCTCATCATCGTCGGTGTCGACTTCGGGCTCCGCGGCCTTCGAGCGTTTCCGGTTAGCCAGCGGCTCATCGTCGTCGGTCCACTCGACCTCCGACGCCGGACGTTTCCGTCCCCTTCCAGTCCCACGGCCCTTTTCAGCCTCGCTCTCGACGTAATACGGAGTTGCAGGGCTAGCTTCGTCCTCAGTTTCCGCATCCCCGAGACGCTCGAAGTTCTCAAAGGTTAGGTCCATAAAATCGCCGTCCGATAGTTCTGAGAGTGCGGAGCTGTCATCCGAAGCGTCTCCGTCCTCCCCGCTGGCTCCCGGGCTGGACTTCCCGCCAGCACTCAAGCTGGTTTCTCGGCTTCCCTCCTCTTCGTCGCCTGAGGAGTGTCCCGAAGCACCAGAGGACGCACCGCTGTCCTCCTGGGCAACGATGATCTCCTCCTCGACTTCATCATCCGAGTATCCAAAGGCGTCCTCGGACGTGACGCTGCCCTCTCGGGCAGCAGCCATCTCCTCACGGGCAGCGAGTCTCTCTCTCTGAGCAGCGGCCATCTCCTCCCAGACAACCTCCATCTCTTCCCGGGCGGCGGCGATCTCCTCTCGAGTGACCGAGTAAACTCCATAAGGGTCGGGGGCCTCGACGCTAGGCTCCCTGGAAAAGGTAATCTCTTCGTCTTCGTCAAGGTCGTCCCAGATGGACTCAACCGGGGTGCGACTGTCCTCGTCGTCGGTTTGGGGCTCGGGCGTGGGCAACAAGTGCCAGTTCAAGAGGCCACGCTTGCTGCCGGCAATGTCGGACAGATGGACCATTGCCTGGGTCTTGAACTTGTTCCGAAACGTTTGCTCACGTGTTTCCACGAAGCCGAGTGCCCGGTCCAGCATGTCATGATAGTTGGGCAATTTATGCCAGTTGTGAATCCCTGCACCCCAATGCCATTAGCAACCACCCCTATCCAAACAAGCAAAGGCAGACAAACACCAAAATAAAAAAAAGAGGGGGGGCAACAAAAGAAAAGACTTACCACCACGCCTCCTCCCCCAACACTCCGGCATCTTCACAAACATAACAACCTTCCTCCTCCGAAACACCTCCTCAGCAGGCTGCACCTCCAGCCCCCGCAGCACCAGATCAAAGTCCCCCCTGTGAGACTGCACGCGGTCCCCGGGGACGCGCATGCGGCAGAAGAGGGTCGCGTCGCACTCGACATTAGTGTGGGAGGTGGGCTTCTCGATGTCCGTCTCCTTGACGCCGACGATCTGCGGGCCCATGCAGTGGTAGCCGTGCAGGACGGCTTGGCAGTACCGGAAGGTCTGGAAGCCGAGGCAGCAGGTGCTGTCGCGGTAGCGGAGGAGGGTTTTGTGGCACATTGTGACAGTTGTGTGGGTTCGTGTGGTCTGGTGTGCGTTGTTGTGGGAGGAAAAGGGGTTGTGATGTAATTGGGTGGTGCGGAAGGGCGTGAAGGTTGGATGTAGGGTAAAGTGGTGAAGAGTGGATGTAAAGACGGTGAATGCTTAGGTTGATATGGTCAGGCAACGAGTGTGCAGAGATAGTGAAGTTGGCGGATGTTTGAGTTGATATGGTGAGGCAATGAGTGTGCAGAGATGGTTGTGTCTCTAATGGTAGCAATGAGCGTGGGAAGATGGTTGTGTCTCTGATAGTAGCAATGAGCGTGGGAAGATGGTTGTGTCTTAATTGCAGGGAGAGTGTGTGAGAGTGGATGATCGAAGTTCAGTCCGTCGAGAAAAGCGATGGTCTGGCTATATAGTCCTGGAAACGCGTCCGTTGCTAGATGAAAACTTCTCTCAGGACCGCGTTGTTGTCCTGTAGGTTGGTTTACACATGCAGTCATGATGGATGTTATGGTTCTGGTGACGGCATGCGTCTGCAGGAGAAAAGTGCAGAAGGGAGTGGATGCTACCCGTTAGGGACGAGCATTGGATAGCGGGTTTAGGGCCATGAGTGACTGCTACTTCTAGTACTAGTGTGTATAGGTAAGCGTCTGCAGTGATCATTTCATTAGGTATGGTGTCAACGTATATGTCGGGCAGTTGGGAGAGCACGCAAACAACAGGGTTCCTACTCTGTTGATCGTCGGTCTCCATCAAGATCCTGCATGCACCTGCGCTGGCCCCGGTCCGGTTTTGACAATGCATATGCGTTTTGTATGCTGCGGAGAACGATGGCCGTGTATTCGACCGCGACACTGTGGACATGAGACGCGGAGGAGGCGAATCTCTAAAGCAATGTGGCTGCCGCTGCATATCACAACAGAGACTGCTATAGACTCAAATCCACGAAACCGCTCTCGCCTTCTCAATAAAGAAGGCTGCTAGGCGCCTAGAGTTACCATGCTTGGGGAACAGGGCGGGAAAGTGACTTGTGTGTTTTTTTGGCGGACATGGATGTGAAGGTGCTGCGCAGGCAACGAGGCACAGAGGAGGAATGATATTGCTTGTCTGCGGGCATGATGGGGTGATGTGTGGAAGTCGTTTCTCGTCGAAAGGGCATGAGTTTATTTCGCGGGCAACCGGGGACGATACTGTGCATTGTGGCGGGTTGGGAGGGCTGTTTTGTGCTGGAGGATGGGGCAAGACGGCCACGGCAGGACGAGGGCAGGGCACGGCAGTAGATATAGAAGGTCAAGTTTTCCTACAGTCACCAATCCTCCTCCAGCGACTTAGCGCAGCGGTCAATGGGGCGGGTGCGGTCTCCGTGGCCGGGGGAAACCCTTCCTGGTACAACCACGAGGGCTCGGGTTCGAGTCCAGGCTGCGGAGTCTCTCGGGATGGCCACCACGTCGGCTACACGACCCAACGAAGTAAAGGTCTACGGGCTTTTCGTAACTGATCACCTACCGAATCGAGAGACGGGAGCTGGTCGGTGAGCTTTTTGTCGCCGCCTCCGAGTCACCCACCATCGCAAGTCAATCCCGCACCACTTCCATCGCCAGCACCGTGATCGCTTTGAAACGCTCAGGCATCTTAAGCCGCGTCTAATTTTCTTGCCTATTTCATCGCGTCAATTTGAGAACTCGAGCGTTCTGTTCACCAGAGCAACAAGAGTGCAGCTTGGTGATGACGAGGTTGCCGCTCGTGCCGGAACCCGAGTATCCTCACATCAGAAGCGAGTCGCCAAGATATGACGTTGAGATTCACTTGCATCTTCTCCTCCAGAAGCCGTTGGGTGAACCCAAGACGATGCTGCTTGGCTCCTTGGCTCGCTTGGCTGCTTGGGTGAGCTCAGAAGTGGGACTTGGAGGCTGAAAATCGGGGATCTTTGCCCTTCGCGGATGCGGGGGCTGGTGGGTTCTGGGCGGGTCCTGGCAGGGTCGAGGCAGGGTCCAGGTGGAGCTGCCTGTTCGGCCAGGGCTCACGGGGCTTGGGGCTGGGGATTCTCGCTCCACTCTCCAGGGCTCTGTCTCTTGCTTTCTCTTCCGCTCCCTGCCAAACCCCCAGTCTCTCAACACACCACCACACCACCCAGCCGAGCCAGCGCTCCCATCGCATCCCACGGGCCCTGAATTCACCCGACCAACGGGTAAGCAGCCTCCACTCCACCAACTCGGAGCCGCCCACGATCCACACACACTCGCTCTTCTCGACGAGGGGTTCTCCCCTGAACAAGTCCAGTCAAGCTTGCACAGCCACGCCACACACACCGCGACACATGGACTGCTGTGCCGAAGACTGCAACGTTGAGCTGCACGTCCGGAAGAAATGTCCCGCAACAGCGACAAAACATTCGCAGCCTTGTGCCACCGCCACATGCGCTGGCCCGCCGTTTCCACGCCGCCAGCACTTTCGGCAGATTGAGCTGAACCCAATGGCCGACAACCCTGCCTGAATGCCGCCGGCTGAGTGGCTGGCCGCGGGGGGCTGGCCGGTGTGTGCATTCGGCGATCGTCCTAGAGCGGGAATGTTGGGCCTGGGTCCGCCTTGGGGCGCTGCAGGCGTGGCACGCCAAGATCAACTTAAGCTTGATCGTGGATAGCGCTGGAGGGGTCTCCCGAAGCTTGGGAGGGCTGAGCCGCACGGGTGGGACGGGTCGGGGGAATAAAGATGGGTGAGCTCTCGCCCCCGATGATCGGGTGGTGTGGTGTTTCTGTGTTCTTGCCGTCCTGCTTCGCTGTTGTCATTGTGCGCCTCGATTGCAACTTGGCCAATTGCTATCCCAGGTCCCAGTTACACACAGATTATCTCTTAGTTCCTTGAAAGAGAACCCAACACCAAGATGCGCGTCGGCGAACTCACTGCTCGCGCCCTCCTCGGCGGGCTCGCTATGGAGCGCCTCGAATCCATTGCCGAGGTGTCGCCCAACCCGGCTGCTCTGCTTGCCCGCGCGGGTTGTGATGTGGGCACCTCTTCCTGCGGCACTGGGTGCATGCCCACCGGGAGCGTGTGCTGCGCGGCGTAAGTCAAACGAAACAAAACAACATTGAAACGGCGCGTATACTGACCGAAAACAGACTTGGACGGAGCACGTACTGCGACCCGGGATACTACTGCATGACCACGAGCGGGTGCTGCCCGGTGCGTTTTCCCACCTCCGCCACCACAAACCTCCTGTTTCGATGCTAACAACAAACAAACAGATCGGCAAAACCTGCAGCGGCGTCGGCTCCTGCGACGTAGGCAAGGTCGTCTGCAACACGGGCTGCATGCCCGCCGGTGGCGTCTGCTGCGCCGGCGGCGGCTACTGCGACGCGGGCTACACCTGCACCAGCGACAACAAGTGCCGCGCCGGCACCTCCACAGGCGGCGGCAGCGGCTCCACCTGCGACGCCGGCAAGGTCCTCTGCGACACCAACTACTGCATCCCCACCACCGGCGTGTGCTGCGGCTTTGGCGCGGGCAAGTACTGCGACGTAAGCCACCCCCCTCCCAAAAAAACAAACAAACAAACAAACAAACAAATCCTAACCTCGACCGCTATCCAGGCCGGCTACTACTGCCTCTCAACAGGCTGCTGCAAAACGGGCGCGACCTGCTCCGGCCTCGGCGTCTCCTCGACCTTGGCCACCGGGCCGGGCAGCACCTCGACCAGCGCCATCTCGCTGCGCACCTCGTCCTCCACCAAGCCTGCGACCACCACCTCGGCCGCGCAGACCGGCGGCGGCGGCTCCGACCTGTTCCCCACGGGCGACGACGGCTCCAGCAGCACCACGCCCAGCAGCACCAGCTCCTCGTCCAAGACGTCGTCGACCACTTCGAGGACGGCGACGGCTACTGGGGGGGTTGTTGGGCTGCCGAATGCTGCCGCGGGGTTGGGCGCTTCGGGATTGGGGTTGGTGGTTGGGCTTTTGGGGGCTGTGGCGATGTTGGTTTAGAAGTGTGTGTGGGTGATGGCTCCAGGGGTGAGGGAGGGGTGATAATGAAATAATGCTGGGATACCTTTTGTGAATTCGTCTGTTTGGTTAGCTATGGAGGGATATGGGGTATATATGAGTCAATATGAAGTTGAAGTTGTTTGTGTGGCACAGAGGAATACATCAGGTCGGCACTTTGCTGTCTGATGATACTCAAATATCCCTACAGATGTACTTTGCTCAGACTCACGGTGCTGCGCCAATGAATCTATGACGAGGCTTGACCAATCCAAAAAGCGCCAGAGGGCACACCATCCATGGCTTTCTAGTCGCTGAACCCCGAGTACCTCTGCTCCCACTCCCGCTTGTTCTTGGCCAAGAACTTGGCCCTCTCGGCCATGAGCGCCACCCGGTGCTCGCGCGCCTCCTCAGACGTCATCAGCCCGTCCATGCCCAGCGGCTCGCGGCGTATCATGTCCATAATCTCGGGGGGCAGCCGGTTGGCTGCCGTTGTCTTGACCAGCGCCTCAGTCGGCCTGATGACCTTGCCAGCGCCCTTTTCGAGCAGTAGCTGGAAAAGCTCGGGCGGCATGTCGCCCTTCGCAGCCCGGGACCCAGTGCCGCCGAACACGGCCTCGGCCCACCAGTCAAAGCTCTGTGGCGGAACGTTGCCTGTCGAGATGACGCGCTGAAAGGGGTCAACGAGGTACAGCGCGACAAAGCGTTGGTGGCCCGGCTTGGTGGGATCCTGCAGGCTGATCGAGGAGGCGGCTTGTTGACTGGACGCACGAGTCAGTTCGGAGCCGCTGCGTGGCAATTTTCCCCGTCTCCCCGAGCTTGGATGAGGGTGAACTCACAAGACGTTCGGGAACGCAAGCAGGCGGCCCTCGGGGGTTTGAACGCTGCCATACGTTTGAAGAGTGTGGGCATATAACCAATTTAATCCGAGACCGGTGCCGTAGATGCGCTCGTAGATGTCGTACACGCTCTGAGCGAGCCGCTCGCTCAGCTTTTCTTGCCAGGAGTTGGTCACCATGCGGAACGACAACCGGGTTTGCGTGACATTCTCCGAATCGAGAAAGTACAGCGCGACGGCAACAATGTGCTCGTTCATCTGCCCCTCGACCTAAGCGCAGGTTGCAGAGACACCGAGTCAGCTGCCGGTCTGAACCATGACGCGCTCGGATGCCACTTACATGCCACTCGCTGGGTGGGAGGACGGGCTTCTCAGGGGTGAGCTCGATGGATGTCAACTTGACAATCACCTGCAACCCAGTGTCCTTGAACTTGTTGCTGAGAGTCTCCCCTGCCCGAGGATAGGCGAGAGGCTTGAAGTCCAATGGCTCGGGGAGAAGGGGATCCCTGATTTCCCTCCACTTGAGCCTTTGCAGCCTCCAGGCCATCTTTGGCCCATCCTCATCTCTATCGTCGTCTTCGCAATCCGAGTCGGGATAAAGAAAGTCTTCCAGCTCCACCTCGACATCCAGGAACTCGATAGGACCTTCATTTTCCTCGTGGGCGGTCAAGATCTCGGCATCGAACTTTTCCCAGTGCCCATCCTCGAAAGCTTCACTAATTATCCCGGATCAGCTAGCGCAATGTATTTTCTTCGTCGATTGGCGATGTTAGCAGAATAGGGGTCTTACTCGAGCAAAGGTGCAGGCAGGCCGAAGCGTTTCTGAGGCTGGCCGGACTCGTCAAGAGGGGGATTGTTAGCGAGGACTCGCTCCCAGGCGGGTATAGCTATGTCGACGAGCTTCTCAACCAGACCGTAGATCTCAGGGTGTTTCTTCGGGTGTAGGTTGTTGATGTAGCTGGTGAAGTGCACAGTGCCGTCGTCGCGAAAGGCCAGGTTGGCAGCGAGCCACTGGTAAGTTTGAGACCAATAGGCCCTATCAATCCCGCCGCCGCCGTCAGATGATCTCTGTCCGCTAGGGATGGGTGGATCAATCTCGGGTTTGGGAACGACTTCCCCCTTGCCCGACCACTTTTCAACAGCGTCGACAACGCCTACGACCTCGTCTTGAATAAACTTGGTCGAAGCTGCCGGGATGTCGTGAGCCAAGGATAGTAGACAGGTACGTGATTTAGAGGGGAACGTACAATAGACAAATGGGTATGTAGAGGGGTCAACGAGATCTTGGACTAAGCCGTTCGTTCTTTGGGTGCCAACCAGCCTCGTTTTGCCGCTCGGCACGTATCTTGTCGAATGCGGCCTTCAAAGCTTGCTGGATTTCCTGCCCTACAAGCGAATCGGCCTTGACAACCGTATTGTGGATCGGTGGACCGCCGTAGTTGTCGGCGCTGACAGCGTTGAGAGTAAAGACGAAGCCTGTCTCCTTGAAGAGGGCTGCCTTGCATCTCAACTCGGCAATACACTAGGAATGGGGTCAATTGGGACTGGTAAATCAAGGTACGGCCATCAACTCACATAGTCGAAGGCAGTTCGAGTCATGATTCGTGTTCGCTTGGGCATAGGGAGCCACTTTACTGGCACGATCTCAAGGTAGATGGCGTCCTCAGGTTGAGTCAAGACCTCGGCACGCCATCCGGCGACGATGGCGTCGTCAAACACGGCTTCGTGCCAGTTGGGCTTGTCAGTGAGGCGGTCCATCAGCATCATCATAGCTACCTCGCGCACCTGGAGGAGCTCCGACTGGGTGTGCAGGACATTCTGATAAGACCCCATGCGGTAGAAGTCCTCGCCCGGAAGACCGGACAGGCGAATGTGCCGCAGCGGCAAGTTCACGCCCGGATACTTGGGCTCGTGCGATCGGGGAAATGTCCAGGCCATGGTTGTTAGGAATGAATGGAAGATATCTCGCGGGAAGGAAAAGATGGCCGATGAACAGAAGTTCATTCTGGCACTCTCATAACTCAGCACCAACATGGCGCTAACGAGGCACTAACAAGGCAACCGCCGGGGGCGCTAGGAGATTTTGGGCTTAGATTTCTTGGCTGCCAAACGAGAATGCTCCCAGAGAGCGCTGTGTAGAAGAACTCTCCTCTCTCTTTGTGTGCGTAGACATACCTACCTTACCCAGGGACCTCTAGACAGCGTAATCGGTCTCCCAGTGTCTTGTACTTATTTCCAACTAGTATATGGAAAAGATCTACTTGTGGTTCCGCTTGAGCTTTTTCTTCGGGCGAACCTCGTCCTGGTACATGCGAAAGAACTCATCCGGCTCAGTCGGATGTTCTCCAGTGACATCATGAAATGCGGTCGTGGCAATGTAGTTAGTCTTACCCTCACGCACCAAGCTGTAGTAATCCAACAAGTACTGTTGCTCCGCTTGGTCGCTCGCAGATTGCGCCTTGAGAACCCGCTTTGCCTCAGCCCTGTGAGCTTGTCAGTTGGCCATTGTAGTGACCCGTTTGATAGGTGCTATGACTGACGGAGATATGTTCTCGAACTTCATCTCAGTACCGAGAGCCTTGCTTGCAGAGGTAGCCAGCTCGTTACCAGCGCAGAGCATGGGCCCTGCATAGCTCTTGTCAGCCAGCGGAGAAAGGAGTAGAGTGTTACAACCAACCTGTGACCACCATCATCTGGCCTCTGTGCCGGTCGTCAAAGCCATGTTTACCCTTTCCCGTGAGAACGTGGGCTGCAACCTGCGCAACATCCTGGAGTGAAGTCAGTCACCGAAGCATCGAACGCAAGTGTCCAAACGTTAGGTCTTCATACCCCCAACGCCACGGGCGCAAACTTGTGGTTGTCTCCAATTGGCAGTGGTAGTACACCCTCTTCCTTGGCCTGTGGAGCATAGAGAAGCAAGTTCTCCGCGTAGAACCCAGCCCTGAATTTGTGTCAGTCCTACCGATTCGATCGTCAAGTTCGATCCAAGCAACCCGAGACTAACCTGACGATGCACGGCGATCCACCGGTTGGGGTATTGGGGTCTCCTTTAGACTCCAGAACGAGAGCCTCGAGATCGATAAACTCACGGAGCCGCGGTTGTCTCTTTGCGTCGGCGAAGTCGCACCCCGCCGAGCTGATGAGCAGCACATTGGACACCTCGGCTCTCTTCGCCGCTTCGACGAGCTCGACGCAGATTTCAAACTTGTCGTGGTGAGCTGGGGGAACAAGGCAGATTGTGTCGCAGCCTATATCCCGCAGGGTGATGGACATGTCTCGAACCCGGCCGGGCTTGTGCGGCACGATCACGGCACCGAGCTTCTTGAGCTCTTGTGCGTGCTCCGACTCTGGATCAATGGCCAACCCGGCAACTGTATCTACCTTGCTTGAGAAGTCTTCATGCTGGAGGATCAACTCCGCAATGGCGAAGCCCGTATGGCCATCCACAGCGGTAATGCATACATTTCTTGGGGACATTGTGATTTGGTGGCTGGTGGTTTGAAGGAGTTGTCTAGAAAGTAATCGAATGAGAAAAACTGTGTGAAAATCGAGCTTTTATTTGTCTAAGACCAGTCTAACTATCTGTATCTGTATGTGAGTTCCGCTTATACTCGTGACGTCAGGACAGCTGGATTGCCTGGCATCTATTGAAGGCTCTGACGTAGGTGAGAGGCTTCATGATGCCTACGATGTCTTGCGGATTCCCACTACCCAGACAGCATGCTCTTTTCACTGAAGAAAGACAAATGGCGGTGTGATATCTCGTTTGAGCTTCATGCGTGGCTTCGGGGGATGGTTGTTCATCTGTTGGGAGGTCAAAGACGCCAGGACTACCTACGAGATGCTAGAAAAGGACTGCGACTTGTTCCTCCTTCAGTGGTGCCCCAATAAGGTATGTCGTTCGTGCAAGCCAGGCAATGGATTCCAGTGGCGGAAGGACACTGACTTCCTCAGTCTCCTTGGACTGTGACACCGCCCCCCGGGTTGCCTCCTACCCGTTCAGGAGTTGCGCTTGTGCCCGTTAGTAACCTCGGGGGGGTTAAAGGCACGATGCAAATGCTGTGAGCCGACGAGGAGCGTTGGTAGTAATGAGCGGCCAATGAAGACTGCCTCATGGGAGAGTTCGTTGGAGATCCGTTCCCGAGTCTCATCTAGTTAGGGCATCTCTCTATCATTCGCACCTCTAGACGAGCCTCCATGGCATCAGAGGGCACAAGCCAACAGGATTCGTGCTTCGGTGCTGAGAGCCAATAGGACAATGCGAAACCAGGTGGTAAGGTATAGTACCTGATTGACAAACAGGTCTTGGTTCATGGTGCGGGCGGAGTGATGGCGTCATTGGGTTGCGTCTAGCGCCGTAATCTAGAAGTGCAACTTGCAAGTTGGCTCATTGGTTGCCACACCACCGACCAAGAGGCGGACAGTTGGGGTCTTCCCGGGTCTCGAATCTTGTGACCGCTTTTTATCTTGACTTCGTCCTTTTTTCAGTTCATACTTGCCTGGTAGATCAATGCCATGTGGTCATTTTTCCAACATCGCCGGCTTCAAAAAGAGACTGCTGCCAGTACCGGCAAGAACAACACCAACAACACCAGCAACACCAACAACAACCAGAATGGAAGCAGTGGCGACTTGGTCTCCAGACACCCAGCCACCGACGTCGAGAAGCCAGAACCTTCCTCGGGAGAGGGGCGAAGCAGTGGAACGGCGTTGGCAAGGAGACAGGGATAGGGTTCTGCGTTTGCCTGTCGGGTATTAGGTCCGGTCCAGACCAGTCGCTCTGCAGAAAAGGGTATCACAAAGTGGGAGAGTGGCGTCCAATCCCGCCGTGGGACACCCACACACGTTTCATTCGCGAGGACGGCGGGGGCTGAGCGTGGGCGCCTGCAGAATCTCGGGCCTGGGCATTTCACGATTGCCCCTTTTCCAGCTGAGATGCCCACTGCACCTGTCATCACCACCCTTCTTCATCCACTAATTAGCTGACAACGTAACTGTGGCCTTTAGCTGTCACCTCTCTAGCCTCCGATCATCATGGCCGAAGTTATTGGCGCCGTGAGCGCATCCCTCCACCTCACCAAAGAGTTGATGAAGTACTGCCAATCCTTCAAGTCTGCCTCGGCTGATGCGGCGAATCTGGCACAAGAAGTCGCTGCTATTGCCCAAGTCCTTCAGGCGCTCCGGCAGTCCCTTCAAAATCCTCCGCCGGGAGTCTCATTCCAACAGACGTCTTCAAGCTCGCTGCTGTCCTCGGTCCAGGATTGCCAGAGACGAATGAAGAACTTGGAGAACAGCTTAGCCCCGCATGTGTCGAGGTTGGGGAAATTGTTCAAACGTGCAAAATGGCCATTGGAGCAGCAAGAGACACTGGAGAACGTTGAGGCTCTCCATCGCTTCATCCAGATATTCCACTTTGCGACAACGCTTGACGGGCTGTGAGTGAGAGTACCGAACCCATTCGCAGCCTCGGAAAAGTACTGACAACATTAGGGCTGCACTGTCTCTCCCGCTTGGCGAGACACTGCAGAGACTTGACAATCTCCAGCAGTCCCATAATACTGGCCAACGTCAGTCAGAGGCGGTGATGAGAGATATTGCCGATACGCTGAGGCTGCTTCCACAAATGGACTCGCAGATCAGCGGCTTGACTCAGAGAATCGACGATTTTGTCATTGGCATCGAGTCTCATACTCAAAGCCAGGCCCAGAAAGAGAAAACAACATCTGCCTGTCAGTTCAGAGGACGTTGCAGTTCACGCGTATTTACTGACTTCCCCTGACCCAGACCATGAGCTGTGCCGGATGCTGGAGAAGATCCCGACGACCGAATTCCAGGACAGACACCGAACCTTGCAGCTTACTCGTATGCATGGTGGTAGCCGCTGGATCTTTGACGCCTCTAACTACACGACGTGGCACAACGGGTCATCGAGCAACACACTGTGGTGTAACGGCGGCCCTGGTGTCGGCAAAACATATCTTGCGTGAGTAATCAAATCTATCACATCTCTTTGCCAGCCAAAGGAATTCCAATAACACGGCGCAACCCGTAGTTCTGTGGTCATCGACGAGCTGTTCCTCAACACTGGGAGTCCTGGCAACTCCATCGTCTTGTTTTTCTACTTTGACTACGGCAAACAAGCCGACCAGACACCCCTCAGGGTTCTACAGACACTGCTGCATCAACTATTGTCTGCCCACTCTCAAGTACCGCCCTCGGCAAGTAAGGTGGCTGAGGACCTCATGTTGGGCAAGCCACTTCCGAGCTTCGACGACATGAAAGACCTTTTTGTCGATCTTTGCGACAGCGGACCGCCCGTGTTCATTGTGCTGGACGCCCTCGATGAATGCGACGCCGTTGACAACCGCAAACCTATCCTCAAGCTGATCGAGTCCATCAAGACCTCACCTGCTCGGTTACTCGTCACCAGCCGACCGTATCCGCCCGATGTTGAGGAGGTCCTTGGTGACTGTCCCCAGGTATTGGTCGAGGCATCGGACAAGGATATTGAGAAATATGTCCTGGAACAGATCGACGGCAACGTGGAAATGAGACGAATGCTCCAAGATATGGACAGTCTGAAGCAGATGATCGTCAAGTCTATTTTGAACAAGAGCCAAGGGATGTAAGTGCAAATAACTCAAGTCTGCTGGAAGACCGGCGTCTAAATCTTGTGCATCAGGTTCCTCTTGCCCGCTCTCCAAATCAACAACATTCTCGGTCAGACAAACGTCGATGAGGTTCAGCAGGCGTTGGAGACGATGCCCAGTGGCCTCGCCGACAACCTGGCAATGACGATAGAACGTATCAAAAAGCAGCACTCGCAGAACCAAACACGCTCTCGTCTAGCCTTCTTGGTTCTGCAGTGGCTCGCAACGGTCCGGCGGCCGATCACGACCAAGGAGCTCCAGCACGCCCTCGCCGCCCGTCCAGGGATTCGTCAGCTCGGAGCCCTTACCGATCCAAAGTTCTTCGTGGAGAGCTGTTTTGGTCTTACCATTATCGACAAGGAAACCTCAGTCGTCAGACTCGTTCACTTCTCGGTCAAGGAATTCCTGCAGGAGAAGCGGGACGAGCTGTTTGACAACCCCGACAGCGCTCTGGCGGCCTCTTGCCTGACTTACATTGCGGTATGCATCAGGAGAGACCGGAAATCTGTCCAGGACGCCACAAAACGAAACAATACCGAGGTCGCGTCCGGGTTGGCGCAAAAGTGGCCTTTTTGGCAGTACGCCGCGCTCAACTGGGGGCTCCATGCTACCCAGTCGTGTGTCGGCCTGGCTGAGACGCCCTTGAGAGACTTCGCATTTTCCCAAGACCTCCTCAATCTCTGGTCTGGCTATGTCATCTTCTCTAGACACAACGGAGAAAGGTCAACAGGGGTGGATAACTCTGGATGGACAAAGCTTGCATCCTTTGTAAACGAAGGGGCTAGTCCGCTTCATATCGCCGCCATCTACGACCTTAAAGGGATTGCGCAAGAATGCCTGACCCGAGGGCTCGACGGGAATATGCGGGATGGAAAGGGCACCACTCCCTTCATGCTCGCGGCTGCCAATGGCCGCGAATATCTCCTCAGGATGCTCTTGGACACCGAATTCTTGGATGTCAACCTCTTGGACGAGAACGGCCACTCGGCTCTTTATCACGCGGGACGAAGCAATAACCTCGAGGTGCTGCGCTTTCTGCTGAGCTGCCCTGCAGTGGACATAAATGCGGGCGGGGTTCTCGAGTGCATCGAGCCCTATTCTGTGAATGGAAGCTCCTCCGAAACATCTCAGGCTATCTCGACGCTGCTCGCGCACCCCGACTTTGACCTTCACAGGCAACCCCATGCTTCGCTCATTGATACTCTCGTCGCCGTGGCTCGCGGGTTTGGTGCTGACGACCTTGACCTAGCTCGGGTCCTGGTGAGCCGACCCGACTTCCACGTCCGTAAATCGAGCTACGAGGAATCAGAGCTAAACGACACATTGGCGTACATAAGAAACACCGACTATGACGTGGGCTTTCTCGACCAGGCCATGGACGGAATGCTCAACATACCGGCCATGATTCTCCTGTTGGAAAAGACCTTCCCTGATGTTTCCGACCTCGATCCGATGAGACTTCTGTGGCCGTTTGTGTACTATGCATATGCCGGGTTCTATTGTCCTCCTGCCCGGAACACCAACGAAGACGACGACGACAGCGAATTAGATTTTGATTGGCCCTCTGAAGAAGCTCTGGCAAGCCTGGCGAGCAAGGGATACATCTCGGCGCACTTGGACGTGCACCCAGGAGAGGGCTCCAGGGGAAGCCGTGATCTCTACGGCATGTACTTCTATGACGACGAGCAAGCAAGCTTGCAGCACGCATTCCGGGCACACATGCAGAGCCAAGGAATTTCCTTTTTGACCACGGATTCCAAGGGCCGTGGGTTCGTCCACGCCGCGTGCGCGCTGTGGGAACCCGGTTTTGTGGCAATATCTCTGCTCTTCCTCCTGTCTATCGGCATTGACGTCGACGTTCGCGACAACGCCGGCAAGACACCTCTGCACTACCTCGCGGCCTGGGCAGAGCTAGATCTCGTTGAGATGCTAATCTCTGCCGGCGCAGATCCCGGGGCCACCGACAACGACGGCTGGACTGTGCTACACTCGGCCGCTAAGGGTGGAAAGATGGATGTGTTGACGTTTCTCGTTGACCAGGGGGCTGACGTCCTTGCCACAACCAACAACGGAGAGTCGGTCCTGCATATCGCCGTACAGTACTGTACCAAAGAGGAAGCCCGCGAGATGATTTCCTACCTCGTCGAGCGAGGCTGTCGGCTGGACGCCGCCGACGATTCCGGATTCACGCCCGGCTTCTCATCTGTATGGGGACCTGTAGAGGCAATGACGGTTTGTTTGGAACTCGGGGTGGACCCCTTTCAAGCAACTGGGCCGCTGGGCAGGAGCATGCTCCAGTCCTGCGTCCAGTTGGCCCTAGCCCCAGAAACCGCACTCTGTCTGACCCGTCTGCCGCTGTCGCCAGGAGCCGAACTGAACCGGCTCGGTTGCTTTGGGGCCAGCGTGTTGGATCACTTATCCCAGTTCGACCGCTCCGCCGCCGCCGCTCTCGGCTTTACCGAGGCGCACTGGTCGACCCATATCCCAACACCTCCCACAGCCCGCCGCAAACACCTGCTCGGCGTCTTCTTGACCCGGATAGAGCTGATGATCAAAACGCCGTCAGGCAAGATTAGGCGAGAGCTCGGCGGAAGGGCGGCTCACCAGCTCTTGCTTCTGGAAAACGAGGACGGTGCACGTACCGTTCTCGAGCATCATCTGGCTCCCGAATCCCGCGACATGCTGGAGCCCTTTGTGCGGGACACGCTGTGTGACAACTGTAGCGGCAGGAATGCGCCGCTGTTTCACTGCCGGACCTGCCCTCTGGTGGCCTTTTGCGCAAAGTGCCGGGACGTGGTGCCGAGGACGGGGTACAGCAATGCGATGCAGTGTCGGGGCCACGAGTTCTTGGAGATCCCGGGGCCGGATTGGAAGGGCTTGCCGGAGGGTAAGGTCAACGTTGAGGGCCAGACGTATGATGAGTTTCTAGAGATGCTGAGAGAGCGGTACGCGCGGGAGCTGGCGGAGCACCAATAACACCGTGACGTCCAGGGGAAGATGGAGGAGACCTCCGCTGGCTCGATGTCTTGTTTCTAGAGTGGTAGGGTACTATAGCATGAGGTTTCAAGTAACTTGATGAATATCAAGCTGCATTCTGGGGCGAATACGCAGGCTGGGTACCTATTCTTGAAGCGGAACTTGTTCTGGTGGCCAGCTGTAACCCAGAGCAAACTGGTGCGGTGCGCATCCCGGGCAAATCGGTCACTGCCGCCCATATTCTTTTACAACGCAACGCCCACAAGCCAATATTCCGCCAGTAATGTACCCCAGTCCAACTAGTTGATGTCTCCTTTACCCCTTCTCCACCCTCCGACTTCTCCTCACGCCATAGAAACACATCCCTTGATTCCAATATCACGAAGTCAGACAAGAAGAGAAGCGGCCAGGGGACGAAAACTATTACAGCGATAACGTTATACAGACTCTAAATAAGTCAGAAACATGTGCTTCTAATTCTTACACATTAGCCCCGGCTTCAATCAACAGCTTGACCACCTCAGTGTGCCCTCTGAGCGCCGCCCACCAAAGTGGCGCTCTGCCGGCGCCGTCGCCAACATTCGGATCCCGATCCTTCAGCAGAAGTCGAACAATGTTCTGTAGCCCGAAATATGCCGCGATATGCAATCCCGAGAAGTTGGTCGGGCATCCGCCCGGCTCCCTATCAAGATCCCCGTCGACGTCCGAGAACCAGTACAGCCGCCAGATGATGTCCGCATTGAGGTGCGAGCTATCTAGCAGCTCCTTTGCAAGAGGGAGGACCACCTCCTGCCCCAAGCCGTCAACGTGCTGCGCATGATGAAACCAGTGGGTCGCGGCGTAGCGGAGAAAGTTGAGATGTGGATTCTCGGAACCCAGGATCGTGTCGGCCGCTTGGGTGCCGTCAATGACTCGGTCACGCAAGTCACCAACAAGGTCCGACGAGAGGTAGCGCATGCACACGGCGGCCGCGAGACCGTCGCTGGACATCATCTGCGGAATCTCGTAGATCGAGGCGATCTCGGCCATCCGCCCGCTGCCGGACATGTATTGCCTGAGGTACTGAGTGACGGTGGAGTGGAAGGGGAAGAGCGTTCCTCTGTCGCCTCGCGGCTGGATGAGTGAGCCACATACTTTGGTAATCAGTGACTTTGGGTCACCTAAAACCTCATCCTCAGCGTCGAAGGCGTTGGCTCTGTCAAGGGCCGGCCGCACCGCGAGAGCTGCGTAGAATTCGCTTGTCGTCAAGGGGCGGGGAGCAGCGAGAACCCAGAAAAAGACCTT
>OUNM010961708.1_pt1 | contig 25235 bp, 23 predicted proteins | sample 1769961 | NCBI WGS metagenome assembly OUNM01 (sample SAMEA3914820, study PRJEB12502) | metagenome | biome: forest; material: soil | place: USA | collected 2012-03-12 | depth 0.3 m | reverse complement strand
GCCAGCGCCGGTGACGATGTCCAGGTTGGTCCCGGTGATCACGACGCTGTTCGTGCCGCCGGTGGGGCCCGAGGGCGGCGCGATCCCCGTCACCGTCGGCGCGCCGACATAGGTGTAGCGGTCGGCCGACCCCGTGGCGCTGGTGGCCGTCGGGTTGGTCACGGTGATGTCGACTGTCCCGACCGAGCCAGATGGCGCCGTCGCGGTGATCTGGGTGGTGCTGTCGACCGTGTAGCTGATGGCGTTGTTCGCGCCGAACTTCACGGCCGTCGCGCCGGTCAACCCCGCGAAGTTAGTCCCGGTGATCACCACCGATGCGCCGGCCGCCGTCGCGCCTCGGTTGGGAGAAACTCCTGTCACCGTCGGCGCGTCGATATAGGTATAGTGGTCCGAAGCCCCTGCGCTGCTACTGACGCCGGCGTTGGTCACGATGACATCCACCGTGCCTGCCGAGCGTGACGGCGCGACCGCGGTGATCTGGGTCGCGCTGTCGACCGTGTAGCTGGTGGCGTTGGCGCCGCCAAAGGTCACGCCGGCGAGGCCGGTCGTACCCGAGAAGTTGGTCCCGGTGATCACCACCGACGTGCCGCCGGCGGTGGTCCCCAAGCTCGGCGACACGTTCGTCACCGTCGGCGTCGGCGCGACATAGGTGTAGTGATCCGCCGCCACGGCGGCGCTGCTGACGCCGGCGTTGGTCACGATGATGTCCACCGTGCCTGCCGAGCCAGACGGCGCGACCGCCGTGATCTGGGTGGCGCTGTTGACCGTGTAACTGGTGGCGTTGTTGCCGCCGAAGGTCACCCCGGCAAGGCCGGTCGTACCCGAGAAGTTCGTCCCGGTAATCACGACCGACGTTCCACCGGCCGTCGTCCCCGAGGGCGGCGACACGTTCGTCACCGTCGGCGTCGGCGTGACGTAGGTATATTGGTCTGCCGCTCCGGCGGTGCTGCTGTTTCCGCCGTTGGTCACGATGACATGTACTGCGCCAGCCGAACCGGAAGGCGCAACCACCGTAATCTGAGTGTCGCTATTGACCGTGTAGCTGGTGGCGTTGGTTCCGCCGAACGTCACCCCGGCAAGGCCGGTCACGCCGGTGAACCCGGTCCCCGTGATCGTCACGGATGTCCCGCCGGTCGTCGTGCCGGAGGCCGGCGACAGACCCGTGACGGTCGGCGTTACGCTGGGCGCGTTGACGTAGATATGGACGAAAATCTTGCGGCTGGGCGTACCGTTGTCGAGCGTGAAATCATCGGGGCCAGAGAACGTCGTATACGGCGGCTTGTATTGAACCACGTTGTTCGCGGAGCGATAGAGCGTCCCGTGCGCAGTCGTGAGAAAGTCGTTGGGGGGCCCGATCTGCGTCGCGCTTTGGGTGCCGACCGACCAGCCCGTCGTCAAATCGTAGGGCCGGATCGAGCCTGTAAGGCCATGGCAATCGCTTGTCGTACTCCCCCCAATCTGGGCCGTCGTCAGAACACTTCCAAGTTGAAACGAGCCGTCACCGGCGTTTGTGAAAGTGAGCCCGGAGATATCTCCCACGTTCAGGGTGCAGTCGGCCCATGCGGCGCTGGGCGCCGCCGCGGTGATCACCAGCGCAAGAAAAGCGAACAGGACGCAGGACAGGCCGCCCAACGCACGCGAAATCGAACGGATGCTCACTGCACAGCCCTCTGAACACCCCTAAAGGGCGTTTCTTTTCAGTTGCTTGTGGTCAAAAGACCCCACAACGCGCACCGCCGGAACGGAAGGCGCGCGCTGCCCCAGCCTTCGAGTAAACACCCTTGATAGTTGCGAGTCGAGTCTGTTCGCGTGAACCTGTGGACCCATTTCGGGCGCGACATTAAAAACGAACGACGTTCGATCAGCGGCGTGTTTTCCGTTTACTTTCTACCAAAAATTGTGAAGCTAGATGCAACTCAGAGTCTCATCGCAGGGGAGAGAGACGCCGAATGTCGACACCATTCATGGGCCAGATCCTTCCGGTCGGCTTCAATTTCGCGCCAAAGGGCTTTGCCCAGTGCAATGGCGCGCTCCTGTCCATCCAGCAGAACACCGCGCTGTTTTCGCTGTTGGGCGTCTATTACGGCGGCAACGGCACGACGAACTTCCAGCTGCCCAATCTGCAGAGCCGCACGCCGATCGGCGCGGGGGCCTCGGCGGATCCCGCCTGGCAGCCGCCCAGCCTGACCGCCGGGACGATTTATGGCACGGAGACCGTCACCCTGACGGCCTCGCAGGTGCCCCAGCACACCCATACGATGATCGGCAACTCGGCTGCGGCCGTGGACATCATTCCCAGTCCGACGTCCGAGTTCGGGACCACGGGCAATGTGTCGTTCTACGCCCCGGTGGGGACGGGAACGCCGACGCCGCTGGGTCTGACGCCGCTGGGTCCGGCGGGCGCGCAGCCGCACGCCAACCTCCAGCCGTATCTGGCCATCACGTTCTGCATCGCCCTGCAGGGCGTGTATCCGTCGCGCAACTGACGCCGAAGCACAGGGGGAAACACCTATGTCCACACCTTATGTCGGCGAGATCCGCTGGTTCGCCTATCTGCGCGGCGCGCCCATCGGCTGGCAGATCTGCAACGGTGCGCTGCTGTCGATCGCGGAATACCAGACGCTCTACACGCTGCTCGGCACCACCTATGGCGGCGATGGCATCCAGACCTTCGGCGTGCCGGATCTGCGGGGCCGCGTACCGATCCACCAGGGCCACGGGCTGGGGCTTTCGGCCTATGCCATCGGCCAGGCGGCCGGCACGGAAACCGTCACCCTGAACTCTCAGCAGCTGGGCGGTCACACGCACCAGATCGTCGCCCTGACCGGCGCGGCCAGCGCCAACACCCCCTCCGGCAACATGCTGGCGACGCTGCCGACGGGGGAGTCGATGTACACGAGCACCCTGACCGGCACGAACAAGGACCCGATGGCGCCGGCCGAGATCAAGCCCTCCGGGCAGAGCGTCGCGCACGAAAACTGCGCTCCGACGCTGACGATCAGCGTGTGCATCGCCACGGTCGGCGTCTTCCCCACCCGGAATTGACGTCCCGCCCCGCAAACCTTTCAGAGGCCTAATCCATGTCCGAACCGTTTCTCGGTGAGATCCGCTACCTCGGCTTCACCTTCGCCCCGCGAGGCTGGGCGCCCGCCAACGGCGCGATGGTCAGTCTTCGCCAGCAAGCGGGGCTGTTCGCCCTGATGGGCACCGCCTTTGGCGGCGACGGCGTCAACACGTTCCAGCTGCCCAACCTCGTCGGCCGCCAGGTGTGCAGCCAGGGTCAAGGCCCGGGCGGCCTGTCCGACCGCGCCTTCGGCGAAGCGTTCGGCACGTCGACCGTCAGCCTGACCCAGGCCGAGATGGCCATGCACAGCCACACGATCGCCGCCTATGACGGCGCGCCGGGGCAGACGGCCGCTCCGGCCTCCAACGGCACCTCCGGTCTGGGCGCCTCCGACAACAGCGCGCTCTATTGCAATCCCACGGGCACGACCCTGACCTTCGCGCCCAATGCGATCAGCGTCGGCGGCAACGGGTTGCCGCATGACAACACCCAGCCGATCCTGGCCCTGATGAGCGCGATCTGCCTGTCTGGCGTCTATCCGGCGTTCCAGTGATCCTGACGAAAGGCGCGGCGTTTCCGGACGCCGCGCCACCGCCGCCGCCCCTTCTGGACCTAGCGCCGCACGGCGTCGGCCTGCGGCGGGCCACGGCCTTTGACCTGCTTGCTTTCGCGGACCTCTATGCACGCCAGCGGGCGCTGGAGATGGTCGCCCTGGGCTGGCCCGAGGCCGCGCGGCGCGCCTTCCTGGCCGAGCAGTTCGACCTGCAGCACGCCCACTTCACCCGCCATCATCCGAAGGCCGATTTCTGGGCCGTGACGCGCGAGAGCGACTTGAGCGCTTCCGTCATCGGCCGGTTCTATGTGGACCGCAGCGTGGCGCCCTGGTCGCTGATCGAGATCGGTCTGGAGCCAGCGCTGCAGGGTCGCGGCCTGGGCTCGGCGCTGATCGGCTGGCTGCAGCGGAGCGCGCCGAAGGCCGGCGTCGAACTTCATGTGGCGCTGGACAATCCCCGCGCCGCGGCGCTGTACCAACGCCTGGGCTTTGCCGACATCGTCTCGTCGGCCCCGACCCATCGCAGGATGCTCTGGCGCCCCTAGCGTCGCCTCGGAACGCGCCCAACGGGCGCGCCGCCCGGTCCTCAGTTATAGACCGCCTGGTACGACACACCCTGCGCGTCGCGGCCGACCGGCACCAGGAAGATATCCATCGGCCCCGTGGCGGCGTTGGTCAGGCGATAGATCCGCTGGGGCAGCACCAGCTGGGTGGCGCTGCGGAAGGTCAGGCTGAACGGCTGACGCATCATGCCCGGAAAAGCCTGCGTCTTGATCGGCTTGATCTCGACCAGGGTCAGCATCATCGACGTCTCCCCCAGCGACAGCTCGAAGCTGGTGTTGGCCGTCTTGGCGAAATGGTCGACCTGAATCAGCGACATCCTAGGCGTTCCCCCTGTTGTGAATGCAACTTGGCGGGTTCATCGCGCGAATGCAACCAGGAGAGAAACAAGCCTTTCAGACAACCGAACTCATTTTGACGCCATCAGCGCCCGCGCCACGCCGTTGGTCCAGCCGAAGCCGTCCTGGGTGGGATACTCCCCGCCCCCGCCGGCCTTGGCTTCCTCGACATCGTACTTCTCCAGCATCTTGCCGCTGGCCCGGTATTCGCGCTCGACCGTAGCGAGCCAGCGTTTGGCGATCTCGCCGGCCAGAGCGTCCTCGCCATAGCGGCGCAGACCCGAGACCGCCACCCACTGCAGCGGCGCCCAGCCATTGGGATCATCCCATTGCTGCCCTGTGCCGATGGTTGTGGTGCGCAGGCCGCCCGGCGCCAGCAGTTCGTCCCACGCCTTCTGCGCCAAGATATGGGCCTGGCGTTCGTCAGCGACGCCGGTGAACAGCGGATAGAAGGTCGCCGCGCTGAGGTGATCGAGGCGCTTGCCGGTCTTCCATTGATAGTCGACGAAGGCCCCCTGCCCGGCGTCCCACAGGACGGCGTCCATCGCCGCCTTGCGGGCCTTGGCGCGCTGACTGAAGTCCTCGACGCAGCCCCGGTCGGCCACGACGGCGCAATCCGAGGCGATCGCCGTTTCCAGGCCGTACATCAGGCTGTTCAGGTCGACAGGAAGGATCGCGGTCGTCTGGATGCTGGCCAGCGTCCGGCCGTCGGCCAGCCAGCGCGAGGAGAAGTCCCAGCCGCTCTCGGCGGCGGCCCGCAGGTCGCGGAACACCTCGGCCGGCGGACGCCCGCTCTTCGCGGCGGTCTCGAGATCCTCCCGATAAGATTCATCGCGCGGCGTGGCGCGGTCGTCCCAGTAGCGGTTCAGCACCGCCCCGCCCGGCAGCCTCACCACGCGGCGGCGGGCCTGGCCGGGCTTCAGATCCTTCTCGCCCTCCATCCAGAAGGCGTGCTCGCGGCGCATCTGGGCCAGGCGCGTCCGGAGAAGCGTGGGGTCGTGCGTCTCGGAAAGGCCGACCATGGCGAAGAAGAACGGCGGCTGCGAGCGGCTGAGATAGTAGGTCCGCGCGCCGTTGGGGACGTGTCCGTAGGCGTCGATCAGGTCGCCGAAGTCGGCGATCATGTCGTCGACCAGGTCCATGCGCCCGTCGGCCTTCAGGCCCAGCATCGTGAAGTAGCTGTCCCAATAGTAGATCTCGCGAAAGCGCCCGCCGGGGACGACGAATGGTCGTCGCATCGCCAGGGCCGAGCCGCCGGGCGCGGGCGCGGCAGGCGGTCTGGTCAGGCGCGGCCAGAGGTCGGCGATATGGGCCTTCAGGCTGGTGCGCATCGCGCTCGGCGCCGGCGCGGCGGCGGTTTCCGGGACCACGAAGTTGACGCGCACGAAGCGCTTCAGCTCGGCGTCGCTGAAGCGGGCGTGGGCGCGATAGTCGGCCAGGATCCTGGCGGGCGCGCGCCTGGGAACCGCGTCGACGAAGGTCTTGCCGTCCGGAAAGATCCGCCGGACCTGCACCTGGTGGAACAGCTCCTGGTAGGTGTCGGCGGGCGTCGGGACCTTGGCGGCGTCCAGCGGCTGGGCGCGGCCTGCCGACGCCAAGCTCAGGACGGCCAGGGCGGCGACGGCGATCCGGCGGAGCACGACGCGCCTCAGCCCGTCGCCATGGCCACGAACATGGCCAGGGTCGCCACCGCCATCACGGCCGTCGCCAGCCAGCCGAAGATCTTCAAGGTCGGACCGGCGATGAACCGGCCCATCTCGTGGCGACGCGAGACCACCAGCATCATCACCACCATCATCGGCACGGCGATGACCCCGTTGATCACCGCGCTCCAGAACAGGGCCTGGATCGGGTCGATCTTCAAGAGGTCGATGCCCACGCCCAGCAGGGTCGCCGCACCGATCACGGTGTAGAAGCCGACCGCTTCCCAGGGCTTGTTGTCCAGGCCACAGGTCCAGCCGCGCGTCTCACCCGCCGCATAGGCCGCCGAGCCCGCCAGGACGGGCACGGACAGCAGGCCCGTGCCGATGATGCCCAGCGCGAACAGCAGGAAGGCGAACTTGCCGGCCGCCGGCTCCAGGGCCTTGGCCGCGTCGGCGGCGGTGGCCACCTCGTGGTGGCCGCTGGCGTGCAGCGTGGCGGCGGTGGCGATCATGATGGCCAGGGCGATCACGTTCGAGACCGCCATGCCGAAGAAGGTGTCGAGCCGGATGCGGCCCATCTCGCGCTTCGCCTGTTCCGGAGCTTCCTTCAAGGGCTTGGCCGCATCGTCGTGCTCGACGTCCTCCACCTCCTGGGCGGTTTGCCAGAAGAAGAGATACGGGCTGATCGTGGTGCCGAACACGGCGACGATCGTGGTGATGGCGTCCTTGGACTTCAGCATCGCCGGGTCGGGCGACACGAGGCCATGGCCGACCTGCGCCCAGTCCAGCTTCACCACCAGCACCACCGCCACATAGGCGAACAGCACCAGGGTCAGCCACTTCAGGATCCGAACGTACTTCTTGTAGGGGATGAACATCTGCAGCAGCAGCGAGCCCACCGCGAAGGCGATGGTGAAGAGGTGCGCGCCGCGTCCCGCCAGCAGCTGAGCCGCAGCCCCCATCGCCGCCAGGTCGGCGCCGATGTTGATGGTGTTGGCGATGAACAGCAGGGCGACCAGGCTGGTGACGGCCCAACGCGGGATCACCGCGCCCATGTTGTGGGCCAGACCCTTGCCGGTGACCCGGCCGATCTGGCCGCTGATCAGCTGGATCGCACACATCAGCGGATAGGTCAGCAGCAGGGTCCACAGCAGGCCGTAGCCGAACTTGGCCCCCGTCTGGGAATAGGTGGCGATGCCGCTGGGATCATCGTCCGCCGCCCCGGTGACGAGGCCCGGCCCCAATTGTTCGAAGAGCGCGATCGACCGGATCCGGCGGCGCAGGGAGGTGATCAAGGGCCGCGAGCTCCGATAGAACAATCTTAGCTGAGCAACACGCGATGACGCTTTGCGTTCCCCCGAACGACGCGCCCTAAGCCCCTCTAAAATCGAAGGAACCGAAAGGCTCAGCTCCGCGCTTCGCCCGGGTCGGCGTACTCGACGTCCGACCTGACGAACCCCTTCCGATGCGCCTCACCCGCCACACCGACTATGCGATCCGCGTGCTGATCCATCTGGCCGCGCACGATGACCGGACGATCTCCATCCAGGAGATCGCGTGCGCCTATGATATCTCGAAGGACCATCTGATGAAGGTGGTGCAGCGCCTGTCGAAATCCGGCTTCGTCGCCGCCCAGCGCGGACGCGGCGGCGGCCTGCGCCTGGGTCGTCCGATCGAGGCGATCCGCATCGGCGACGTCGTCCGTCGCGCCGAAGACGGCTTCCAGCTGGTCGACTGCGCCAGCTGCAAGGTCGCGCCGGTCTGCGGCCTGCCCCGCATCCTGAATGAAGCGACGGCCGCCTTCTTCGAGGTGCTGGACAGGCGGACCCTGGCCGACATCCTGAGTGACCCGCCCAGCGCGCGCCGCCTGCTGGCGCCGCCCACACTCTAGACGCAGCCGTTTTCTTCAAGCCCAGGCGCCCGGAGCCGCCTAAGCCGCTTCCATGGTCAGCGCGCCGCTCTCTTTCGTCGTCGCGGCGCAGCCCCTCGCCGGGTCCGCCGTCCCGCGCTACAGCTTGGCGGCGGGAGCCAGCCGATGACCGATTCCGGTATCGCCAGTCTGCAGCCACACGAGCGTCCCCTGTTGCCGGGCTCCCCGGCGACGCCCGATTTTCCGCACCCTGTTCGCTTCGCCTATGGCTGCGTCGGCGTGCTGGCGGCCTTCACCAGCGCCATGGGCACGGCCCTGATCTCGGTGAACCTGAGCAACATCCAGGGCACGCTGGGCCTGGACCCGACGCAAGCCTCGTGGCTGCCGACCGTCTATCTGATGACCTATGTGTCGATGAACCTGATCCTGGTGAAGTTTCGCCAGCAGTACGGGCTTCGGCTGTTCGCCCAGCTGGGCCTCGGGATTTATCTGGCCGCCGTCGTCGCCCACCTGCTGGTCGGCGGGTTTCCCTCGGCGCTGTTCGTGCGCGCCGCCAGCGGCGCGGCCGCCGCGCCCCTGACCTCTCTGGGCGTCTTCTACCTGCTGCAGGCCTTTCCGGCCCAGCGCCGCCTGTCGGCCTTCGTACTGGCGTTCGGCCTGCCGCTGGCCGCCACGCCGCTGGCGCGCCTGTTCTCGCCGGACCTGCTGGAGCTGGGCCAGTTCCGGACCCTCTATCTGATCGAGCTGGGCCTGGTCCTGGCCACCCTGGCGGCGATCCTGGCCCTGCGCCTGCCGCCGACCGAGCGGGTGCAGGTGTTCGAGTGGGCCGACTTCGTCACCTATCCGCTGATGGCCGTGGGCCTGGCCCTGCTGTGCGCAGTGCTGGGCCAGGGCCGGCTGGAGTGGTGGTTCGACGCGCCGTGGATCGGCGTCGCCCTGGCCGTCGCCGCCGTCCTGATCATCGCCGCCCTGGTGCTGGAGTGGAACCGAACCACGCCCCTCTTGGACCTGCGCTGGGCTCTCACGCCCGACTTCATCGGTTTCGTGCTGATCGCCACCCTGACCCGGGTGATCCTTTCGGAGCAGACCGTCGGCGCGGCCGGCTTCCTGACGGCCGTCGGCATGGGCCAGGAACAGACCCAGCGCCTCTACGCCGTCGTCGCGGCCGCCACCCTGGCCGGGGCGATCGTCGGCGCCCTGACGGTCAGTCAGCAGACGATCCTGTTCCAGGTCATGGCCGCCATCGCCCTGATCGCCGTGGCCGCCTTCCTCGACAGCCATGCCGACAATCTGACCCGGCCGCCCCAGCTCTATGCCAGCCAGGCCATGCTGGGCTTCGCCTCGGCCATGTTCCTGGCCCCCACCCTGCTGATCGGCTTCTCGCAGGTGCTGGCGCGCGGCTGGCGATCCTTCACGACCCTGATCGTCACCTTCGGCGTGTCGCAGAACCTGGGCGCGCTGTTCTCACAAGCCCTGCTGCAGACCTTCCAGTACGACCGCGCGCGCTTCCACTACGCCCACCTGATCGGCCAGCTGGACCCGACCCTGCCCTACGTCGCCGAGCGCCTGAAGGCCGGCCCGGCCGCCGTGGCGACCCTGGCCGCCCAGGCGACGCGCGAGGCCAATATCCTGGCCTACAACGACGTCTTCGTCCTCGTTCTCGTGATCGCCGTGCTGACCCTGATCAACACCGCGATCTTCACGCTCCGCGCCATCGCCAAGATCAAAGCCGCGCAAAGGGCCGCTCCATGACCGACGCCGCCGCTGCTCCCGCCCCAAATCCCGCTCAGGATCCCGCCGCCGCCCTGCGCCGGCCGCCGCATGTCAGCCCCTCGACCCTGGTCATCGCCGTGATCGCGGCGGTCGCGGCCGTGCTGATCATTCTGTTCGCCTGGCGCCTGCCGCCCTTCGCCAGCACCCTGCAGGTGACCGAGAACGCCTATGTGCGCGGCCAGGTGACCGTGATGGCGCCGCAGGTCAGCGGCTATGTGGTGGAGGTGCCGGTCCTGGACTTCCAGCACGTCAAGCAAGGCCAGGTGCTGGCCCGCATCGACGACCGCATCTATCGCGCCCGCGTCGAGCAGGCCAAGGCCTCCCTGGCGGCGCGCGAAGCCGATCTCGCCAACCTAGACCAAGCCCAGCGGGCGCGGACCGCCGCCCTGTCCGGTCGCGAGGCCGAGCGCGCCTCGGCCGAGGCCCAGGCCGCCCGCGCCCGCTCGGACCTGGCCCGCATCAACGACCTGGCCGCGGACGGCTCGGTGTCGCTGCGCGAACGCGATCAGGCCGTGGCCACCCTGCGCCAGACCGAGGCCGCCGTGCGCCAGACCCTGGCCGGCGGCGAGATCGCCCGCCAGGACATCCGCTCGGTCGCCGTCTCGAAGGATGGCCTGAAGGCCGCCGTCGAGGCCGCTCGCGCCGCCTTGCGCCTGGCCCAGATCGACCTGGACAACACCGTCATCGTCGCCCCGCGCGATGGGCAGTTGGGCGAGGTCTCGGTGCGCCTGGGCCAGTTCGTCACCGCCGGCAGCCCCTTGATGGCCCTGGTCCCCGCCCGCCTCTGGGTGACGGCCAACTACAAGGAGGCCCAGACCGCCCACATGGCCGTCGGCCAGCCGGTCACCTTTACGGTCGACGGCCTGGGCAAGAAGAAGCTGCGCGGCGTGGTCGAGGACCTGGCCCCGGCCACGGGCTCGGAGTTCTCGGTGCTGCGGCCCGAGAACGCCACCGGCAACTTCGTGAAGGTGGCCCAGCGCATCCCGGTCAAGATCGCCATCAATCCCAACCAGCCCCTGGCCGCGCGCCTGCGACCGGGCATGTCGGTGGTGACCAAGGTCGACACCCGCGGGGGCCGCTGAGCATGCGCCGCCTGCTGCCCCTGCTGCTGGCCGGCGCGACGCTGAGCGCCTGCGCCAACACGCCCCCACCAGACCGTCCGGCCTCACCCGTGGCCCCGCCTGCCGCCTGGCGCACGAGCCCGGCCGCGCAAGGCCCGCTGGCCGCCGACTGGTGGACCCTGCTGGGCGATCCGCAGCTCAACGCCCTGGTCGACAAGGCCCTGGCCCGCAACGCCGACATCGCCCTGGCCGCCGCGCGGGTGGACGAGGCCCGCGCCCTGTCGCGCACGGCCCACTCGGCCCTGCTGCCCAGCGTCGACGCCGTGGCCAGCGTCCAGGGCTCACGCCAGCTGGACGCCTTCGCCCGCTCCTACGAGTCGACCGCCGAACAGGTGGGCCTGCGCGTCGCCTACGAGGTCGACCTGTGGGGCCGCGTGCGCGATCTCGACGCCGCCGGCCGCGCCAGTCTGCAGGCCAGCGCCGCCGCCCGTGACAGCGTCCGCCTGGCGGTCGCCGCCACGGTCGCCAAGGCCTATGTCTCGCTGCTGTCGTTGGACGCCCAACTGGGCGTGGCCCAGCGCACGATCACCTCGCGCGAGGCCGGATTGCACGTCATCAGCCGGCGGGCTGGCGCCGGCTATTCCACGCAACTTGAGCTGAACCAGGCTCAGGCGGAACTGGCGGCCGTCCGTCGCCAGGTTCCGGCCCTGCAACTGGCCATCGCCCGCCAGGAGGCCGCGCTCAGCGCCCTGACCGGTGATCCGCCTGGACCGATCGCGCGCGGCGGCGACCTCTTCGCCCTGCTGAAGGCGCCCGTTCCCGTCGACGCGCCCTCGTCGCTGCTGGCCCGCCGGCCCGACATCGCCCAGGCCCAGGACAGTCTGATCGCCGCCGACGCCAGCCTGGCCGCCTCGCGCGCGGCGTTGCTGCCGACGGTGCGCCTGAGCGTCTCGACCGACCGGGTGTTCACCGACGCCCTGCCCGATCCGGTCGCGCTGTGGAACGTCGGCCCGGCCGTGGTCGCGCCGCTGTTCAACGGCGGGCGGCTGAAGGCCCAGGTCCAGGCCTCGCAGGCCCGCCGCGCCCAGGCGATCGCGTCGTATCGCGGCGTGGTGCTGAACGCCTTCGCCGAGACCGAGACCGCCCTGCACGCCGTCGACGATCTGCAGCGCCAGGAAATCGAGGCCGCCGCCCAGCGCGAGGCCCTGGCCAGCGCCACGCGCCGCGCCCAGGACCGCTTCAAGGCCGGCTACGCCTCGTACCTGGAACAGGTCGACGCCGAACGCGGGCTGCTGGCCGCCGACCAGGCGGTGATCCAGGCCCGCGAGGCGCGGATCGACGCGGCGATCGACCTGGCGCGCGCCCTGGGCGGCGGGTGGACGATCTCGCCGTAGGTTGCCTTCGCTCATATTTCCATTATTCTGGAAATATGGAAACTTATCTGGCGATCGATCGGCTCTCTGCGCTGGCCCATCCGGCCCGCCTGGCGGCGTTCAGGCTGCTCATCAAGGCCGGACCCGACGGCCTGCCGGCGGGCGAGATCGCGCGCCTGACCGGCGTCCCGCCCAGCACGCTCTCCAGCCAGCTGGCGATCCTGGAGCGATCCGGATTGACCCGGTCTCGCCGCGACGGTCGCTCGATCCTGCACGCCGCCGACTATGATGCGATGAACGCCCTGGTCGCCTACCTGGCCGAAGACTGCTGCGCAGGCGCGCCGGCCGGCTGCCTGCCCGCGGCGGCCTTCGCCTGCGGCAAGGCTTCCACGTGAGCCCCCTGGGTCGGCGCGTCGCCGCCGAACTGCTCGGGACGGCGCTGCTGCTGGCCGTCGTGGTCGGTTCCGGCGTCATGGGCCAGACCCTGGCCCCGACCCAGCCCGCCCTGGCGCTCCTGGGCAATACGCTGGCGACGGGCGCCGCGCTGGTGGTGCTGATCACCGTCTTCGGCCCGATCAGCGGCGCGCACTTCAACCCCGCCGTTTCGGTGGCCATGGTCGTCCGAGGCGAGCTCCGTCCCAGCGACGCTGCGCTCTACATCGTCGCCCAGGTCCTGGGCGCGGTCCTTGGCGTGTGGACGGCGCACGCCATGTTCGGTCAGGCGATCCTGCAGGTCTCCGGAAAACTGCGGGACGGCCCCGCCCAGGCTCTGTCCGAGGCGGTGGCGACATTCGGCCTGATGGCGACCATCCTGGGAACCTCGCGCTTTCGCCCCAGCGCGACGGCCGCTTGCGTCGGGCTTTACATCACGTCCGCCTACTGGTTCACCGCCTCGACCTCGTTCGCGAATCCGGCGGTGACGCTGGCCTGAGGTTTGACCAACACCTTCGCCGGCATCGCGCCGGCCTCGATCCCCGGTTTCATCCTGGGTCAGACGATCGGCGCCATCACGGCCGTCATCGTCCTCGACTGGATGTTCAAGCAGGAGCCCGCATGACCGCCGCCGACTTTCCCGTCACCATCTTCCACAATCCCAAGTGCGGCACCTCGCGCAACGTCGTGGCCATGGTCGAGGCCGCCGGCTATGCGCCGACCGTCGTCGAATATCTGAAGGCCGGCTGGACCCGCGAACAGCTGCTGGAACTTTCGGCCAAGTCGGGCCTCTCGCCGCGCGAGATGATGCGCGAGAAAGGCACGCCCGCCGCCGAACTGGGCCTGCTGGAGGCCGACGTCTCGGACGACGCCATCCTGGCGGCGATGGTCCAGCACCCCATCCTGGTCAACCGCCCCATCGTCGTGACGCCCAAGGGCGCGGCCCTGTGCCGCCCGTCCGAAAAGGTCTTCGACCTGCTGGATCGCAAGCCGGACAGCTTCACCAAGGAGGACGGCGAAACGGTCAGGTTCTGACATCATCCGCCTACGGACACTGTGTCGTAAAACTGTCTTGGAACCGTGACAAAAGGCCGAGCATTGGTCCGGCACGCTCCCCCGCGTCACTGGACGACACAGGATTTGACGACATGAACAAGCTCCTTGGCGCGGTCGCGACCATCGCCCTGCTCGCCGTCGCCGACAACGCCTATGCGGCGCGCGACTATGTCTGGGCCGCCGGTTCGTCGACCGTGTTCCCGTTCTCGACGCGCGTGGCCGAAAACTTCTCGAAGAAGACCGGCAAGAAGTCGCCCAAGGTCGAGAGCCTGGGCACCGGCGGCGGCATCAAGCTGTTCTGCGGCGGCGCCGGCGAGAACTTCCCCGACATCGCCAACGCCTCGCGTCCGATGAAGAAGTCCGAGTTCCAGGCCTGCCAGAAGGCCGGCGTGAAGGACATCGTCGAGATCAAGATCGGCTTCGACGGCATCGTCGTGGCGGCCGACAAGAAGTCGCCGGACTTCAACTTCAAGCTGGAACAGCTGTATCTGGGCCTGGCCGACCAGACCCTGCGCGGCGGCCAGATCGTCAAGCAGCCCTACAAGACCTGGGATGAAGTCGGTCAAGGCCTGCCCAAGGCCCGCGTCCTGGTCTACGGCCCGCCGCCCACCTCGGGCACCCGCGACGCCTTCGTCGAACTGGCCATGGAAGGCGGCGCCAGCAAGCTGCCGACCCTGGCCAAGCTGAAGGCCGACGACGAGAAGAAGTTCAAGGCCACCGTCTCGCCGATGCGCACCGACGGCGGCTGGATCGACGCGGGCGAGAACGACAACGCCATCGTCGGCACGATCGAGAAGACCCCGAACGCCCTGGGCGTGTTCGGCTACTCGTTCCTCGAAGAGAACGCCTCGCGCATCAAGGGCGCGTCGGTGAACGGCGTGAAGCCGACCCCGGCCACGATCGCCAGCGGCCAGTACCCGCTGTCGCGCTCGCTCTACATCTACGTGAAGAAGTCGCAGGTCGGCGTCACGCCGGGCCTGAAGGAGTTCATCGCCGAGTTCGTGTCCGACGCGGCCACCGGCAAGGGCGGCTACCTGCAAGGCCGCGGCCTGATCCCGCTGCCGCCGGCCGTGCACAACGACCAGAAGGCCAAGTCGGGCAAGCTCCCGGCCATGCCGGCCCCGAAGGAATAAGGCTTCCTTCAACGACGATTTGGGAAAGGCGGCTGCTCACGCGGCCGCCTTTTTCTATTCGGGTTCGGCGGAGTTGCCCCACGGCCGCGCGTCGTCGCAGATCTCGTACCAGGGCGGCTTGTCGGGCGCGTATTCGTGGAAGGCCATCGGGATCCCCGGATCGTCGTCCAGGCAGTTGGCGGCCAGCGGAAAGACCCGGCCGTTCTCGGGATCGCCCAGAGACGAACCGCAGCGGCGGCAGAAGGCCCGGGCGTAGCGGAACGGCGGCTTGGGCAGGTAGCGCGTGACCAGCGCCTTGCCCGCCACCCAGGCGAACGCCTCGGCCCGCACGAAGACATAGGTGCTGGACCCGGCCTTGCGGCAGCGCGAGCAGTGGCACGTCCCCATCAGCGCCGGTGGCTCGAACAGCTCGAAGCGGACCCCGCCGCAGCAGCAACTGCCCTTGAGGCTCAATGCGCATCTCCTTGATCGTCCGGAGAATTCTGCGCCCGGCCTGCTGCCGCCTCTGTGTCAGCAACATACGCCTTGAATCCGCCGCGCTGACGGATCATGTCCCCCTTCGTCGCAGGGGAGCGTGACGATGGAAATTGAAGTTTCGGCCGAGGCCAAGAGCAAGACCCTCAATCGCCTGGTGGCGATCACGGTGGTGGTGCTGTCGGTCTTTCTCGGCATCATGAAGATCAAGGACGACAACCTCGTCCAGGCCATGCAGCAGTCCAAGGCCGACGCGGTCGACACCTGGGGCGAGTACCAGGCCACCAAGACCAAGCTGCATATCACCGAAGCGTCGCTGGACGAGATGACCCTGCTGCGCGGGGCCTTGCACGGCGCCGACGGCGCGGCGTTCGACAAGCGCCTGACCAGCCTGAACGGCCAGGTCGCCAAGTACAAGGCCGAGATCCCGGACCTGGCGACCAAGGCCAAGGGCTTCGAGAAGCAGTACGACGACCTCAACTACCACGATGACCAGTTCGACATGTGCGACGCCCTGGTCTCGATCGCCGTCTCGACGGCGGCTGTCGCGGCCCTGACCGAAAGCGCGGTCGTGCTCTATGTCAGCTGGGCGTTCGGCGCCTTCGGCATGCTGATGGGCCTGTCGGGCTTCTTCGGCTGGATGATCCACCCGGATTTCATCAGCCGGCTGCTGAGCTGAGAGCCCGCCTAAGCCAAATATCGTGTCATCCCGGAAACGCCGGAGGCGTTATCCGGGACCCAGGGGGCGACGGAACGCGGGCGCATGCCGCCCCTGGGTCCCGGCTCTACGCTACGCTTCGGCCGGGATGACACGGGAAAATGGGAAACTGAGCTAGCTCAGCGCGTCCGCGACGTCATCCCCGCCGCTGCGGCGTCATCGGCCACCTGCGGGTCCAACGGCTGGGGCTGGCCGGCCGGGCGCTCGGGCTGCACGGCCGGAACCGGCGTCGTGGCGGTCACGGGTGCGGAGGTGCCCAGCTTGTGCGGCGCGGGCTGGGATGAGGTCGACTTGGCTGACATGGCGGCGGAGGCCGCGTCATCGGCGGCCGTGCGGGTCTCGGACGGGCCGTCTTCGTAGCCGCCGCCGCTGGAGCTGAGGAACAGGATCGTCCCGAACGTGGCCAGGACCCCGACGATGAAGCCCAGGATGACCCAACCGAACGGATTGCCGCGACGCTCGCTCATCTGAACCCTAGTCCCCTACTCTACGTGCCCTTCCACTGCCGGACCGGTCCGACGTCGACGTGCACGAAATTGCTCTCGGGGTAATAACCCACGCCCCCGCGTCCGAGATCCAAGGCCGCGGCCCTGACGTGCTCAAGCGCGACATCTTCCAGATAGATGTCCATGGCCTTGCCGTCCATGTGCAAGCTGTGCTTTGCGACCTCGCCGCTGCGTTCCGACAACATCTTGTTCGTCGACGGCGAGCGATAGCCGGAAATGACCTGGAACGGACCCTTGCTTTCGGTCTTGGCGCGGATCTGGTCGAGGATGTCGTAGAGGCCCGGGTTCATCGGGTGGACCTCGTCGTTGCGGTAATCGCGCAGGACGGTGTTCAGCGCCCGAACCGCGTCGGGAACGTAGGAACCATTCTCCCAGTAGGCCGCTTCCAGTTTCTCGCCGGTGTGGATGTTGTGCAGGTGGACCCAGCGCGCCTGCGTCACGGCCGGCTTGGCGGCGACCAGCGGCGGCGGCGAAAGCGCCAGCGGCGCGGCCACGGTGGGCCGCTTGCCCTCCAGGATGGAGCCGATGATGTCGTCATCGGCCCGAGCGTCCGCGACCGGCAACAGGCCGGCGCCCAGAACGCCAAGCCCCATCTGGAGCAGCTTACGTCGATGCATTGGTACGCCCTACCCGACACTAAACGGCCGGGAGGACACCCCAAAAGTCTTAAGAGATCAAGCTGAGCCGGGACGAAGTGCGGCAATCCGCTGCACAAGCTCGCGATCCCAGCCGTAGGGATCGTCGCGGAAATTCACCTGCCCGTCCGGGGTCACATAGGCCGTCCAGTAGAGCAGGAAGACCGCGATCTGCTGGGGCAGCTTGGCGCGCACGGTGTCGCCCGAGGCGATGGTCGCGTCGATCTTGTCGGGCGTCCAGGTGGGGTCGTCGCCCATCAGCGCCTTGGCCAGTTCGATCGGCTTTTGCAGGCGCACGCAGCCGTGGCTGGCCAGACGGCTGAAGCTGTCGAACTTCGAGCGGCTGGGCGTGTCGTGCAGATAGACGCCATAGGGATTGTTGAAGTCGAACTTCACCTGACCCAGCGCCGCCTTGGCGCCCGCTTTCTGCTGCAGGCGCGAACCGCCCTCGCCGTTCGGGATGACGATGAAGTCGTTGCGCGCCAGATAGCCCGGATGCGCCCGCTCCTTGGGCCACAGCTCCTTGGTGGCGATGGTCGGCGGCACGTTCCACGGCGGGTTCAGCACGATCGAGTGGATCATCGACGACAGCATCGGCGTCTCGTCGCCCGGACGGCCGGTGACGGCGCGCATGGTCAGGGTCGGCGTGTCGTGCGTGAACACCGACAGGATGGCGGCGGCGACGTTCACCTGGATCCGGTCGGCCGGCAGGGTCTGGGGCAGCCACCGCCAGCGCTCCATATTGGCCTGGATCTGGTCGAGGCGGCGCTCGACCGGCACGTTCAGGGCGTCCAGCGTGGCCTTGTTGACGACGCCCGTGGGATTGAGGCCGAAGCGCTTCTGGGCGCGCTGCACGGCCTGGGTCAGGGCGGCGTCGAACACCGGCGCGCCGTCGACGGCCACGGACGGATCCTCGGCGGCCAGGCGAGCTTCCAGCGCCACGACGCGCGCACCGGTCGAGCCTTCCTTCAGCTCCGGCCCCGCTGCCAGCGGCGCCCAGCCGCCCTTGGCGGCGATGTCGCGATAGGTCGACAGGCCCTTCTGCAGGGTCTGGTAGCCGGTATAGGGCGGCGGCAGGCCGGCCAGCCAGTCGGCCAGGCGGTCCTGCTGGATCGCGGCGACAAACTCGGGCGCGGGATCGTAGGGCGCGGGACGCAGGCCCCACTCGTTCATGAAGCCGCTTGTCGGCAGGCGGCCGCTGTGCACGGCGCGGGCATAGGCCAGGGTCCGGGCGATCAGCTGCGCCTGGCCCGAAGCCCGGGCGTTGGGATCGCGCGACGACAGCAGGGCCAGCGCCTGGTCGGGCGCGAAGTCGGTCGGCGAGAAGCCGTGCAGCGGCGCGTCGGTCAGGGTCTTCAGCAGGGTGTCCAGCTGATCCGAGCGCAGGGAGACTTGATAAGGATCGACGGTGGGCGCGAACGGCCGCGGCGCGGGTACGACTGGCGCGGCCTGTTGCGGCGGACGCGCGCCGGCCAGGGCCGGGCGCTGGGACTGGGCATAGCAGGACGCGGCGGTCAAAAGGCCGAGCGCGATCGCCGAGGCCGCGCTCCAGGTTTTTGTCACTCGCATCACTGTCGAACTGGCCCGCCCGTACGCTCGCGGCGCTTGCCGCGTTAAGGTTTCCAGATGGCCGGTCGAGGCGACCGCCGTCAACGCGAGTAGCGCGAAAGGCGAGCCGTCCGCCCCTTCCAGCGCCGGTTTTCCAAGGAGAGGAACCCGCAAGCCACACCATCGGTTTCACTCAAAACGGGGAACACCCGAAACGACCCCGGGGCGTGAGCATGACCAAGACTCCTGAGAAGACGCTGGACCTCTTTCCGATCGGCAATTGCGCCGTCAGCGCCCTGATCGACACCGGCGGTCGGTTCGTGTGGGCGTGCGCGCCGCGGGTCGATTCCGACCCCGTGTTCAGCGCCCTGCTGGACGACACCGACCCCGACAGCGCCGAGGCCAAGGGCCTGTGGGACGTGCAGGTCGACCGTCGCGCCGAGGTCCGCCAGGGGTATCTGCGCAACACCCCGATCCTGCGCACCGAGATCGCCGACGAGGACGGCGCGCGGATCGAGATCATCGACTTCGCCCCTCGCTACCAGCAGTTCGGCCGCACCTTCCGGCCCACCGCCTTCATCCGCCTGATCCGGCCGATCATCGGCGTGGCGCGGATCACCCTGCGCGCCCGCCCCACCGCCGCCTGGGGCGCAAGGATCGCCGACCACACCTCGGGCTCGAACCACATCCGCTTCCTGTGCTCGGACATGACCCTGCGCCTGTCCACCGACGCTCCAGTCTCGCACATCCTGGAAGAGCGCACGTTCCGGCTGGAACAGCCGATCGCCATGTATATGGGTCCCGACGAGGGCTTCGACGCTCCCATCGGCCCGACCTGCATCCGCATGCTGCACGAGACCGAAAACTACTGGAAACAGTGGGTGCGAGGCTTGGCGATCCCGCTTGACTGGCAGACGGCGGTGATCCGGGCGGCCATCACCCTGAAGCTCTGCATGCACGAGGAGACGGGCGCGATCGTCGCGGCCCTGACCACCTCGATCCCCGAGCACGCCGACAGCGGCCGCAACTGGGACTACCGCTACTGCTGGCTGCGCGACGCCTATTACGTGGTGCAGGCGCTGAACCGTCTGGGCGCGGTCGACGTGCTGGAGAACTATCTCGGCTACCTGCGCAACATCGTCGACCGGGCCGGCGGCGGGCATATCCAGCCGCTGTTCGGCGTCGGGTTCGAGGAGGTGCTGACCGAGCGCTTCGCGCCCGACCTGCCCGGCTATCGCGGCATGGGGCCGGTGCGGGTCGGCAACCAGGCGTTCGAGCACATCCAGAACGACGCCTACGGCCAGATCATCCTGTCGACCGCCCAGGCCTTCTTCGACGAGCGCCTGCTGCGGCCGGCCACGGTCGAGGACTTCGAGGCCTTGGAGCCGGTGGGCGAGCAGGCCTGGCGTCTGCACGACCAGCCCGACGCCAGCCTGTGGGAGTTCCGGGGGCGCGCCAACGTCCACACCTACTCCTCGGCGATGTGCTGGGCCGCCTGCGACCGCCTGGGCAACGTGGCCGAAAAGCTGGGTCTGACCGAGAAGGCCGCCTTCTGGAACGATCGCGCCGCCAAGGTGCGCAAGGTCATCGAGGACCGCGCCTGGAACGAGACCTTGGGCCGCTTCGCCGCGACCTTCGAGGGCGACGAACTGGACGCCTCCCTGCTGCAGCTGGTCGACCTGCGCTTCCACAAGGCCGATGACCCGCGCAACGTCGCCACGCTGAAGGCCGTCGAAGAAGGGCTGCGGCGCGGCGCCTACCTGCTGCGCTACGCCATCCCCGACGACTTCGGCTCGCCGCAGACGGCGTTCAACATCTGCACCTTCTGGCTGATCGAGGCCCTTTACCTGTCGGGCCGCACCGACGAGGCGCGCGAGCTTTTCGAGGACATGCTGTCGCGTCGCACGGGCGCGGGCCTGTTGTCCGAGGACATCGGCTTCGCGGACGGCGAGCTGTGGGGTAACTATCCGCAGACCTATTCGCTGGTGGGCCTGATCAACTGCGCGGTGCTGCTGAGCCGGCCATGGACGTCGGTGCGATAAGTTCCAGGCCCATCCCCGTGTCCTCCCGGCCGAAGGCTCGCATAGCGGGCCGTAGAGCCGGGACCCAGGGGCCATCGCACCGGCTTGGCCCCTGGGTCCCGGATAGCCTCTTCGAGGCTTCCGGGATGACACGGATTTAGAGTTACCCTGCGCTTGTCGCAGAGCGAGGACCCGCCCGAAGGCGAGGCGTGATATTGCGGTGTCGGAAAACTCTGAAATATCGACGTCACATGCGACCTTCACCTGCGGGATCTCGAAATCTGATCGGTCGGAGGAACATGTCGGTGAGCCGTAACCTGGCCTTTGTGGGGATCCTGGGCTGCGTCGCGCCCGTCATGGCGCACGCGCAGGCGCAGGAGACGAAACCCGCCGCCGCGCCTCAGACACCGGTGTCCGCCGCCAAGGCTCCCATCAAGAAGCCGGCCGCCAAGCCCAAGCCCGTGACGCCCGAGGACCTCGACAACGAGGTCGACGCCATCACGATCACCTCGACCGGCAAGCCCTATGGCGCGGTGCTGGGCGACATCCCGCCCGAAGAGACCTTCAACGCCGCCGACGTGCGGTCGTTCGGGGTCAGTTCGATGGAAGACCTGCTGGCGGAGCTGACGCCCCAGACGACCAGCGGCCTGGGCGGCGATCCGGTGGTGCTGCTGAACGGCCGGCGCATCTCGGGCCTGGGCGAGATCCGCGACATCCCGACCGAGGCCATCGCACGCGTCGAGATCCTGCCCGAGGAGGTGGCCCTCAAATACGGCTACTCGGCCGACCAGAAGGTTGTGAACGTGGTGCTGCGCCAACGCTTCCGCGCCCAGACCTTCGAAGGCACGGTCGGCGGCCCCACCGAGGGCGGCCAGACGACCGAGCAGGCCAACTACGCCCGCCTGCGCCTCAACCGCGACGGCCGCATGAACGTGGCGGTCAAGCTGCAGCACAGCGACCAGCTGCTGGAAAGCGACCGCGATCTGATCAGCACGGGCCAGAGCGGCCTCTACGACCTGGTCGGCAATATCGGTCCCGCCTCGCCGCTGGCCGGCGCCCAGATCGACCCCGCACTCAGCGCCCTGGCCGGCACGCCCGTCACCGTGGCCGGCGTCCCCGCCTCCGCCGCGAGCGGTCGCCCCGCCCTCTCGGCCTTCCTGCCGGGCGCGAACCTGGCCAACACCAGCGACCTCTCCGACAGCCGCACCCTGCTGCCCAAGAGCTCGCAGCTGACGATCAACAGCGTCTACAACCGCTACATCATGGACAACGTCTCGGCGACGTTGAACCTGGGCCTGACCGCCTCGCAGAGCGACTCCCTGCTGGGCCCGGCCCGCGCCCGCCTGATCGTGCCCGCCGGCGACCCGTTCTCGCCGTTCAGCCAGGACGTGGCCCTCTATCGCTATCTCGGCGAGTTCGACCCGCTGGGCCAGACCTCGCGCAACCTGTCGGGGCACCTAGGGTTCACCCTGAACCGCGACACCGAGACCCTGCGCCTGTCGCTGACCGGCAACTACGACCACGCGATCAACAAGACCGAGACCGACCGCAGCGTCGACATCACCAGCGTCCAGACGCGCCTGACCGCGCTGGATCCCAGCCTGAACCCGTTCGCGCCGCTGACCGGGACCTTGCCCGTCAGCACCGATCGCGCCAAATCGACCAGCGACACCGGCGACCTGCAGTTCGTGGTCAATGGCGCCCTGGCCCACTTCAAGGCCGGGGATCTCTCGACCACCGTCAAGGTCGGGCTGAACGGCACCAAGCAGGACTCGACCTCAATCCGCTCGGGCGTCTCGACCGACACCAACCTGTCGCGCGGCGATTTCAACGGCCAGGTCAGCTTCGACCTGCCGCTGACCAGCCGGCGCAAGAACGTGCGCGCGGGCTTTGGCGACTTCTCGGTCAATGTTCACCTAGCCGCCCACCAGGTGTCGGACTTCGGGACCCTGACCTCGGTCGGCGGCGGGCTGAACTGGTCTCCGGTCAAGCCGATCAGCTTCCTGGTGTCCTACACCGAGACCGACAACGCCCCCAGCATCCAGCAGCTGGGCAATCCGCTGGTCACCACCCCGGACTCGCGGGTCTTCGACTACGTCACCGGCCAGACGGTCGACGTCACGCGGATCAGCGGCGGCAACGCCGACCTGAAGGCCGAGACGCGCCACGCCCTGAAGCTGGGCGGCACCTACAAGCCGACCAAGATCGACGGCCTGTCGATTACCGCCAACTACACCCGCATCCGCACCGACAACCCGGTGGCCGGCTTCCCGGCCGCGACGGCGGCGGTCGAGGCGGCGTTCCCGGACCGCTTCGTGCGCGACGCCGACGGCAATCTGACCCGCATCGACGGCCGGCCCGTCAACTTCGCCAGCCGCGAGAGCGACCAGTTCCGCTGGGGCTTCAACTACTCGCACCAGATCGGCAAGACCCCGCCCCGTCCCGAGCGCCCGCCGGGCCAGGCCTTCCCGGGCGCGGAACTGCTGCGGCGCGGCGGCCAGGATGGCCAGCGCGGCGGTCCTCCCGGCGGCGGCGACAACGCCAATAGCCCGAACGACAGCGAGCGGCCGCAACCGCCGCCGCGCACCGATGGCGACACGACGACGCCCGGCCAGCAGGCCCAAAACCAGACCCCCGACGACGGCGCGCCGCGCTCGGCGGCCGAAGGCGGCGGACGTGGCGGCGGCGGTGACGGCGCGCGCGGCTTCGGCGGCGGTGGCGGTCGCGGCGGCGGCGGATTTGGCGGCGGGGGCTTCGGCGGTCGCGGCGGCGGCGGCAATCCGCGCGCCACGCGCCTGCAGCTGTCGCTCTACCACACGATCCACCTGCAGGAGAAAGTGACGATCGCCGACGGCATCCCGACCCTGGACCTCCTGCACGGCGACGTGCTGGGCTCGGGCGGCGGCCAGGCGCGCAACGAAGTCGAGGCCCAGGCCGGCCTCACCCACTATGGCCTGGGCGCGCGCGTCACGGCCAACTGGCAGAGCGCCACCCACGTGCGCGGCGGGACCCTGGGCGGCGCGTCCAGCGACCTGGACTTCTCCAGCCTGGCCACCGTCAACCTGCGCCTGTTCGCCGATCTCAGCGTCCGGCGCGAGCTGGTCCAGGCCCATCCGATCCTGCGCGGCGTGCGCCTGACCGTGTCGGCCAACAACCTGTTCAACGAGCGCCAGACCGTGCGCGACGCCACCGGGACGACGCCGATCACCTACCAGCCTGACTATCTGGACCCCCGCGGCCGCGTGCTGCAGTTCAATGTCCGCAAGCTGATCTTCTAGGGCTGCTTGCCCCTTAGGCAGACGCGTTCGATCCCGAGAGCTTGAGTGTTTTTCGGGATCGAACCGGGCCGCTCGGCGTTTTCAGCGGCATGTTGCTTACTGCCCAGGGGGATCTCGCCATGACCGTGGCCCAGCCGGCCGTGCGTCCGGAATCCGAGGCGCCAGCGTCCCCGCCTATCGATCTGCCGCACCGTCCGGCCTTGTTCCTCGACCTCGACGGCACCCTGGCGCCGATCATGCCGCGTCCCGACGACGTGGGTCCCGACCCGCGCCGTGCGCGGCTGCTGGCCCGCCTGATCGAAGCCCTGGACGGCCGTGTCGCCGTCGTCAGCGGCCGCGCCCTGCCGGACCTGGACCATATCCTGGGCGGCGGCGTGCGCGCCATCGCCGCTGTGCACGGCCTGGTGCGCCGCACCGCCGACGGCGCCATCGCCGAGCGTGAGCCGCACGCCGGCCTCGACGAGGCCCGCCGCATCCTGGGCGAACTGGCCCACTGCCAGCACGGCCTGCTGTTCGAAGACAAGGGCCTCAGCGTCGCCCTGCACTATCGCAACGCGCCTGGCTGCGCCGAAGCAGTCAACGAGGCCGCCGAGCGCCTGTCGCAGGCCACGGGCCTTGTGCTCCAGCAAGGCGACATGGTCGCCGAGTTGCGCAGCCCCGGCGCCGACAAGGGCGCGGCCGTCCGCGCCTTTCTCCGCGAGGCCCCGTTCGCGGGCGCCACGCCGATCTTCGTGGGCGACGACCTGACCGACGAGGACGGCTTCGGCGCCGCCGAGCGCCTGGGCGGCTTCGGCGTGCTGGTCGGGACCCCGCGCCCGACCCACGCCAGCTTCAATCTGGCCGACACCGAAGCGGTGTTCGCTTGGCTGGACGCCTTGCGCGTACCGATGGAGGCCCGCGCATGAGCCGGCTGATCATCGTCTCCAACCGCGTCAATCCGCCGAACCCGGCCGAGGGCGGCGAAGGCAGCGTCGGGGGCTTGGCCATGGCCCTGGCCGCGGCCCTGCGCGAATATTCCGGCATCTGGTTCGGCTGGAGCGGCAAGACCATCCCGGAGTTCACCGGCCAGCTGAACATGCAGAAGATCGAGGGCGTCACCGTCGCCACCGTCGACCTCGAGGAGACCGACTACCAGGAGTACTACAACGGCTACGCCAACAAGACGCTGTGGCCGCTGTTCCACTACCGCGTCGACCTG
>OUNM010239221.1_pt1 | contig 25254 bp, 14 predicted proteins | sample 1769961 | NCBI WGS metagenome assembly OUNM01 (sample SAMEA3914820, study PRJEB12502) | metagenome | biome: forest; material: soil | place: USA | collected 2012-03-12 | depth 0.3 m | reverse complement strand
CCCAACCCATTGGCCTGGATCCGAGTCGAGTCGGGTGTTTGCATGCTTCCCGCTGCACGATGCACGCCACAACGTCGGCAGCGCAGCGCGTGGCAACACGATTCATCCAACCAGGGCCGTAGCGGCCAATCCCGAAGGCATGCAAGGCATCTCGGTTGCGCCAATGATGTCATCCAACAACGACAACTCGAGGAACTGCGAGAGTTAAAAATATCCATGACCATGGTCATTATTCATTACCAACCCCTCTACCGCAAAGCAAGTATCTATACCCAAAAAAACAAAAAAGTGGAATCGACAGGACGACAAGAGCTGTTGCTCATGAGGCGCAGTCATGCAAAGTGAATCGAAGGCGGGCTCGGCGCCGTGTTGCGCGGGCGGAATGCCCGCAGCGCGAAGGCCCTAGATCCAATGTCCAAATGTCCATCCAACGCCCAACGCCTCTGGTTTCGGGTGTATCGGGGTATCTCAAGACCCGGCCTCGGTACCTTATGTAGATGGTTCGTGGCGAGAGGCCGTCGCCATGTGTTGAGCCGGTCACGTTGCTGTTCCGGCTCCTGCAGGGCTGGCGCAATTTGTCCGCGACCCACTGCTTGTGAAAATGTCATGTTCGTTCATATCGAGCATGGAGTTCATTCAGCCCTTGGCAGGCTTCGTGTTTGATGGGCCCGGAGCGACGTCTGGTGTCCTGTCCCTGGACTTGTTTGTGTTTGGCTCCTGGAACAGTCCGTGCTCGTCGATGTACTGGCATGTGTCAGCGAGCGCGCAAAATCAGGCTCTCGGGGATGACAAACCTCCACAACAGGGTCTGGGATCAGGTATCTGACGCTGAGGTCCTTCTTCAGGAAGAGGCGGACTTTCGTGGAGCTGATATCGTTCTGGATGACCTGGCCGATGACCCAGATGTTGTGCTCATACTGGCGCAGCGAGGCAAGCGCCTCGTCGATATCGGTCCCGGAGCGCTCGATAATGAAAGCGCCGTACGAGCCAAGGATCGTACCCAGATCATTGGGCGCCCAAAGCCCAGGCTCGCCCATAGACATGACCAAGTCGGCGCCTACAAAGTTGCATGTCAGCAAAGCTCCGTGCCATGTAAAGCCGGAGTTGACCTACCAGCCAGCAACGCGATGCGAGCCTTCTTCATCTGGCCATCCGCACCCTCAATGCCCCCAAGCACGGTGTTGATCTCGTGGTCAAAGTGGCGCAGGACCTTGGCGGTTGGGACGTATTGCGGGACTCCATTCTCGTCGCAGTTGACCGTCTCGTACGGGTCGACCATGAGCCAGGACGACTGCTCGACGGCCCGCGAGCACATGTTGACGCGGTGGTAGCCCGCGGCGAGCCCCACCTTCTTGTAGGCGTCGCTGACCTGCAATCCCTCGTCAGTGCTGACTCACGGGCAGGTGTCCCCACACAAGCTTCGGGTGTCATACTGGTGATAGGTACCCGGCGCACACCTCAAAGTCCGTGTTGAACCGGACGAAGTCGGAGGCCATCTCGAACATGCGGAGGTGGAGGAAGGTGATGGCTTGGAAGACACCGTTAGCGCAGGGAGCAACCAGGAAGAATCGAAGCTGAAGACATACGAGAGAAAGAGCCGCAAGCAACCAAGACTAGGGGCGTCTTCCCAGGCTGTGTCGCGCGGCGCTTCAGCTTTTGGGTGGGGAAGACATAGGGTGACTGTTCGCTGGTGGGGGTCGACTGCTCCATGAGGGCGGCGGGCGTTTGCGTGCCCGAGTCGATGGTTCCGGTGGTCATTTTGGCGGATTGTAATTTCGCGGCGATGTTGAGCGAGCGAGTGTTTTGAGCGTGGTTTCGCCGGTGGCGGGTGGCAGGTGACGCAACGAGGGCTGGTGATCGCAAGTGTTCTACCGAGGGAGGATGCGGGGCACACGGCAGTCAATCCGGGCGGCGCGGGATGTTGCCGAGCAAGACGCAGCTCTTTCGGAATGCGACTCGAGTTGTCGCCGAAACCCGGCGCGGCGATGGGGCCAATTGAGCGAGGGGCTGTGACGGTAGCGATGCAACTTTTGGCGATGCAATCAATCGGTCGGCAGAGGAGGCCGCAGTATCGGTCGATCGATCGAGAGCGAGGGAGGGGCAGGGCGTCAGGTTGGTTGGTGGATTGCGGATTGCGGAATGTCGAGAGTTGGAGGATGACAAGGAACGGCCAGGCAGGCTGTGGTGGGGAGGACAAGCCCTGCTTCTTATTCAGCCACTGACGCGGGGGTCCAAGACTCAAATCTGGAGCTTGAACAATTGAATCATCAACAAATGTCCGTTGCCGGAGTTTAAGCCTGGCGGTGCTAAAAAGACGCAACCCACTCTTGGGCGCACACAATGGACATTGGTCAAACCGGCCGACTAGGGTGAGGTTATCATCCTTCTGGTTCTAGGACCGGTCTGTTGGTTTCAGGGCTTTGTCAGACAAGACCGGCGACGCACAGGTTATAGCGCATGCTGCTGCTGTGAAGGGCGTGACTCGCAGCATGGAGGCACTGCAGGATGGCAGCGGGCAGGCAGCCGTGCGGCCTGCGGGGTGGCAAAGGCTCACACACGATGCGCCCGGCCAATCGGACACGCCAACGCTTTCGGACTCATATGTCATCAAACGGGCGCTTCCTATCAGGGCAAGGGCCGAGGCCTCTCATACTGTCACGGATCTTCTGCGTGTTTTGACTCAGCTGTTTTCCTTTTCGACTTCGGATGCCAAAAACATAGCTGGCTGCAATGCAATGGAAGAGGGGTGCTGGAAGTTGGACCTAGAAATGCACGGCCCCGCCATCGTGATTCACAGTGCGTGCAGCAGCCACGGGCCACACAGCAAGGGACTTGCAAGGATGTAAGGTTCGTCAAAAAATGACGGACATGGGAAGAAATGGAGCTCTGGGTTCCGGCTAATCTCATCGCACGCCAAAGAAACGCTTTTCTATTTTCGATACTGCTAGCCTGCAGCATCAACTCAATGAAGAACGATATCACCAAGACCAGCGTTGTCCTACAGCGAAAGAATTGACAACCGAAAAGATGTTTTTGAGACCCCAAGCCCCACTCAGTCAGCCCATCTCCCATCGTGGTCCACATTGTCAACAACGTTTGTCACAGTCTGGGTTGTTCGGCCGTCCCCGATCTCCCTTGAACCCCTGAACCACCAAACCCAAACCCCGTCAATACTCGAAACTCTCAAAAACAACCTCCTCCTCCCCAAGCCAGTCCACCACCGATTTCAGCATCACAGGGCTCGCACAAGCAAAGTACTTGGTGCCCCTCACCGCGTCCCTCACGCCAAGCAGATCCCCCTTCTCCATCCTCCTGACCCCGACCCGCGCGCCCAACCCTCTGACCCGTTCCACCAGCCCGTCCACCTCCTTCCCCCCTTTCCCAGTAACAAACACCCTCACCACCGCCCCCAACCCCTCGATCCTCTCCAACGAATCCACCACCAACCCCAAATCATCCCCCCTCACACTCCACAGCACCTCCACCTCCCGCCCCGAAGCCAACACCCCCGGCGCCTGCGCCAAAAGCGGCGTGATCCCGATCCCACCGGCGACAAATACCGCCTTCTTCTCCCCTTTCTTCTTCTCACCCTCACCCTCAGACTCAGCCGATGCCGCCACCACCAACATCCGAAACCCCTCCTCCCCGCCCACCGCAAGAACAGGCACCTCCAACTTCCCAGCGCGCGCACCAAGCGGATGCGACAACAACAGGCCCGTGACGGGCCCGTGCCTGCGCACCGTCAATTGGACTTCCATGCCTTCTTTTCCTTCTCCTCGTTGATCTGTTGAAGATGATGATGGCGGTGGATTGGAAATGGTAAAACTCCGAACGAAATCATCGTTCAAGCTCTTCGGGTCGTCGTCGCGCATGTGGCTGTACCCGACATCCAGCTCGTCTGCAAAGGAGAGCGTGACGTGCTGGCCTGCATGCCACGGCTGGAGCGTTTGTGCCGTGTTATTGCTGGGGTGGAGGGCGAAGGTGAGGCGGGCGATGGTTGGCGTGAGGACTTCGCGCCGGAGGAGGGTTGCTGTTGCGAGCGGGGCGGAGAGGGAAAGGGCGGCGGAATCGGGCTGCTCAGTCGCGAGGCGGCGGACGGGGGGGTTGTATGGGCTGGGCTCACCCGGGTCGCCGCGGAAGGGGAGGCTGTTTTGGACGAGGCGGGCCGAGTGGACTGTGATTTTGACGGCGAGGTTGGTGTGCGGCATGACGGCGGCTGCGTTGGCGCCGGCCAGGAGCTGGGTGGTGCCCGTGAGGTAGAGGACGTCGGAGGTGGTATAGTCTGGAATGGCGATGCCGATGAGGGGGTTGGTGTGCAGGTTGCCGAGGGTTTGGTACAGCCGGTTGCCAGAGAACTCTGGGTACACGATGACCACGCCGTCGCCTCCATTCTCTGAGGGTGAGTTGCTAAGGACGCGGATGAAGCCGGCTGGGCCGCCACGATGGTTGGTGTCCATGGTTTGACCGTTAGTGGACGAGAGGAAGAACATGTCTGCTTGTTCAATCAAGGACAGAGCTTCTGGGGGAAGAGGCAAGTCGGACGACACCAGCTGAGGCGAGGGGAGATGTGCGCGAATGTCCTTCTTGTTGAGATACTTTGGACAGTTGCCCAGGCTCTCCTGGACGAGCATGGCGAGCTGTGCCTCGCCCACGTCCTTGCTCTCTGGCCGCCCAGCGACAGCCCCAACCATCATCTTCCCCATTAACTTGACACGATCGCGGGTCTCGAGGTCGATGCTCAGGGCGCTCATGAGTTTGTCGACCTCTGGCCGGACCATCTCTCCTTCGGCGACCCCTCCAAGAAGGGCTTGCACCACCGGGTCATGGGCCTTGTCGACTAGGCTCTGCAGGCCGAGGACGCCCCGTGCTATGGGTCGCGCAAAGCCGCGCTCGCCACCCCAAATGGAAGTCCACGGCCGGCCTTGATCATCTAGGGTTCCGATGGCAACGAGAGGTGATATTGACACACGATGGCCGTACGCGGGAGCCAGTCCCGCAGCAGTTGGATTCTGACGTCCCGAGGTGGGTACGTGGAGTAGCTTGTGAACGGCTTGTTCGCCCGGGCTCCAGCCGTTGGCGTTTTTGAGCAAGGTCGCCATGGCTGGGAAGTTGCTGTATGTGAGGATGTCGAGCTGTGGAACAAAGGGCAGGTCTTGGAGTCGCAGTTGAGCGAGGGCGGCAGTGCCTTGAGCTGTCAGACTGGCGAGGGCCAAGAGACAGTTGGGCAGTGATATCATGAAGCTTCTGAAAATCCAGGCATGATAATTCTCCCTGTTGAGAATTTGTACCCAACCGAGTACAAGGAGAACGTCTGGTGTAGTTGGGCTGCGGGGTGTGGCGACCGAGACAGCGTGACAAATCAAGCAACACGGACTCGATCGCAGCCGACGGAAGGGCGCTGACTACATTATCCGCATTTGATGGTGCCATTGCATCATGCAATGTCTCTTTGAGCTTCTTGGCCGTATTCTTTGTTTTTCATTCGTATTTCCTCATCGAATTGCACACACGCATAATATGGAACTCCTGACACTTCCAACCTCTGAGAGGCCCAATGAAGGTGTAAAAAGGGTCTTTAAGCCCCATCCTCCATTTTGACATGCCATTCATTGCCCACACACAAAGACAACAAGCATCTACAGATATCTATTTACACAAAAATCGTCCCAAGGCACACTCATATCCCCAGTCTGTACGGATGAACATCCCACAGAATCCTCATCGCTTCATCCCTGTCTTTCCAAAACAGCGCCCAGTCGCTTAAAACCCGCTCAACTTTACGAGCCCCAAAAACGCCATGTTACCCAAAAATGTTGCGCGAGAGCCCGCCGTGATATGCAATGCCGAAGAGACCCAACAGCAGATCCGTCCCGCCCATATGTCCGCCCGCCCTCATTAGATACCCCCATCATCACCACGCTCCCGCCGGCTCGGTCTTGAAACCCCAAGTCCCGTCCTGTCCCATTTCCGCAGGACAACAACCCCGCCAACCAGCAACACCGACAAAGGCAAAACAGCCCCGTCAGGTTGTGCCCCTTAGCAAGGGACCACCCAAAACCGGCACCAGCAACCCACAACAACAACTCTAATCAACACCCTCACAACTAAGCTAGCTAGGTCAACGCCTGTCGTCGTCCCCGCGCTCGTTGCTGCTGCTGTCGGACGACGACGTGATGGTCCCGTGCACGTTCCGCGCCATGCTCACCAGCTGGTAGATGCCGAAGGCGATGAGGGCGAGGACGATGAAGAGGATTATGATGATGAGGGCGATGACGTCGTTTTGCTTCATCTTGGCGGCGGCTGGTGGTTCGGTTCTGTGTGCCCTTGGCGGTGGTGTGTTGGGCTGGATTTGGGTTGGGTTGGTGGTGGTGTTGGAGCGGTTGTTCGGTCGGCGACGGTGGGGATCTGACGCTGGCGGAGGTGCTTGCTTGTCTTCGCTGTGGGTTGGAGGCGGTGGTTTGGTTTGGTCTGCCGGTCGCGCGGTGGCAGATTCAAGCAATTCGATCTGTCCGACGGTTAGTTGCTTGACCCAGCCGCGAGAAGCCTGCTTTTGCAGAGCCGGGAGAAGCTTACCACAGGAATGCAAGATGCAGCAGCTCGCCGATGCGGGGTTGCGGGAGCTTCGAAGCAGTGCAGCAGAGAGCGAGGTGCAGTGGTATGTATCACCAGACCGAAATACACACAACACAACAAGAGTTGAAGGTCCGTAACGTCGTCAAAAAGTAGTGGAATGCGAGATGCAGCGCAAGTTGGGCAGGCCACTGCGTGCGCGCGGGAACGCAGGCGCCCGCCGTCAAATAGGGTGGTTGCCCCGCCACCTGATTGTTGGAAAAGTCAATAAAAGGGAAGGCTGGCAGTGCAGGGCTGGCTTTGCTGGCTGGGCCCGATCCACTTTTCTGGTGCGAGCCCCTGTCGGACAGGGGACCACACAGACCACGTTGGTGGGCCCGACCAACCTCTCTCCTGCAAATCCGGGGTTTTGGAAGCTCCAAGGGTCCGGCAAGCTGCCAGCAGGGTGCGCGGTGCGTCATGGCCCAGGTTTTCAACCCAGCGAGTGTGCTGCTGCAGCAGCAGAGAACGGCCAATTCAAGAATCAATTATAGATACAAGATACATGAGCTCAATGCGACCATACTGCGGCCAGCATCCGCTGGGTGGGTACTCACTCGCATGCACCAAATCTGAAATGCATGCATCCCACCTCGTTCCAATACTAGAGCAAGGAAAAAGCTTCGTTTGCGAGCACGGCCTTAGACCCGACGCCCAAGTCGTGGATCCGGCATCTCGCTGACCCAGAAGACGCCATGAAAGGACCCGATCAAATTGCCTGCTGTGGAAATAGATCATGGAAGTTGAGGATTCGGCTTTTGATCTGCAAGCCAACCCCGGGAAAATCGGCGCTCACTGCGAGATCTCTGCTTCGGCCGATTCGGCATCAGGATCTCGCTTGATGATCCTCACATGCCGCTCGTAGAATTGCAGCATCTGTATAGAACGAGAGTGAGCTTCTGCCGCAGGGAAAGAGACTAGAGCCAGGGCATGCAACGTACCTTTTGTGGGCACCTCTGGTAGATGACCGATGTTGTGTGTTGGGTCTTCTGGCCGTTCTTCCATGTCAGGTACACCATGAGGCTGTTGGAGTCCTCGTCTTCGCACGCGTCGAGGTTCGCAATGTGGTCCTCCCAGCTCCCCGGAGGCGGTTTCCATGTTACCGCCTTTGCGCTGAGTGGCGGTTCGGTGTCGTCGGGGTGGGTTCCGTTCCGTTTTGACCTCTTTCCGCTTGCCTGTGGTGTGGAGGATGACGGCCGGCCCCTTTTCTTATTTTTTAGCGCGGCCGCGCTATCCTCAAACAGCTTCGTCCTCCCGCCAATGCTCTCCAGGTACTCGTTGAGCGCTTCCGTGGCATTTTCGCTGGAGGGACCGGGTCAGCGCAAATCCAACGGTACTCCAGCCAGGCCTCTCTTACATCAAATGCTCCTCTGGTTCCCACGTTCGATCTGACTTCTTCTCGTAGCCTTCCCACTTGACCTCGAAGAGCGGCTCGCCGTCCTGCTTTCCTGTTAGACCTCGCCCACGCGCAAGGACCGCCATTGGCGTGCGCACCTGATTCATCATGTGAGACAGGATCTTCTCCACGACGTAAACTTCCCCCTCATCGTCGTCCTCGCCCTCGTCCTCATCTTCGGCGCCGGCAATTCCGTTCTTATCGGTTGACACAGCATCGTCTTCTTCCAGGTCAACTTCTTTAATGGCAGGCTTCCTCGCGCGCCCGGATGTTGGAGCTGCCGCCTGGTCGATCTCGGCGTCCGAAGACGCCTCACTGAAGGCTGCACAAAAATTGTCAGGCTAGGGTTAATTCGCAGGGTGCTTTCAACGCCAGAAAAGGTGCACAAATCGGCCGATTGTCCACGCGACGCGACCAGGCGCGCCGCTGCGCTTTGCAGACGACCAAGTAGGAGCAAGTGGTGAGCTTACCTGGTGGCATTTTGACCAAGATTCCAAATGGAGCACTGCGATAACTGGCCGGGGGAGAGGAATACAGTGGTCGGAGTTAGTGGCTCGGCTTCGTCGGGTTGCTGGGTTCCTGGTGTCGCTCAGGAAGGTCGAAGAAAAGTGGCGATAGCTTCCAGCCGCAAGCGCGAAAGAAATGGGGCTGGGACCGGGACTGGGGCGTCACAGGCCAGCAGCTTTGCGTCTGGTCACGTGATGACGCGGCGATGGAGATCGGGTTGGAGGGTTAGGGTTTCATGCGCTGGACTCTCGATCGAACCTATTCGGGGTAGTCGCTTCCAACAGCACTATTGCTCGCACTTTGAACCTCGACCTCTGGTACGAGGCTCCGGGCATACTCGAGAGGGACGGAGTACTGATGGCGGATGCCTTTACCGAGGACACAATTCTCTTCAACCAAGCCGCTTGGCAACCCCTTTCCAAGAACTTGGTGCTTTACTTTCTTGTCGATTTCGTTCTCGACTCTCGTCCCGTTTTCTCTTCCTCTCCTGTATTTCTCGCTCCTTTGTCTCTTTCTTCCCTTCCTATCTCGTCTTGATCCTGTATTTTCCCTAACTCCTCTTTCTCGTGGAGGGTGATCTCACTCTGTATTCTGTGGAATCCGAGGTCTGACGCGGCCCAAGAGAAAACCAAGAGATTGAGATTGGGGACCAGGCTTGGCGTCCCCGCGTGCGGTGTGGGGTCCACGGCAAGATACCCGAGCAGAGCAAGCCGGCCATCGGCCGGCCACAGAGAAGCAAGGCCCGCGACGCGCCAAAAGGGCCAGGCTTTGGCGGGTACACTTTCGGTCTCGGTAACGAATTCCAGGCCATGCAAGCCCAACACGTGGGGAGCACTCCGCGTTTGGATGTGCCCCAGGCACGCCAGAGGTCCAGACCGGTCCACGAGGGGAAACAGAACCCAACTAAGCGGCAGCCAAAGCGCCCCGACTCCGACGGAGCAGCAGCCGGGCGGCACGCCAAGCACCGGGGGCCGCTTGGGGGCTGCTTGGAAGCGTGGATGCTAAGCCTCGCTCAAATAGCTGCGGGATCCCACCCTGCATCACCCTGATTGCGCAATCATTTCGGTTCAGCCCACCTCTCGTGGTCCTGTCCGTCGCCAGCGCTGCCGCCAACGATGAACAGGACATAATAACAGCGTCGGCCTGGTTGTTTTTCTACGTTTGTTCGGAAGAGACGTCGCGACTCGCGAGACATCTTTTGTCGCCCGCCAATCCGCAATGCGCCCCGGAATCGAAGCCAGAAATTAATTTGAGACATTCGGTCCACGAGATAAACTTAAACTCTAATTCCAGCCAATTGACGCACGCCAGGTGCATTGCACCACCACACAGCCTGGCAGCACGATCCCGCAGCGGCCCCATCCTTTCCGTCTGAACTTCTCTCGCCCGCGCCGATCACGACCGAGAACGGAACAGGCCGACCCTTCGGGCCCGCGCCGACATGGCGCTCCTCAGACAGACGTGGACGCTGGCGCGCAAGAACTGGCTGATTATCCTGGGCCGCCACAGCTTCGCGACCATTGTGCGCGCCTTCATCCTTCCCATCATCCTCACGGCGTTTCTCAGCTTCGCCCGCAACTTCTTTGTGCCCGCGGCCAAGTTCGGCATCAGTCCTGCGCACCCAGTGCGGTCGCTGGCTGAGGGGCTGAGGGCTTCGGCCAACACGGGGCGGGACAATGTGGTCTTTGTGAACAACGGGTTCGTCGGCGGGGACATCGAGCGGGTCATTGGCGAGTTGGGGGATGTGGTCAGGGGCGCCGGCAAGAACGTGACGGTGCTGAAGACCGAGGATGACGTGCCCCTTATCTGTCGGGCGTCGCTTCGCGGTGTGACGCCATGTTACAGCGCCGTCATTTTTCACGGCTCGCCGTCCGAGGGCAAGGGGGGGTTGTGGAACTATACCCTCCGGGCCGACGCCTCGCTCGGCGTCGGACGCGTTAACGTCGATATCGATACCAATGATGCCCAGACCTACCTGCTGCCGATGCAGAATGCCGTCGACGCCGCCATCTCGCGTCGGAACAATGGCACCCACGGCGCTGTGCCGCTGCCCGACGCCACCGACGAGTACCCGTTTACATCTCTCACCGTCGAGGAGCGGAATGACCGTGTCCGGGTCGTGTATCAACAAATGGTACGGAAACCTGAGCTCCTGTGGAGGAGAAGCATGACTGACACTGCCTTAGGTTATAAACTTCCTGGGCGTCACCTTCATTGCGACCATCATTGGTGTTGTCTACCACATGGCCGGCTTCATCGCCACCGAACGCGAAACGGGCATGTCAACACTGATCGAGGCTATGATGGCCACCAAGAGCCGCTGGCAGCCCCAGGCCGCTCGTATCCTGTCGTACCATCTGTCCTTCTCGCTCCTGTACCTGCCGAGCTGGATCATCTCGGCCCTGATCCTGCGGCAGGGGGTGTTTGCCCACACGAACGTTGGCGTGGTTTTGATCTTCTTCATCCTCTCCGGCCTGGCCCTGAGCTCCATGGCTATTCTCGGCTCGTCCTTCTTCAGGAAGTCGCAGCTGAGCGGTGTCTCGATCACCATCGTCTACATTCTCTTGGCCATCATCGCCCAGACGATTAGCTACCCCAAGACGCCGGCCGTCATCGTGCTGAGCCTCCTGTTCACGCCATGTAACTTCACTTACTTCATCACACTGCTTGCTCGCTGGGAGCAGCAACAGTGGCCGACCGATCTGACCAAAACGCCTCCGAACAGCCCGTGGAAGCTCCCTGGGATTGCGTTGTTTGTCTTCCTCATCGTCCAGATCATTGCTTACCCCATCCTGGCCGCCTTGGTTGAGAGGTGGCTGCACGGTACGACCTCCAGCGGGCGCAACATTGTCGTAGGGGAGGACCGCGGTGATCTCGGCCCGGACTGCGCTGTGCGGCTCGAGGAGTTCACCAAAGTCTACAGCCCCGGCATTGTCCGCCGCATGTTCTCCTTCATCTCGAAGCCAAAGGCACCCGTCGTGGCTGCCAACAAGCTCTCCCTCAGCGCCACCCGCGGCCAGATTCTCGCTCTTCTTGGTGCCAACGGTAGCGGCAAGAGTACCACGCTTGACACCGTTGCCGGCATCAACAGGGCCACCAGTGGCAAGATCACCATCGACGGCACCGGCGGCCTGGGCATTGCCCCGCAGAAAAACGTGCTCTGGGACGAGCTCACCGTCTTCGAACATATCCGCATCTTCAACAAGCTCAAGTCGCCCGGCAACTTCGCCACCGACGAGGAAATCCGCCAGCTTGTCCTGTCCGTTGACCTCGAGCAAAAGATCAAGGCCCAGTCGCGGACCCTCTCTGGCGGCCAGAAGCGCAAGCTGCAGCTCGGAATGATGCTCACGGGCGGCAGCGCAGTCTGCTGCGTCGACGAAGTCTCGAGCGGTCTCGACCCCCTGAGCCGCAGGAAGATCTGGGACATTCTGCTCGCCGAGCGCGGCCGCCGTACCATTCTCTTGACGACGCATTTCTTGGACGAAGCCGACTTGCTGGCCGACTACATTGCGGTCATGTCCAAAGGCAACCTGCGCGCGCAGGGCACCTCCGTAGAGCTCAAGGACCGCCTGGGTGGCGGGTACAGGATCCATATCAACAACACCAAGCTGATTCCCCTTCTCCCGGATGTCGCAGGCGTCAAGAAGAAGGCAACCCACGAGGAGGCAGCGTACATTGCTTCGTCGTCGGCCATGGCAGCGACGGTTATTAAGGAATTGGAGGCAGCGGGCATCACGGATTACCGATTTTCGGGCCCTACCATCGAGGATGTCTTCCTGCAGCTTGCTGAGGAGGTGCGCGGTGACGGTATCGACCCGCGTGGTGTTCTCAGCTCTTCGGACGAAAAGTCATCTGAGAAGGGTGGCGTTGAGGTCAAAGTGAGCGAGCCGGGGCTGGAGCTCATGTCTGGGCAGCCCGTCGGTTTCTTGCGGCAGACTTGGGTGCTTTTCCTCAAGCGCTGTGTCATCTTCAAGGGCAACTGGTTCCCGTCCGTGGCCGCCTTTATCATTCCCATCGTCGCCGCCGGCTTGGTGATGCTGTTCGTCAAGGGCCAGCAGGCACCCGGGTGCTCCCCCGCTGATCAGACGTCAAAGGCGACGGCTGTCAATATCTTCGACACCAACTTCCAGCTGTTCTTGGTCGGTGGTCCGGCGGACAAGTTCTCGGAGTCGAACCTGCTGCGACTTTTCGCCCCCATCTACTCCAACACTCAGGGCAACACCGGCAATGGCAATGTCAGCCAAGGAGACGGCTTGTCGTCCCGTGCCGTGGTCAACCCGGCTACTTTCCTCCAGAACCTAACGCTGGTCAACTCGCTCGACGAGTTCAACCAGGCTGTCGTCCAGTACCGGAAGAACATCACGCCCGCTGCTGTCTGGCTCGGCGATGACCACTCCCGCCCGACGCTCGTCTACAAGGGCAACGGCCCTGAGATTATCAACGCCTGGTTCGGCAAGTGGGCCATGGACATGCTCCTGACCAACAACTCCATCGCGTCGACCTATGTCTACTTCGACACGCCATTCAGTCCCAGCACCGGCAACTCGCTGCAACTACTGATCTACATCGGTCTTGCGCTCTGCGCTTACCCGGCCTTCTTCTCGCTGTATCCCAACCTGGAGCGGCGCCGACAGGTCCGCGGCCTGCAATACTCGAACGGTGTCAAGCCGCTGCCCCTGTGGCTTGCCTACACCGGCTTCGATTTTGCCATCGTCTTGGCAGGCGCTGTCATCAGCATCGCCATCTTTGCTGGCCTTGCTCCCGACTTGTGGTTTCACCTCGGCTATGTCTTCCTCATCTTCATCTTGTACGGGTTGGCTTCGACTCTTCTGGCCTACAACGTCTCGCTGTTCAGCCCCAACCAGCTGTCTGCCTACGCCATCACCGCTGCGTACCAGGTCGTCTTCCTTCTCCTCTACCTGATCGCGTACATGTGCGTCATCGTCTACGCACCGGTCTACCGCGTCGACACCCTGGTGCTGGTCGTGCATTTCGCCATTTCGATTGTCTCGCCCATCGCATCCATCATGCGCGCCATGTTCATAGCGCTGAACCTCTTCTCCACCGCCTGCAACGATCACGAGCTCGCCACAAATCCGGCGGCCATCACCCAGTACGGTGGCCCCATCGTTTATCTGATCCTCCAAATCATTGTTCTCTTCCTCATCCTCGTGTCGGCGGACGGCGGCACCGCAGGTTTCAGCCTCTGGCGCATGTTCAGGCGCTCTTCCAAGCCTTCCACCACCATCACCGCCGAAGCCGAAGCCGAACGCGCCGCCATCTCAGATGAAGAGGTCGCCAACGAGCTCGTCCGCGTCAAATCCAGTGCCACCGACCCAACGGCCCAGCGCACCGACGGCCTCCGCGTCATCAACCTGACCAAGTCCTTCGGCAGCAACACTGCAGTCGACAACGTCACCTTCGGCGTGCCCCACGGCGAGGTCTTTGCCCTGCTCGGCCCTAACGGCGCCGGCAAGTCCACCACCATCTCGGTCATCCGCGGCGACCTCAAGCCCTCGGGCGGCGCAGCCGGCGGCGACGTCTTCGTCGAAGACGCCTCCGTCACCCGCCAGCTAGCCGCCGCGCGCACCCACCTCGGCGTCTGCCCGCAGTTCGACGCGGTCGACCAAATGACCGTCGAGGAACACCTCCGCTTCTACGCGCGCGTGCGCGGCATCCCCGACGTGGCGCACAACGTCGACGCGGTCATCCGCGCCGTCGGCCTGCGCGCCTTCCGCGACCGCCAGGCCCACGCCCTCTCGGGCGGCAACAAGCGCAAGCTGTCGCTGGGCATCGCGCTCATGGGCAACCCGACGGTGGTGCTGCTCGACGAGCCCTCCAGCGGCCTCGACGCCGCCGCCAAGCGCATCATGTGGCGCACCCTGGCCGCCACCGTGCCGGGGCGCAGCATCCTGCTGACCACGCACAGCATGGAGGAGGCCGACGCGCTCGCGGGTCGCGCGGGAATCCTCGCCAAGCGCATGCTCGCCATGGGCAGCATCGAGCAGCTGCGGCAGCGGTTCGGCGAGATGCTGCACGTGCACCTGGTGTGCCGCGGGGCGCCGCGCACGAGCGACGAGGACGTGGCGCGCGTCAAGGAGTGGGTGGTGCAGAACCTCGAGGGCGCCGAGGTCGAGGACAAGACGTACCACGGCCAGATGCGCTTCAAGGTGCCCGTGGCCACAGCGCTCGCGCTCGGCGGGTACCAGCCGGACGAGATTCGTTCCGTGTCCGGGTCGGCGTCCGGGTCGGCCATCGGCCAGCTGGTGGTGCTGCTCGAGGAGCACAGGGAGGCGTTGGGGGTCGAACACTACAGTGTTAGTCCGACGACTCTGGATCAGGTGTTTTTGACGGTTGTGGGGAGGCATAATGTCAAGGAAGAGGGGTATGAGCAGAAGGAGAAGAAGAAGTGGTGGCAGTTTGGGAAATAAGGGGTGGACATTTGGGTGGTCTCATTGCGTGGTTGGGTGGCTGACCCTGACGGGTTTTCTTTTCGTTTTTGGTTTTCTCGTTTACATACATCTCGATATCTGGTCTCATTTTCACTTTGACATCTAGCGTCGTCATATAGATTCAGAAGGAATGACTTTGAGCAAACATGGGTGTCTCATTTCCGGAAAACTGTATCTGCCGTGGTCCGGCTGGTCTCTGTCGGGCCATATTTCATCTCTGTCGAGCGTGTCATCAACCGTTTTTCGCCACCCCTCTCAACGCTCATGTACGCCTGTCGTTGCTCTAGATGACTACAATGCGGGCGAAGTATGCTTGCGGCTTCCGCTCGAGTCAATGAAGGCGGTGAAAGCGGCGAGGATTGCATTCGACCCCTCTGGGGTGATGTCTGCGCCCTCTTCGACACAAGCGCGAGCCGTCTCAACCGGCGCGGCAAGCACGTCGAGCTCATTCACGTCTCATCTCGTGGCTCTGAAGCATCTCGATAACCTCAGTTTGCGTCGGTTGACCTCAACACGTGGTCGATGATGTTGTCTATGGCGTCTTGTCTAGGAACCCGGTCGGGTCCGTCCGTCTTATCGACGGCGGCCACGAGTTCAGCTCTGGCAGTTTGAGACCAAACCCGCCAGTATGATCACCAGTTCTTAGGTCGTCGCCACCCAGCGGCGGGAGCGGCGAGGGAAGTGGCAACCAGATATCCCAGAGAGCTGCTGCGAGGCCTTCAGCAACATCGTCTGCAAGCACAGCAGCCAGCTGCAGATTCTGTGGGAGGACAACCGCAACGACTGCTAGAGTACGGCTTTGCCATCTTCACTTCTGCCGCGGGCGCAAAGCTGAAATGATGGGTTGACCCGGCCGGCGCCATGCTCATTGCCTGAACAGGGGAGTGTCCACCAACATCACCACAGCTGGGGTGAGCACGCCGATGGACCTGCAGGGCGCTCACCAGCATCGCCGACGTCAATAGGGAGCGCAATGAGCGCCGTGATGGATCATTACAATATATAGTCATTCGCTTACAAGCCTACCCAGACTTAGCTACGAATCTGCCGCTCTTTCGAACAGCTACACCTATGATGAAGCGTTTGGCTTCACTGGGGTTCACCCCGTCTCAAGTACCTTCCGCGAACCATTTTTGGAGGTGGGGCCTGGAGATTCATTATACATCTACTTTAGGATCGAGACACGACGGTACATGGATGAGATGTCCCCTACGCCGGCGTAAAAAGGCGGCATAGACCCCACCCGCTATATAGACAGCTGCAACGCTGACGAGAACGGGCCATTGGAACGAGCTGGGTTTTGACCAGATGATTGTCAGGGCCCATGACAACATGTCAAACAGGTTCTGGAACGAAGTCTCAGTAGTGGAGAATATTCCCCTGCGATCGCCTTGGACTTCCTGAGCAGGAGTTAGTCAGGAATATGAGTGGACAGGATGGAGGCAGAACAAACATCTTGCACGATATTCTGCGCCGATAGGTCGAAACCCCAGAGACCAATACGACTGAAAGCCACAGCAGCAGCGAGTCCTGCAGCGGGCATAAGGTTGGTTGATGGGTAGCCACGCCCGTAATAGTAGAAGAACCATGAGACACCGCCGGCAAGCCACGTCATCTGCCAGCTGATAGACCACAACCCCGTTCGGATGACGCCAATGCGCTTCATCAGGCGGGGTGCAATCCAGGTAGCGCTGAGCTCGAATATTGTCGAAACGCCGCGGATGATGCCTACTTGCCACAAGGTGATGTTGGAAGCAAGCAGGTAGGTCAGCATCTGGCCAGAGAACGAGAGCACGGTGAGGTACAGCAGAGAGAGAGAGAACGACGGAATAAATGCTGGGTGGCCGAAGTAGAGACGTAAGGAGGGAATCATTAGGATCTGCGATGCTATGCGCTGAAGCCGCTGTCGGAAAGCGGTGTACGTCGATCGCTGGCGGCCCAGTTCTTGGCGAGTACCAACCTCCGGCGGTTGGGGGTTTGACGGACTTGTGGAACGGCCGAGAGTTGGAACCCTGCGGAATACCTGGAAGTCTCTTAGCGTCTATAACGACGAGGCAACTTTGGGATCGCAAAAATTACCGTCTCGATACAATGGTATTCCACCAGAACTGACGCCAGGTTCATGCCGAGGGTTGAATATATCGCAGCCGGGATAGACGCCGCGGCGATCAGCGCGATAGTCAAGGGGCCAAGCAGCTTGCAGAACAGATCGATGCGGCGCATACGAGCATTGATCATCCTCCGGGCGGCCTCGTTGCCGTCAGTGATAACAACGACCCAATCTCTCTCGACCGAGATCAAATTCACGCTGGCAGAAAGCTTCTCGACGCAGGCCAGGATTACGGTGGCTGCGAAGAGCCCATCCAGTGCCTTGGTACTTAGGGGCTGCTCCAACATGACCCAAAAGAGACCGCACGAAGCGGCAACAGCGACGCGCTGGCCGACAATGGAGGTGCGAACAATGGTGAGACGGTTGGCATGGTCGATCCAGTTGCCCGCGGGTACGGTAAGGGCGATTGCGGCGGCATTGCGAGTTAGGGCGTAGACGGAAATGGGGAGAAGGTTGTCAGGGAAGATGGAGGCGAGGAAGTAGACGACAGCGGCCTCGAACAAGCGGGAATTCCATGTTGACAGGAAGTGGGAGGTGTAAAGGCGAAGGGTCAACGACTTGGAGATGTCAATGGGGGCGGAGTTGTGCTCTGGCAGTTCGCCAACATCCTCTTCAATGCCAGTCTCATCTCGGCCGAGAAGAGCGTAGGCTAGGAGGTCGTTGTCGCCGGCTGGTTCAGTTGGCCGAACAGGTCGGTCCATTGTCGTCGATTGGGTACCGTGTATGTTGGTGTCGACCTGTCATACATCTGGATGGTTCCGGTGTGGTCTATGGCGGCTGTCAGTGTCAATGTTTGACAGGTGAAATTTGGGAGGGGCCTACTAAACCGAAAACCCCCCTCCTGGCACTAGCTGCCCGACGACCGCCAATGGGATACTGGGTAGCTTGGCCCACTAACGGGATTCTCCGTCCTCGTCACAGCCTCGGCTCTAGTATTTGAGGTTTGTTATTGCCTCACTTGTCATTCTGTTGAGCGGGCGGCAGGGAAGAAGAAGACGGCGATGGTATTCTTGGTGGTTGCGCGTGCCTGTGGAAGAAGAAACGTTGCGCGGGCAATGTGGGTGGCACAGGGCGCCCCGCAACACATTTAGATTTGCTCTCCTTGTCGCAATATCAATATCGTATACACAAGTTGGTGCCCATCACAGGCGCGGTAAAAAGAAGCCAAGTCTATCGAACGCGAACGTTACTTGAAACTTAGGTAGGTAGAGATCAAAAGCACTACTTAAAACTTTAGGCCCGCAATCTAACGCCGTGGATCCTCTCTACGTGATTCTTGCGATGGTTCAATTCCGGCTCAGGGGCTAGCAGTCAACACTCTCTAATGCAGCCGATATAACACGCATCAGACATAGTTTTGTTCATTCGTATTTTTAACTTTGTAGAACCGCTCCAACTACCATACTCTGTCCAGATCAACCCTCAAGACAAGCCGGACACCCCAAGTCTCGCTCAAGCGAACCCTGTCTATCACTCATCGCTCTCATTCCGGGTACCCTCATCTATTTGTGCGCTAGAACAGGGAATCAGCAACAAACCCCAACAGCGTCTGAGCTCTCCAACTTACGAATGCCCTCCTCGGGAAGGGGCTGAACGTCAACCACCTCGGCGGCAAACTTCTCCTTGGGCGCCTGCTTGTCCTCGCGCAGGAAGGGGAAGGCGAGGACCTCGCGGATCGCGTAGTTGTTCGTGATGAACTGTGCGTAACTGTTAGTCCAGGACCAAGACTTCCTGTGATAGGTTCATCCTTACCATGGCGAGACGGTCAATACCAATACCCCAACCACCAGTGGGCGGCACTAAGTCGGTCAATTAGCAATGCAATAAAACAGCTCAGCTTCTGTAGACGCAAACTTACGGCCATATTCGAGCGCATTCAGGAAGCTCTCGTCCACGAGTTGACTGCAAGCAAAGTTAACCCAGCTCAACTTCCGTCAACCCTAGTTTCAAACATACGCCTCGTCATCACCCTGGTCCTTCTGGCGGGCCTGCTCCTCGAACCGCAGTCTCTGGTCGAAGGGGTTGTTCAACTCGGTGTACGCGTTCGCAATCTCCTTCTTGCAGACGAATGCCCTATCAAACAGTCAGTGTCTTGGACGCAAAAACACCACGCAGCGGTACGGAGACATACTCAAATCTCTCGCAGAGACCTGTTCATTAGTGGTTAGCCATCGCCCAATCGAAAGAGAGGCGTCGTCAAGACATACCCTTCTTGGTCCGGTGATACTTGGCAAGCGGACTCATCATCTGCGGGTGCTCGACTGTGTCTCATGTTAACATCCTCTGCAAGCCGGTCCGTTGCCAGACGGCACTCACGGATAAACGTCGGGTTGACGCAAGTCTCCTCGATAAACTCGCCCGTGAGCTTGTCAATCATGCGAGCGTTGGTGAGCGGCGGCGGGCACTCGACGCCCATCTTCTTGCAGACCCTCTGCAGGAACTGGTTCGTCTCGTCCGTGTGGAGCTCGTCGTACGGAGGGAACTTCTCGCCCGTGGCCTTCTCGAGCTCGGGGATCATCTCGACCTTGCGCCACGGCGCCTCCCAGTTCACCTCGTACGTCTCGCCGTGCTGGGTGGTGAACTTGGTCTTGTACGAGCCGGTGAGCTCCTTGACCAGCGAGGAAACAAGCTCCTCGGTCAGGGCCATGACGTCGAACATGTCGGCGTACGCCCAGTAGAACTCGCAGGACGTGAACTCGGGGTTGTGCGTCAGGTCGACGCCTTCGTTGCGGAAGTTCTTGCCGAGCTCGAACACCTTGCCGAACTGGCCGACAATCATCTTCTTGAGGAACAGCTCGGGGGCGACTCTCATGTACATGTCAATGTCGAGGTCGTTGTGGTGGGTGATGAACGGAAGCTAGCCAGGGTCAGGTTTCGCCGTTTGGCAGTCAGACGGTTTAGTTCAAGATGTTTACTCACGGCAGTGGCGCCACCGGCAATGGCGTGCATCATCGGGGTCTCAACCTCGATGAAGCGGCGCGCATGGAAGACTGGATCGCGTTAGTCAATTCTCCCACAGTAAGACATAGGATCCACATACAGTCGCGGATGAAGCGAACCATGCGGCTACGCTGCCACAGCACCTCACGACTCCGGTCATTCCACAGCAGATCAAGATACCGCATACGAGCCCTACCGCAACAGTCAGCACACGCCCTCGAACACAAACAACAAGAGCAAGGAGAAGAAAAAGCCCACCTCTGCTCCCCATCCGCAAACGGAAACCGTACACTCGGCAGCATATGCAAGCACGGGCTGAGCAGCACGATCTCGGTCGCAAACACGGACAGCTCGCCCTCCTTGCCCTCGGCGAGGCGGTTCTTGGGGTTGGTGCGCCCCGCGTAGCCGACGATGCCGATGACGTCGCCGCGGCGGATGTGCTCGTGCTGCTTCTCGAACGCGGGCCCGCCCTCCTTGACCAGCTGCGCCTGGCAGACCACCTGCAGCTGCGTGCCGATGCTGACCGTGTCGGCCGACGTGCGGATGTCTGTGGTGCGTGACGCGCGTGAGTGAGTGAGGGGCGCTAGGAATGGTACGGTCAGGGATAAGTGGGGCTACGTACCGTAGAAGATCAGCTTGGAGCCGCTCGCGCGCTTGTTGTAGATGCGCCCTGCGATGCGGATCTCCTTGTTCTCGGCCGTCTCGCCCGACTTGAGGTGGCCGAACTCGGACTCGAACTTGGTGTCGTCGTAGGTGACATTGAACTTGTGCGGGTACGGGTTCGTCTCGGGGTTCTTGAGCACTGTAGCAGCAACAAGATAGCATCAGTACCTGCTGCTCTCTGTCACGAAGCCTGGAGAGAGGGGTCGACGCACGCTCGTTGATGTGGCGGGTCCGGATCTCGTAGTACTGGTTCGGGTTGAGGTCCTTCTCCTCCTCGCCGGCGGCGTTCTTGGGCTTGCCCGAGGCGGCCTTGGGCGGGGCGGCAGCAGCCTTGGCCGCCTTCTCGGCGTCCTTCTGGCGCTGCTTCTGGCGCTTCTTGAGCTCCGTCTTGGAGATGCGCTCGCCCGTGACCTCGTCCAGGTGCAGGTTGGCGACCTCCTCAGTGGGAGGCGCGGGAGCCGTCGAGTCAGCCATGGTGGGCGTGTTGTTGGCGGGGGCTAAGCAGTCGCCGGAGGTGGTGTTTGGGTTGCTCGTGTGCGGGAGGGAAGGTTTTTGGTGCGGACCTCTCCGTTGGGAGCCAATTGCTCCCACCCCACAGCGGGGTTATTTTTTCGAATTGACCTGAGTCACAGCTTTTTGGTCGCGGGGTGAGTGGGTCAAACAGACGGGAGCCATGGTGCGGTGACATCTCAACCCTAACCCCGGCATATCCCAAGGTCAGGGCGGGATGAGGGAGGCTCGGGAGGATGAATAGTCGACTCCCTGGAGATATCCAACGTGTGTTGTCCATATCTGGTTGCTCTAATATACCGATCCTCTATGTTGACTCTCTCCCAGCCCTCTCTCCATCCCCAATCACACTTGACCCTTGTCCTGTCCGGTTACACCACCCTCTACCAAGTATTGTACACCCCCTGCTTTCCAAGACTTTCCCCAGCAGCATTCCCACGGCACAGCTTCCTCACGGCACAGCAGATCACGCCCAACTCGACATCCGATCCTGCTGTGCCTGGCCACGTACAACTCCACCACTCTCCACCCCCCTCCTCCCACCTCCACCACCCATCTGCTGCTGCTGCTGCTGCTGCTGTGCCACCCTCGACGCCGACGACGACACCTCCAACCGTCCCATCTGCCTCGACACGGCAGGGTGCAACTGCCTTTGTTGCTGTTGTGGCTGTTGTTGAACCTGTCCCCTCACCTGCCCGTTCGTGAAACTCCCCTGGTGCTGAGGCTGATGCTGCTGTTGATGAGGATGGGGACCGCCGCCATCGTCCATGTCGGCATCCGCGTCGACGTCGGTATCGCCGTCTGCGTCGCCGTCTTCGGCGTCCGGGTCTGCGTCTGACGAGGCGGCGTCGCGGTCACTCATGGATACGTCGCCGTCTGAGGACGCGTCATCGTCGTCGGCGTTGTCTGCGCTGGGGATGGCGGGTGTGGGAGGCGGTCGTGGGGTGAGGGATGAGCTGGTTGGTGTTGGCGTTGGGGTGCTTGAGGTGAGATGGGGGGCTTTGGTTGTTGTGCGCGGGTGTTGTTGGGGCTGGGGAGGTTGCTGGCACTGCTGCGGTTGCTGCTCCTGGGATGACGTTCCCGGGCTCAGGTCTTCCGTGTTGAGCGGTAGTTGAGGCTGGGAGCCCCGGCTGACCGAGCGCGTCGATACAATCACCGTCTTCCACCGGTCGATGACCTTCGAGACGATGGTGTTCAGATCCGAGTGACGGTCGCCGAGGTCGAACCCGACCGAGTCTTTCATCCTCATCACCCCTGTCTCGACAAGGCAATGGAGCAGTTTCTCGTCGATATACACGGTCGAAGGAGGCGCGATCTTGAACTCTCGCGGCTGTTGCAGACGAGTGAGCTGCTCGATCTGCGCCTTGAGGTGTGCATTCTCCTGTCGGAGCAGGTGTTGCCCTTCCTTCAGTTTGACCACCTCTTTTTGTTTCCGACCCACACCCCGCGCCAGCTCCAGTCTCCAGAGCTGCTCGCGCTGCTCTTGTGCGAGACCGTTCCAGATCGAGTATGTTGCGGCCAGGTGGTCGTAGACATGCCCTTCCATCTTCTCGGCCGCCTTCTCGGCCGCGAGAATCTCGGCCCTGGTGTCGGTCTTGCCGGGGTTGGAAGATGGGGGGTAGGTCAGCTCCTCGGTAACGACAGTGGTGGCCGCTGCGCAGGCATGCTTCCAATGCCGGAATTCCTTCTGGAAATACGCGTGCAAGGCCTCAAGCTGGCCGGACCCCGGTGGCAGAATTGACCAAGAGGCGGGAGTGGGATGTTGGGTCGAGGCGAACAACGTCGGTGGCGGATCCAGGCACTGCAGGGTCAGGGCAGGGAAGTCCAGAGAGAAGGGGTCAAAATCGAAGGGCATGGAGTCCAGGTCGATCTGTTGTCTGTCGAGCCAGGTCAGCAATGGGAAGACACAGTGATCAGACTGGGCTTAGGTCCAGCCAAGAACAGGGAAACCAACTTGGCGGCTCTCAACGAGCCGAGCAACTCGCGCAATGCGAGTTCCGAAGCCCTTGCCCGGTCCTCGGTATCCTGGGCCTGCTGCCTCGCGTCCAGCTGCCGCTTCAGCGTCTGCCTGCCGACGGAGCGCTGGGACGGCCCGGACCTCGACCCTCGATTCGGACCATCGTCTCCCTCAGCCTCCTGGTCCGCTCCGCCCTCCCGCGCGGCAATGTTGTTGATGACTCCCGTGGCCTCCCAGCGCAGCTTGTTGAACGGGTACTTGCTCGGAGCACCTGCCACAGCCCCGGCCCCTGCCTGCGAGTTTCCCCGCTGAGACAGAGGGGACCTGGCGGCGCACGACTCAGCATCGACGGAGCCAGGACTCCTCCGCGATACGGAAGCCGGGGTTCCGGCCGAAGCGGATGTGGCGCGCCGAGCCAAGGCACCCTTGGGTTGCCGGCGGGTGATGTTCTGCCTAGTCTTCCGTATGGCGTCCACATCGTGGATCCCATCGGGCGCCTTGGGGTTCTTATCTCTGATGTAAAGGTCCAGGTGGCGGCCGAGAGACGAGGATGTGAAGGCCTGGTGGCAGTACGGGCAGTTCTTGTCCTTGACGGCCTTGGTGGTGCTCTCGTCGGCCGGGCGGTCCGGCGTCTCATCCATGTTTTCGCTCATGACCCCCTCAATGCGGCCAGGCGCCGGGAATGGTGCAAAAAAGGGACCGGAGATATGGCGGACAGATATATCCTGGAGGGACGGACGCGAGGCGAGCACGGCAGCGTCCACTCAGGTCGAGGGCAAGGTTATTGGCCAGTCAGAAATTGCCCCCTCGGCAGGAGCAACGCCCTTCCAAGGCCATGGGGGAATTGCTCCGGAGAGAAAAGTTGACGGGCGGCAGCAGGGCAACGTCCCCGGGTCGTGGGGGAGGCGGCGGTTTAATTAAGTGCTGGCAATGTGATTATTATGTGGTGAAGGGAGTGGACCGTTTTTTTGCTTCTGACAGAAGCATCACGGCCTCAGACGGGATGAATTGTATTTTTTGGACCCCCTTTTGGGCTTTTCCCTGTCCGGGTAGCATTTCCGGACAGGCCAGCAATTGGAGCCAACCGGGGCCCGGGGCCCTGGATTTCGGGTGCGCGAGCGACGAGCGTTGAACCAGGTTGTGTTTTTGGGCCGGCGAGTGGCTTGCTGGCTTGGGCAGTGGGCTTGCGGGCTTGCAGCATGCAGCCTGGCGTAGCGCGGCAGGGGAACGCCGACTGAGGGTTGGTCGTTGGCTGTTTGCCGTGGGTGGCCCTTGAGGGAATTCGGCCTCCGCTGTGCTCACTGCCCGCAGTCACAGCCCACTGTCTGCACTCTGCAGCGTCGCACTCATCCCTTCCGATTTGCACCGCATACAGTACTGTACAGTGCAGGCCGCCGCCGTGCCCACCGTTTCCATCCCGCTTAATCATCCAATTTCAGGCTCTCGTTTTCCCCCGTTCCCACCCTCGACTCGAGCCACCCCGAACTTACGGTACACAGTACTCTGAGCGCGACCCAAGTGGATTCCCAACACGTCCACGGCTCGAGCGCGGGTCCTGGATGAAATCGAATGAAATCTGATGTGTGTTGCCAACCTGCCGAGCAGGGACAAGCCCAGTCGCCGGCTGCTGCGCGTGCTGCTTCCGTCATTCGCTTGGCGCTGATCATCGGCCTGGACCGCCGCTTGTGTGGCTTCTTTCGTTAGTTTGCCAGGGGTCCGACGGGTGACAGTGACGGCGGCAGCGACAGGTCGACGCCGGACGGTGATTTCGAGGGCTCGGAGGTTGACACCCCTGGGCGGGCAGCCCGCAGTAAATAATAAATGCCTTGCTTCCGAACTAGTGGCAGCATATTGCAGCTATAATTAGCCCTCCAGCTCGCCTGCTCTGCCGTCGACTTTGGCACCGCGCCCTCGGTCCCAGCCCGCCAAAACACGCCGGGGGGCTGCCGGCCCTTGTTGACGTCCCTGCATTTCGATGCTGCTTTGTGGGTTCCATCACACAACGCCGTTGCAGCGCAAAGAAAGAGCAAGAGAAAAAAAGAAAAAAACTGCAGATTCCTTCCAGCCAGAACCAGGACCGAGCAGGCAGATCGGAAACCCCTTTCCGGCT
>OUNM010968700.1_pt1 | contig 25276 bp, 18 predicted proteins | sample 1769961 | NCBI WGS metagenome assembly OUNM01 (sample SAMEA3914820, study PRJEB12502) | metagenome | biome: forest; material: soil | place: USA | collected 2012-03-12 | depth 0.3 m | reverse complement strand
CTCCCCTCCAACCCCCCGACTGGATCCGCTCCCGCATCCGCCGCCTCTTCCTCGTCTCCCTGGGCGTGCCCGTCGACCTCGACGAGATCCTCCCGGCCTCCAAGCAGAAGAAACTCGTCCTCCCCTCTCTGCACCGCACCACCTCATCAGGCTCCCTCCGCCGCGCCTCCCACGACTCCCGCGCCGCAGCCTCCACCACCGCCGCAACCGCCCGCTCCTCCTCCGCAGACGGCGACACCACCAAGCGCGACTCGGCCGACACCGCCACCGGCGGCAGCGGCAAGCCCAAACCCCCGAAGAAGAAAAAGACCCCCTCCGACCCCAACACCACCACGTCCACCTCTTCCGACCCAGAGCGCCACTTCGACCTCGTCTCGGCCCGCCAGGTCTGCAACCTCACCGACGCCGCGCTGGGGGGCATGACGGACGCCGAGCTGGCGGCGCACGTGGCGCGGCTGGACGCGATGCGCGGCACGGCCGAGGGCGTGCTGGCGTACTGGCAGCGGCAGGCGGACGGCAAGATTGGCGACCGCGAGGCGTTTGAGGGGGTGATTGAGAATCTGGTCAAGCATGCGAGGAAGGTGAGGAAGTGATGTACGGATAGGTTTGAGGAGCTGGGTAATACATAGGTATGTAGACATGGCAGGGGGGAGGGTGCTTAGGTCAGGCTATCCTCTCCGGGAAAGGGGAGATGCGGAGAGAGAGGCGAGCGGAGGGGGGAAAGGGACGAAACGCGAAGGGGGCGAAGGTGCAGAAAGGAGTGAGACAGAGAGAGAGAGAGAGGTTTCGGCGATGAGCTACAACAGAGGTTGTTTGTTGGCGGGCCTAGGCACTCAACGCCGTAGCTGGATGGAGAACACTGTCTAACAAGAACCCGGATTTTCCGCTTTTTCGTCTACCCGATGCTGGCGTGGAAAATGACGGAGCCATCGCCCACGTCCCATGCCCTACCCCATCCATCCACCCTTGGTATGTAAGCCAACCCGCGGGCCACCTGTCCATTCGTGTGTAACTCGGACCAGACGGACCCTCCGACTTCCAAAATGCCCACCTGTTCCCGTATCATAGCTCATGCCCTCTCGTCGCAATCGTGGAAAGGAAACGGACTTAGGAGCTGCTAGGCTCAAGGATTGAACCACTGTGATTCATCCGTCAGTACTTGAAAGGGGATTCGGTCTGGTTAGGAACAGGGCCAAACTCACGCTGCGATGGTGGCCCAGCCGATCAGACGCCAGTGCTTCTCGATACGTCTGCTGAGGGCGATCTTCTCGCCGATAACTGTGCAGGCCGGGCTCGTGAGCTGGAGCTTGGCGGCATCCTTCTTGATGGCCATGATCTTGGCACCGACCGAGCTCGAGCCAATGTTGACCATGATGACCTCGTTCTTGACCAACTTGTCGACCTTGGCCTGTTTGCCGTCGGCGGTGCGGACACCGAGCAGGCGGCGGAGGAGGTAGAAGTTGACCTCAATCTCGCTGTAGATATCGGGCAAGCGGCCCTTGAGACCAAGCACGAAGCCGACAAGACGATCGGCACGGCAGAGGGTAGGGTCGATGAGGGTGCCGACACCGATCAAGCCGCCGGGCACGGCGTACTTGAGCTCGTTGCTTTCCGAGTTGAGCGAGACGATCCGGCTGAAGATGGGTACACACTTGAGGTTGCCCTTTTCGTCGCGCGACACAACACCGGGGCGAATCTCGATCTCGTCGCCGAGTTTCAGCATGCCGCACAAAATGGAGCCACCGGCGACACCGCCCTTGAGCTCCTGGATCTCGGCACCGGGCTTATTGACGTCGAAAGATCGAATGATCATCATGCGCGGGATCTCGGAGAAATCCCGGATGGGGGTGGGAATGGTGCTGACAATGGAGTCAAGGATAGCGTCAATGTTGATCTTGAGCTGGGCCGAGATGGGGATGACGGGCGCCTTTTCGGCCACAGTACCCCGGATGAACTTCGTGATCGACTGGTGGTGCTGCTTGGCCGCCTCTTCCCGCATCAAGTCCACCTTGTTTTGAAGAATGATGATCTTGTCCAGCTTCATAATCTCGATAGCCGCCAAATGTTCAGACGTCTGTGGTTGAGGGCAAGATTCGTTGCCGGCAATAAGCAGGAGGGCAGCGTCCATCACGGCAGCGCCTGACAACATGGTGCTCATGAGAATATCATGACCAGGGCAATCGACGAACCTGGTGGGGTTGGTTAGTCCAGTCCACATCTACACACGAACACAGACACGCGACCACGACGGGGCGAGTCTGGAGTTGGAGCTCGGGAGCCTTACGAGACGTGACGGAATAGCCTGTATGTGCCCGCGCAGCCCTCGCGCTCGCAGGGAGGATCGACCTCCTTGTCGCTCTTGTAGCTCCGGTAGCATGTTGGGCGCGGGCACTCTGGGTTGTCGCACTTGTAGATCTTGGCGTTGGCGTAACCAAGCTTGATGGTGATGTTGCGGATCAGCTCGTTCTTGAAACGGACCGTCTGCACCCCCGAGATGGCCTTGACCACGGTCGACTTGCCGTGGGCGACATGGCCGATGGTGCCGATGTTGATGGTTGCTTGGCGGGCGATAATCTCAGGAGTCAGGGGGGTCAAAGCCTTGACGTCAAGGTTCTCGGGGTCTGTCTGAGGCGGCAGCGGGGGCGCAGAGACGACGGGGGCGGCCTGTTTCAAAGCGGACTTGACGGGCTTCTCGCTGATCTCGTTGTCGGACTCGTGGGCCTCGACGTGGTCCTCGACCTGGGACTCGTTGCCCGAGTCGGACTCGGACTCGACGTCGTTGCCAAACTTGTCGCCGTTGGCCGACATGGTTGGTGATGACTCCTCCGCGGGGAAGCTAGAGATAATTTTTTTCTGCCCCTCCTTGTTGGATTCGTTTCGTGGTGATGTCGAGGTCGGGTTGCCGAGGTGTGAAGTACTTGGTACGGATGCCCTGGCTGCCGATGGGTGAAGTCGGTGAACGGGAATGGTGAGGATTTGTTCAGAGTGGATGCCGTGGAAGAATGGCCAGTTGGGTCGATATTCGACGATTTTCGTGTGCAGCAGTCAGAGGCCTGGAGGAGCAAGAGCACGCAGAAGCACAGTTGATGCGCTAGGCCGCATATGGTTAGGCCATTTTGCCCCACGTTGGTGGGAAGAGTGAGAAGGAGCGATAAAGGGTCCCAGCGACCAAATGCCGGAACGGAGCTCGACACAAACAATGTGAAGCTCGCCTTCTCTTCCCACATTGTGCGTTATGAAAGAAACCAGAACTTGTGTCTTTCGCACAAACCGACGGGACCTGAGTTGGTCGAAAGGTAGGATATAGTGCGGCAAGCATCAGTGATAATGTCTTTGGTTCAGAGCTTCGCTTCCCTCGTCGTGGACCAAGTCGACTCTCGGGTGCTAAACAAGGAGGAAAGGCGACGCCCAACTCTGTACATAGTGAGGGTTTCCTACCAGCTCTGCGGTGCTTGCTTAGATGTTTCCATGTGCCTCGGGCTATGTCATATGAACAACTTATACAGAACCCCAAGCCTTGCCCGCGCGCCAACTTTTGCGCCAGAACATTCGCCTTTTGAATCCATTCAACAGCATGGTGAACGCAGTCAACGCTGCAATGCCAGCAACGGCTGAGTCTCCTTCAAGGAACTGAGCAACAGAATTCAATGCAGTGCACTACAATTCAAGGCAGTTCGATGCGATAGAGTTAGTCGCGTTGCGCGGCATTACCAACGTTAAATTAACTCGTTGAGAAGAGACCCGTTGAAGGGGAATGGCGCGGAGGAAACAAAGTGTCTGGATCCAAGGGTTGGGGTTTGTATGGGGTGGATTTCGTAACATCGTCCGAGAGGGGCAAGGCACAGAGTCCGCCTCGATTTCGCCTCAAAAACATTTGGCCATGGTCGCCTCCGACGACCCGAACACGTGCCGAGCGGCTCGACAGGAGAAGCTTCACAGAAAGCTGCAATCCTTCCCTTGACTTGTTTCATGATCTTCGGGCAGGAAAACATCCGGCCCAGTCCCGCGTGCTAATGCAAGGGCCGGACCCTCTGGGGCGGGCGATCTTCAGGTTCGGGCGAGCGAGCAAATCCGGTGGCATGCAAGTCACGGGACGACGACGCTTTGACATCGTGCCGCTCGAGCTGGGGTCTTCGAGGTTGAGAGAAAGGGCTTCTTTGCTTCCTTGTAGCGTTTTCTCGGGGAGGAGGACATCGCCTGTGAAGTGAAAGCAGTTTGGTTCAAAGCGTCACGATCTGGGGCGGGAGGTTTGCTTATAAGCCACCGACGTGAAACACTCGCTTTCAGCTCTTGCAGAGAATCAAGGCTGGGTGCCTTTCAGCTGCCGCGTGAGGCTGCAAGTCAAGGGGTTGATGAACCAAGGCCGGAACAGACAAACACATGGCTCAGCCTTCCTCTGGCCATCCCGAGTCTGCGAGACCTCGACTGACGCAACAAGCCGCCTTTTCCACATCCCGTCCTTGTGCTCCGTCCCCAGGACACGGGCACCGCAATCTATCTGGGGTGTCTTCCCGATTCCGAGAAGCGGTCTGATCTCGATATCATGGCCGCCGGCTCGGCCGGCGCACGTCCATGACAAATTCCTGGGAGCGGTGGGAGTGGCACTCGTTGCGTGGTCCGTTGCACGGCATCGTGGGAGGGTTGCACCGGTGGTGCTGCGTGGTCAGCCATGACACAGCTCTGGGTCTTGCCACCTGCTTTTCCTGCTTGTGGTGCGCCATTCTTGGGGGCTATATTATTAGTTGCAGAAGTGCAGCGTTGGAGGGTCGGATGGGCAGACGCGTGCAGGTTGCAGAATGCCGAGCCGTGGACAAGGTCCGAGGCAGTGGTCGGGTCCCCCGGCGCCCTCCCGCCGTCTCTATTCCCTGGTTACACAGCATGGCCGGTTCGGGCGCCATGTGGGATCGACGGGATGACGGAAGGAGGGCTAATTAATGAGGTCTCGCCGCTCACCCGCCGGCGATAACGAGCAATATCGAAAAGAGGGCTAAAAATACGGATTGGGTGGTGGGCAAAATCCGGTTCGGGCGATGCAGTGAGCATGCAGCGGACGAGTGTGACGGTTGTGGTGGTTGTGTGCTTCCAGAATTTGCCCACTTCGATAGTTTTCCCCCCGAAGGATCCAGGATCAATACCAGATCCGTTCATCCAGATTGAGGTGCGTCCATGACGATTGCTGACTGCAGGAAGAGGTTCGGGAGATGGTAAAGTTGGGGTGACAGGTGGTGGGGTCGAAAGTTCTACGCAGAAAAGTTCCGGGTGGTGGTGAGATGGACGGACGCGAGGGTGACCTCCGGGCTAAGTAAGTCCTTGTATAAATGCAAAATTCGACGGCAGCGATCGACAATCAAAACACAACAGTCAACGGTCGGGATGTTACGAGCCTGGAAGCTAGAGCACGAGCAGACAGACAGACACCCGAACTAGCTCGGACGAGAATCGGAACTGAGCCGGAGCCAGAAAGGGATTTTCCAAGCGCGGGCGGGGTGGAAGGAGGGGACGAGCAACAAAACCTGACGATTTGGGCTGGTGTAACGTGGTCTCAGTGGTGTAACCTTGGGACGGTGTGTTGGGGGCCCTGGGACTCAGGCTGGGAGGTGTTGGTTTGCGCAGATGCTGCATCGTGAATCGCTCGGCAGAGGAGAAGAGGTCGGCCGCTGTGGGGCGTGGTTTACCGCCCACCTGCAAGGCGCGAGCTTCCATCACGGCGATCGGGGACATGATTGGACCGCTGTTTTCACCTGCAGGCCGGGACCCCAGCAAACCCCAGCGGATCCCAGCAGACGGACGCCGATCATTGGTGGCACGGATGGCAGATGGGCGACCGGGGTTGGACGGCCGCTTGCTCTTGCCGCCCAACCACAGCTGCAACAGCCCCTCTTTCCACGCCGTCGCTAGTTCTTGAAGTGCTTGGCGCTCTTGCCGTGGTCTCGGCGGGCGACTTCGCCTGTGCAATTCGGCAGAACTGGCCCTGACTTCCCGCCGCCAGCGCCCAATGGGCGGGCTGCATCCACGGACTCTGCATATGCGAGGGACACCGGGCGCCAAGAGAAGCAGCAGCACAGGCACGCCGGCCTCTCGAGTCTCGCCTCGCCCGCTGTCACTGTCACGGCGGCCGTTCGAGGACACGCAAGCCGACAATGGATGGGCTGGTGGCGGTGGAAGTGACTGACAGTCTGACTTTGTTGCGGGAGCAGCTGGAGACAGCGGGCGGCCGGAGTCGAGTCACGGCTGAGGGCCGAGGGCAAAGGACAGAGGCGGAGGAGGGCGAGGCGGAGGCTGGCAGCACCACACCGCGGACGGACAATGCGACTCGCAAAGAGCTTGCGTTTTTCGATTCCAGGGCTTCCATTCCTGTGCCTGTCCCCCGCATCCCCTGTATCCCCTCCCCTGTCTCCCGCGAATATGCAAGAGCTTCGGCACTGTCACCCCATGGCCCGTTGACCATTGACCCAGACTGGGTTGGGTGCTGGTGCTATCTTGAGAAACCGATCCAGCCCCTCCTCTTCCTCCTCCGTCCGGGCCTTTGCGGGATACATACCCCATGCCTCCCGCCCACGCTGTGCTGTGCTGTTGCTGCGCTAGAACACCTCGCTGCTTCGAAACTCACTCGTCCCGGCTCCCTCCTCACTCCTCACCCCCTCGCCGAGACAGACACAGCAGCAGACTGAGTCTTTTTCCTGCGCTCCTTCGTGCGGCCTCACTTTCTGTAACCGACGTCTGCAGCCCGGGGTCTCGTCTTGGGTCGCCTTTTCTGGCCGCCGCCGCGCATCGACTAGCAGGCCGTCCAGTACCGCTGTGTGCCCCCGCTGGGCGTCTAAGTGCCCATCACGAGTCGCCGAGCTTTATTGGCACCTCGACCCTCCGCCCTATCAGCGTGCCCATCCCACCCAGTGCCACCCGCCCCCCCCTGCTCCGTGTAAGTGCTCCCGGCGTCTTCCACTCCCCCCGTCGAACCACCGACTCACACGCCCTGCACCAGCGGATCCCGCTCAACCCGGAAGTGGGTGTGTCTGCCAGGTGGACAGCGGCTATTCAAAACCATCACGGCCCCCAGAGGGCGTTTCCGTTCCTGGGATTTCTCCTCTTCTAGCAGCTGGACTCATATCAACCAACCCTTCTCTTCTTACCCCCCCCAAGAGGCTCGCCCCCAAGGACTCCTTCACCACCTCTCCGTCCGTGACTGTCCTGCCGTGCAACAAGACCGACTGGGCCCTTTGACGAAGCGAAGACTGGTCTCTTCCTTCTTTATCCTTTCACTCAGCATATTCTGCGCAAACCCCGCAACAAAGCAACAAAGAGACCGACCACCAGTGTCTTCAGACCTCGTCGCCGCCAGCCATGGGTCTCGACGAGAAGAAGCGGCCACTGGCCCTCAACCTCACACCGGCCCGCACCATGTCGGCCAGCTCAGTTTCCACCGTCGACTCGACGTCCACATCATCATCACTAGCCAAGCCCCCAAGGACACCGCGGTTCGCCGAAGCCACCGCCGTCCACTCGCCCGTCGACCCGAAGAGGCTTCCCTTCTCCGAGAAGTCCGAGTTTGCTCAGGCCCAGCCAGGAGATGTCGGGTTCGGCTACATCGGCGCCGGCGCCCAGAGGGAATCCGTCGCCATGCCCATGACCCCGAGGTCGCCGTTGAAGAGCGCCATGAGGGTACCTGGTACTCCCGGCCGCACACTCACGAGCAATCCCCTCAGCCCAACCTTCAAGGAGGAGCAGTTCCTGGAGTCGAGGGAAAAGTCGACGGATAAGGAGCAGGCGAGGGATCTGGTAAGCCGCCGCCACCACCATCAGCATCGACGAGACTGGAGACTAACACCCTCTGCAGAAAATCAAGACGCGCGTACGCATGGCCAAGTTCGCCCTCCGCGGCGTCAACTTCAGCTGCAGTCTCATCATCCTGTCCATGATCTCGGCCTCGTTCGCCATCTTCAACGCCACCAAGGCGCTCCCGGCCATGAGCGGCCTCCCCGCGTGGGCCAACAACACCAACTCGTGGCCGCAAAAGGTGGTGCTCGGCTGCTCGTGCGTGTCGCTGCTCATCTGCGTCACCGTCTTCGTCGGCTACTGCCGCGGCGGCCACCGGCGCGCCGAGAAGGTCGGCGTCTACTACACCCTCTTCGCCGTCGGCTGGTTCATCTTCAGCATGGCCATGTGGGCGTGCGCCGCGGGCATCCTGCAGGTGTCGCGCAACAACAGCAACAACCAGGACATCTGGGGCTGGTCGTGCGTGCAGAACCGTCGCTCCAACCTCTTCGCCGACAAGGTCGACTACGCCCTCATCTGCCGCCTGCAGGACTGGACCCTCATCTGCATCATCATCGAGCTGGTCGTCGAGATCATCAGCATCGCCCTCTACACCGTCATCTTCTACCGCTACTGGTCCAAGCGCAAGCTGCACAAGTCCATGGACATGCGCGACAAGGCCCGCTCCGACCTCTACCTCGCCCAGCTGCGCACCCAGTCCGCGCCCAACACCCCGGGCTTCGGCCCCAAGTCGCCCGCCTTCTCCCAGTACGCCCTCTCCCCGCGCTTCCCGCCCTCGGCCTACAAGTCCCTCGGCGACATCGAGGAGTCCGCCGCCGACGCCTCGCCCTTCACCCCCGGCGGCCGCGGCCTCGTCGTTCCGCAGTCCTCCTTCTCCCCCAAGCAGGCCGGCTTCAAGCTGCAGGCCCCGCCGCTCAAGGCCAAGGGCGCCACCCCGTCCACCCCCAAGGCCCTCGACATGTCGCCCACCACGCCCAAGGCCAAGTCCTCGTTCGAGGAGATCTCCTTCGGCCAGCACGCCCCCGTCGCCGCCGGCGAGCAGCAGTACGAGGCCGTGCCCATCCCGGGCGCCTATGCCGGCCAGGCCGTCAAGAGCCCGGCGCCGGGGCAGACGACGTTTAACCTGCCTTGAGAGAGTGTCATTCATTGATCTGGATTTGCATGTTTTCTTTGCTTTCTGTTCTTCTTCTTCTACCACCGAGGCTGCGATCGCTTTCCCTCTCTTTTCTTGAAATTTTCCTTTTTCCTGTGTGTCGTTCTGGCTTGACGGACATCAGTGGCGTTGCGGGCGAAATACCAAATCAAAGTGGGCTGGGACTCTTTACATCTCTCTAATGGGCATGGGGGGCGGGACTGTGTGTACAATTAACAGTTGGACTGGCGAAGGGGGGGTGCTGTGGATGATGACGGGATGGTTGGATGATTGAGTCTAGACAGACAGACAGATGCTGAGCTAGCTGAGCTACTTCTTTTTTGAATGGCAGTAAACTTGGTCACTCAACTGAATGGTTTCCCTCGTGGGTGTCTGTTGGTGGTTGGGATAAAGATGGCCGCCATGTGATGGGCCTGGCTGTTACTGGCCGAGTGTTTTGTGTCAGCGGCACGTGGTTGGTCCCGGAATTGTCGACTGTGTTGGTTTCGAGAGCTGCATTTTGTGACGGTTCTGGATTTGACTGCATTCAAATATTTCGTCTTTGTGTTCCTTCTCACGCTCAGTGACGATGATCCGAGGCAGGCCTATTGTTGGACATCGTTTCCACGGGCCCGTGAAAGAGCAACTCTTTCAACATGCCCCATGGCCACGACCTTTAAATGACTTTACTACGGCTATAGACCCAACTTGAGGCGGCGAAAGCTGTTGCAGGGTAAGTTGACATGTTGGCGAGGACCAACTCGGCTTTGGAGAAGACCCACGGGGAGCAAGGTGATCTTTGAGACGCCTCAGGAGCCGCCGTCTTGTGATAAGTTATGATGTCTAGGAACGAGGGTATAAGATGACGTTGAGATGGTCTTTCATTCGGCCAGCCAAACCCTTTCGGTGGCTGAATGCTGAGCCAACATAGATATGTGTGCGAGGACCTTGGTTATCGCCGCTGGCCAGAGGGTCTCCGCCAGCGTGCAAGCATTCTTGGGAATTCATGAATAGCCTACGCACTATCATTTTTCCCCCTTCTTTTTCTCCGCATCTTCGTCCTCCTCTTCATCTTGCTCTTCATCCTCCTCTTCATCCTCATCGTCGTCCTCATCTTCATTCTCATTTTCATCCTCTTCGTCCTCCTCCTCTTCATCCTCACCTTCATCCTCACCTTCATCTTCATCTTCACTGCCGTTTCTTTGCCCATTTAGAGCAACACAACAACGATTGAGGGGTGGTGGTGGTGGTGGCCAGCGTGTTCTAGATGCCATTCCGACCACCGTCAAGGCCATCTTAGGGCAGGATCAAATCACAGTCAATGATTTTGAACAGCTTCCAAGGCTCGGCCTCGACTGCAAGGACGTCGGGTGCTATCTCTCGACCGCAGGGACCCTGGCAAAGGCCATCACCTCAGCCCCTCTGGCAAATGCCGACACGACAAGCTCCCTGGCGAATAGTGACACCGCAGGCCCCCTGGTAAAGGCCGACAAAGCAGACCATTGTGTGAATATCCATCTCGGACTGCGTTTGGAGAGACGGGAGGGGGCTGGATTTCTCACCAATAGTAGTCGGCTAGGTCTATGTTTTTGTGCTTGTCGAATATATATAATGACATGCTCTTGTTTCCCATAGGATGTTCCCGGCTTTGGTCTTATGTCTCAACTCGTGGACACCTTTCACCATGCCCTATGCAGTGGCACGCTGATAGAGATGATGTTTTCCTAGAGTATGTAGTGAAGGTTAAGGGAGAGGGAGAGTATTTTAAACATAGGAGGCCTGGCCAATAAGGAGAGGCCCCTGAAATCCTGTGAATCGGTTTGAAAGTCATAGTGGGAAGAGAGAAGAGAGAACGGGGAGAGTGGGAGTTGACCAAGTTGATGCATGTGAAAAGCCTTGGCGCAGCACCAACAATAAGAACTGAGACTCATTGCTGGTTAACTCGGACTCAAGTCATAGTTCTCAAATTTCCCGTGCTATAATCCGTGCCACTAGGCTGTCCTGTATTCTAAACGACGAGTTCTGAAGCAAATAGATTGCGTGGCGTCGTTGAGTGGCCACCAACTGAGCTGTTTGTTGTGGAGAGAGATCTTTGTACGAAGAGAGAAACGTCCAGGCTCTCACCCAATCCCTGACACGTTCCTGCAACTGGCAGGGGTCCAGACCCCGGTCGCGGCCAAGATGGGATGACATGATGCGACACTAACAATTCTTGAAATTTCCAGCTCCATTTCTCTCCTTCAGCCCCTGCACTAACAATAACAAAGTTGGACATACATAGACTGGGAGACGGAGGACAGGTTTCGGTGTCATCAGGCGTTGCAAGAAGCCAATCGAGCCACCAAGCCAACTGCTGCCCTCGTCGTCGTCATTGTGCAGATCGACAGCGCTGCTACCCGCCTTGGAACGCCTTGGAACGCAACAATGGCTGCCACACCCTCCCGCCAAGCCTGGCAGCTGATGCGCAACAGCTCCCGGGTGCCCGCCGCCAACTTGCTGCGCCAGCAACAACAGCCCCTCCGGTCTGCCTTCAGCCGACACGCCTCGTCGACGACACAGTCCTCCTCCCGCCGCGCCGTGACACAGTCTCCGTCCTCGTTCCTCCGCCAGCAGCCCCTCGCGCAACGCTCGTACAGCTCCGGCGGCTCGCAGGGACAAAACACCCCACCCAAGAACAGCGGCAGCCCCTTCAAGGTCTGGCCGTTCGTCGTCATCCTCGCACTTGGTTCTGGAGGTTACATGTTGCTGTCCAACCAGCGCAAGAGTGAGTTGCCGCTACACACATACTCAAGGAGGATGATCAGAGGGGAAAAGTGAGGAGGGAGGGACCAAGGGACCGCAAGCATGCTGTATCTCACATCAGCGGCCACAACCCCCCTCCTCCCTTCTCCTCCTTTCCTCCTCCCCTCCACCCCGATTCCCACACCAGACCACACCCCAAGCTAACCAAATCACCCTCCGACCCAGAAATGGCACCCACAACCGACAAGAAGCCCACCCCCGCCTTCTCCCCCTCCGAGGTAACCGTCCTCTTCGTCCTGGGCGGCCCCGGCGCCGGCAAGGGCACACAATGCGCCCGCCTCGTCCGCGACTACCACTTCACGCACCTCTCGGCCGGCGACCTGCTGCGCGCGGAGCAAGACCGCCCGGGCTCGCAGTACGGCCAGCTGATCCGCGACCACATCAAGAACGGGCTGATCGTGCCGATGGAGGTCACCGTGGCCCTCCTCGAGAACGCGATGCGCGACACGGTCAAGACCACGGGCAACAAAAAGTTCCTGATCGACGGCTTCCCGCGCAAGATGGACCAGGCCTTCAAGTTCGAGGAGGTCGTGTGCCCGGCCCGGCTGGTGCTCTTCTACGACTGCCCCGAGGCCGAGATGGAGAAGCGGCTGCTGGAGCGCGGCAAGACGAGTGGCCGCGCCGACGACAACGAGGAGAGCATCCGCAAGCGCTTCCGCACGTTTGTCGAGACCAGCATGCCCGTCGTGGACCACTACGAGTCGGAGAACCGCGTCGTCAAGGTCGACGCGACACCCCCGCCTGACCGGGTGTACCAGGTCACCCAGGAGAGGCTGAGGGAGAAGTTGGGGGACAAGCTGTGAGCTGGGACCCGGACTCGGGGTTTGGTTGTTGAGGGCCATCTTCAAGAGGCTTGCCGTTCGTTCAAACATCTTTCTCTCGGTTTGTTTCCTATAGACTAGACGGAGCGGAGCGGGTAGGCGGGCATGGAGCGGAGAAGTTTCGCTCTCATTTTCACAACAGATGGCGACACCATCTACACCGTTTATTTCACTGTACGAAGGAGGAGAGGGGACGTTTTGCTTTACTTATTTTTTTCCTTTTGTAGACCGTTGATTGTACTACTGTCATCTTCAGCAGCATTTAGTGCCATGTCCCAGAAGAGGGAAGCACCGATTTCCCTTGCCATGCCAAGTGGCATGTCTGTAATTCACACACACCGCGTTGCAAGCCGTCCATGCATGACCATCCCGTCCGACCCTCCGTTGTGCAAGACCCAAGCCAGTCAGCGAAAATATCGGTGCCCTGGATATCTACCCCCGTGAGAAAAAGGAGCACCCCGTTGCACGTCTAACTTGTTGCCCATTTTGGCTCCAACTCCAGACTAAATCAAGCAAAAATTGCAATGATCCCGTTCATGCCTCCCGGATCGTTCCCGTTCAATCGTCCTCGTCGGTGCGCGGCTTCGGCGGTTGGCGGCGGCGATCGCCGCCCTGGCCGCCGCCGAGGCTGGTGCCGGCGAGCTTGCGCTCGAGCTCCTGCTGCTCGCGCTCGCGCTGGCTCTCGACATCGGCCTGCGACTTGCGGACAACGGTGAGCAGGCGGTCGACGATGGCCTTGTACTGGTCGACCCGGGTCCCCAGCTCGCGCCACTGCTTCTGGGTGAAGACGCGGTAGGTGGTCCGGTGCACCAGGAAGACCTGCTGTTGCTGGGACAGCCGGCCCTCCACCAGCTTGGCGCGGACGATGTCAATCGCCCACATCTCGACATCCTCCGAGGGGATCTGCAGCGCCTTGGCGATGTTGGCGTACGGGATCTCGCGGTTGGGCGTGCCGGCAGCCAGGCTGGCGAAGGTGAGCAGGCGGATCTTGCGCTGCAGCTTGTCGTGGTCGAGCTTCTCCTTCTCGATCCAGCCCTCGTGCTCGTCTCTGAAGTCGTTGTAGTCCTCGAGGTCCTGCTCGGCGAAGATCTCGAGCAGCTGAGCGTAGACGGGGTGCGAGTCGCTGAGCGCTTGTACCGTGGGGAGGCCGCGCAGATCTTGGAAGTCGAACCGTGTGGGGGACGAGAGGGCGATGCGGAGGGCCTTGAGAGAGATCTTCTGGGCCTCCTCGGAAGAGACTTCCTCGGCCTCGTCGCGGTCGAAAGTGCCGAGGGCCTTGATCAGGTAGTGGTACGACTCCCTGTTACATCTCCCGTCAGCAATGGACCTCAAGCCGGCATGCTCCGACAATACTCACTCATCGTCGCCAGCCTCGGCGGCCGCGTCCGACACGTCCACGTAGAGCTTCCGCTGGTCGTCCTCATCCGTGTCCCACTCAGCGAACCAACCCTCCAGGTTCTTTAACCGCGGCTTGAGCACGTCGAACTGGTTGTGCTGACGGATGAAGCGGATGATCTGCATCATGACGTTGTAGCGCAGAGGGTTGTTCTGCTCCAGCAGGTTGAAGATGGTGCTGAGAGCGTTGGCGGCCAGGGTGAAGCCGTGGGTCGGGGACGTCGTGATGGGCTTGAGGAGGTTGCTGCACACGGTGGGGAGGTACTTCTTGGGGTCGTTGGACTGGAGGACCAGGTGGATGAGGAGGTTGTAGGCGCCGGTGAAGTCCTTCTCGGGAACGGAATTGAGCGCGCTCGAGGCCTTGACGATGAGCTGCAGGGCCTCCTCGTTCTGCTCCTTCTCCAGGTACGGCCTGACCTCGGCGCCGATCTGGACGTAATCGGCCATCTCCTGCGCCAGCTCGGCGAAGGAGCCGTCGACGAAAATCAACTGCGGGGCGGCCATCTTGCTGACGGTCAGACCGGTGACTCGGGGTCGCTTGCCGCCGAAAAATTCGAAGTAGAGGGTAGCGCCGTCGAGAACTTCCTTGACGTGCCGGTTGATCTGGATGTTCCGCCACGGGCTGTAGCTCGCGGGCGTCCAACGATGCGATTTGGGCTCGGGGTCGGGGACGCGGGGGGCGGGTTTGGGGATGGCCGGCGGGGAGATGGCGTCGTAGAAATCGTAGGGCGATCGAGGGCCCGGAGGGAGGTGTCGGACCGGCGGCTTGGGTTTCTTTGTGGCCTTGCCCTCTGCTTTGGCCTCCACTGCTGATGGGCCTGCAGTGACAGAATTTCCCTGCCCCGCATCCGTCGCCATATTTTTTCCCTTGCAGTGGGTGTTCTGTGCGGTGAGAGTCACGTGTTGATGACGCTAAGCGCAAAAGGGTAAGTTAACCGAGAATTCGGTGTTGAGAGAATGAGGTGGGCAGGTGGGGCAGGCGGGAAGGGAGCTGCGACCAAACATCACAACGCCAGAAGCTGCCTCCCATCCCCAATCACCCAACTGCCGGAATTCAAGACCGGCGCGCGACCCATTTGACAGCCTCGAGCTCCTTTGAGGCCGGCATCAAGAACTAAACGATACAGCAGACGTCCGGTGGCAGCCCGGCTAACCCACCTTCATCCAGAGAGCATCTTAACGCTGCATTGATCTTCACGTCCAAAGGCAACAGGCAGCTTTCACTCACAAAAACACACTGCTGGTTTGGCCTTGCGGCTTCCCACAAAGTACCCCTTCTGTAGTCCGGGTTGCAGAAGTTACCAGTTCTGGGACAAGAATATGGACTGAATCAGTGCTCCTGATGCCAGAGGAACACAACTTTGGTTGGGCAAGCCTTACAGTAGTGGCAGCATCGGAGCCACACACATTCCCATCTTCGCTGGTGATATGGGAGCGACAGAGTCGCGGGATCTGCCACTCCCACTCCTGGCAACTGCACAGACCTGACCTGACCTGACCTTCGGGTCAAGGATTGGGTCTGGTTTCTCAACCCAGCAGGCGGGCTGCCGCCAGTGGTCTGAGGCTTGAACAGCAGGGGGATGTGTGCACTGCAGTTACGCCAATTCTTGCCAGAGGTTGTCTTGGAAACAAAAACAAGTGCAGACGCCACCCATTTCCATCATCAAATCGACAACGAAGAACGAGTCACATCTTTCTCTCGGTGGGACAGACCGCTTGACCCCCGCGAACAGTCACAGTCACAACGGTCGACAGCCTGTCCAGCCCTACCAGCAAGAAATGCACCCCCTGCATCGAGCCAAGCCTGGTCGCTGGAGCTTGGGTGCGGCGGATCATTCCCTGGTCCGCCTCGCGCGCCCCGGTCAACAGGGGCTCGCAAGTGTGGGCTGCTCCAACCAGGCCCCAGCAGCTCCCGAGGCGCTGCTGCCCCGGGCAGAATGCGTTCCCACTCGGCCGCTGCACCAAGCCAAGCGAGCCAAGCTCGAATGGCGCGGGTCTGCCGTGTGGAGATTCTCTGCTGCTGCAGCGCTGCTTGTGCCTTGTGCTTGGTTGCTGAGCCTTCCCGCGATCCCACGAGGCCTCGCTCAGTGCCTGTCCAGTCCAGGCACTTGACTTCCAGCTTGGCCAGTGACCAGGCTGCCACACCACCCTCCCGCCCGCCAGTGCCGTCACCCGTCATCCGTCCCTTGCCCGGGCTGCCCACGCCCTTTTTCGGCGAATTGCTCATTGCGCCGCTTCGATTTGCTGCCTACAAAAGGTAAATCGCTGGTCGCAACGAGTCTCGCTTCATCTCGGCTCCCGCAACTATGGCTCCACGGGCTGAAGGCAGCCACCTCAAGAGAGGCCGCGTCCCTGTAGGTGCCTACTCCGAGCTATTTGCTGTCCAGCGGGCACCCGGTCCCTGATGGCGGCCCGCCCGCCAGGAATGCTTCGCCGATTAATCCATTTGCTGCAGGGCTCGCCAGTGGACGAACAGGAGTCCTTCAAGAAGATCCGCCGCTCCGAGCGTCTCTCGTCGCAACGCGCCGACCATGACCATGACGTGCTCAAGACCCCCGTGCTACACAACCACCACCTCCCCTCGCCGGTGACGCGTCTGGCCGGCGAGAACACCCCCGAGTTCGACAAGGAGACCACCGCCACGCCTCCTCAGGACCGCCAGAGCCAGGGCGCCCGCCGCCGCGGCGAAGACAACCACTCCCAGGGGCTGGCCTTCAGCTCCCCTCCGCAGGATACCCAGGCATTCAGCCAGCAGGACATCGACCCGAACGCCCCGCTTGTCGAAGGCGTCGACGAGCTCAAGGACGGCGTGTGGGGATACCTGCTTCCGCTCGATACCCGCTTCGTGCGCGCCCCCGTGGTGCTGAAGAAGAATAGAACATGCCCGCCGCCCGCCTCGTCTCCCGAGCCCGCAACCACAGCGAAAAACGGGGCCAAGGGGAATCGCAGAGCCTCAGGCAAGGCGGAAGGCCAAAGGGATACATCTTTGTTTGCTGGAGGCTACGTCATCGGCCGGCATCCAGAATGCGGTCGGTTTTTTCCCAATCAGATGATTTGATCTCTTTTCCCGCAGCGCATAGTACTGACTCCCTCACAGATATCAGGGTGGACGACGGGCAGGTGTCAAACCGCCACTGCCTAATCTTCACCGAAAACAAGGGCAATGACACGATTGCCGTCCTCGAGGATCTCTCGACCAACGGGACCTATGTGAACGAGGCCTACCTCAAGCGAAACGACCGGCGGGAGCTGCAGGAGGGTGACGAGATTGCCGTCACCAGCTCCAGCGCGGGCTTCATCTTCCGGTACCCGAGGTGCCGGCAAGGGAAGCCTTTCTCGCAGCAGTACACCACGAAGCACAAGCTGGGGAGCGGCCACTTTGCCCAAGTGTTTCTGTGCAATGAGAAGTCGACAGGGGATTGCTATGCTGTCAAGAGATTTGTTAAGGACCCGAGCGTCGAGGAGAAGGCCAAGTACGAAGGCCTTCACCAGGAAGTCGCCATGCTCATGGGCATCAGCCATCCCAACATTCTGTGCCTCAGGGAGACGTTCAACGAGCCCGACGCCGTCTACGTGGTGTTGGAGCTGGCACCCAACGGCGAGCTGTTCAACTACATCAGCCAACATCAAAAGATGACCGAGGCCGAGACCCGCAAGGTGTTTATCCAGCTTTTCGAAGGCATCAAGTATCTGGTGAGCATTCATCCATTCTCCGCAAATGATATCCGCCCGTACTGACGCAAATGCACAGCATGATCGCAACATGGTTCACCGGGACATCAAACCCGAGAATATCCTCCTCATGGACGATGACTTGACTGTCAAGATTGGCGATTTCGGCCTTGCCAAGATTGTCGGGGAGGCGTCCTTCACAACCACCCTCTGTGGCACGCCCAGCTACGTGGCGCCTGAAGTTCTCGCCAGCACCAGGTCTCGGAAGTATACCAAGGCCGTCGACATCTGGTCCCTGGGCGTTGTGCTCTACATCTGCCTCTGCGGGTTCCCTCCCTTCTCGGATGAGCTTAAGCGGCCCGATTTCCCCTACACGCTCGCAGACCAGATCAAGCAAGCGCTCTTCGACTATCCCTCGCCGTACTGGGATCCTGTCGGTGACCCGGCGCGTGAGTCATCCCATACCCCCTGGGCGGCCGACCCTTCTTTGCAGCTAACCGTATTCCGCATAGTTGACCTCATCGACTCGATGCTCGTCGTCGACCCGAACCGTCGCTTCACCGTCGACCAATGCCTAGCCCACCCCTGGCTCACGCAGAAGCCCCTCGGCCTCAACGACAGCACCAACGGCCTCGTATCCGGCCTAGCAGGCCTGGAGATGACCCGTCGCGCCCCGTTCCGGGAGCGCACGCTGCTCAGCTCCATCAACACGGTGCATGTTACGGACCGCGTGCCGGCAGGCGCTGGCAGGCCGGATGTCAAGGTGTACTCGAAGAATGCCAACCCGAAGAGGGAGATGCGGCCGGACGACAATCGCGATCCCGCCGACTTTCTCCAGATGGGCGGGAAGGGCGACCCGGAGTTGTTCGGCAACGATGGCACGAGCCGGTACCCGGGTGATGTTGGCGGGCAGATCGCGCCTGACACCAAAGGGAAGGCAAAGGCGAAGCCGAAGAAGGGGGGCCGTTGAGCTGGACTGATTTCATGGTGTTAGGGCGATGGGGAAATGTTTTGATCATGCCATGACTTCTGTCATGTGTCGTGTGGGTTATAATTGTCGGTTTTTTTGTGGGAGTTATCTGGGCAGTCCTTGCCATAGCATGTTCGTTTTTTCCTGGGTTACATCGGGTGTGTCAGTTCTGCGCTAGTTAATGGGATAGGGAAACAGCATCACTTCTGTTGACCTGTTCATAGGCTGCTGCTGGATCATTCAGGGCGTAGATGAAGAAGAGGAGGACGCATGAAAAAGCATAGTGATAGCATAGCGGCGAGTTGAGAGCCTAGGGCGAAAAGGTGTCATGGCAACCAGCTGCATGGGCTTTTTATGGTGGACTTTCATTGTCGATTACACCCGCTCATTACCAAGTAGATAGACCTGAAAACAACGGGATCGCGATGTTTGTCATCATCTTGACATCACGTTCTCCTCTTCGACGACATGGATGTCTCACACGCTCTGACAACGGCAACACACGCCCTTTGGGAACCCTGCATGACATCTCAGTACCCCAGAATAGCCCCAAGACAATTATTCAGCAACCGGTAACACAACATTAGAGTCGGTACGAGATGGAATACAATTTTCCTCTTTCGGCAGTGGGTGAAGACGTCGGTCGAGCATGGGCTACACCACGCAATACGGATAAGTAGATCTCGAGTCTCGTTCTCATCGAGCATCGTCAAGATCCAGATGTAGGCATCCACACCAGACCAGTCTCAGCAAAGTAGTTCACCCCTGAAGTCAACAAGAGTGCACACCCCTCACAGCATTTCGCAACCATGTCCTCCTCTCCCAAGACAATGAAGGCCATCGTCATATCAGCCTTCGGCCCCGTCGAGAACCTCGTCATCCGCGACGTTCCCATTCCCACTGCCACCCCGGGAACAGCCTTGATCAAGATCAAAGGCTTTGGCATCAACCACGCCGAGATGCGTATGCCAGACCCCCTTCCCCTTCTCGCACCTCCAAGAACTTCTCCCTCTCTAACAGACAACCCAGACATGCGCCGCGGCGAATGGGCCGAATCAGTCCCCATCAGCGGCATCGAATGCGTCGGCACTATCGTCGCCTGCCCGGGAGGCGAATTCCCGCCCGGCACCCCCGTCGCCGCGCTGATGGGCGGACTGGGCCGCACCATACCGGGCAGCTACGCGCAGTATACCGTTGCCCGGATGGGCAACATCGTCGCGCTCTCTCCATCCCCTCCTCTCACTACCACCACCACCACCACCACCACTATCACTCCCAGAAAGAGCAACAACTCAGAGCCCACACCCAAAGAAGCACCCGCAGCCCCAGAAACACCCCCCCTCCCCTGGCCAGCCCTCGCCGCCCTCCCCGAAACCTACGCCACAGCCTGGACGACCCTCTTCCGCAACCTCGACCTCCAGCCCAGCGACCGCCTGCTCATCCGCGGCGCGACCTCCGCCCTCGGCCGCGCAGCCGCCAACCTAGCCGTGGCCGCCGGCGCCGTCGTGACCGGCACGACGCGCTCCGCTTCACACTTTGATGAGTTGCGCGCGCTGGGGGTGGCGGAGGCGGTGTTGGAAGGAGAGATAGGGAGTCGGAAGGGGGGCCAGTTTGACAAGGTGCTGGAGCTGGTTGGGAATAGCACCGTGGTGGAGTCGTTGGGGTTGGTGCGGCGGGGGGGCAGGGTGTGTCTTGCCGGGTGGCTCGGGGGGCTGCAGCCCATCCGGGAGTTTGATCCGCTGGCGCAGATGGCGAGCGGGGTGCAGTTGAGTTTTTTTGGGAGTTTTGTGTTTGGCACGCCGGAGTTTCCGTTGTCGGATGTTCCGTTTGGGGAGATTGTGCGGGCGGTGGCGGAGGGAAGGTTTGATGCGGCGCCGTGGAGGGTGTTTCGGTTTGGGGAGATACGGGAGGCGCATCGGTGTATGGAGGAGGGAAGGGCGAGGGGGAAGATGGTTGTTGTTGTGGATGAGGAGGCGTGAAGAAGGGGGAGTAGAGGATCGAGCAAAGAATCAGACAAGATAGGTAGTCACATCAACTACCAAACGCTTTGACGAAACCCTCAAGAATACCATACATGCACCAGGAATGATCTCCTTATTCATTCATTAAGATTATGCCTACAAGCTCCAGCCCAAGCCGCCATGGGACCCCCTCCCAACCATGTACGCCGCCGGCCTGGAGTAATTCATTCCAAACAGTAGAAATCCGTACACCCAACACAGACACAAACTCCACACTCCAGCCTCCCAACCCATCCATTCATCCATCCTGTTTCCCTCCCGTTCAGAAACACAAAACAGAGAAAGCAACTAACTCCCCTAAAAACGTGGGGCCTATTTCCAAGCCCCCTTCAGCTTGGCCGGCATGATCCATGCCACTTTCCTCCTTTCCCTGGAAGGCCTTCGAATTCGAAGGCAAGAAGACATCGGCACCTCCAACTCCTCTCATCCCGCCTCAAAAGGCTTGAGAGGGGAATGCTTGCCCCCTTCAAGCCAATCTCAGGAGCATCCATCTCCCGGATTACAAAACTCATACACAGAAAGAAAGCAAACAGAAAAGAAGGCAAGAAGCCATGCAAAAAAAGGCAATACCAGCATGAAAAAAAGACATCGCATCATCACCACCAATACCACCATCTTCACAGCGAGGAATACCCCCTCTGTCGCCCTGGCCTCCAAAACGGCACGCCGCACGCGACAACGGCGACCCCCAACGCGCTCTAGCGTTCCGGGATCGGTGTCTTGGCCAGCCGCCCGCCCGCGCTGACCCGCTTCTGCAGCCGGGCCTCGCGCTCGCGCTGGAGCCTGTCGCTCGCGCTGGACCCGGCCAGCGTGGACCCCGCGCCGCTGTCGTACGACCCGGACGCCTCGATGGCCGCCTTGCGCCCGCGCTTCATCTCGAGGTAGGCCTGCGCCGCGAGGCTGAGCGGGACGGGCGGCAGGGAGGTGGGGATCTCGGCGCCGTTTTGGATCAGGAACTCGGCTACGGGGAACGGCACGACCCGGTCCACGGTTGGGGTGGGAGGGGCTTGGGGCTGTGATGGAAGCGGGGATGGCGGAGCTGGGTCGGCGGCGGCGAGGGCCAGGTACACGGCGTGTGTGCCGCGAGACTTGTCGGTCACGTTGGGGTTCGCGCGGAGGGCAAGGGCGTAGAGAATCTGCTGGATCTCGTTTCGCTTGATACCGGCAAGGAGTGTGTCGTCTGGGGTGGCAAATCTCGAGAGGGTCGCTGAGATGGGCTCGACGTACGCACGGTCGACGTACTTGGCAGTGATGAACCTCAGCCGTTGCTCTCGGTTTGCCTGGGCCGTGAGCTTCATGGTCGGGTCCAGCCTGTGTTCGAAGACCATGTTGGACACTCTATTTCCAACAAGGAGAAGCAGCTCGACGATGTCGGGCGTAAACGATGTCGTGTCCAGCGTGAGGGAGCGGACCTTGCTGACGTGTGTGCCCAACGACCGGTGGATGCCGCTGCACTCGATGCAGACGATGATGGCGAGGTTGAGCGAGACCCACTCGACCTTGTTGCTGGACCCGCAGTCGGCGCACCAGCAGTTGCCCTGGTCATTTTCGCGCAGCATCTGGAGCAGTTTGTCGGGCTTGTCCTCGAAGCTGGCGCCGCGCGAGGTGCTGGGGCGGGCGCCGACAGTCGTCCGCCGGAATGGGATGGCGTTTGCTGCGTGGCTGGCGTGGCCGACAGACGAGCTCTTGCCCACTAGCATCGAGCCGATGTCTACTCCGTTGAACCCCAGGTCGGCATGGGCCGTCGCGGGCGGCTTGTCCTTGAATGTTCGACCCTCGACAGCGCTCTGTAGGGCGTTGTTGATAGCTGTGATCCAGTTATTCATATCTTCTTCGGATGTTGCTTGGTAAACACGCTTGTACTGAGGCGTGATGACTTCGAAGCAGAAGCGGCGATCGGCATTCCTGGCCTCCCGGACAGAGGCAAGACGCAAGTCGATGGGTTCCATGTGGAGGTCCAACTTCTGCTTCCAGTTACTATACTCGGACAGCTTGCCTTGGTCGAGGACAATCCAGAATCTGTTTACGTGGTCAGCAGCTGAGTTACAGCGGAACAGACAGCGGGGGGGCATACTTGTGCCAGCCTTGCTTGTTTAGGTTTCGCGGGTCGACATGACCTCCGGGACGGTTAAGAGCCCAGAGCAGGCCTTCCTTTCTGTTCGGCGCATCCTTATCGGATGCCGCCGCTTGGTTGGGATCCCGCTCCTCTAGATCACGGAAGCCCTTGAATTTGTTGTTTTGCTGAGGGCTGCTGATATTACCCTGCTGGCTGAGGCTGCCGGGAGACCTGGATAGATCCCCCACGCTGGGTGAGTTGCCTGAGGAATTTGCTGAACGCGTCGGCTTGAGCTGAGATCCGGTGCTGTCAGCCCGGCCGATTTCGGTGTCCGAGTTGGACTGAGCCCCGTTGTTGGCAATCCCGATCGCGGGTGTGGGTCCTACCGCCGTCGAAGGTGGTTCGGGTTCGGTGTAATTAAGATTACTTTTCTCGAGAACCCTTCGCTTTTCTTCCCGCTCTCGCCGCTGGTACTGGTACTCCTTGTCTGTTTCCTGGACTTCGGTGGATAGCGCTACGAGCTGTGGGAGGAGCTCGTCGACCTTCTTTGCGGTTTTCAGAAAGCACCTAGCTTGAGCATCCGCGTACTTGGTGAGATTCGACAAGACCTCCTGCTCTTTGCGGCCGCCGGAAAGGTCCTGCATAAATGACGAGTAGTCAAAACGCTTGAGCTCAAAGTTCCTGCGCTTCGTCTGGTACTTGGAGTCACTCTGCTTTGCCTTGACCGAATCGTGGCGCTGGCCCAGATACCGGCTGACGTAGGCGTAAAACTCCTTGCTCTCCTCTTCAAAGTCGCGCTTCTTGGCTTCGGCCTGCTTGATGTCGATCTGGTAGAGCTTGTTCACAGGGTCGATGACGATGTTCTTCAGGTTGGCCGTGTTCTGCCGCTCGTACGAGAGAATCTCGCGGGCAATCTTGTCAAAGTAGTGCTCGATGGCGGGCTGGACGGCATTGGCATTGGTCGCCGAGACTTCCTTCAGAGCATCCATGAACGAACGGAAGGCATCGTTGGCCTCCTGCTGCGCTTGGTGAACGTATTCGGCCTTTTTGACTAGCCTCTTCATCTGCAACCGCATGTTGCCAGTCTTTTGCTCAAGAGCCTTCATGGTCGCCCGGAAGACGGGACCATCGTCGGATGTGGAAATATCCTCGGCGGGTCGAGGACAGGAGATATCGACTCTGATGGGCTGATTTGGAGCCGGTGATGCAGATGGCACGGGCAGGCTGTGAACGTTGACGGGGTCAAGGGCGGGCTGCTGGGGTAGGGCGATCTCCTCGTCTTCCGGAATGGTACCGATCTGGGACTCGAGCGACTGTGCCGACACCACGCGGACCTTTGGGGGCGCGCTCAGCAGCGGAGGAGTCGGCGAATTAGGCTGACTCAGGTATGGCGATACGTCTACACCGCGTCAGTAAATATCTGGAGGCGGCGCACCCTTGAGAGCGACGTACTGGCAACATAGAATGAGAAGCTAGCTAGCGTTATCAGGCGATGAGCTCGCTGGTCGTACTCGACGAACTGGACAAGCATTAGCAGGGACCCCGGGGAAGACGGCCTCGAGGGCACTGACGCTGCACGAGTTCCTCCAGCCACCGCCCCGATCCTCGGTTATCTTGGGCGGTTTCCAACGCCATGTCCAGTCGAAGGTTACTGAGGCGCTGCCTTCAGTCGAGTAGCTGCCTACCAGCGCAACATTGGCATTCTTGTGGAGGTTTGGGTCGGCGTGGAACTCGCGGGTCACCAGGTTCTCGACTTCGCGGGCTGCCGAGGCGAAGACAAAAGTGAGGCCGTTGATCTGGGTGTCGGGCAGGGTGCCCGACTCGGACGGATTTTGGAGGGCATGCTGTGACTTGCGGATGACGAAGGTGAAGGTGAAGACGAGGTCGTCGTCGTTGGAGAGCTTCAGCAGGAACGCGGGCCCCGCGGCAGTTCCGACTTGGTCGGTGTCCTGAGTCAAGACGGTTAGCAAGGGCTGCTGCTGCGGGCAGACAGAGAACCAGCCAGCCATAGGCTCGACGGGTCGACTGCTTACCAGGACAAACTCGAGGGGGGTCGTGTCGCCAGAGGTTCGCGATGCGGACAGTCGGGTGGCCGGGAATGCGTTCGGAACGATGTTTACAGAGGTGCGCCGCTTCGGGCTAGCTATGACCACAGAAGAGATGGTTACTGCGCGGGGGAGGAGTCAGCATCTCTTGCGAGGTGAGGTGTAGCGAGCATGCCCCGCGCAATTCTTCCATCCACTGCTATGCAGAGCATCGACTCGTGGAGCACTGCGCAGTGAAGCGACCCACGGCCCACGGCCCACGGCCTCGGGGACGATCGCTCTGCCGAGTCGCACACAGCGGGGAAACAGCTTCGCCGAGACTTACATCGATTCTGATCTCTAAGATAGAGAGGCGCGCCCTCTTCGGGAACGCTGCTAACGTTGCCCATCTCGGCGCCGGGGGTTGCTGGGTGCGGACGCCGACTTGCCGGCGGGAGTGTGTTGACGAAGCCGGGCAACAGGGTGGTGGAGGTGCGGTAACGTTGAGGTGAGGGCAGTCGGCGGGCAGTCGAATTAATTCAAAGAAGCCAGGGCCCGCTGCGGACTGCACACTGCGGGTTGCGGGCTGCGGGCTGCGGGCTGCGGGCTG
>OUNM010725989.1_pt1 | contig 25291 bp, 21 predicted proteins | sample 1769961 | NCBI WGS metagenome assembly OUNM01 (sample SAMEA3914820, study PRJEB12502) | metagenome | biome: forest; material: soil | place: USA | collected 2012-03-12 | depth 0.3 m | reverse complement strand
TCAGCGAAGGCCCGCGACTTTTCCGCGTCCAGCGGAAAAGTTGGAATCCACGTCGCGACGGAGGAGCAGGTCCCGGCCCGACCTGCCGCAAGCACGGACCCGCAAAAGAGCGAAGCGAGCAACCCTCACTTCAACCCATCACCGACACACGAACTGATCCCCAAACCCCCCGCTTCTCCACCCTCTCCAACCCGCCTCGATCCGTAGAGTGACACCCTCGATCACTCCGCATTCGAGGACCCGCCATGGACGTGCTGGACAAGCATCCCGCCGCAGTCGACGCCGCCGCCGCGCAAGCCGACGCCCGCTGCGACGACGCACTGGCGCAGTTCGCCCTCGAGAACTACGGCCTCGCCGCCGGCCGCGCCCGCGCCGCGCTGGAGCTCGTCCCCGACCACAGCGAGAGCCGCTTCGTGCTGGGCGTCTCGCTCGCGCGCCTCGGCGATTCCCCCGTCGCGCGGGACGTCCTGCGCGAGGTCTGCCAAGGCCGGCAAGCCGCCCGCCTCGCCCGCACCCCCGGCCTGCTGGAAGCCGCGCAGGCCGTGCTGCGGCAGCTGGAAGCCGAGCTCCCCGAACCCGGCCCGCGCCCCGACGCCGTGCCCTGCTCCACCTTCGACCCCACGCACCCACGCTGGACGGGCGTCGGTGCCGCCAAGTACGACCTCGGCCACCTGAACCAGAAGGGCCACCAGCGCGTCGCCGGCCCCGTGCAGGATGACGAGGCCCTGCTGCTGTACGCCCTCATGCGCGTCGTGCGCGCGCGCCGCGTGCTGGAGGTGGGCGGCCTGGGCGGCTACTCGGCCCGCAACTTCCTGGCCGCGATGGCCGGCGACGGCGACGTCGCGCTCTACACGGTGGACCTGCGCCCCGTGCCCGCGCGCGCGCCCTGGCACCACATCATCACCAAGGACTGCGGCGAGCTGACACCGCAGGACGTGGACGGCCAGCCGCTCGACGTCGTCTTCTTCGACGCCCACGTGGTGGAGCCCCAGCTGCGCCTGCTGGATCGGCTGGAGCGGCATGGCCTGCTGCGGCCCCACACCCTGCTGGCCCTGCACGACACCGGCCTGCACCGCGTGCGCGAGGGCCACGACAACGCCCGGGACCGCGGCACGGCGCTGGTGGACACCGACGGCACCGCCGGCCTGGTGCACCAACCCGCCGAGCGCGAGATGGTCAACCGCCTGCGCGCCCAGGGCTGGGACGCGGTGCCGCTGCACATGCCACCCGACCGCGGCGACGACGCCCTGCGCTTCCGCCACGGCCTGACGCTGCTGCGACGGGTGCAGCACCTGGCGACCTGAAAACGCCCTCTGTTGCACTGAATGCCGTCCACCGACGCACTGGACACTCAATACCACCGTCCATCGACCGATAACGGCTGGTAACGCCTTCACCGGCGTGTCGCAAGCACCACCCCACCAACAAACATGTTCGTCATCATCGGCTGGCTCGTGGCCCTGGGCTGCATCTTCGGCGTGTACATCGCGCACGGAGGCAACATCCACGTCATCCTGCACGCGCTGCCGTTCGAGTTCATCACGATCTTCGGCGCCGCGGCAGGCGCCTTCCTGGCCAACAACCAGATGAAGGTGGTGAAGGCCTCGGCCAAGGGCCTGGGCGCGTGCTTCAAGGGCAGCAAGTTCAGCAAGGCGCGCTACATGGAGCTGCTGGCCCTGCTCTACGACATCCTGCAGAAGGCGCGCAAGGAAGGCCTGATGTCCATCGAGAAGGACGTCGAGGACCCGCACAGCTCGGCCATCTTCCAGAAGTACGCCACGGTGGGCAACGACCACCACGTCGTCGAGTTCATCACCGACTACCTGCGGATGATGGTCTCCGGCAACCTGAACGCGCACGAGATCGAGTCGCTGATGGACTCCGAGATCGAGACCCACCACCAGGAAGAACACGCCGCCGTGGCCGCCATCGCGCGCCTGGCGGGCGGCCTGCCGGCCTTCGGCATCGTCGCGGCCGTGCTGGGCGTGGTCAACACGATGGGCTCCGTGGGCCAGCCGCCCGCGGTGCTGGGCGGCATGATCGGCTCCGCGCTGGTCGGCACGTTCCTGGGCATCCTGCTCGCCTACGGCTTCGTGGAGCCGCTGGGCGGCCTGCTGGAGCAGAAGGTGGAGGATGCCGGCAAGGAACTGCAGTGCATCAAGACCGCGCTGCTGGCCTCCATGCAGGGCTACGCGCCGCAGGTGGCCATCGAGTTCGGCCGCAAGGTGCTGTACTCGCCGGATCGCCCCTCCTTCACCGAGCTCGAGTCGCACGTCAAGGGCAAGAAGTGACAGCCCGGACGATGCGCAGCGAGCCGACCGCCGGCCGCAGGCCCACCCAAGGCGCCATGCGCGGAGCTGGCTCTGCCAGTCCGCTGCATGAGCCCCCTCGGGGGGCAGCGACCAGCGGGAGCGTGGGGGTCCACTGATGGCCGGTGATTCGAAGAAGCTCCAGCCCATCATCATCAAGCGGGTGAAGAAGGGCGGCCATGCGGCGCATGGCGGTGCGTGGAAGATCGCGTACGCCGACTTCGTCACCGCCATGATGGCGTTCTTCCTGCTGATGTGGCTGCTCGGCTCCACCACCGAGGGCGACAAGAAGGGCATCGCCGACTACTTCGCGTCGCCGCTGAAGATCGCCCTGCAGGGTGGTTCCGGCTCGGGCGACAGCAACTCCATCCTGAAGGGCGGCGGCGAGAGCCTCACCAGCACCGTGGGCCAGGTCAAGCGCGGCGAGGTGGAGGCCAAGCGCGCCACCATCAACCTGCACAAGCTGAAGGCCGAGCAGATCCGCGCCGAGGCCGCGCGCCTGGAGACCCTGAAGCAGGAGATCCAGGACAAGCTGCAGGGCAGCGACAAGCTGAAGGAGCTGGCGCCGCAGATCCGCCTGGACATGACGCGCGACGGCCTGCGCATCCAGATCGTGGACGAGCACAGCCGGCCCATGTTCGACAGCGGCTCGGCCGTGCTGAAGCCGTACATGCGCGAGCTGCTGCACGAGATCGGCAGCGTGCTCTCCGAGGTGCCCAACCGGCTCACGCTAGAGGGCCACACCGATGCCCAGCCGTTCCCCGGCAAGGAGCGCGGCTACTCCAACTGGGAGCTGTCGTCGGACCGCGCCAACGCCTCGCGCCGCGAGCTGATCGCCGGCGGCCTGGCCGAGGACCGCGTGCTGCGCGTGCAGGGCCTGGCGTCCAGCCAGCTGTTCACCCCCGAGGAGCCCGACGGGCCCCAGAACCGCCGCATCAGCATCATCGTGATGAACCGCGAGGCCGAGGACCGCATGTTCCAGACCGGCGTGGGCGAGATGGCCACGGAGTCCGCCGAGGACCCCGCGGCCCCGCCCGGCGCGGCGCCTGCGCCCGCGCAAGCCGCCACCTCAAGTCCCGCGGCGCACTGACGATAACCGTCGCAACGCACATCCGTTCACCGCCTCCAGCCGCCTGCCTGCAAGTCCAGAGGACCGCCATGACCAATCAAACCGATATGAAGTTCCTTGTCGTCGACGACTTCTCCACGATGCGCCGCATCGTGCGGGGGCTGTTGAAGGAGATGGGGTGCAACAACTGCGAGGAGGCCGAGGACGGCCAGGTCGCGCTGAACATGCTGAAGGCGGCCAAGTTCGACTTCGTGGTGTCGGACATCAACATGCCCAACATGAACGGCTTCGACCTGCTCAAGGCCATCAAGGCGGACGACACGCTCAAGCACCTGCCAGTGCTGATGGTGACGGCCGAGGCGCGCAAGGAGGACATCGTCCTGGCCGCCCAGTCCGGCGCGGCCGGCTACATCGTCAAGCCCTTCACCAAGGCGACGCTGGAAGAGAAGGTCCAGAAGATCATGCAGAAGCTGGCCGCGACGGCCTGACCGACTTCATCACCGACGAAAGAACCATCATGAAAATGGAAGATATCGCCGCGATGAAGGCCGACTCGCTCGCCGTCTCGCCGGAAGTGTTCCAGCAACTGGGCACCATCACCCGCCTGCTGCACGACACGATGCAGCAACTGGGCGTGATGCCCAAGCTGCAGTCGGCCGCCGAGGGCCTGCCCGACGCGCGCAGCCGCCTCAGCTACATCGCCACCAAGACCGCCGATGCCGCCAACAAGGTGCTGAACTCGGTCGACCAGGCCAAGACCGAGCACAACGCGATCGCCGAGGCTACGCGCGGCATCGCCTCCCAGATCGTGGCCGACCCCGTGAAGGCCGTGGCCTCGGGCGCGGTGATGAACTTCGTGCACTCGGTGGAAGAGTCCACCTCGCGCATCGACAACCACCTGACCGACATCATGATGGCGCAGGACTTCCACGACCTGACGGGCCAGGTGGTCCAGAAGGTGGTGAAGCTCGCCAACGACCTGGAGGACAGCCTCGTCAAGCTGCTGGTGCAGGTGGTGCCGGAAGGCGTGCGCGAGCAGGTGGACCCGAACGTGCTGAACGGCCCGGTCGTGAACCCCGAAGGCCGCACCGACGTGGTGTCGGACCAGGGCGAGGTGGACGACCTGCTGGCAAGCCTCGGCTTCTGATCGACGCGCCAGGCGTCGTTGGGACATGGAAGCCCCGGCCCTGCCGGGGCTTCCTGCTTTTCAGGGTGCCAGCCGCTCGATGAGCGCCTCCAGCTCGTCCAGCTCGATGGGCTTCCTCAGCGCGTGCGCGGTGGGGCCGAGCAGGCGCGAGATGTCGCCCACGTCGTGCCCGGAACAGACGATGACCGGCAGCCCCGGGTTGGCCTGCAGCGCATCGCGCGCCACGTCGAGGCCCGAGGCGTCGGGCAGGTTGATGTCGGTCAGCAGCAGGTCCACCTGCTGCTGGCGCAGCGCCTCGCGCGCGGCCGCGCCGTCGGCCACCCCGACGATCCGGCGATCGTCGGTGGCGAGCAGCTCGGCGAACGACTCGCGGATGTAGTCGTTGTCTTCGACGTAGAGGATGACGACGGGATGGGCGGGCATGGGGGCTAGCGGGTTTCCGACGACCAGGGGAAATCGATGTAGTTCTCGCGCGTGTCGGAGCAGATGTTGCCGTACATCCGCAGGTACGACGCGCGCCGCGCCGGATCGGCATACACCGCGCCCGGGTTGGCGGTGTCGCGTTCGTAGTCCGCGATGTTGCCGCGCGTGAGCGCCTTCGGCAGGATGTCCATGGCCTGCGGGGTCCACTTCCCCTCCAGCCAGTCGGCGGCCTGCTGGCCCATCGCGTAGCCGAAGATGGGCGAGGCCAGGCTGATGCTCGCCTTGTAGGGTCCGTCGCCCTTCCTGATCTCGGCCACCGCCTCCTGCTCGCCGTCGATGCCGCCCAGGAACTGGTCCGGCCGCGCCTTGCCCGCCTCGCGCAACGCGGCCAGCGCCCCCAGCACCACGGTGTCCGCGCCCAGCACCACGTCCACGTTCGGCTGCGCCAGCAGGATCATCTTCATCGTGCGGTACCCGCCCTCCTTGTCGACCGTGGCGGGCGAGATGTCGGCCACGATCGTCACCCCCGGCAGCGCGCGCAGCGTGTCGCGCATGGCGGTGAAGCGCGGCGCGAGGAACTGCAGGCCGTCATGGGTCAGCAGCACCACCTTCGCCCTGCCGCCCAGCCGCGTGCGGATGTAGCTGGCCGCCGCGTCCGCCAGCACCTTGCCGGTGAGGTACTGCGGCGCGTTCAGCACCGTCGTGGCGGGGGGGGGCACGACGGCCCCCACGTAGGCGCCCTGGCCGATCACCTTCTTCAGCGCCGGCGCCAGCGACGGCGGATCGATCGGCGCCACGACGATCGCGCCCGTCCGGTCCGCGGCGATGGCACCCACCTGCCTGATCATCAGCGCCGGATCGTTGTTGGCGAAGGCGACGCCGTAGCGCAGGCCGCGCGCCCGTGCTGCGGCCTCGAGCCCGCGCCCGGTGCCCTGCATGAATTCGCGCCGGTTGTCCTGCACGAACACCAGCTGCTTCTGCAGCCCCGCAGGCGCCCGGCAGGCCGGCCGTGACGGGTCGAACGCCGGCAACCTGACGGGCGTGGTCAGCCCTTCGCCGCCCGCGGCGAACGACACGCCGTCCAGCGCCGCCAGCAGCGCCGCCACGGCCACCCGGCCCCACGTCGTCGCGCGCGCCCTCACGCCGTCGCCGTCGTCAGCACCAGCCGCGCCGCCGTCCCCGGCCGCAGGTCGATGTATTCCACCGTGGTCTGCAGCGCGGACGCCATCGTCTGGATGATCTTGGTGCCCAGGCCCGTGCCCGTGCGTGGCGCGTTCGGCACCATGCCCACGCCATCGTCCTCGACGGTCAACTCGGCCTTGCCGTCGTCCAGCCGCTTCAGCCGCACCCGCACCTCGCCCGGCTGGTCGGCGGGGTAGGCGTACTTGAAGGCGTTGGTGACCAGCTCCTGCACCGCCACGCCCAGGCTGACGCTGGCGTCGGTGCGCAGGGAGATGGGCTCCAGGTAGCACTTCAGGATGGCGGTGTGGCCGTCCTTCTTCATCGCCGTCTCCAGGTTGCTCAGCATCGCGCCCAGGTAGTCCTTCAGCGCCACGTTCGTCACGTCGCCCGACGTGTAGAGGCTCTTGTGGATCAGCGAGATGGCGGAGATCCGCGACTGCGTCTCGCGCAAGGCGTCCTGGGCCGCGGTGTCGGTGACGGCACGCATCTGCATCCGCACCAGCACCGCCACCAGCTGCAGGCTGTTGGCGACGCGGTGGTTGACTTCGGCCAGCAGCACCTCCGCGCGCTCGCGCGCCAGGGCCAGGTCGGCGGTGCGCGTCTTCACCCGCTCCTCGAGGCTCAGGTTGATGGCCCGCACCTCGTCGCGCGCCTGTTTCAGGTCCTGCCCGTTGCGGTACACGGTGAAGGCCACGACGCACACCACCAGGACGATGACCACGGCGGCACCCGCGGAGATCCAGCGCAGCACGATGGCATTGCGTTGCTGCTCCGCGCCGTCCAGCGTCGCGGTCTCGTCGGCGGCCAGGATCGCGCCATAGAGATAGACGTTGATCTCGTCCATCAGCGCCTTGCCGCGATTGCGCTGGATCAGCGCCAGCGCGTCGGCGTCACGGCCGGAGGCCTTCAGCCCGATGGTGCTGTCCATCTCGGCGATCTTCTCGCGCACCGCCTCCGACAGGCGGGGCAGCACGGCGCGGTTGGCAACGTCCGGCGCCATCGACCGGCCCAGGTCGTCCAGCTCCTGCCGCGCCCGCGTCTTGGCCGTGTCGTACGGGGCCAGGTAGATCTGGTTGCCGGTCAGGACGAATCCGCGCTGGCTCGACTCCGCCGTGCGCAGGTGGTCGCGAAGTTCTTCCGCGGTGATGCGGATCGCGCGCTGCACGGCCGACCGCTCGAACAGGCTGTTGCCGCGCTCCACCAGCCACATGGTGGTGCCCACGATCACGAACAGCGCCAGGAAGCCGATCGTGAGGCCCGCGCCAACGCCTATCGCCAACCGGCGCCGTGCGGACATCGCTCAACTTCCAGTGGGTCGGGTGGACAATCCTCGATGTTAACCGCCGCCACCCCTACCCGCCTACCAGTCCATTGCGGATCGCATACACGGTGAGCTCGGAATTGTTGGCCAAACCCAGCTTCTCCAGCACCCGCGCCCGGTAGACGGACACGGTCTTCGGCGACAGCGTCAATTCGGACGCGATGTCCGACAGGCGCTTGCCCGACGCGATCATCACCAGCGTCTGCAGCTCCCGGTCCGACAGCTTCTCGTGCGGGTTGGCCACCTCGGGCGTGGTGAGCGATTCCACCAGCATCTGCGCGATGTCCGGCGTCACGAACTTGCGGCCCTGCGACACCGTGCGCACGGCGGTGACCAGCTGCTGCGGGTCCCCGCCCTTGTTCACGTAGCCGAACGCGCCGGCCTTCAGGGCGCGGATCGCGTACTGGTCCTCCGGGTACATGGAGACGACCAGCACCTTCACCGCGGTGCCCTCGTCCTTCAGCACGTGCAGCACGTCCAGCCCGCTTCGCCCGGGCATGTTGATGTCCAGCACCAGCACGTCGCAGGTGTGGGTGCGCAGGAGGCCGCGCAGCTCGCCGTACTCGCCGGCCTCGCCCACCACCTCGATGTCGGCGGCGTCGGACAGCGTGTCGCGGATGCCGCGCCGGATCAGCGCGTGGTCGTCACACAGGATGACGCGGATCATGGTGCTCCCCAGACCGATGGATCGTCGGCGTCGTCGCCGGCCTGCCCGGGCTGGCCGCTGGCGGCGCCCGTGTCGTGTGCTGCGTCCTCGTCGTCGCCGGTGACCAGGGCGCCCTGCCCTTCCACCGGCACCGACAGGATCAACGTCGTGCCCTGGCCGCCGCTGGACAGGTCCACCCAGCCGCCCACCGTGGACGCGCGTTCGTGCAGCCCGCGGATGCCGAAGCTGCGGGCCTTGGCCAGGTCGGCGTCGGACAGGCCCACGCCGTTGTCGCTCACTTCCAGCGACAGGAAGCCGCTGGCCAGCGACAGGTCGATGGACACGCGCGAGGCGTGCGCGTGCTTCGTGATGTTGGTGAGCGCCTCCTGCGCGGTGCGGTAGGCCACCAGCGGCACGCCGGGCGGCAGCTGCATCGATTCCAGGTTGGTGCGGAAGGTGCAGGCCACGCCGGTGCGCTTCTCGAAGCGGCTGGCCATCCACTGCAGCGCCGCCACCAGGCCCTGCTCCAGGATGGCCGGGTGCAGGTTGTGCATGATCCGCTTGCTGGCCTCGATGGCGTGGGTGACCACTTCCACCGCAGCGTGCGCGCGCTCGCGCACGGCGTCATCGGCGGCATGGCGCTCGATCCAGGCCAGGTCGAACTTCAGGGCGGTGAGCGAGCCGCCCACGTCGTCATGGATCTCCCGGGCGATGGCGGCGCGCTCGCGGTCGACGCTGGTCTGCAGGTGGCCGGCCAGCTCGGACAGGCGCTGGCGCGATTCGGCCAGGGCGTGGTCGGCGGCGGCGCGGGCGGCCTGGGCCTGGTGGGCGTCGATGGCGTGCTCGGCCGCCGGCGCCAGCCGGGCCAGGTTGGCCTTCAACAGGTAGTCGCTGGCGCCGTTGCGCATGGCGGCCACGGCCACGTCCTCGCCGATCTCGCCCGACACCAGGATGAACGGCAGGTGCCGCGGGTCGGCCTTGGCGATCTCCAGCGCGGCCAGCCCCGAGAAGCCGGGGATGTTGAAGTCGGAGATGACGATGTCCCAGGGCGCGGCCAGCGCCGCCCGGAACGCCGCCTCGCTGTCCACCCGCAGGGTCTCGATCTCCAACCCGGCCCGGCGCAGGTGCGCCATGGCCAGCTCGTGGTCGAGCTCGGAATCCTCGATGTGGAGGACCCTGAGGCGCTTGGGGGGACGCGACGCCGGGTCGGCGGCGGCTGGGCTCATCTGGTGAGTATCGCTCTGGAAGTGTTCGACGAGGTTGCCGGGAGCTTCCGCGCGGACCCGGGAGGGCGGGGGAAGGCTTTTGCTGCGTGTCCTCCGCGGCGGCCTGCGGCGCGCGCGCTCCCCCTGTACCTCCGCAAAAGCCTTCCCCCGCCCTCCCGGGTCTTCGACTTGGTCATGACTGGCAGGTCGTGGGGGGAACGTCGTCACGACTTTTGTAGGCCATCGACCCGCCCGGCCCATCGAGGGCCGGACGGGTCGCCCGCGCCGAGGTGGCGGTCTTCGGCGACGGCACGCGGGGCCGGAGGCCGGACCGGCCCTGCCGGCGCGGACGGGGCCGGCCCGAGCCGGCCCCACCCCTGCGCGGGGCGGCCGGGCCTCGATGGCCCGGCCGCCCCGCATGAACCCACAAACCTGTTCGGAGTGCCGCCCGCGTGCCGATAACGCTGCAGGACCGGCAGGGCGGGGAAGGCTCTTGCGGAAGTGAAGGGGGAGCGAGGCCGTCCAGGCCGAGCGGAGGACATGGAGCAAGAGCCTTCCCCGCCCTGCCGGTCACGCGAGGACGATCCCGGAAAACAGCGTCCAACAAGACGACCGCATGCCGAATAGGCCCGCAAATCCCACTGTCATCGCCTCAATAAGCGACGACGAACTGCCGAAGAATCCATCGCATTCACATGTGTCGGGTGCGGAAAACGCATCCCACCGAAAACCTTGCTTGGAGCCACGATGCTGACGAGTGACGCCCACAACCCATCGCCCGGCGGAGGCTTTCCGCTCGTGGCCGCGGCCGACCTGCAGGATCACCTCATGGTCGCCTCGCACGACCTGGAACGCCTGCAGCGCCTGCTGGAAGATGCCGGCGAGGCGCTGATGGGCCATTTCTACGGCGCCTCCAACCAGATGAACGTGCTGCGTGACGAGGCCCCCAAGGTCAACCTCGACACGACGCCCATCAAGGAAGCCATGCAGAGCCTGGCCGGCGCGATCACCGCGCTGCAGTTCCAGGACATGGCCACCCAGCTGATCGCCCACACGCAACGGCGACTCCGCAACTGCGCTGACCGGATCGCCCGGGATGCGATGGGGGACGACGAGGATGGCTGCGCCATCGTCGAAGACGCCCCGATGCGACCGAACCCCGTCACGCAAGACGAGATGGACGCCGGTTCGATCGATCTGTTCTGACCCCCACCCTCACGATCCCAGCCCTCACCAGATTTCCGGAGAAAAGCGATGCACACGATCCTTGCCGTGGACGATTCCCCCTCGATGCGCCAGATGGTGGCGTTCACCCTGAAGAACGCGGGCTTCAACGTCGTCGAGGCCGTGGACGGCCAGGACGCCTACGAGAAGTCCACGCAGCGCGACTACAACCTCGTGCTGACCGACCAGAACATGCCCCGCATGGACGGCATCAGCCTCACCAAGAAGCTGCGCGAGAACCCCAAGTTCAAGGCCACCCCCATCCTGATCCTGACCACCGAGTCGAGCGACCAGATGAAGATGGCCGGCCGTGCCGCCGGTGCCACCGGCTGGCTCGTCAAGCCCTTCGATCCGGCCAAGCTGATCGAGGTCATCGGCAAGGTCGTCCGCTGAAGGCGACGCCGCCGGGCGCCCGCCACGGGCGCCACGTGCGCGCGGCTTGATCCAGGTCAAGGGTCCGCGCGCCACGACTGCCGATAGCCAAACGAATAGCAGGAGTCAGAGAAATGGGTGAGATGGTCAACGGGGGCGGATCCGGTTCCGCCGGCATCGATCTGAGCCAGTTCTACCAGGTCTTCTTCGAGGAAGCCGGCGAGAACCTGGAGGCGATGGAACAGAAGCTCCTCGAGCTGAACGTCGATGCGGCGGACGACGAGGAGATGAACGCGATCTTCCGCTGCGCGCATTCGGTCAAGGGCGGCGCCGCCACGTTCGGCTTCGCCGACGTCGCCGCGCTCACGCACCAGATGGAGACGCTGCTGGACAAGCTGCGCCGCCACGAGCTGCAGCCCACGTCGGCGATGGTCGACGTGCTGCTGTCGGCCGGCGACGCGCTGAAGGCGCAGCTGGCGGTGCACCAGGGTTCGGCCAGCAGCGCGCCGGACACCACCGACCTGCTGAACAACATCCGCGCGTTCGCCGAGGGCCACGCCCACGCCCCCGCCGCCGCGCCGAAGGCCGCCGCCGCCCCCGCGGCCGCACCGGCCGTGCACAGCCCCACGCTGCAGTCGATGCCCGTGCCGAAGGCCACCACGCGGGCCATCGAGCTCGTGGTCGGCCCGCTGGACAAGCCCGACACCGCCGATTCCCTGGCCGAGCTCTTCACGGAGATCGAGGGCCTGGGCACGATCGAGCCCCTGGACGGCGGCCGCGCGGCCGACGGCGTCCGCCGCTTCCGCGTCGTCACCACCACCAGCGACAACGAGCTGCTGGACCTGTTCACCTTCCACGTGGCGCGCGAGCTGATCCAGATGCGCGCCGTGGACAAGGGCTTCGGCTTCTTCCCCGAGAACGCCGGCGCCCCGCCCGAGGAATCGCCGGTCGACCCCGGCTACGGCTTCTTCGACCCGCTGCCCGACGCGCCCGCCACCGAAGCGGCCCCCGCCGCCGACGTGCCGGCCGACGACAACGCCGCCGCCGCCCTGCCCGCGGTCGCCGCCGCTGCCGCCGCGCCCGCCGCGCCCAAGCCCGCCGCCAAGGCGGCCGAGGGCAAGGCCGCCGCCACCGCCGAGCAGGCCACGCTGCGCGTGTCCATCGAGAAGGTGGACCAGCTGATCAACCTGGTGGGCGAGCTCGTCATCACCCAGGCCATGCTGGCGCAGAACAGCCGCAACGAGGACAAGCAGCTGAACCAGCAGCTGCTGGCCGGCCTGGCGGACCTGGAGCGCAACACCCGCGACCTGCAGGAAGCGGTGATGTCGATCCGGATGATCCCGATGTCGATGGTCTTCAACCGCTTCCCGCGCATGCTGCGCGACCTGGCGGCCAAGCTGGACAAGAAGGTCGAGCTGGTCACGCAGGGCGAGGCCACCGAGCTGGACAAGAGCCTGGTCGAGAAGATCACCGACCCGCTCACCCACCTGGTGCGCAACAGCTGCGACCACGGCATCGAGACCCCCGCGGACCGCCTGGCCAAGGGCAAGCCCGAGGGCGGCACCATCACGCTGGCCGCGTCCCACCAGGGCGGCTCCATCGTGATCGAGGTGCGCGACGACGGCCGCGGCCTGTCGCGCGAGAAGCTGATCAAGAAGGCCCGCGAGCGCGGCATCGACGCGCCGGACAGCATGACGGACCAGGAGGTCTACTCGCTGATCTTCGCGCCGGGCTTCTCCACCGCCGACCAGGTGACGGACGTGTCCGGCCGCGGCGTGGGCATGGACGTCGTGAAGAAGAACATCACGTCGCTGGGCGGCACCGTCGAGATCGACTCGGCCGAAGGCTACGGCATGAGCGTGAAGGTGCGCCTGCCGCTCACGCTGGCCATCATGGACGGCATGTCCATCGGCGTCGGCGACGAGTGCTACATCCTGCCGCTGGCCTCCGTCGTGGAGTCCTTCCAGGTGGGCCCGGACATGGTCAAGACGATCGGCGGCTCCGGCCGCGTGGTCGAGGTGCGCGACGAGTTCATGCCCGTCATCGACCTCGAACGCGTCTTCGACGTGCCGCGCTTCGATTTCGAGCACGTGAGCAACATCATGGTGGTGGTGGAGGCCGAGGGCGGGCGCGTCGCGCTACTCGTCGACGAGCTCCTGGGCCAGCAGCAGGTGGTGGTGAAGAACCTCGAGGCCAACTACCGCAAGGTGCAGGACGTCTCGGGCGCCACGATCATGGGCGACGGCCGCGTCGCGCTGATCCTGGACACCGGCTCGCTGGTGCGCCGCACGCGTCACTGAAACACGGGAAACAACGGTGTCAGGCCTCGGGCCTGACACCTCCCCCCCCCTTTCCGCACCCCGACCCTCGAACGGAATCATGTTGAAAAACCTCTCCACCGGCCAGCGCGTCGTCATCTTCTTCTCCGTCCTGGCCGCCGGGCAGGCGGGCGTCATCGCCGGCCTGATGCTGGGCTGGTCGCCCTCGGCCATCATCGGCAGCAGCGTCGGCGCCGGCCTGGTGCTGGCGGCCCTGTTCTTCATGGGCGTGGCCACGGTGCGCGTGGTGGTGGGCGACATCGCCCGCCACGCCTCCCGCATGAGCCAGGGTGACCTGAGCCACGACATCGTGGTGAGCGGCAACGCCGAATCGCTGAACGCCCTGCGTTCGCTCGCCACGCTGCAGCAGGAACTGCGCAAGACCATCGGCGCGATCCGCACGGGCACGAACGAGGTGTCGACGGCCTCCACCGAGATCGCCACCGGCAACCAGGACCTGAGCCAGCGCACCGAGCAGACGGCCTCGAACCTGCAGCAGACCGCGTCGTCGCTGTCCCAGCTGACCGGCAACGTGCGCCAGAGCGCCGATGCCGCCTCGCAGGCCAACCAGCTGGCCAGCTCGGCCACGCAGGTGGCGCGCCGCGGCGGTGCCGTGGTGTCGCAGGTCGTCGCCACGATGGAGGAGATCAACGCCAGCTCGAAGAAGATCGCCGACATCATCGGCGTGATCGACGGCATCGCGTTCCAGACCAACATCCTGGCGCTGAACGCGGCGGTGGAAGCCGCGCGCGCCGGCGAGCAGGGCCGCGGCTTCGCCGTGGTGGCCGGCGAGGTGCGATCGCTCGCGCAGCGTTCCGCCGAAGCCGCCAAGGAGATCAAGTCGCTCATCGGCACGTCGGTCGACAAGGTCGAGACGGGCTCGAAGCTGGTGGAGGACGCCGGCTCCACGATGGACGAGATCGTCGCCAGCGTGCAGCGCGTCACCGACATCATCGGCGAGATCAGCGCCGCCGCCATGGAGCAGAGCCAGGGCATCGGCCAGGTCAACGAGGCCGTCACCCGCCTCGACCAGATGACGCAGCAGAACGCCGCGCTGGTGGAGGAATCCGCCGCCGCCGCCGAATCCCTGAAGGACCAGGCGCATCGCATGACCAGCGTCGTGGCCAGCTTCCAGATCGGCGGGGACATCCGCACGTCGGGCGGCTTCAGCGCCCCGGCTCCCGCGCCGTCCGCGACGGCCCACGCGACGGCATCCAAGCACAAGCCGGCCGCCAAGCCCGCCGCCCACAAGCCCGCGGCTTCCGCTTCCGCCGCCGCCCGCCCGGCCACCGCCGCCGCCGCCAAGCCGCCCGTGCGCGCCGCCTCGCCCGCCGCGCCCGCCGCGCCGGCCCCCATCGCCGAAGCCGCCGGTGGCGACAGCGACTGGGAATCCTTCTGATACGACGGCTGCGGCAGGACCCCCCCGCCCAGCCCGAACCCGTTTCATCGGCCCGCAAGGGCCGTTTTTTTGCCCGGATGCCGCCATCGCCCGAACAGGGCCGGCATCCCCCCTCAATTCCCGCGCGGCCCTGCCGATAACGGTAGGACGCCCCTCCCTCACACGCCTCGAGGTACCCCATGGACATGATCAAGGAAGCCACCCACATCGCCCGCCAGTCGGACGTCCGCAACGCACGGGGCAACGCGGCCAAGGGTGCCGTGACCGGCGGCAAGATGGGCGAGTACCTCACCTTCCGCCTGGGCGAGGAGGAGTACGGCATCGACATCCTGCGCGTGCAGGAGATCCGCTCCTACGAGACGCCCACGCGCATCGCCAACACGCCCGAGTTCCTGCGCGGCGTGGTGAACCTGCGCGGCGTGATCGTGCCGATCGTCGACCTGCGCCTGAAGCTGTCCTGCCAGACCGCCGAGTTCAACCCGTTCACGGTGGTGATCGTGCTGAACGTGCGCGGCCGCGTGATCGGCGCGGTGGTGGACGCCGTGTCCGACGTCTGCGAGCTGGGCGGCGACATGGTCAAGCCGGCCCCCACGCTGAACACGCACGTCGACATGTCGTTCATCACGGGCATCGCCAACGTGGGCGAGCGCATGCTGATCCTGATGGACATCGAGGCGCTGATGAGCGCGTCGGACATGGGGTTGATCGACTCGGCGGCTTGAGGCGCCGGTCGATCGCTGACGAGGTCCTGCGACGTCCTCACGGCGCGTACGCCGGGGACGTCTGCAGCCGCGCCGCTGCGCCCATCTGCTCGTACATCGTGGGGGCGCACGTGTTGGCGGCATGGGTCATCAGGCGGCGTGCGCCGTCCAGGTCGCCGCGCGCCTCGTGGTCCAGCGCGACGTAGAAGTCCCATTCGCACAGTTGCGACGCGCGCGTCTTCTCGTCGGGTGCCTCCATGGCCGAGGCGCGCAGCGCGGTGTCGTCCACCTGCCCCGCCACGAACGCCAACAGTTGGCGAACCCAGGTCGAGCCGCTCGACATCGGGCGTCGTGCCAGGTCGGCCCGCGCCGCATCGGCCTCGCCCAGGCTGATCCGCGCGAAGGCCAATCGCAGCGCCATGTAATCGTCACCCGGCTTGTCCTGCACGGCCGCGCGCAGGAAGGGCAGCGCCCCCGCGGGATCGCCGGCGTCCCACAGCCCCACGGCCAGCGTGCGCGTCGTCGAGGACCTCTCGCTCGGCTCGGACGCCTGCTCCCGGGCCGCCAGTTGGTGCAGGAGCTCGCGGGCCCGCGCATGCTGGCCCATCCTGCGGTTCAGGAAGATCGCTCGCCGCCACGTGATGTCACGCTGCGGGGCGGCCACCACCGCGGCCTCCGCGTCCTCCGTGGCCAGTCGCCATTCGAGGCGGTCCTCGTGCAGCTGCGAACGTGACACGAGCGCGTACGAATCCTGCGGGTTGAGCGCCAGCGCCTGGGCCAGCCTGTCGAACGCCAGGTCGTCGCGACGCAGCTTGGCATACGCCGCGCCTGCAACCTGGGCGGCGCCGGCCACTTTCGGATCGACGGCCAGCGCCTCGTCGGCGCTCCTGGCGGCCGCCTCCGGGGCGTCGAGTTGAAACAGCACCTCGGCGCGCGTCTCCAGCATGTCGGCATCAACGAAGTGCAAGGCCACCAGGCGTTCCAGGTCCGCGAGCGAGTCCTTCAACCGGCCGCGCTGCTGGTGCAGGACGGCGCGCAGGTAGAGGGGATCGATGTCATCGGGTCGCACCCGCAGGGCATGGTCGAGATCTGCCAGTGCGTCGTCGATCCGCCGAAGCGACACATAGGCACGGGCCCGCCCGTCCAGCAGGCTGGCGTCGTCCGGCGCGCCCAGCAATGCCGCCGTCAGCACCTGTTCGGCCAGTTCGGGCTGCTTCTGCAGCCGCAGCAGCCGCGCACGCAACACCGCCAGGCGCGACGGATCCACGCCGCCGGCAGCAGCGTGTTCCAGGCTGGCCAACGCCGCAGGGTAGGCGCCCTGCTGCTTCTGCAAGTCCGCCAGCGTGAGGTAGCAATGGCCGCATGCAGGATCGCTGGCGACGGCCGCCTGCACCGCCGCCTCGGCGTCCGGCAGGCGGTGGGCCGCCGCCAGCAGCTCGGCGTCCATCAGGCGCAGCGTGGTGGCGCGCGGTGCCAGCGCGATGGCCTGGTCCAGGTCGGCCAGGGCCGCGTCGCCGTGGCCCAGGCCCGCCTCCACGAAGGCTCGCAGGCCACGTACCCAGGCGTCGTCGGCATGCGCGGCCAACACCTGGTCGACGTCGTCCATCGCCTTCGCGCATTGCCCCAGGCGCCAGCGCCACGCGGCGCGCTCGCGCAGCAACGCCAGGTCGGCGGGCCGTGAACGAAGCATCGCCTCGATGGACGCCAGGCGCGCCTGCGCAAGGGCGTCGGGGGACGCCTCGGCCGCGTGAGTGCAGTAGTCGACCGTGGGGCTGCGCGTCCAGGTAGCCAGCACGTCCTCGACGGCGTCCACCGTCGCGGAAGGTGCGTCCGCACCGGCCACGGGCACCGTGGCACCGGCAGCGAACGCGGCACCGAAAAGGCAGCTTGCCAGCACCCCCCGCCAAACCCCGGCCATCACCCCCCATTTGCCACGCCCTGTCGGCGATCCACCGCTCATGTCGACCTCTCCGGCGCATCACGCGCCGCGCCATTGTCGCCGTCGCCGCCGCCCGGGCAGGAACGCGGGACAGGGTCTGGCAAGCGCGCCGCGCGCTAGTCCGACGCCGCCCGCAACGTCTCGACCACCGGCCTCCTCAGCACCTCCCGCAGGCTCCACCACCCGGCCAGCAGCGCCAGCAACGCCCCGCTCGCCATCCCCGCCAACGGCACCCACCACGGCGGCGACCACGCGAACTCGAACACCCACTTGGCCAGCCCCCAGCCGATGGCCACGGCCGCCGCCGCCGCCAGCCCGCCGGCCAGCGCGCCGATGCCCGCCAGCTCCGCCTGCTGCACCTGCCCCAGCAGCCGCGCCGACGCGCCCACCGCGCGCATCACCGCGAACTCCTTCGCGCGCGTCTCGCGCGTGGCGTTGATCGTGGCCACCAGGACCACCAGCCCCGCCACCAGCGCGAAGCCGAACAGCAGCTCCACCGCGCGGATCACCTGGTCCAGCACCGACTGCAGCTGCGCGATGGTGGCCGACACGTCGATGGCCGTGATGTTGGGAAAGCGCGCGGCCAGGCCGTTGTCGAACGTGGCCTGCGCGGTGGCGTCCGCGGGGGCGCGGAACGCGCTGATCCAGCTGACGGGCAGGTCGCCCATCGAGGCGCGCGGGAAGAGCACGAAGAAGTTCACGCGCATCGACCCCCAGTCCACCTTGCGCAGGCTGGTGACCTTCGCCTCCAGCGGCGTGCCCGCCACGTCGAAGCGCAGCACGTCGCCGATCTTCACGCCCAGCTGCCTGGCCAGGCCGTCCTCCACGCTGGCGCCGTCGGCCTCGCCGGGCACCCACTTGCCCGCCACGATCGTGTTCTCGCGCGGCAGCGCCATCGCATGGCTGAGGTTGAACTCGCGCTCCACCATGCGGCGCGCGTCCACGTCCTTCTCGAAGCGGGGGCCCACGGGCGCGCCGTTGATGGCCTGCAGGCGGCCGCGGATCATCGGGAACCAGTCGTAGCCCTGGATGTGCGCCTGGTCCAGCGTGGCGCGGAACGCATCGGCCTGGTCGGGCTGGATGTTGATCACGAAGCGGTTGGGCGCGTCGGGCGGCGTGGACTGGCGCCAGCTGTCGATCAGGTCGGTGCGCAGCAGCACCAGCAGCCACAGGGCCATCAGCCCCAGGGCCATCGACGACACCTGCACCACCGCGAACGCCGGCCGCGCGGCGATGGCGCGTGTGGCCAGCACCAGCCAGCGCGGCGCCCGCGCCTCCGGCACCGCGCGCTGCAGCAGCTTCACGGCGCCCCAACCCACGAGCGCGAACAGCGCGGCCGCCGCCGCGAAGCCGCCCACGCTCATCGCGCCCAGCTTGACGTCGCGCGCCGCGGCCACCAGCAGCAGGCCGAAGCCCAGCAGCCCGCCCACCAGCACGCCGGCGCTGGCGGCCTTGGGCGAGCCGACGTCGCGCCGCAGCACGCGCAGCGGCGGCACGCGCGCCAGCTGCAGCACGGGCGGCAGGCCGAAGCCCAGCAGCAGCGTCAGCCCCACGCCCAGCCCGAACAGCCCCGCGCGCGGCGTGGGCCACGGCAGGCCGTTGGGCAGCCAGTGGCCCAGCAAGGCCACGAAACCCAGGTGCAGCACGAAACCCGCGGCCACGCCCACCGCGCTCGCGAGGACGCCCAGCGCCAGGAACGCCAGCGCGTGCTGCGTGGCGATCTGCGCCTGGGTCTGGCCCAGCACGCGCAACATCGCGCAGGCATCCAGGCGGCGCTGCGCAAAATCGCGCGCGGCCACGGCCAGCGCCACCGCGGCCAGCAGCGCGGTCATCAGCGCCACCAGGCTCAGGAAGCGCTCCGCGCGGTCCAGCGTCTGGCGCATCTCGGGGCGGCCCGACGCGATGTCCTCCACCCGCACGCCGCGCAGCCCCGTGCGCTTGATCTCGGCCTGCGCCCACTTGACGAAGCCGTCGGCGGCGCGGGGCGCGGCGGACGGCCCGGGCGCCAGCGCCAGGCGCCACACCACGCGGCTGGTGGGCTGCACCAGGCCGGTCGCGGGCAGGTCCGACAGGTGGATCATCAGCCGCGGCGACAGCGCCATGAAGCCGGTGCCGCGGTCCGGCTCGATGTCGATCAACGCCGCCACCGACAGCGTCGAGTCACCCACCAGCAGCGTGTCGCCAACGCCCACGTTCAGGGCGCGGCCCAGCGCGGGGTCGATCCACGCGGTGCCACGCGCCGGGCCGCGCGTGACGGTGTGCGCGGGCGCGGTTGCAGGCGCGGGCGCGGACGCGGAACTGGACATGGGTGCGGTCACGGCCACCGGGCCGGCCTCCCGGATCGTCAACGCCCCCCGCACGGGATAGCTCGCATCCACCGCCTTCACCGCCGACAGCCGCGCCGCCCCGCCCCGGGCCTCGGGCGCGCGTGCCATGCTCGGGAACATCGCCGATTCACCCGTCACCAGGCCGCGCCTTCGCGCCTCTTCGGCGAACGACGGCGGCAGGGGATGGTCACCCACCACCACCACGTCACCGCCCAGCAGCTGCGCGGCGTCCCGCCACAGGCCGGCGCGCATGCGGTCGGCGAAGAAGCCCACGGCCGTGAGCGCGGCCACCGCCAGCACCACCGCCCAGGCCACCAACCGCAGCTCCCCCGCCGCGAAATCGCGCCGCAGCTGCCGCAGCGCCTGCGGCAGGGCGGCCGGCCGCGAGCGCGTCATTCCAGGTCCCGTCACGTTCATCAGGGCAACGGTACTGCAAATCCATTGAACGCCTCCGCCGTCCCCACTGAACGATGGCATTCGCCGGCGGTGCTTCAATCACCCCATGGCCTCTCCTACCGCCGCCCCTGCCCCCACCCCGGCCCGCTTCGCGCCGCTGTTCATCTCGCACGGATCGCCCATGACCGCGCTGGACCCCGGCCCGGCGGGCGCGTACTGGCGGGCCCTGGGCGCCTGGCTGGCGCAGCGCGCGCAAGCCGGGCAACCGCTGCCCACCGCCATCGTGGCGTTCTCGGCCCACAGCCTGGCGCGCGTGCCCATCGTCCTCGCCGCCGCGCGCTTCGAGGCGGTGCATGATTTCGGCGGCTTCCCGGACGCGCTGTTCCAGCTGCGCTACGACGCCCCCGGCGCCCCGGCACTGGCGCGGCGGGTGGCCGAGCTGCTGCAGGGCGCGGGCTTCTCGCCGCAACTGTCGCCCGAAGGCGGGCTGGACCACGGCATCTGGATCCCGCTGCGCAGCCTGCGCCCGCAGGCCGACATCCCGGTGGTGCCGGTGGCCTTCCCGCCCACGTTCACGCCGCAGCAGCTGTTCGCGCTGGGCGAGGCGATGCGCCCGCTGGTGGACGACGGCGTGCTGGTGCTGGGCACCGGCTCCATCACGCACAACCTGCGCCTGGGCTTCCGCGGCAACGACGCGCACACGGCCCCGGAGACGCCCGAATCCACCGCGTTCCGCGACTGGTTCGCCAGCCGCGCCGCCGCCCGCGACTGGCCGGCCCTGCTGGACTGGCGCGCCCAGGCGCCGCACGGCCCGTTGATGCACCCCACGGACGAACACCTGCTGCCGTGGTTCATCGCCGCCGGCGCGGGCGGACGCGACGCGCCCGCGCGCCGCGTGCACGCCAGCAGCACCTGGGGCCATCTCGGCATGGACGTCTATGCGTTCGGGCCGGACGCGGCCGCCGTGCCCGCCGGTTGACCGCGGAAAGGGCGACCCGCGGATGTAGCATCCCGGGCATGACGGAAGCCACGGCCGCCGCGCCCCCGCTCAGCGTTCCACCCGCCCCGCGCCGGGAGCTGCGCACGCCGCGCCTGCTTCTCACGGCCGGCGGTCCTGGCATCGCGCCCGCCGTGCGCGATTTCTACCTGCGCAACCGGGCCCACTTCAAGCGCTGGGACCCACCCTCCAACGAGGCGAGCTACACGCTCGAAGCACAGGCCCTGCGCGTGCAGTCGGGCCTGGACGCCTTCCTCGCCGGCACGGCGTTCCGCTACTGGGTGCAGCTGGCCGACGACGAGTCCGCGCCCGCGATGGGCGCCACGCCCGTCATCGGCAGCCTGCACTTCAGCCAGGTGGCGCGCGGCGCCTTCCACAACGCCATGCTGGGCTACGCGCTGGACGAGGCCCACGTCGGCCGCGGGATGATGACCGAGGCGCTGCACGCGGGAATCGACGAGATGTTCTCCGAGCGCGTCAACCTGCACCGCATCCAGGCCGCCTACCGCCCCGAGAACGACCGCAGCGGGGCGGTGCTGCGCCGCCTGGGCTTCGAGCTCGAGGGCCACGCGCGCGACTACCTGTTCATCGACGGCGCCTGGCGCGACCATCGCATCACGGCGCTGGTGAACCCCGTGTTCCGCAAGCCGGAAGGCTGGTGACGCGCGCGTGAGGACGGCACATTCCGTCACCGCAGCCGTCCCGCCCTGCTCTACCATCCCCCTTCTTTTTCACCGCCCACGAGGCCGTCCCATGCACCTCGCCGCCCTCCTCGCCCCCCGTTCCTTCCGCCTGCCGCTTACCGCCGCCGTGGCCGTGGCGCTCGCCGCCCCGCTGGGCTCGGCCGCGTTCGCCGCCGATGGCTCCGCCCTGGATCTGCCGCCGCTGCACGTCGTGCTGCCGGCCGGCTACACGTTCGACACGCACGAGCAGCCCGTCACGGGCACCGGCCCCAACGATGAACGCGTCACCGTCACGGTGACCACGCGGCCGGCGGCCGCGCCCTCCGATCCTGCGCAACTCTCGGCGGAGGAATCGGCCAGGCAGTTCGCCGACGGGCCCATGTCCGGCATCGCCTCGCGCGGCGACCGCAAGGTGTTGCGCCCCCTCGCCCGCTTCCCCACGCAGGACGGCAAGGCCGCCTACTCGGTGGTGTCCGAATGGTCCACGGGCATGTTCAGCAAGTCGCACCTCGTGCAGTACCTGTTCGCCAGTGCCGACACCGTCGTCTACTTCTCGTTCGAGGGCCCCGGCGCGGCGGACCCGGTCGTCAAGCAGCTGGATGCCGCGCTGCAGAACCAGCGCTGGGACCAGTGACCCTGTCAGCTGGCCACGAACACCGCGTCCAGCTCGCCGATCCACAGCTGCTGGTCCTCCTCGCTGGCGAAGCAGGCCTCGAAGCTGTTGCGCAGCAGCTGGTACGCGGCGCGTGAATCCAGCTGCGGCAGCGCCTCGAACAGGCGGGCCAGGTTGTCGTTGAGGTAGCCGCCGAAGTACGCCGGATCGTCGGAGTTGACGGTGACGCACAGCCCCGCCTCCAGCAGGTGCGCGATGTTGTGCGCGCCCAGCGTGTCGAACACGCGCAGCTTGACGTTGGACAGCGGGCACACGGTGAGCGGCACCCGCTCGCGGGCCAGCCGCTGCACCAGCGCCGGGTCCTCCAGGCAGCGCACGCCGTGGTCGATGCGCTCGGCCTTCAGCACGTCCAGCGCCGCCGTGATGTAGGCGGGCGGACCTTCCTCGCCCGCGTGCGCCACCACGTGCAGGCCCAGCGTGCGCGCACGCGCGAAGACGCGCTCGAACTTCTCGGGCGGGTGGCCGCGCTCGCTGGAATCCAGGCCCACGCCGATGAAGCGGTCGCGCCACGGCAGCGCGGCCTCGAGCGTGGCCAGCGCGGCGTCCTCGCTCAGGTGGCGCAGGAAGCACAGGATCCAGCACACGGACAGGCCCAGCTCGTGCTCGGCGCGCTGCGACGCCCGCCACAGGCCGTCGAACACCACCTGCATCGGGATACCCCGGTCGGTATGCGTCTGCGGGTCGAAGAAGACCTCGCAGTGCACCACGTTGTCGGCCGCGGCGCGCTGGAAGTAGGCCGACGCCATCGCCTCGAAATCGTCCGCCGTGCGCAGCACGCCGGCGCCGGCGTAGTACAGGTCGAGGAAGCTCTGCAGGTCGCCGAAATCGTACGCCGCGCGCAGGGCGTCCACGCTGTCGTAGGGCAGCGCCACGCCATTGCGGCGGGCCAGCTCGAACATCAGCTCGGGCTCCAGCGTGCCCTCGATGTGCACGTGCAGCTCGGCCTTGGGGGCCACCTTGAGCTTGGTGACCACGTGCTCGCGGTCGATGGCGGGGAAGTCGATCGTCATCGTCATGGCGGGGCTCCGGCGGCGGGTTCCCGGTCGACTGTACGCCCGTCAATGCGCGTCGGTGGCAACATGCCGGGTTTTCATCTCCCACCCGGACCGATGACCTCCCTGCCCAACCTCCTGCGCCCGGCCACCCTCGGCGCCCTGCTGGCGGCCGGTGCTGCGCTCGCCCAGACCGCCACCGCCCCCGCGGCCGCACCCACCGCCTCGGCCGCGACCGCCGCGGGCCTGCCGGCCTCGTCCGGCGCCGCGGCCGCCGCGGACGACCCCTACCTGTGGCTGGAGCCGTTCACCAGCGACCGCGCCATGGCCTGGGTGAAGTCGGAGAACGAGAAGACGCTGTCGGTGCTGGAGAAGGACCCGCGCTTCCCCGCGTTCCACGAGCAGGCGCTGGCCATTGCCCAGACGCGCGAGCGCATCCCGGTGCCGCGCCAGCTGGATGGCCGCATCTTCAACTTCTGGCAGGACGCGGAGCACACGCGCGGCCTGTGGCGCGCCACCACCGCCGCGGACTACGACGCGGGCAAGGCCCCGGCCTGGCGCACCGTGCTGGACCTGGACAAGCTGGCCGCCGACGACCACGCCAACTGGGTGTGGAAAGGCGCGGACTGCGAGCCGGTGAAGGAGCAGCGCTGCCTGCTGCAGCTGTCGGACGGCGGCGAGGACGCCATCACCGTGCGCGAGTTCGACGTGCACCGCGGCGCCTTCGTCGACAAGGGCTTCGCGCTGCCGAAGGGCAAGCAGCGCATCACCTGGGCCGACGCCGGCACCGTGCTGGTGGCCCGCGAATGGAACCCGGGCGAGCTCACCACCTCCGGCTACCCGTACATCGTCAAGCAGCTGCGCCGCGGCGAGCCGCTGGCCAGCGCGAAGGAGATCTTCCGGGGCCAGGCCTCCGATGGCGGCTACGGCGTGTCGCCCGTGGCGTACACCGACGCGCAGGGCCACCGCGCGCTGCTGATCGAGCGCCCGCTGTCCACCTTCGAGGCCGAGAAGTACCTGGTGACGCCGGCCGGCGTCAAGCGCCTGGGCCTGCCGCCGAAGGCCGACCCGCAGGGCCTGTTCGACGGCCAGCTGCTGGTGGAACTGCGCCAGGACTGGCGCGTGGGCGAGGTCACGATCGGCGAAGGCTCGCTCGTGGCCATCGACCTGAAGGACGCCACCGCGCACCCCGACCGCCTGCACCCGGTGATGGTCTACGGCCCGAGCGAGCGCCAGTCGCTGCAATCGGTGGCCACGACGAAGGACGGCGTGCTGGTGACGACGCTGGACAACGTGCGCGGCCGCGCGGCGCTCTACGCCCACCGCGCCGACGGCCAGTGGGCCGCCACGCCGGTGGCGCTGCCGGACAACACCACGGTGCGCGTGGTGAGCACCGACGAGCGCGAGCACGCCGCCTACCTGGGCGTGTCCGGCTACCTGCAGCCCTCCAGCCTGTGGCGCGTGGACGCGCGCACGCACGCCGTGGCGCGCATCCGCGAGCTGCCCGCGCAGTTCGATGCGTCCCGCGACGACGTGGAACAGTTCCAGGCGACGTCCACCGACGGCACCCGGATCCCGTACTTCATCGTGCACCCCAAGGGCATGGCGATGGACGGCAACCACCCGACGATCCTGTACGCGTACGGCGGCTTCAACGCCTCGATGTCGCCCAGCTACTCGGGCACGCTGGGCAAGCTTTGGCTGGAACACGGCGGCGTCTGGGTGGTGGCCAACATCCGCGGTGGCGGCGAATTCGGCCCCGCGTGGCACGAGGCCGGGCTGAAGACCAAGCGCCAGATCATCTACGACGACTTCGCCGCGGTGGCGCAGGACCTGATCGCGCGCAAGGTCACCAGTTCGCGCCGGCTCGGCATCATGGGCGGCTCCAACGGCGGCCTGCTGATGGGCGTGGAGATGACGCAGCATCCCGAGCTGTGGAACGCCGTCGACATCCAGGTGCCGCTGCTG
>OUNM010286987.1_pt1 | contig 25322 bp, 20 predicted proteins | sample 1769961 | NCBI WGS metagenome assembly OUNM01 (sample SAMEA3914820, study PRJEB12502) | metagenome | biome: forest; material: soil | place: USA | collected 2012-03-12 | depth 0.3 m | reverse complement strand
TGTCGAACATGACGCGGAAGAAGACGTCGTCCCAACTGTCGCCCGGGTGCATCGCCACGCCTGACGCGTGCGACAGTTTCCCGGCGTCGCCGATCGTGGCGAAGAGATCGACACCCGCATGACGCTGGAACGCCTCGGCCACCGTCAGCCGCTCGGGCACCGCCGTCGGGTCGCAGACCTTGTCCTCGAAGCGCAGCTCCTTCACGCCGGTGAGCGCCAGCAGGGCCGCGCAATCCTCCATGATCGTCTCGTATCCCGATCCGGCGCGATACCATTCCAGCATGGTGAACTCGGGATGATGCAGCGCCGAGCCCTCGGCGTTGCGGAACACGCGCGCGAACTGGAAGAGCTTGGGCACGCCGCCGGCCAGGAGCTTCTTCATCGCGAACTCGGGCGAGCTGTGCAGCCAGCGCTCGCGCTTTTCGCCGCCGGGCAATTGCCAATCGGTGGCGAAGCCCGAGAGGTGGACTTCAGCGCCAGGCGCCACCTGCAGGATCGGCGTCTCGACCTCGACGAAGCCTTCGCGCGCAAACCATCCGCGCAACCCGGCCTGCAGCCGCGCGCGGGCCTGCAGATGGGGCAGCCGCTTCGCCAATTTGTCGGGACGCCACTCGGTCATATCGGACCATCGCATGCATAATCGTCGCCGTGTAGGGTGGCGCCATGACGCCGCCCCTCATGACGGATAGGCAGATCGACAAGTTCTGCACCAGCCTGCCCGCCGCCACCCGCACCGTGCAATGGGAGGGTGTGATCGTCTTCAAGGTCGGCGGAAAGATGTTCTGCCTGATCGCGCCCGCCGATCATTCGGTGGGGCGAATCTGCTTCAAGTCGCAGCCCGAGCACTACGACGCGCTGAGCCGCTCTCCCGGCTTCCGTCCCGCGCCCTACCTGGCCCGCGCCAAGTGGGTGGCTCTCGACGACCCCAAGGTCCTGACTGCCACCGAGATGAAGGCCTACATAAGGCGCGCCCACGCCGTGATTGCCGCGGCGCTGCCCAAGAAGAAGCAGAAGGAACTGGGGCTCTAGCGCTTTTGGGCGCCGGTTGCGGCGCTTGCCTGCCTTTGATACAAGCCCGCGCCGGCCTCGTCCCGTTCCTACGGGCGAGGCCAAATCATTCATTCCGACCAAGCGGTTAAGCTCATGAAAGTCCCCGTCAATTCCATCCGTGCCGGCAACGTCATCGAGTACAACGGCAAGCTCTGGGTAGCCTCCAAGGTGCAGCACATCAGCCCCGGCAAGGGCGGCGCGTTCGTGGCGATCGAAGCCAAGGCGCTGCGCGAGGGGAACAAGCTGCAGGAGCGCTTCCGCTCCGGCGAGACCATCGAGCACGTCCATATCGACGAGCGCGACTGCACCTACCTGTTCAAGGACGAGAACGGCTTCACGTTCATGGACAAAGAAAACTTCGAGCAGCTGACCGTCGGCGCCGACGTGCTCGATCCCGACCAGTCGCGCTTCCTGCAGGACGGCATGGAAGTGACCGTGTCGCTCTATGAAGGAACGCCCGTGGGCGCCGAACTGCCCAAGAGCGTCGTCCTCGCCGTCATCGAGGCCGATGCCGTGGTGAAGGGCCAGACCGCTTCCTCGTCCTACAAGCCCGCGATCGTCGAAGGCGGCATCCGCGTGATGGTCCCGCCGCACATCGCCGTCGGCACCAAGCTGGTGATCAACACCGAGGACGGCGCCTACATGGAACGCGCCAAGGACTGATCCAGTCGTGGCTTCTCCCCCCGATCGTCGTCCCCCAGCGGGTCCCGTCGCGCGCGTCGGCCGTGGCCCCCTCGAGATGGGCCGCGAGCGGTCGGGCCCGCCCGAGCGCAAGTCGCTGGCGGTCCGCTCCGCCACCGTGACGGTGATGATCCGCGCCTGCTTCGCCGCGGCCAAGTCGCTGAAGCGCGACTTCGGCGAGGTCGAGCAGCTGCAGGTTTCCGAGAAAGGCCCCGGCGATTTCGTGAGCCGCGCCGACGTGATGGCCGAGCGCACCTTGCGCAAGGAGCTCGAGCGCACGCGGCCGGACTACGGCTTCCTGGGCGAGGAAGGCGGCGAGATCAAGGGCGACGGCCGCAATCGCTGGATCGCCGATCCGCTCGACGGCACGACCAATTTCCTGCACGGCGTTCCGCATTTCTGCATCTCGCTGGCGCTCGAGCGCGAGGGCGAGATCGTCGCGGGCGTGATCTACCAGCCGATCTCCGACGAGCTGTTCTGGGCGGAGAAAGGCAACGGCGCCTATATCGACACGCCCAACGCCCGCTCGCGCCGCCTGCGCGTCTCGGGCCGCAAGGAGCCGGCGCGCGCGCTTGTCGGCACCGGCATCCCGTTCATCGGCCGCGGCGACCATCCGGCCTACCTGCGAAAGCTCGAGTCGGTGATGGGCAAGACCGCCGGCGTGCGCCGCTGGGGTGCCGCGGCACTCGACCTCGCTTTCGTTGCGGCCGGCCGCTTTGACGCGTTCTTCGAATACGGCCTTAACTCATGGGACGTCGCGGCCGGCATCCTGCTGGTGCGCGAGGCGGGCGGCATGATCAGCGACGCCGCCGGCCAGCCCTATGTGCTGGGCGGGCCGTCGATCCTGGCCACCAATGCGGGTATGCGCGACCCGATGGTCGAGCTCCTCGCCTAGCATCCGCGCGGTATCCTGATACCACAAAAAGGGTGGCGCGGAAATTGAGACAAACTGCCTAAAATACTTATGCAATGGGCATCGGACCTGTCTCAGCTCCGTGAGATTCTTCCCGCTTATTTCTTCGCCAGCACATCCAGCAGAACCAGGCTCATCGCCTCCGTCCCGGTGCGGATCGAGGGCTCCGGCACCGGCGCGAATTCGGGCGAGTGGTTGCCGGCGACCGGCGTGTGGGTCTCCGCCGCCTTGGCGAGATCCTTGGGATCGAGACCGCCCAGGCCGAAGTAGAATGACGGCACGCCCGCCATCACGAACTCCGAATAGTCCTCGCTGGCCGAGCCGGGCTCGGACATCAGCCGCGCCTTGTCGCCGAAGGCTGCCTTCAGCACGCCGCCGCTCCTCTGAGCCAGCGCTGCGTCGTTGATCACGGCCTTGGCGCCCGCGGTGAGCTTGATATCGGGCTCCGGCGCGCCCGCCATCATCGCCACCGCCTTGGCGGTGCGCTCGACGCCCTCGAGCATCTTGGCGCGCGTGTCGTTGTCGTAGGAGCGGATCGTGCCGCGCACCAGCGCAGTGTCGGGAATCACATTGCCCGCATTGCCCGCCTGCACCGAGCCGATGGTGACGACGCCGAACTTCGACGCATCCTTCTCGCGGCTGATCACGCTCTGCACGTCGACCACGAAGTGCGCCGCCATCATCACCGGATCGATCGTCGTGTGCGGCCGCGAACCGTGACCGCCTTTGCCCTTGAAGACGATCGCCAGCCCATCGGACGTCGAATTGATGACGCCGGGCTTGAAGGACACGGTGCCGAACGGCCCCGGACCGACATGCAGCGCGAAGCCATAGTCGGGTTTGCCGAAACGCGTGAACAGGCCGTCGGCCAGCATCGCCCTGGCGCCGCCGTCGCCCTCTTCCGCCGGCTGGCCGACGAGCATCAGCGTGCCGCTCCACTGGTCCTTCATCTCGAGCATGGTCTTGGCGACCGCGAGCCAGGTCGACATGTGGATGTCGTGGCCGCAGGAATGCGCGACCGGTGACTCGGCGCCGCGATACATCTGTTTGGCCGTGCTCGCGTAGGGCAGGCCCGTCTTCTCCGGCATCGGCAGCGCATCGAGCTCGGTGCGCACCATCACCAGCGGACCGGGACCGTTCTTGTAGATCGCCACGAGGCCGGTCTTGCCGATACCCTCGGTGACCTCGTAGCCCAGCTTGCGCATCTCGCCCGCCAGCAGCGCCGCCGTGCGCGTTTCCTGGAAGCCGAGTTCGGGATGGCTATGGATGTCCTTGTAGACCGACTCGATGTGCGGGTACTGCACGTCGAACGCACGACTGATCGTGGCCCGGGTGCCCGCGATGTCGGCGGCGCCCGCCGCGCCTGCGCTGCCGAGCAGCGCCGCCAGAGTGCACAGGTGAGTCTTGAAACTGGTCATGGGCCGATCCCCCTACGGCCTGAGGTTAGCGTATTCCCGCACTCGGCAAGGCTGCAAAATGCGCGTACACACCCGGGGTCCATGTTCCAAACCGCCCCCAAACGTTGCCGCCCGGTCCCAATGGCGCCGGTTGAGCCTGTGACCTGCAATAGGTATCTTGCGGTGAAGGAAAGTCCCCTCGTCGGGGGGTGGCCTCGGCCGCTAACCCCTTGGAAAGGCACTCGGTAATGCGTCCGCTCACGGCCACTGTACGTTGTCTGGCATTGGCCGCTCTCGGATTTGGCGCCCTGCCGGCCTTCGCCCAGTCCGCGAACGTCACCGCATTCAACGCGCATAACGGCGCGGGTAGCGAACGGGTGGATGTCCTTGGTCCTTGAATTGAAAACGCCGCGCACCGGCGCCTGATCGCATGACCAATCCCCTTCCCTATCTCGTCCGCATGCTGCTCTTCCTGGCGGCAGTGGCAGGCCTCGCCTTCTATCTGCGCGAGGATCTCATACGCGTGTTCAACAACACGCCCGACCTCGATGCCGTGATCCTGTTCGTGCTGCTGCTCGGCATCTTCTTCATCTTCCGCCAGGTCATCATCCTGTGGCCCGAGGTGCGCTGGCTGCGCCAGTTCCAGCATCGCGACGAGAACTCGCCGCCGCCGCCCGCCGACCGGATCAACCTGCTGGCGCCAATGGCCGCCATGCTGGGCGAACGGCACGACCAGTTCCGCCTCTCGCCGACTGCGTCGCGCGCGCTGCTCGACGGCATCGCGACCCGTCTCGATGAACGCCGCGAACTGGCACGCTACCTTATCGGCCTGCTGATCTTCCTCGGCCTGCTCGGCACCTTCTGGGGCCTGCTGCAGACGATCGGCGCCGTGGCCGATGCCATCAACGGCCTGCAGGTCTCCGCGGGCGACGCCGTCACCATGTTCACCAAGCTGAAGGCCAGCATCGAAGGCCCGCTCAAGGGCATGTCGACCGCTTTCGGCGCCTCGCTGTTTGGCCTCTCGGGATCGCTCGTGCTGGGCTTCCTCGAACTGCAGGCAAGCCAGGCGCAGGGCCGCTTCCACATCGAGCTCGAGGAGTGGCTCGCCAGCGCCACCAGCCTGACCAGCCCCGCGCTGCCGGCCGCGGCCAGCGCCAGTGCGCCGGCCTATGTCGAGGCGCTGCTCGAGCGCAACGCCGAGGGCCTCGACGGCCTCGCGCGCACCATCCAGCGCATCGAGGACAGCCGCCAGGCGTCGACCCACAGCAACGCCATGCTGGTCGAGCGCCTCGCCTCCCTCGCCGAGACGATGCGCACGCAGCAGAACCTGCTGGCGCGCTTCACCGAGCTGTCGATCGAGATGCGCAGCGCGGTCAACCGGCTGGGCGATCGCTCCGGCGCCGAAGCCGACCGCGAGGCGATGGCCGCGCATCATCGCAACCTCGAGACCCAGCTCAACCGCCTGGTCGAGGAAGAAGTGCGCAGTCGCATCGCCCTCGCCGACGAACTGCGCGGCGCCTTCAGCAAGCTCTCGGACCGCACCGCCGACGAGGCCGACCGCGAGGCCCTGCTGGCCAAGCAGCACGAGGTCGAGGCGCAGGTCGCGAAGCTTGCCGAGGAGAACACCCGGTCGAGCGCCCAGATCGCCGAGGAAGTGCGCCAGGCCGTCGCCAAGCTGGCGGACCGCAGCAACGACGAGGCCGAGCGCGAGGCCGCCGCCAGCCGCCAGCGCGAGCTCGAGACCCAAATGGCGCGACTCGCGGAGGAGCAAGCCCGCAGCCACGCCGACCTGATCGCCGAACTGCGCAACATGGCCGTCCGCGTGGCCGACCGCACCGCGGCCGAAGCCGACCGCGACGCCCTGCTGTCCCACCAGCGTTCCATCGAGGCGCAGGTCGGCAAGCTCGGCGAAGACCTGCAGGTCGCCGCCCAACGGCTCGGCGAACGGCCGGCGGACACCGGCGCGCAACAGGCGCTGCTCGACCAGCAGCGCGGCGTCGAAAGCCAGCTGAGCCAGCTCAGCGAGGAGCTGCGCGTTATCGGCAGCCGCCTCGCCGACCGTCCGGACGACGGGACCGAGCGCGAATCCCTGCTCGCTCATCAGCGCAGCCTCGAGGAACAGCTCGGCAAACTCGCCGGCGAGCTGCGGGACACGATGGCGCGCCTGTCCGAGCGGCCCGCGACCGAACCCGAGCGCGAGAGCCTGCAAGTCCACCAGCGCAACGTCGAGGCGTTCCTCACGCGTCTGTCGGAGGAGAACGCACGCGCGCGGACCCAACTCGCCGAAGAGCTGAACAACGCGATGGCACGCATGCCGGACCGCGCCATGGCCGAGGCCGACCGCGAGTCGCTGGCCTCGCACCAGCGCAACATCGAAAGCCATCTGGCGCGCCTGGTCGACGAGAACGCGCGCAACCGCAGCACCCTGGTCGACGAGCTGCGCGAGGCGATCGGCCGGCTGACGGAGCGCTTCGCCCAGAACGACCGCGAGGCGGTGGCCACCCATCAGCGCACCATCGAAGGCCATCTCGCGCGCCTGACCGAGGAAGCCACGCAGAACCGGGTGTCGCTCGCCGACGAGCTGCGCGGCGAGATCCGCCTGCTCGCCCGCACGCTCGCGATCAGCCGCAAGGAAGGCTAGCCGGCTATGGCGGGCGCCCCCTCCTCTCGCCGTTCCCCCGGCGCCGACTATATCTGGCCGGGTTATGTAGACGCGCTCACCACGCTGTTGATGGTGCTGATCTTCCTGCTGTCGATCTTCAGCGTCGCGCAGTTCTCGCTGTCGACGGCGTTGTCGACCAAGGACAGCGCGATCGACACGCTCAGCCAGCAGATCAACTCGCTGGCCGACCAGCTCTCGCTTGCCAAGCAGTCGGCCACGAAACTCCAAACCGATCTTTCGGCGGCGACCCTCGCCCTGGGCCAGGCCCGTAGCGAGCGCGACAGCCTCAGGACCGATCGCGACAGGCTCGCCGCAGTCGCGAAGGACGCCGCCGACAAGGTCGCCGCGCAAAAGAGCGAGATCGACCGCCAGACCGCCGAGCTCACCCGCCTCGCCGCCGCCCTCGCCGCCGCCAACAACGAAAAGGGCAAGCTGTTCGACAATCTCACCGAACAGGAGAAGCTGACGGCGGAGCAGAAAGCCAACACGGTGCGCCTCACCGCCGAGCTCGCGGCCGTCAAGAACGAGCTCGCCAAGCTCAGCGCCGCGCTCGAGGCCGCCGACGCCAAGGCCAAGGAGCAGCAGGTCCAGATCGTTGACCTCGGCAAGCAGCTCAACCGCGCGCTCGCCAGCAAGGTCGAGGAACTGGCCCGCTACCGCTCGGAGTTCTTCGGCAAGCTGAAGGAGGCCCTGGCCGGCCAGCGCGACGTGCAGATCGTGGGCGACCGCTTCGTCTTCCAGTCGGAAGTGCTGTTCCCGTCGGGCTCGGCCGACCTGCAGCCCGGCGGCGAGAAGCAGCTCGCCAGCGTGGCCCAGCGCCTGATCGAGATCAGCTCGAAGATTCCCAAGGAGATTAACTGGGTGCTGCAGGTCGACGGCCACACCGACAACAAGCCGATCAGCACGCGCGCTTTCCCGTCGAACTGGGAACTGTCCGCCGCGCGCGCGATCGCCGTCGTGAAGTACCTGAACAGCCAGGGCATCGCCAACGACCACCTGGTCGCCGCGGGCTATGGCGAGTATCAGCCGCTGTCGCTGATGGACACCGCGCGCAACCGGCGCATCGAGCTCAAGCTCACCAACCGCTGATCCTCACAGCAGGCCGAGTCTCTTCAGTTCGGCTGCCATCTCCGGCGGCATATCGCCCGTGTCGCCGTGGGACCGGTCCGGCGGCGCATCCTCGGGATTCAAATAACGCCAGCCCTGGAACGCCCGGCAGGCCTGCGGCGCCGTCGGGATCAACGTCCGCTTGACCTTGATCCGGCAGTATTTCCGGGCCTCTTCCTTGTCGAAATCCTCGTCGAATCCGACCAGCTCCTGGCGGCAGCGGATGACGCCCCGCACGACCCAGTAAAGCGATCCGCCGGCCAGCAGTTCCTCGGCGCGCCGGGGGGTATTGCGGGTGTAGACCCAGTGTGGCGAGTTCGGCTTCTGGCGCCGTTGTTTCCGTCTCGCTGCTTGTACTTTCTTCATATGGGCGAGGTCGTCGACGCCGACGGCGAGCTTGATCAGATGCAGAACCATGGTTGCCAGTATCGCAGGCGTGGCTTGCGCGCCACAGGGGTGGATTATTCACAGCGTCCTTGCCCGCTTCCACAGTCTCTACACAATTGCCGGCATAGAGTCGCATGAGCTCACGTGGGGGGAATTCCATGAACCGGTCGACCTTGGCTGCCCTTGTGGTGGCGCTGATGCTTGGCTCCGGCATCGCGGGATACCTGATCGGAAAGCCCGGCGACACGATCGATCGGGCGGCGCCCCCGACGCGCACCGCAGCCGTCCCCGCCGCAGCACCACCCGCGGCCACGCCGGCCAACACCCCACAATCCACGGCGCCGACTCCGATCACCCAGCCCAAGCCCGCACCGGACGAGGCCTTCGCCTATCGCCGCCTCGGCATCGACAGCTCGCATCCCGACGCCGAGGCGTGCCTGTTCTTCAACAAGCCGCTCGAAACCGGCGACGCGGCGAAATACGCCGACTATGTCCGCATCGCACCCGACGTGAAGTCGGCCGTACGTGCCGTCGACGACAAGCTCTGCGTTGGCGGCCTGGGCTACGGCCAGGACTACAGCGTCCGCCTGCTGGCGGGCTTCCCGGCCAAGGACGGCACCAAGCTCGCGAGCGAACAGAAGGTCGACGTGGCGTTGGGCGCCCGCCCCGCCGTCGTGTCGCTGCCAGGCAAGGGCTTCATTCTGCCGCGCGGCGAGGCAGTCGGCCTACCGGTGACCACGGTCAACGTCAGCCAGGTCGGCATCGCCGTCTATCGCGTGAACGAGCGCGGCATCGATCGCTTCATCGGCGACAGCTACTCCTCCGATTCGGAGTTTCCCGGCGGCAAGCCGCTCACCGAATCGTGGTCGCTGCGGTCGTGGCTTAGCGGCAACAACGGCGCGCTGCAGTGGCGCGGCGTCATGGATGTGCGCAACCTGCTGAACCAGGCCGTGACGACAGCCTTCCCGATCCGCGAGACGGTGAAGGACTGGAAGCCCGGCGCCTATTTCGTCGTGGTCTGGAACGCCGCCCAACCTCCCTCGAAGAGCGATGACGACGACGACAGCACGCCTGCCGGCGCGCTGGCCGGCATGTGGCTGATGGACACCGACATCGCGCTCACGACGTTCGACGGCAAGGACGGGCTGAACGTCTTCGCCCGCTCGCTACAGAGCGCCCAGCCCCTGGCCAATCTCGAAGTGACCCTGCTGTCGCGCGGCAACGAACCGCTCGGCAAAATGATCACCGGCGCCGACGGGCGCGCGAACTTCCCGCGCGGCCTGATGCGCGGCAAGGGCGCGGCCCAGGCGACCGCCGTGATGGCGACGGACGCGGGCAAGCAGGAGTTCGCGCGCCTCGAACTCACCAAGTCGGCCTTCGACCTCAGCGATCGCGGCGTCGAAGGCCGCGACCAGCCCGGTCCGATCGATGGCTTCCTCTATACAGAACGTGGCATCTACCGGCCGGGCGAGACGGTGCAGCTGATGGCGATGCTGCGCGACCAGACAGCCAACGCGCTGGCCAACATGCCGGTCACCCTGATCGTCAAGCGGCCGGACGGCACGGAGTTCACACGCTACACCCTGGCGCTCGCGACGTCGGGCGCGCTCTACCAGGCGATCCCGCTGCCGAAATCTTCCCGCCGCGGCCGCTGGTCGGTCGCCGCCCATATCGATCCCAAGGCGGCGGCCATCGGCAAGGTCGACTTCTCGGTCGAGGACTTCGTGCCCGAGAAGCTGAAGGTCGAGCTGACGACCGACGCGCCGATCCTGCGCACCGGCAAGACCGCCGGCTTCGACATCAAGGCCGACTTCCTCTACGGCGCGCCCGCCTCCGGCCTCGCCGTCGAAAGCGACATGCGCGTGACGGTCGACAGCAAGCCCTTCCCCGCCTTCGACAAATACTCGTTTGGCCTCGAGAAGCAGCGCGAGAAGTTCGAGCCTCCGCTGATCACTTTCACCGCGCCGGAAACGAACGAGGCCGGCAAGTCGCGCGTCGAATGGGCCGGCGACCAGGTGAAGGACACCTCGCTGCCGCTGCAGGTCCAGGTCCAAGCGCGCGTCTTCGAACCGGGCAACGGCCGCTCGACCAAGACGGAGAAGGTGCTGCCGTTGCGCACGCGCGACGCCTATATCGGCATCCAGCCGACATTTGACGGCAACTACGCCCAGCAAGGCAAGGATACCGAGTTCGACGTGATCGCCGTCGATTCGGAAGGCAAGCGCATCGCGCTGCCGGCCGCGGACTACAAGATCGAGAAGATCATCTATAACTATCAGTGGTACCAGAGCGACGGCCGCTGGCGCTGGCAGACGATCGTCTCCGATCGCCTGATCACCGCCGATGCGCTGGCCGTGAAGACCGACGCGCCGACGCATCTGTCGCGCCGCCTCGACTGGGGCCAGTACAAGCTCACCGTCACCGACAAGCAGACCGACACGGCAAGCAGCCTGACCTTCTATGTCGGCTGGTTCGGCGACGGCGACACCGAAGCCGCGCCCGACACGCTCAGGGTCGCGAGCGACAGGAAGAACTATGCGCCGGGCGACACCGCAAAGCTGCGGATCGAGGCGCCGTTCGCGGGCGAGGCGCTGGTCGCCATCGCCACCGACCGGATCGTGGCCACCTACACCGTCTCGGTGCCGGCCGGCGGCACGAGCATCGACGTGCCCGTGAAGGGCGAATGGGGCGCCGGCGCCTATGCGCTGGTGACCGCGTGGCGTCCGCTCTCGGCCCAAGCCGAGCGCGCACCGACGCGTGCGATCGGCACGACGTGGTTGGCGCTCGATCCCGGCCTGCGCACCCTGCAGGTCCAGATGGCGGCACCCGAGAAGATCACGCCACGGCAGAGGATCGAGGTGCCGATCCATGTCAATGGCGCGTCGGGCGAGGCCTACGTCACCCTGGCTGCCGTCGACGAAGGCATCCTGCAGCTCACGCGGTTCGCCACGCCCAAGCCCGCCGACTTCTACTTCGGCAAGCGCAAGCTCGGCCTCGACATGCGCGACGACTACGGCCGCCTGCTCGACACCCGCGCCGACGACCTCGGACGTTTGCGCACCGGCGGCGACGCGGGCGACATCGGCGGCCTCGATATCGTGCCGACACGCACGGTCGCGCTGTTTAGCGGCCCGGTGAAGCTCGACGACAAGGGCGAAGCGAAGATAGGGCTCGATATTCCCGACTTCATCGGCCAGCTCCGCCTGATGGCTGTAGCCTACGACAAATCGAAGGTCGGCTCGTCCGAGGCACGCCTCTTCGTGCGCGACGCGGTGACAGCCGACGTCGTCCTGCCCCGCTTCCTGGCCCCCCAGGACCAGGGACGTGTGGCGCTCTCCCTGCAGAACGTCGACGGCGCTCCGGGCGACTATCTGGTGAAGCTGGAAGCCAGCGGCGCCGTCGCGCTGGAGCGCCCGGTCTCAGAGACCCGCAAGCTCGCAGCCAACCAGCGCGAGCTGCTGACCTGGCCGTTGCGCGCGTCCGATGCCGGCTTCGGCAAGGTCGCGGTCACCGTCTCCGGCCCCAACAACTTCGCGGTCCGCCGCGAATGGGACATCCAGGTCCGCTCGGCCCAGACACCGAGCGCGGTCGACACGGTCTCGCGTCTCGAGGCAGGCCGCGAGCTCTCCGTCGACAGCAACCTCACCGCGGGCTTCGCGTCGGGGAGCGCGCAAGTGAGCGTGGCTTTGTCGCGCGTGCCGGGCATCGACGTGGCAGCACTGCTGCGCGCGCTCGACAAGTATCCCTACGGCTGCATCGAGCAGACGACCAGCCGCGCGCTGCCGCTGCTCTACTACAACGACGTGGCGTTGCTGGGCTACGGCCCGGCCGATCCGAAGGTGCCGGAACGCGTGCAGGAGGCGGTCTACCGCATCGTCGACATGCAGATGAGCGACGGTTCGTTCGGAATGTGGGGCCCTTACTCCACGCCGGCCGCCGAATGGCTGCAGAGCTACGCGCTCGACTTCCTGGTGCGCGCCCGCGACCAGCAGATGGCGGTGCCTGCCGCCGCCCTGCAGCGCGGCCTTACCTGGCTCAATCGCACGGCCGACAAGCTCTCGCCCAATGCCCAGGCCTATGCCTGGTACGTGCTGGCCAAGGCGGGCCTCGCCGATCCCGGCCGCGTCCGTTACTTCCAGGATGCCAAGGCTTCCGAGATCAAGGGCGGTCTCGCCTGGGCCCAGCTTGCGGCTGCGCTGAACCAGGTGGGCGAGCCCGGCCGCGCCAAGCTCGCCTTCAATGTCGCGCGCCTGCAGATCGATGAGCGCGATCCCAAGGACTACTACGGCTCTCCCCTGCGCGACCGCGCCGCCATCCTCGCGCTCGCAACGGAAGCCGGCGGCAAGGAAGCCGTGTCGACCATCATCGGCTCGGTGCGCGACCGTCTCGTGGCCAGGGTGAGCGAGACCACCACACAGGAGCAGGCGTGGCTCGTGCTGGCGGCGCACGCGATCGGCGGCGGCGGCGATCTCGAATATGCCGTCGACGGCGCGCCGCAGAAAACCAACAAGGATCCGGTCGTAGTCAACCCGGACGCTGCCACCATCGAACGCGGCCTCAAGCTCAAGAACGAAGGCCAGCAGCCGTTCTGGCTGCAGGTCACGGCGCGCGGCGTGCCGAAGGATCCGCTGCCCGCCGCCCAGCACGGACTCAGCGTCGAGCGCGAGTACTACACGTTCGCGGGCGACACGGCCGATCTCGCGAAGGTGCGCCAGAACGATCGGCTGGTCGTATCTCTGTCGGGCCGCAACCTCGAAGGCGGCTACCACGAGATGGCGCTGCTCGAGCTGCTGCCGGCGGGCTTCGAGATCGAGTCGGTGATCAACGACGACACGGTGAAGTCCTTCCCGTTTATCGAGAAGCTGACGCCGACCCGCATGACCGAGGCGCGCGACGACCGCTTCTTCGCCGCGCTCAATCTCGGCAACCGGCCGTTCCGTGCCTGGTGGGACGACGACGGCAAGAACGGCAACAGCTTCCACGTGGCCTACATCATCCGCGCCGTGACGCCGGGCCGCTTCGCGCTACCCGCGGTCAATGTCTCCGACATGTACGCGCCGCGTATCTTCGGACGCACGGCGATGGGCACCGTGACGATTGCTCCCAAATAGGAACGTGAACGTCCGGCGCCTCCTGAGCCTCGCTGCCCTCGCCGCCGCCTCGATGGCGGTAGCGGCGCTGGCGCTCGACCGGATGTTCCCGCCGGATCTCGCGCGCTATCACGAGCGCTCGACGGAGATCGTTGACGCCAACGGCCGCCTGTTGCGCGCTTTCACGACGCCGGACGGCAAGTGGCGCCTGATGACGAATGTCGACGAGGTCGATCCGCTCTATCTGGCGCTGCTCAAGGCCTATGAGGACCGCCGCTTCGACGACCACTGGGGCGTTGATCCCCTGGCCGCCGTCCGCGCCGCCAGCCAGTGGATCGGGCGCGGCCGCATCGTCTCGGGCGCCTCTACGATTTCCATGCAGGCCGCCCGCCTGCTCGACCAGCCCCGGCCGCGCAGCCTGCTCACCAAAGCTGTCCAGTCGGCTCGCGCCCTGCAGCTCGAATGGCGCTACTCCAAGCGCGAGGTGATGGCGATCTACCTTACCTTGGCACCGATGGGCGGCAACCTCGAAGGCGTACGTGCCGCGTCGCTGGGCTATTTCGGCAAGGAACCCGCGCATCTCAGCGCCGCCGAGGCAGCGCTCCTCGTGGCCATCCCGCAGTCGCCCGAGCGCCGCCGCCCAGACCGACGTGCGCAGTCCGCGCAGGCCGGGCGCGACCGCGTGCTGGAGCGCGGGCTGGAGCAAGGGCTTATCGACCAGCCGACGTTCGATCTCGCGGCCAGGCGCGCCGTGCCGGACCGGCGCCTGGCGATGCCGATGCACGCGCCGCACCTCGCGACCTGGCTCGCCGGACAGTCGCCCGGCACCGTCGTGCCGACGACGATCCGGCTCGAGCTGCAGGACGCGTTGATGCAGCTCGCCAGCGACGAGCGCGCCCAGTTCGCCGATAAAGCGCAGATCGCGATGGTCGTGCTCGACAACCGCAGCGGCGACGTAGTGGCCTGGCTGGGCGGCGGCGATTTCTTTGGTCGCGCCGGGCAGGTCGACCTGGTGCGCGCGCATCGCTCCCCCGGCTCGGCACTGAAGCCGATGATCTACGCCTTGGCCTTCGACGATCGCACGCTCCATCCGGAATCGCTGGTCGAGGACGTGCCCGTGCGCTTCAAGGAGTGGCTGCCGCGCAACTTCGATCGCGCCCATCAGGGAGCGGTGTCAGTTCGGCGCGCGCTGCAGCAGTCGTTGAACGTGCCGGCTGTCTTGGCGCTCGAACGCGTGGGGCCGCAGCGGTTCCTGACGACCCTGCGCGCCGCCGGTGTCGCACCCGGCCTACCGCCCGGCGACACCGCGGACTCGCTCGGAATGGCACTCGGCAGCGCCACCGTCTCGCCGCTCGAGATGGCTGGCCTCTATTCGGGCCTCGCCAACGGCGGCACCTTCGCCGTCCCGCGCGTGCGCCGCGACCGGCCGCGTCCCGCCGCCGCCCGCCTCGTCGGCCCGACGGCCGCCTGGTACGTGACCGACATCCTGACCGACTCGCCGTTGCCCGAGGGTTTCGCCTCCCTGCCGGCAGCGCTGCGCGAGCGCCGCATCGCCTTCAAGACCGGCACCTCCGCGGGCTTCCGGGACGCCTGGGGCGCGGCCTACAGCGCCAACTGGACGGTCGTCGTCTGGGTGGGCCATGCCGACGGCTCCTCCCGCCCGGGCCAGCTCGGCCGAGCCGCCGCGCTCCCGATCGCGCTGAAGGCGTTCGGCCGCCTGCCCGCCGAGGACAATCGCGCGACGCCCGCCCCCGCCGATGTCGTCCGCGCAGCCTCCTGGCGCGACCTGCCGCCCCGCATGCGCACGCTCGCTCCATTGGCGCAGAGCAGCGGCGGCCCGCGCATCGCCTATCCGGCGGCCGATTCGAAGATCGAGCTGGGCGCGCGCGATGCGGTGCCGCTCAGCGCCCATGGCGGCAGCGGCACCCTGCATTGGCTGGTCGACGGCCGTCCACTCGACGGCACTCAATGGAAGCCCGACGGCGTGGGCGAGGCGCGGGTCGCCGTGGTTGACGATCTCGGCCGCTCCAGCGTTATCACTGTGAAGATTGTCAGGCGGCCATGACCGCCAGGACCACGGACACGAGCAGCAGCACCGCGAAGCTCACGTTGACGAGCCGGTTGGTGCGGGGATTGCGGAAGTAGCGCGTCAGCAGCGCACCGGACATGAGCCAGACGACGTTCACCGCCGCAATCAGGAGCGTAAGCAGCGCGATCTTGAGCGTGACATCGAGCGCCACCTGTCCGCGCAACAGCACGAAGCCCGAGAACAACGCCGCCATCGCGGCATAGCCTTTCGGATTGATCAGCGAGAGGCCGAGGCCTCCCATGAAGCTGGGCGGACGGCCTTTTCCGGCGTCTTCAGTGAGAGGCGGCGCCGTGGCGATGCGCCAGGCAAGCCACGCGAAATAGACCGCCGCCACTGCCGTCACGATTGGCGTGGCGCCGGGCACTGCCAGCACCAGGCCAACCACGCCGCTCGCCACGATGACCATCAAGCCCACCATGCCGACAAGGATGCCGATGAAATAGCCTGCCACCCGGCGCGTGCCGAACGCCGCGCCCGCGGCAGCAAGGCTGAGCGTCGCCGGCCCGGGACTGCCGGCAAGCGCCAGTCCGGCCAGCAGGAAAGCAAGCAGGGCGTCCATGCCGGCCGATATGGCGCACCCGGCCGACGGTGTCTTGAACGTTCGTGCAGCGGCCCGTCAGCCGCCGCCGCGTCCCATCAGGAGGGCGATCCGTTGCTTGAGGACGCCGTACTGCCGACGTTCGGTTCCGGCCAGCGCCTCGGTGCGATCGCTCGCGATGTCGGCATAGGAGATCGGCTGCTCGAACTGGCTGGCCGTCAGGTCGTGGCGCCGGCCTGCGACGCGATTGTAGAAATGCCAGCCACCGGGGGCCTCGGTCTTCAGGATCTCGCCGCCGAACATGTCATGGACGACCAGCGTCGTGACGTTGCATTGACCGCGCGCCGGATTGTCCGCAAGCCACTGGGTGCTGGTCGCCGACGACCACGCCATCCGCAGGACCGGCAGCAGGGCGCTCGGATCGTCCCTCACGCTGCGAGCTTGGCCTTCATCGCCTGCGCCACCTTGGACGCGGGCTCGCGGCCCAGCGCCACGCAGATGTCGCGGCCAGCTTGGGCAATGGCGTCGAGGTCGACGCCATGCTCGATGCCGAGGCCGTTCATCAGGTAGATCACGTCCTCGGTGCCGACATTGCCCGACGCGCCCTTGGCGTAGGGGCAGCCGCCGAGGCCTGCCACGGCCGTGTCGAACACCGCGATGCCGCGTTCCATCACCGCCATGATGTTGGCCAGCGACTGGCCATAGGTGTCGTGGAAATGCGCCGCCATCTTTTCGCGCGGCATCTTCTCGGCCACCGCATCGATCATCGCCACACATTCCGCGGGCGTTCCGACGCCGATCGTGTCGCCGAGCGAGACCTCATAGCAGCCCATCTTGAACAGGCGTTCAGAGACCTCGGCCACCTTCGCCGGCGCCACCTTGCCGTCGTAGGGACAGGCGATCACGGTCGAGACGTAGCCGCGCACCTTCATGCCGTGCTTGTGAGCCGCTTCCATCACCGGTGCGAAGCGCTCGAAACTCTCGTCGATCGAGCAGTTGGTGTTCTTGCGGCAGAAAGCCTCCGACGCCGCGGTGAAGATCGCGATCTCTCCGCAGTGTGCCTCGACCGCGCCATTCATGCCCTGCTTGTTGGGCACCAGCACGGGATAGCTGACGCCCGGCTTGCGCTTGATCTGCGCCATCACCTGCTCGGTGTTGGCCATTTGCGGCACCCATTTGGGCGACACGAAGCTGCCCGACTCGACGGCGCTGTGGCCGGCGGCCGACAGCGCATCGATCAGCTTCACCTTGGCCTCGACGGAGACGGGCTTGGCCTCGTTCTGCAGCCCGTCGCGCGGACCCACTTCGACCAGCCGGACTTTCTTGGGATAATTCATGGCGCCTATCCTACGCCAATCTCTCCATAGCGAGATAGACGCCCAGCAGCAGCAATCCGGCAAAGAACACCCTGCGAAACGTCGGTGCGGCGATGCGCTGGCGCAGCATTTGACCCGCCTGCATGCCCAGGAGCGCCGGCGCGAGCGCCAACAGCGACAGCCAGATCGAGCCCTCGTGCCAGGCCTCGACCCGCAGCAGGCCGAGCGCCAGTGCGATCGTCGACACGGTGAAAGAAAGCCCCAGCGCCTGGATGAGGTCGTCGCGCTCGAGCCCGATCGCCTGCAGATACGGCACGGCCGGGATGACGAACACGCCGGTGGCGCCGGTGACCAGGCCGGTGGCCGCGCCGACGGCCGGTCCGAACCAACCCTCGTGGCGCGCGCCGATCGCCATCTTGAGACCCGTGAGGCCGACGACGGCATAGACCGCCAGCGCAACGCCGAGGGCGACACCCGCGATGCCCGCACGATCGCTTGCCAGCACGCCCGTCCCGGCAACGGTACCCGCCAGCACGCCCGCCATCATCGGCCACAGCCGGCACGCCAGCGCGCCGAAGCGCGGGCCGGCAAGAAGCTGCCAGACGTTGGTCACCAGCGACGGAATGACCAGCAGCGCCGCGGCCTCGGCCGGCGGCAAGACGACGGCCAGCACGCCCATCGCCACGGTGGGCAAGCCCATGCCGATCACGCCCTTCACGAGGCCTGCCAGCAGGAAGGTGCCGCCGATCAAGATCCAGACTCCGGTGCTCATGTGCCGAACATGCAAGCGGCCCCGAGTCGCCACAATGCGGAAGTTCCATGTCTAGCCTTCGGCGTGGCCGAAGGCTAAAATTGCGGCATGCGCTTCGATCTCGTCGACCTGCGACTGGTGATGCACATCGCAGAGGCCGCGAACATCACCGCCGGCGCCGCCCGCAGCGGCCTCGCGCTTGCCTCCGCGAGCGAGCGCCTGCGCGAGCTGGAGCGGTCGCTGGGCGTATCCCTCTTCGAGCGCCAACGGCGCGGCGTCAGCCCGACGCCGGCCGGACTGGCCCTCGTCCATCACGCCCGCCTCGTCATGCGTCAGCTCGAGGAGATGAGCGGGGAGCTCGGCCAGTTCGCCAAGGGCCTGCGCGGCCGCGTGCGGGTGCTCTCCAACACGGCGGCCACACTCGAGTTCCTGCCACCGCTGATCGGTCCCTTCCTCGCCAGCCATCCCACCGTCGACCTGGAAATCGAGGAGCGCGCTAGTCCCGAGATCGTGCGTGCCGTCGCGGCCGGCCGGGCCGATATAGGCATCGTGGCGGACGCCGTCGACCCCGCGGCCGAACTCGAGACCGTGCCCTTTGCCGAGGATCGCCTGATGCTGGTGACGCCACGGCGTCATCCATTGGCCAAGCGCCGCCGCGTCGCCCTGCGCGACGTGCTTGAGGAGGATTTCATCGGGCTCCCGACCGGCAGCGCCCTGCAGGCGCATATCGACGATCAGGCCGCGCGCGGCGGGCGGCGCCTCAAGACGCGGGTGCGGCTGCCGACTTTCGATGCGATCTGCACGGTGGTCGAAAGCGGTATTGGCATCGCGGTGGTGTCGAAGGTCGCGGCGGAGCGTTGCCGACGGTCGATGGCGATCGCAAGCGTGGCGCTATCGGATGCGTGGGCGCTGCGCCGACTCCGGATCTGCTCGAAGAGCTTCCGCGCCCTGCCCGCCCCGGCGCGCGACCTGGTGGCCTGCCTCAGACCAGCGTCGGCTTGAGTCTGCCCGCCCGATAAAGGATCAGCGCCACTGCCGCCAGCGCCAGCACCGTGAGCGCGATCAGCAGCGTCGCCACGGCGGTGATGGTCGGGTTCACCTCGAGGATCAGCTCGTTGAACATCTTCTTCGGCACGGTGTCGTACTTGCCGGCGACGAATGAGGTCACAATCACCTCGTCGAAGCTGCCGATGAAGGCAAAGATCCAGGCGGCGAAGACGCTCGGCGCCAGGTTGGGCAGCACGACCTTGCGCACCGTGTATGACCATGAGGCGCCCAGACTCCACGCCACCTGCTCGATACGCAGGTCGAACGAGCGGATCGCCACGCCCATCACCATCATGACCAGCGGTACGTTGAGCACGGTGTGCGCCACCACTAGGCCGAAGAACGTGCCCAGCAGGCCGATCTTCGCCAGGCCAAGATAGAGTGCGATCGCGGAGATGATGGCAGGCACGATCAGCGGCGCCATGAAATTGCTCTCCGACCAGTCACGCCCTCGGAAGGCGCCACGGTGCAGGCCGTACGCCGCCAGCCCTCCAAGCAGTAGGGCTGCCACCGACGATATCAGGGCAAGGATCGCCGAGGTCGACATCGCCTCCATCCAGCGCGGGTTGCCGAACAGCTGCTCGTACCAGCGCAACGACAGGCCAGGCGGCGGGAAGGTGAGCGCCTTGGCCGACGAGAAGGACATCGGGATCACGATCACGATCGGCACTGTGAGGAACACCAGCGCCAGCACACCGATCGTCGCCAGCAGGCGCCGCGTCCAGGGCGAGCTGCTCATCATACCGAGGCCTTTCGATCGAGCCAGCGATAGGCGGCGAAGATCACGAGTGTCACGATCAACAGGATGGTCGAAATCGCCGAAGCCTGCTCCCAGCGCGGTATCTGGTTGATCAGCGTATCCAGCAGATTCGAGATCATCGGCACACGGCCACCGCCCAGGATGGCGGGCGTGACGTAGAAGCCGAGACACAGGATGAAGACCAGCAGGGTTCCCGCCGCCAGCGCCGGCACGGTCAGTGGGAAGTAGACCTTCCAGAAGATCGTGCGCGGCGAGGCGCCGAGCGACGCCGCCGCCTGCAGCAACCGATCGTCGATCCGGATCATGGCGGCGAACAGCGGCAGCACCAGGAACGGCAGCAGCACATTGGCCATGCCGATGGTGACGCCCAATTCGTTGTAGAGGAACGACACCGGCGCGTCGGTCAGTCCGGTCCATTGCAGGAACCGGTTCACCAGCCCGCCGTTGCCGAGCACGACGATCCAGGCATAGGTGCGCACGAGGATCGACACCCAGAAAGGCAACACGACGAGCGCGATCGCGATCGCTCGTCCGCGCCCGCCCAGCCCGCGCATCCAGTGGGCCAGCGGATAGCCGATCGCGACGTTGGCGATCGTGGCGATCAGCGAGATCCGCATCGTGTTGCCCAGCACCCGCAAATAGACGGGCGCCTCGAACAGCGCTTCATAGTGCTCGAGCGTGAAGCCTTGCCCTTTGTGCCAAAAGGCAAGGCCCAGCATGTAGACGATGGGCGCGTCGAAGGCGACGACCATCACCACCAGAAGCGGCGTGATGAATGCGAAGCCCGTTCCGCGCATCGTGTCGCCTCCGACTCAGAGGTTGAGCTTGAAGGCTTCCCACTTCTTGTTCACGGCCTCGCCGTTCTTGACCCACCACTCGGCGTCCTCGAAGTACTGGACCGCCTTGTTCTGCTTGGAGGTCGGGAACTGCCAGAGCTTGTCCTGCGGCAGCAGCTTTTCGAGCTCGGGGCTGGAGCCGGTGTAGGAGATCACCTTGGCCGCCTCCGCCTGGTTCTCCGGCAGAGACATCTCGTGCATCAGCTTGTAGGCCGCGGCCTTGTCCTCGGGCTTGGAGCCCTTGACGATGCCGAAGTACGAGAGATCCGCCTTGCCGCCGGTGAAGTTCATGGCGAGGCTTGGCTCGTTGATGACGCGGCCCGACCAGCAGATCGAATACTGGACCTCGTTGTCCTTCAGGAGCTGCGCCGGCTGGGCGCCCGCCTTCCACCACACCGAGACGTCCCTCTTGATCTCATCCAGCTTCTTGAAGGCGAGATCGACGTCGAGCGGGAAGATCTTGTCGACCGGCACGCCCGCCGCCTGCACGCAGAACGGCAGCAGATAGTGCGGATAGTCCGGCAGGCAGCGCTTGCCCGGGAAGGCCTTGAGATCGAAGAACTCGGTGAAGTTCTTCGGCTCCTTGGAGCCCTTGCGCCACGCCATGATGGTCGAGAAGTACTGGTAGCCGAAGCCATATTCGTTCTTGGCCTCGGGGAACATCGGTGCGGGATTGACCGCGGCCCAGTCGATCGGCTCGATCAGGCCGAGCTGCTTGGCCTGCACCATGACGCTCTGGCCCAGCTCGAAGATCACCGTGTCCTTCTGGCCGCTCTCGACCAGCGCGCGCAGCTTGCCGAGCGAGCTCGGGCTTTCGCGGATCACCTTGATACCGGTCTTCTTCGTCAGCGGCTCGATATAGCCTTTCTCGATCGAGTCGCCGCTCAGGCCACCCGACTCGATCATGCGGATCTCCTTCGACTGCGCACGCGCGCCGGCCGACAGGATCCCAAACGTCGACACGCCGACTGCCGCACCGGCCACGAAACTACGTCTCTTCATCCTTGCCCCCTTGGTTGCTCTCTCACGTGACCGGCCACAGGTCGGTCGCGTCCCACGACACAGAAACTTTCTCGCCGGCCTCGTACGCCCGGCCCACGAACGGCACCGCCGCCACCATCGGCATCGCTCCTTCGTCCAGCTGAAGATGATAGCGCACCATCTGGCCGAGATAGATCGCCTCGACCACTTTGGCGGGCCTGCCGCCATTGAGTCCCGCCGGCTCGAGCCTCACCCTCTCCGGCCGCACCAACCCGGTCCGCCCGCCACCGATGCCGATGAAGTTGGCGATGCCCAGGAACTCCGCCACGAAGCGGTTGGCAGGCCGCAAATAGGCCTCGGTCGGCGCCGCGACCTGCTGGGTGCGGCCGTGGTTCAGCACCATGATCCGGTCCGAGAGCGACAGCGCCTCTTCCTGGTCGTGCGTCACCAGCAGGGTCGTCACACCAAGCGTGCGCTGGAGCTGCTTCAGCTCGACCTGCAGCTCCTCTCGCAGCTTGCGGTCCAGCGCGCCCAGTGGCTCGTCGAGCAGCAGGATGTCCGGCTTGAAGACGATGGCCCGGGCCAGCGCCACACGCTGCTGCTGGCCGCCTGAGAGCTGCGACGGCCGCCGGTCCTGCAGCCCTTCGAGCCGCACCAGCTCCAATGCCTCGAGCGACTGCTCGCGTGCCTTGGCCCCGGTAATCTTGCGCACGCCCAAGGGGAACATGACGTTCTGCAGCACCGTCATGTGCGGGAACAGCGCATAGGACTGGAACACCAGCCCGATATTGCGCTCCTGCGCCGGTGCCTCCGTGACATCCCGGCCGCCGATGAAAATGCGGCCCGAGGTCGGCTTGTTCAGCCCGGCGATCAACGACAGCAGCGTCGTCTTGCCCGAGCCGCTCGGCCCCAAAATGGTGACGAACTCGCCTTGCGTGACGTTGAGGTCGACATTGTCCGCCGCCGCGACGGTGCCGTAGTGCTTGCTCACGCCTTCGAGACGGATATCGCTCATTGCAGCGTGGCCATCGCCCGGTCGGCAGCCGCCAGCGTCTCGTCGATGATCGCATCGTCATGCGCGACCGACAGGAACCATTTGGCGTTCTGGTTGGTCCGGATGCCCTCTTCCTGCAGCGCCCGATGGAAGGCCAGCGCCTTGTCGCGGTCGCATGCGACGGCCTCGCGATAGTTGCGCGGGCCAGCGCCCGACGTGAAGTAGACCTGGAAGATCGCGGGCAGGCCCTGCACCTGCACTGGAACCTTGTGCTTCTTCGCGATCGCCGCCAGCCCCTGCATCAGCCGTGCGCCGCGACGTTCGAGGTCGCGATAGACCGCGCCGTCGCCCGCTTCTAGCACGTCGAGCGCCGCAAGGGACGCGGCCATGCTCTGGACGTTGCCGTTGTAGGTGCCGCCATGCATCACCCCCTTGTCGAGCAGGGTGTCCATGACATCGCGCCGGCCGCCGACCATGGCGAGCGGAAAGCCCGCCGCGACGGCTTTCGCGTAAATCGTGAGATCGCCGGTGACGCCGTAGCGCCCCTGCGCGCCGCGCAGCCCGGCGCGGAAGCCCGTGATGACTTCGTCGCAGATGAACAGCGCACCGTTGGCGCGGCAGAGATCGCGCACGCCCTCCAGATAGCCCGGCGCCGGCTCCGTCGGCCCGCCGTTCACCATCACCGGCTCCATGATGACGGCCGCGATCTCGCCCTTGTGGCGATCGAACGCCTGGCCGAGCAGCTCGAGATCGTTCCAGCCCGCCACCACGACATCGTCCAGCACGCTGGCCGGCATGCCGGGCGAACCTGCCACCGGAACAGGCGCGTCGGCAGGGCCCGCCTCATTGAGCGGCGGCCGCGCACTGATATAGGCCTGGTCACTCCAGCCGTGATAATGGCCCTCGAATTTCAGGATCTTGTCCCGGCCTGTGAAGGCGCGGGCCAGCCGGAATGCCATCAGGACGGCTTCAGTACCCGAGGTGGCGAACCGGACGACCTCAATCCCAGGCAGCAGCCGGCACAGCCGCTCCGAGAGCTCGGGCTCACGCGGATGCTGGGCGGCGAAGACCTGCCCCTCGGCCAGGGAGGCAGCGACCGCCGCGATCACCGATTTGGGCGCATGCCCCAGGATCGCCGGGCCATTGCCCAGCACGTAATCGATATGCACGTTGCCATCGACATCGTAGAGCCGGGCCCCCTCGCCGCGCTCGAAGAACAGCGGCACCGGCGTCGCGGCATAGCGCACATTGCTGCTGACGCCCCCCGCCAAGGTCTTCCGGGTCCGCTCATAGAGCGCGATCGACTTGTCGTAACTTCGCATGGCCCCCATCCAGCAAGAACAATGCCGTCCCCACGGCGCATCGTCCATATTGGCGCCCCGCCATCCTATGCTAGTTTCGCGATATACGGAGGACGTAATGGCCCAGCAGCTCAGCAATCAGCGCATCGCCTGGTTCAACGGCAAATACATGCCGGAGAACGAGGTCATGATCCCGTTCCGCGACCGCAGCTGGAAGTACGGCGACGGCGCCTTTGACATGACGCGCACTTTCAATGGCACGCCCTTCCGCCTGAAGGAGCATATCGACCGCTTCTACCGCTCGCTGCGCTATCTGCAGATCGACCCGGGCATATCGCCCAAGGAGATGATCGCGGCCAGCGAGGGCGTCGTGGAGCGCAACGAGCACCTGCGCGCCGCCGTCGGCGACTGGTGGCTGGGCCAGAGAGTCAGCCGCGGCGTCGATGCGGTGGGTGACGAAGGCTGGGAGCACACCGGCCCCAACGTCGTGATCGAGATGCTGCCGCTACCCTTTGCCAAGCGCGCCAAGCAGTACCGCGACGGTGCCGACGTGATGACCACCACGGCACGCCGCATCGCGCCGTCTATGCTGTCGCCGCGCGCCAAGACGCACAACTATCTCAACATGATCATGGCCGAGAAGCCGGTGAAGGCGATGAACCCGGATGCCTGGGCCATCCTGCTCGACGAGAACGGCAATCTCGCCGAAGGCCTCGGCTCCAACATCTTCGTCGTGCGCGAGGGCCAGCTCTTCACGCCGTCGGAGCGCTACGTGCTGCCGGGCGTGTCGCGCCAGATGACCATGGACATGGCCAAGAAGCTCGGCATCCCCTGCACGCCCGGCGACATCGACATGTTCGATGCGGCCAATGCCGAGGAGATGTTCCTCACCTCAACCAGCCTCTGCATCCTGCCGGTCAGGAGCTTCAACGGCGCCCCCGTTGCCGACGGCAAGATCCCGGGCCCGATCACGAAGAAGCTGATCGACGCCTATTCCAAGGATGTCGGCTGCGACTTCGTCGGCCAATATTTGAAATTCATCCAGTAGCCAGAGGCAATTTACCCCCTCAAGATGTGAAAAATATCTTGAGGGGGAAACGATGTTCAATTGGACGGTGAAGCAACCGGTCGACGGCGGTGTCGTCGCGCCGGACGAACGACTGCCCTGGCCGCAGACCACGGCGGTCGGCCTGCAGCATGTCGTGGCGATGTTCGGGTCGACCATCCTCGCGCCACTGCTGATGGGCTTCGATCCCAATATCGCCGTGCTGATGAGCGGCGTCGGCACGCTGATCTTCTTCGTCGTCACTGGCGGCAGGGTGCCAAGCTATGTCGGCTCTTCCTTCGCCTTCATCTCGGTCGTGATCGTGGCGACGGGCTACGCCGGCAAGGGGCTGAACGGCAACATCGCCGTGGCCTTGG
>OUNM010340567.1_pt1 | contig 25354 bp, 25 predicted proteins | sample 1769961 | NCBI WGS metagenome assembly OUNM01 (sample SAMEA3914820, study PRJEB12502) | metagenome | biome: forest; material: soil | place: USA | collected 2012-03-12 | depth 0.3 m | reverse complement strand
GACCATTTCATCCGACCCGCGCTGATTGGCGGAGCAACCCGGCTGCCCTTCCTATGGGTCCTGGTCGGCATTCTGGGCGGCGTCGAGACGCTGGGCCTGCTCGGGCTGTTTGTGGGACCGGCTACGATGGCGGTGCTGGTGATGCTGTGGCGCGAATATGTCGAGCGCGACTTGCCAAAGAGCGCCGCAAATTCAGGTTAGGCCCGCTTCCGAGGGAAGGTCCGATGGGGTCAGCCACCAACGCCATCGAGCAGATCAAGAAGAATGGCCCCCGGCGCGCCGACCGACGAGCAGACCGCCGCCGCCCTCCTCATCGCCTCGGCGCCGTCTTGGTGCACGTCGAGGCGATCCCCGACGGATTCAGAGACGCGGTAGCGTCACCCCGCGCTGGCCCATATATTTGCCGGCGCGGTCGGCATAGCTCGTCTCGCACGGTTCGTTGCCCTTGAGAAACAGGAACTGGCACGCGCCCTCGTTGGCGTAGACCTTGGCCGGCAGAGGTGTGGTGTTGGAGAATTCCAGCGTCACATGCCCCTCCCAGCCGGGCTCTAGCGGGGTGACGTTCACGATAATGCCGCAGCGTGCATAAGTGGACTTACCCAAGCAGATCACCAGCACGTCGCGTGGCACGCGGAAATATTCCACCGTCCGGGCCAGCGCAAAGCTATTGGGCGGGATGATGCAACAGTCCGTCTTGCGATCGACAAAGCTGTTCTGCGCGAAGTCTTTAGGATCAACGGTGGCACTGTCGACATTGGTGAAAATCTTGAACTCGTCCGCCACGCGCGCGTCATAGCCGTAGGAGGAAAGGCCGTAGCTGATGCAGCCCTCGCGCCGCTGCGCCTCGACGAAGGGCTCGATCATGCCGTGCTCCATCGCGTGCTCGCGAATCCAGCGGTCGGATTGGATGGACATGGGGGCTCCCTCGGAACGCATTCGTGACGAACTTCCGCTTTCGCGGGAAGCGGCGACTAGGACAAGGGGGTTTCGGGTAAGGGCGGCAAGCGGCGACCGTTTCGGCCGTGCGTGCATCCGTGCTGCAGCTCATCGTTCAGCCGTCGTAATCCGTAATCGACGCCCCGGCGCCGAACCGGCACGGTTACACAGACGCGGGAGGGTGGCCATGTCGATCACGGCGACCAGATTCTTCACGACCGATCCAGCGAGCCTGACGCCCGACGTCGAGGACCGCTTCTTCACCGACCTTAAGACCGGCAATAACACGTTTAAGCGCACGGCGACGGATCGCTTCCGCGATGTCGACGAATGGTGCATCCAGCATTTCCGCTCCGCCGGAAGTCGGCTGGGCGACGTGCTGGATATCGGCGTTTCGTCCGGCGCCACGACGCTCGCGCTCGGCGATCGCTTGCGCGAAGCTGGCCAGTCGCCGCGAATCAAGGGGACCGATATCAGCCTTTCCGGCTATCTGGTTCCTATTCTGCCTGGCCTGCGAGCGCTCGTCGACGAGCAGGGGCATCCGCTGCAATATGATGTACTGGGGCTCGCCATTCGCCCTTGGCGCCGACGCGCCGATTATGCGACCGGCATGGTGATGGTGCGCTCCCTCCTCCACGCGCTGAGTATCGGGAGGGGACTCCAGCGCCTGCGGAGCCAGGACGGCACGTTGCAGCCCGTCACATTGCTGAGCCCAAGACTTCGCGGCCGGCCGGAAATCCAGATCGAGAAGAATGATATCTTCACGCACACAGCGTCGTTTGTCGGCCGCTTTGATTTCATCCGCGTGGCGAACCTGCTCAACCTGGGCTATTTCGACGAAGCGACACTGCAACGCGGTTTCGCAAACGTCCTGAGCTATATGTCAGGACCCGGGGCTTGGCTGCTGGTGGCGCGCACTCGGGGATTGCACAATGCGGCGACCCTGTTCCGATTGTCGGCCGACGGCAAAAAGCTGATGGTGATCGACCGGATCGGTGAGGGATCAGAAGTCGAACAGCTGGGGCTCTGCACGCCGCCCCCGCTGCGCTGCTGAACGACCCGGCCAGTTCCGCCGGTATATACCCCAACCGCCTTCCGGACCGCGACGCTCACCGGGGCGCCGCCGACCGCCGGTCAATAGCGCCGCAGCAATCCCGCGAGGCGGCCCTGCACGCGGATCTGGCCGGCCAGGTAGCGCTGCGGCGAATAGGCATGGTTGGCGGGATCGAGGCGGACCATCTGGCCTTCGCGGCGGAAATATTTGAGCGTCGCCTCATTATCGTCGATCAACGCCACGACGATCTCGCCGTCGCGCGCGGTGTCGGCGCGGCGGATGAGCGCATAGTCGCCATCGAGGATGCCCGCCTCGATCATCGAATCACCGGAAACCTCGAGCGCATAATGCTCGCCAGGGCCGAGCAGTGCGGCGGGAACGGCGAGGCTCGACTGGCCCTCCAGGGCCTCGATCGGGGCGCCGGCCGCGATGCGGCCGTGGAGCGGCAGGTCGATCACACCATCATTGGCGGCGACTGGAAGCTTCGGCGCAGCCGCTGGCGCGGCAGGGGATGTCGCCGTCGCGGGCGCGAGCGGGATCACACCCTCGGGCATGCGCACCACCTCTAGCGCGCGGGCGCGGTTGGGCAGGCGGCGGATGAAACTGCGTTCCTCCAGCGCCCGGATCAGCCGGTGCACGCCAGACTTGGACTTGAGATCGAGCGCGTCTTTCATCTCCTCGAACGAGGGCGACACGCCGGTTTCGGCCAGCCTGTCGTGGATGAAGCAGAGAAGCTCATGTTGCTTGCGCGTCAGCATCGGCGATCCCCCGAGCAACCCCTTTGGAACGGATAGCGAACGTGTAGGCAACCTTGAGCGACCTGTCAACGCCTCGCCGCTCAGTCCAGCGGCAGCATCTCGGCGGTCTCGCCCGCCGCCGCGGGTGGGGCATGGGGAGCGCGAACGATCAGCCCATCAGCCGCGGCGAGGGCCGCGAGCGCGGCCGAATCCTGCCCGTCCGGCGCGAAGGCTCGGCCGTTCTCGATCCGCGCTCGCAGATAGTCTTGGCGTATCCCGTTGGCTGGAAGCGGGGCGCCTAGCGTGACCGCGCGCGGAGCTGGCAGTGGAGCGGCGGCGCCGCCCATCCTCGCGATCAGCGGCAGCAGGAACACGCTCGCGGTTACGTAGCTCGACACCGGGTTGCCGGGCAGGCCGAGCACGATCGCGTTGCCGAGCCGCCCCGCAAGCAGCGGCTTGCCCGGCCGCATGGCCACGCGCCAGAAGTCGAGCTTCGCGCCAGCCTCCTCCAGCGCGGGTCGGACGAGATCGCGGTCGCCTACCGAGACGCCGCCGGTGGTGACGATGATGTCGGCCTCCGACGCTGCAGCGCGGAAGGCGTCGGCGATGAGGTCGAGATCGTCGGGGACGATGCCCTTGTCCGAGACTGTCGCAGGCTTGCCTGCTAGCAGGGCGGCGAGCATCGCTGCGTTGGAGGCAGGGAGCTTGGCGCCGGGCGTGGGTTCACCGAGTGGCACCAACTCGTCGCCGGTCGAAACCAGCGTGACACGGGGTAGCCGGCGGACAGGCAGCATGCCATGGCCGCCGATGCCGACGAGCGCTACGTCGCGCGCGCTAATCCGCTGGCCGACGGCGATCAACCGGGCGCCGAGCGCGAAATCGGTAGCGCGCGGGCGGACATTGCCGCCAGCGCGGAGTGGCCCTTCACCTGACATAAGCAGCCGGTCATCGTCGCGGGAGGCCTCTTCCTGCACCAGCACGCTGTCGGCGCCATCGGGCATCGGCGCGCCGGTGAAGATCCGAGCGGCCTCATAGGGGCCGAGCAGCCGGTTGAGCCCGGCGCCGGCTGCGCTCTCGCCGACCACGGTCCAGGGACCGGGGCGTTCGGCATAGCGGATGGCGTAGCCGTCCATTGCGGAAAGATCGTGGCTGGGTTGGTCGCGCCGGGCGAGTACATCGTCCGCCGCCCAGCGGCCGACAGCGCTCAGCAGCTGCACCGTCTCGATGGGAAGCGGCTCGGCGAGCGCCAGCAGCCGGGCCTGTGCCTCTGCAACGGGGAGGAGGCTCACCCCCCGACCCGCCAGTCGCCTGAACGGCCGCCCGATTTGGCGAGCAACCGCACGCCGCCGATCTCCATGCGGCGATCGAGCGCCTTGGCCATGTCGTAGACCGTGAGTAGCGCAACCGAGACGGCGGTCATGGCTTCCATCTCGACGCCGGTGGTGTGGGTGGTGCGCACCGTCGCTGTGGCGGTGACGCCATCGTTCTCGACCGCGAGATCGAGCGTGACACCGGATATGGGAAGTGGATGGCAGAGCGGCACCAGATCGGCGGTACGCTTGGCCGCCATAATCCCGGCGACGCGCGCGACGGCGAGCACGTCGCCCTTCTTCACCGCACCGTCGCGGATCGCTTGCGCGGCCTCGCGTGACATCGCGATCCGGCCGGTTGCGGTCGCCTCGCGGGCGGTTGTGGGCTTGGCGGAGACATCGACCATCTGAGCCGCGCCGTCCTTGTCGAGATGGGTGAGACCGCCCGTCATGCGCCGGTCAGCAGGTGTCGGGTCGCGGTCTCGACGTCGGCCTGCCGCATCAGCGTCTCGCCGACGAGGAAGCGGTGGACGCCGGCGGAGGCCAACCGGTCGAGATCGGCCTTGGTGGCGAGACCGCTCTCGGCAACTATCTGGGTGCCTTGCGGCATTCGCTTCGCCAGCGCCTCGGTGCGGCCAAGGTCGACGGTGAAGTCGCGAAGATCGCGGTTGTTGACACCGATCAGGCGGGAATTGAGCTGCAGCGCGCGCTCCAGCTCGGCCTCGTCATGCACCTCGACGAGGCAGTCCATGCCGAGTTCGGTTGCGGCCGCCTCCAACTCGGCCATCTCGATGTCGTCGAGCGCCGCAACGATAATCAGGATCGCGTCCGCGCCGATCGCCCGGGCCTCGGTCACCTGCCACGGGTCGACCATGAAATCCTTGCGGATCACCGGCAGCACGCAGGCCGCGCGGGCGGCGATGAGGAAGGCTTCGTCGCCCTGGAACCAGGGCTTGTCGGTCAGCACCGAAAGGCAGGCCGCGCCGCCCGCTTCATAGGCGCGGGCATGGGCGGGGGGATCGAAATCGGCGCGGATCAGGCCCTTGGAGGGGCTCGCCTTCTTGATCTCCGCGATGAGAGCATGGCCTGTCGCGGCCTTGGCGGTGAGTGCCGCCGCGAAGCCGCGCGGGGCGGCATGGGTGCGCGCGCTCGCCTCCATGTCGGCAAGGCTGGTCGCGGCCTTGCGGCGCGCGACTTCCTCGCGGGTGGCGTTGAGGATCCGGTCGAGGACGGTCGACATCAGAAGGCGATCCAGCGTTGGAGGAGGTTAGTTGCCGCGCCGCTGTCGATGGTCTCGGCGGCTATAGCCGCGCCGTCCGTCCAATTGTCGGCACGATTGGCGACAATGAGCGCGGCTGCCGCGTTGAGCAGCACCGCATCGCGATAAGCGGCGGCCTCGCCGTCGAGCAGACGCACAAGCGCGGCTGCATTGTAGGCGGCATCGCCGCCGCGCACGGCGGTCAGGGGATGCGACACGACGCCGATGTCGGCGGGAAAGACATGCTCCTCGCGGTCGCCGCAGACACCGATGCGGATCACGCGGCTGCCCCCCGCGATCGAGAGTTCATCGAGCCCCTCGTCACCGGCGACGATCATCGCACTCTCTGTGCCGAGCAGCGTCATCGCCTGCGCGACGGTAGGCAGATAATCCGTGCGCGCGACGCCGACGAGCTGGCGCGAGGTGCGCGCCGGATTGCAGAGAGGGCCGATGAGGTTGAAGATCGTGCGCCGGCCGATTGCCCTGCGCACCGCCGCCAGCCGGCCGAGCGCGGGATGATATTTCTGCGCAAAGAGGAAGGCGATGCCGAGCTCTGCCAGCGTCTCCTCCGCCGTGGCGGACGCGCGATCGAGATCAAGGCCGAGCGCCTCCAGTGTGTCGGCGGCACCCGCCTTGGAGGAGGCGGCGCGATTGCCATGCTTGGCCACCGGCACGCCGGAGGCCGCCACAACGATCGACACGGCAGTGGAAATGTTGAGGCTGTGTGCACCGTCGCCACCGGTGCCGCAGACGTCGATGGCGCCGGCCGGCGCCTTCACCTCGATCATGCGCTCCCGAAGGGCGCGCGCGGCGGCGGCGATCTCGATCGAGGTCTCGTCGCGCAGCGTCAGCCCGGTAAGGAAGGCCGCGACCGCCGCGTCGTCGACGCGCCCGTCGAGGATATCCGCAAACGCCACCTCGGCCGTCTCAAACTCCAGAGGGGTGGAGGAGTCGGGGAGGAGCGCGAGCGCGGTCATGCCGGTTGCCGCTCCCGGACCGGCAGGCCGGCGAGCCGCAGGAAGTTGGCGAGCATCGCATGGCCATGCTCGGTGGCAATGCTTTCGGGGTGGAACTGTACACCATGGATGGGCAGCGTCTTGTGGCGGACGCCCATTATCGTGCCGTCGTCGCTGCGCGCATTGACGATCAGATCGGCAGGCAGATCGCCTTCCTCAACGATCAGAGAATGATAGCGCGTGGCGATGAAAGGCGAGGGCAGGCCCGCGAATAGACCGGTTCCGTCATGTATGACCGGGCTGGTCTTGCCGTGCATGAGCGTCGCCGCGCGCGCAACGGTGCCGCCGAAGCTCTGCCCGATCGCCTGATGGCCGAGACAGACGCCGAGCAGCGGCTTGCCCGCTTCCGCGCAGGCCGCGACCAGATCGAGGCTGATGCCCGCTTCGTTTGGGGTGCAGGGGCCAGGCGAGATAAGGAATGCCTGCGCGCCGCTCGTGATCGCCTGGCCGACGCTCATGGCATCGTTGCGGACCACCTCGACGGTGGTGCCCAGCTCCTGGAGATAATGAACGAGGTTCCAGGTGAAGCTGTCGTAATTGTCGATGACGAGGATCATGATCCCCGCGACTTAGCGCTGCGGGGCACGAACGCAAGTGCGGTGGTTCAGCCCTGGTCCTGATAGGCGAGCTGAAGGATGCCCCAGTGCCGCCCGCAGATGTGGACCGAGGCGATCACCTGTTTGAGCAGCATCACGCCACCACCGGCTACTGGACGGCGATAGGCCTTGATGAGGAAGGGCTGGATCGTCTTGCACTGGATGCGCTGGTCTTCATAATCGAAGAACTGGAGGTGGCGACTGTATTCGCTATTCCACGCCGGATCCGCGCGGCGTGGCTGCGAGCGCTCGGGCATCTGCACCGCGCCATAGGTGTTGCGGTCGGTCATGGTCATGCCGAAGAAGCCGGTGAGTTCGCGCGCCTTTTCCTGATGCGGACGGACGGCCTCGACCAGATACGGCACGACTGGATGATCAAACTGCGCTGGGTCGCTGCCCGGGATCGGCATATAATGTTCGGTGAAGACATCTTCCACCGACAGCCGGCCAGCGGCGATTGCCGCCTCGACCTGGTGCGCCACATCCGCGACCACACCAGTGGCGAAGCGAATATAGGGCGTGTCGGGGATCTCGACTTCACTCTCGGCGATATACTGTAGCAGCACGTTGGTGTCGTCGCTGACGTTGCTGAGTAGACGGCTGAGTTGCGTGAGGTCGGTCGCGTTGTCGTTGGACGTGGTGTTGAGCGCGCCGATGCCGACGCGCACGCCCGACACCGATCCGACGATCGACTCCATGCTGCGCGCTACCGCGTCGCTGTCGTCGCTGAGGCCCATCATTAGTGAGCGCAGTTCGTCGACCAGCGTCTCGATCTGGCGCGTGCCGGAATGCGCGGCGCGCGCCTTGTCGACGCCACTCTCGATGCGGTGCAGCATCGTCCCAGCCTCGCCGGTCAGCGCGCGGACAGACTGGTCGATCTTTTGCGTGGCGGCAGCTGTCTCCAGCGCGAGTTTCTTCACCTCCTGTGCCACCACCGCGAAGCCGCGGCCGGCATCGCCCGCGCGCGCCGCCTCGATCGTGGCGTTGAGTGCCAGCAGGTTGACCTGCCCGGTGATCCGGCTGATCGCGTCCGTCACTTGCGCGACCGAGGCCAGCGCGGCGTTGAAGCTGCCGAGGCCGGCGTGGATGTGGCTAACTTGCTCGATAAGCTCGACCACATTGACGTTTGCGGCGGAGAGCTTGCGCGTCGAATCGTCGATCACCTCGTGCGCGGCGGACGCCTTTTCCTTGGCCTCGCGCGCCGCGACCGACACCGATTGCTGATCACGTTCCAGCCGGTCGGCATCGGCGCCGATGCGCTCGACGGTCGCAGCCTGTTCGGTCACGCGTTCGGCAAGTGCTGCGATGTTGGCCTGAAGATCGAGCGTGCGAATGCCCAGATCGCCAGAAAGCTTTGCCGCCTTTCGCACCGTGTTCGCGAGATTCATCTGATGCTTGCCCCGAGATTGTGGAACGTTCTGGGGCAGAACGACTAAAGTAGAGTTAAGAGTTAAGAACGAAGCTCGGTTCGGCGGCGCGGGCCTCGGCTTCGCGGGCGGCGGCGAAGAGCGCGCCGGCCTTGGCCTCGCATTCGCGCTGCTCGGCGGCGGGATCGCTGTCGGCGACGATGCCGGCGCCCGCCTGGACGTGCATCACGCCATCCTTCACCACCGCCGTGCGCAATACTATGCAGCTGTCCATCGATCCGTCCGGCGAGAAATAGCCGACGCCGCCGGCGTAGGCGCCGCGCGTCTCGTGTTCGAGCTCAGCGATGATCTCGCAGGCGCGAACCTTGGGCGCGCCCGAAACCGTGCCAGCCGGGAAGCCGCCCAGGAGGGCGTCGATAGCGTCCTTCGTCGGATCAAGCTGGCCGGTAACGTTCGAGACGATGTGCATCACATGGCTGTAGAGCTCGACCGCATAGCTCTCGGTCACCTTTACCGTGCCGGGCGACGCGACGCGGCCGACATCGTTGCGACCAAGATCGAGCAGCATCAGATGCTCGGCGCGCTCCTTGGGGTCGGCGAGCAGTTCCTCCCGGCGCTCGATATCCTCGGCGTCGGTACGCCCGCGCGGTCGCGTGCCTGCGATCGGGCGGATGGTCACCTCGCCATCACGGGCGCGGACCAGGATCTCCGGCGACGAGCCGATCAGCGCGAAACCTGGCAGGTCGAGGAAATAGAGGAAGGGCGATGGATTGATCCGCCGGAGTGCCCGATAGAGGTCGAACGGGGGCAGCGGGAAGGGGCGGGTGAAGCGCTGCGCCAGCACCACCTGGAAGATATCACCGGCAGCAATATATTCCTTGGCCGCAGCGACCAGCTCGCCATAGCGGCTGGCGGGCAGCACCGGCTTGGGCGGAGCGTTGAGGTTCGCCGGTACGACTCGTTCGATGGCGGGAAGGGGAGCGGCAAGGCGGGCCTGCGCAGCTTCGATCCGCGCCACCGCCTGCTCGGCGGTCACGCCATTATCAGGCCACACCGGCGCGACCCAGAACAGCTCGTCGGTGAGCCTGTCGAACAGTAGGATTAGCGTCGGCCGCACGAACAGCATGTCCGGTAGGCCCAGCGGGTTGGGGGCCGGGCGGGGGAGATCCTCGACAAGCCCGACCGTCTCATAGGCGAAATAGCCGACCAGGCAGGCAAGCGCCTTGGGGAGCTCGGCCGGCACGTCCATCCGGCAGCGGCCGACAAGTGCGCGGAGCGCGGAGAGGCTGTCGCCGTCGCACGGAGTGAAGACGTCGCGATCGTCTAACCAGCGCGGGTTGATCGCAGCGTCGCGACCGTGGGCGCGGAACACGAGATCCGGGGCCAGCCCGATCATGCTGTGGCGTCCGCGCGTCCGCCCGCCCTCTACCGATTCGAGCAGATAGTCGCCGCGCCCTGGCTCCATCAGCTTGAGAGCTGCGGAGACGGGGGTGTCGGTGTCGGCGATCTGGCGGCGCCAGACGAGCGCCGGGCGGCCGGCAGCGAGCGCTTCGGCGGCGAGGCGATCTGCCTCGGCCGTGGGCGAGGCGCTCACTGACCGGCGGGCGCGGCGCCGAGCAGGCGCGCGCGGAGCTGGGCGATCGCCGCCTCGTCGCGCCTGGTACCGACCGCGAGCTTGGCGGCGCTGGCGAACTGCTCGAGATATTCATCGTTCGCAGCCTGGACGAGCCCGCCACGCGAGGCTGCGACGGCGGGCGCCGCGGCCTTGTCGTCGGCTGGCACAACCTTGTCGACATGGACGATGTACCAACCACTGCCGTTGCCGGCAGGCACGAGCTTGGTGCCACCCACCGGCGTGGTGAACAGCGCGGCCAGCGCAGGCGGGACATGGCCCTGCATCTGCGCGAGGTCCATCCGACGGCCGGCGGTCGTGTGGATATCCGGCAGCTTCACCGGCGCCGCCTTGAAGGCGTCGGCCATCGACGTGCCGGCCTTCATCTTGGCCTGGATCGCTGTGGCGATAGCCTTGGCCCGATCATCGGCTCGCTTGGCGAGGAAGTCGTTGCCGACGCGAGGCTTCACCTGCGTAAAGGGGATAGGCGCAGCGGGGACGACGTGGGACACCGCGAGCAGCGCATATCGCTCGCCCTGCTGGATGGTCTGGACGGTCGGGGCGTCGTCCGGATTGGCCTTGAAGCCGGCAACGAGCAGCGGCTGAAGCTCCGGCGCGGGCTTGTTGGCGGGTTGATCGAAGTCGATGCCGCCCGCACTGAGCGCAGGAGTCTCGACCACATTGAGACCGTTCGCCTTGGCGACGTCGGCGAAGCCATGGCCGGCGTCGAGGGCGTCCTGGGTCTTGCCGACTAGATCGGACAGTGCCTGGTCCTGCTTCTGCTTGGCGAGGTCGGCTGCGATCTGCGGACGCGCCTTCTCAAACGGCGTAGCGGGGATGCGCTCGATTGCGTTCACCTTCACGACGTGCCAGCCGAAATCCGACTTAACCGGATCGCTGACCCCGCCTTGCGGCAGCGCGAAGGCTGCGGTGGCCACGACCGGCGAGGCCTGCTGTGCAAACTGCGCCTGGCTCTTGACGCCGATGGCGATGTCGGCGGCGCCGAAGCCGGCGGCCTTGGCGGCATCGGCGAAACTCTTGCCGCCCGTCACCGCCGCCTTGAACGCCTGGGCTTTGGCTTGTGAGTCGAGCACCACTTGTGAGAGGTCGCGCGTCTCCCGAGCGCCGTACTTGTCGGGGGAGGAGTCGTAGGCCTTTCGGATTTCCGCCTCGGAGGGAATGGCGGCCGCCGCCACTTGGTCGCGGCCGATGAGCGCATAGCGCAACGCGCGGCGCTCCGGCATGGTGTAGGCCGCCAGATGTGCCTTGTAGAAAGCCTGGAGCTCGGCATCGGTTGGCGCCGCGCCGCCGCCGGTGAGCGCCGTCGGCACGAAGCCGATCGCGCCGGCGCGCTGCTCCACCATCAGCCCGGCATAGGGGCGGATCAGTCCGTCCGGCAGCGTGATCGCGCCGGTGACAGGCAGGTAGATCATGCGGCGGACGAGATCGCCGCCAAGATCGCTTCGCACCTGCGCGTCGCTCAGATGCTGCTGGGCCAGCATGGCGAGATAGGCCTTCTGATCGAACTTGCCGTCGATGCCCCGGAAGGCAGGGATCGCGGCGATCGCGCCGTCGATCTGGCGGCGGCTCGCGGTCACGCCGAGCTGTCGGCTGAACTGTTCAAGCGCTGTGGCGCCGATCACTTGGTCGACGATCGCGGCGAAGCCGCCCTGCGCGACGAAGGTTGCCATGTCGAGACCCGGCTGCTGCTGGGCATATTGGGTGTATTGGGTACGGATCCGCTGCTCCATGTCTGGCGCGGTAATCGTCTGGTCGCCGACGGTGGCGATCCCGGCCCCACCGGCGCCGCCCACGAGCGAGCTGCCGGGCATCTCGTGCGTGAAGACACCCGTGATAATGAAGGCCACCATGATCAACGCGAGCAGGCCCAGCGCCAGCTTGGAGGCGAGGGTACGACGGAAGAAAGCGATCATGCGGGCCCCGGTATAGGATCGGACAGCCCCTCCCTTAGAAGGCGCAAGCCCGACCATCAAGCGAGCCGCTGGCGGAACCCGTCGACGAACGCTATCGAGCGCCGCGATAAATAAACATGGGGAGTAGGTCATGCGCAGGCGTTTGATCGCGGGCAACTGGAAGATGAATGGCAGTCGCGAGAGCTTGGCCGAGCTCGACGGCATCGCTGCTGCCGCCCAGGCTCGGCCAGACGTGGATGTTGCGATCTGCCCGCCCTTCACGCTAATCGAGCGCGCCGTCGCCCGCCAGTCGGGTCTTGCCATCGGCGGTCAGGATTGCCACTCGGCGGCGAGGGGCGCGCATACCGGATGCATCTCTGCCGCTATGTTGGTGGAGGCGGGCGCCACGCTCACCATCGTCGGTCACAGCGAGCGCCGCTCCGCCCAACACGAGACTGACGCCGAGGTGAAGGGGAAGGCCGAGGCTGCCATCGCAGCGGGACTCACTGCCATCGTCTGCGTCGGTGAGACCGAGACCCAGCGCGATGCCGGTGAAGCGGCCCGCGTGGTGGAGGCGCAGCTGCGCGGCTCGCTACCCGTAGCGGGCGGCGACGCTCTGGTAGTTGGGTATGAGCCGGTCTGGGCGATCGGCACCGGCCGTACCCCTACGGTAGAGGATGTCGGCAACATGCATGGCCTGATCCGCACGACGCTGCGTGATCTGCTGGGCGCCGAACGGTCTGGCGCCATCCGCATCCTCTATGGCGGCTCGGTGACGGCAGCGAACGCGGCCGAGCTGCTGGCGATCGCGGACGTCGACGGCGCGCTGGTCGGGGGTGCCAGCCTGACGGCGGCGGCGTTCGTTCCGATCATCGGCGTCGCCGGGTAAGGCTCCGCCAATGTTGCTCAAGCCTTCGCATCCGCTCGACAGGCCGGTCTGGAACGCTCTCACCACGCGACAGGCGCATCTGGCCCAGGGCGATGCGCGGGCGCTCCGGCTATTGCCCGATCACGGCCCCTTCGCGGCCGCGGCGGATAGTTCACCTGCCAGTCTGCAGGCGCTCGTCGGGCTAATTCCCGACGGCGGCAATGTCTGGACGGTCGAGCTCGACCCGATGCCGGAACCGCCCGGCACAATCGTGAAGAGTGCGGTGGTCCACCAAATGGTGGCGGAGACGATCGTGCCTTCATCACCGGCCTTCATGATCGAACCGTTGACTGAGGAGGACGCGCCCGAGATGCTGGCGCTTGCGACCCTCACTGTGCCAGGGCCTTTCCTATCGCGCACGCATAGACTGGGCGCCTTCGTCGGCGTCAGGCAAGGCGGGCGGCTGGTGGCGATGGCGGGCGAGCGCATGCGGCTCGACGGCTTCACCGAGGTGAGCGGGGTCTGCACCCATCCCGATTTCCGTGGGCGCGGTTATGCAGGCAAGCTAATGAGCGTGGTGGCACAGGGCATCCTGTCACGCGGCGAAAAGCCGTTCCTTCACGTCTACACCACAAATGCCGGCGCGATCGGCCTTTACGAGGCGCTGGGATTTCGGATTCGCGCCTCTATCACGGCCACGGTGCTCGCCCGCGCCTGACGGCCGGTCGTGTCGATCTGTCGCATCGCATTGAACTCCACGCTTACCCGCGCTAGGGAGCGGGCCTTCGTCCGGACGGTTTGTCCGGGCGCATTTGCTCATGCCGAAGAGATCGTCCGTCCGATGTTCACCTTCCTCCTCGTCGTCCATGCGCTGATCGCGGCCGCGCTCGTCACCGTGATCCTGATGCAGCGTTCCGAAGGCGGTGGCCTCGGTATGGGCGGCGGACCGGCTGGCCTGATGACCGCGCGCGGCGCGGCGGACTTTCTGACGCGCGCCACGGCGGTGCTCGCTACGCTCTTCGTGTTGATGGCCTTCCTGCTGGCGACGCTTGCTTCGATGCGCAACAGCGCCGGGCAGATTGACACCAGCCTCGCGCATCAGGCGCCCGTTGGCCCGATCACCGCGCCCACGCCGATAGCGCCTCCGATCGCGCCGGTGGGCGGTGTGCCCATGATGGGTACGCCCGCGCCGGCTGCTGGCCCCGCGCCGACTGAACCAGCCGCCACCGAGAAGCGGGCACCCGTGAAGGCGACCCGTCCGGCGCCGACCGCTTCGAGCCTGAAGACGATCGACACGAGCAAGACGTCGAACAGCAATATCGGCATCGGCGGCGTATCGACGGGCAACGCCCAGCATGACACAGCTCCGGTTGCTGCGATCGTCCGGCCCGCAGCGCCGGCCACTGCCAAGCCCGTGCCGACGCTCAACATCGCCCCGCCGGCGCCCGCTGCCGGCAACGGCAGCAGCTCGCAGCCCCAATAACCGGCCGTAATCCGGCCACCCGCCCGCCCGCGCCACCTCGGCGCGGGCGATTTCTTGTTGCGTCCATTGTGTCGCGTTCATTTGGAGTCGCTGTCTTGCCTCCGCATCCCTTCACCCGCTAAGGCCCGACTCCCATGGCGCGGTTCATATTCATCACCGGCGGCGTGGTCTCCTCGCTTGGCAAAGGTCTCATGGCGGCATCGCTTGCTGCTCTCCTTCAGGCGCGTGGCTATCGGGTCCGCATCCGTAAGTTTGATCCCTATCTGAACGTCGATCCGGGCACGATGAGCCCGTATCAGCACGGTGAGGTCTTCGTGACCGACGACGGGGCGGAAACCGACCTCGACCTCGGACATTACGAGCGCTTCACCGGCGTTCCGTCGCGGCAGAGCGACAATGTGACCTCAGGCCGGATCTACCAGACGATCATCGCCAAGGAACGCCGCGGCGACTATCTGGGCGCTACCGTGCAGGTAATCCCGCACGTGACCGATGCCATCAAGGCGTTCGCGCGTGCCGACACTGACGACCTCGATTTCGTGCTCTGCGAGATCGGCGGCACCGTGGGTGACATCGAGTCGCTGCCCTTCATGGAGGCAATCCGCCAGCTCAAGAACGATCTCGGCCGCAACCAGTCGATCTTCGTCCATCTCACCCTGGTGCCCTACATCGCGGCTGCCGGGGAGCTGAAGACCAAGCCAACGCAGCATTCGGTGCGAGACCTCACCGCACTCGGCATTCAGCCGGACGTGTTGGTCTGCCGCTGCGAGCAGCCGCTGCCCGCGGGCGAGCGCGCCAAGATCGCACTGTTCTGCAATGTGCGGCCCGAGGCGGTGATCCCCGCGCTCGACGCCGAGACGATCTATGGCGTTCCCGCACAATATCATGCCGAGGGCCTCGACGCCGAGGTGCTGCGTGCCTTCGACATCGATCCCGATGCCACCGCGCCCGACATGCGCCGCTGGGCGGACGTGACCGATCGCATCGGTAACCCCGAGGGAGAGGTGACGATCGGCGTCGTCGGCAAATATACCGGCATGAAGGACGCTTATAAGTCGCTTCACGAGGCGCTGGTCCATGGCGGCATAGCCAATCGCGTGAAGGTCAACATCCGCTGGCTCGACGCCGAGCTGTTCGAGGGGCCGGAGGCGGATCTCGCCCCGGCTCTCGAGCCGATGCACGGCATCCTCGTACCCGGCGGCTTCGGCGAGCGTGGGTCGGAGGGGAAAATCTCCTCGGTCCGTTTCGCCCGTGAGCGCGGCGTTCCGTTCTTCGGCATTTGCCTCGGCATGCAGATGGCCTGCATCGAGGGGGCGCGGAACACCGCCGGTATCGAGAAGGCGTCGACTACCGAGTTCGGCCCGACCGAGGAACCCGTCGTCGGCCTAATCACCGAGTGGATGACCGCCGACGGCCTCGAGAAGCGTCACGCCGGCGGCGACCTGGGCGGCACGATGCGTCTTGGCGCCTATGAGGCGAAGCTGGCCGGTAACAGCCATGTCTCGTCGATCTACGGCGGCACGGATATCTCCGAGCGTCACCGCCATCGCTACGAGGTGAACGTCCATTATCGCGAGCCGCTGGAAAAGGGTGGTCTCGTCTTCTCCGGGATGTCGCCCGATGGCGAGTTGCCCGAGATCGTCGAGCGGCCGGACCATCCGTGGTTCGTGGGCGTGCAGTTCCACCCCGAGCTCAAGTCCAAGCCGTTCGATCCGCACCCGCTGTTCAGGAGCTTCATCGAAGCGGCGGTGCGTCACTCGCGCCTGGTCTGAAGTCCTACGAGCCCCCGGCAACGCGGGGCTCGTTTCATTTTGGGTCGAAGGCGTTCGCTACGGCCTGCGCGGCGGCGATGTCGTCATTGCTGGTCGCTCTGTCGCCGTTGGCCGAGCGGCTGCCCGCGAACTCAATGGCACTCCACAGGATACCGCCAGCCCACAGGAGCGCGATCCAGCGGCTCTTGAAGATCGACTTGTGGCGGATCGGCAGCATGCCCCGCACCTTAATGCGCGAGGGGTTAGGGCCGGGTAAATAGCCTCGTCGCCCGCGATCGGAATGACGTCATGAATGCCCCGGCATCGGGTTTTCATCGGGTCGCGGCGGTTCGCTCGGCTGGGCGGGGGGATCGCTGGGCGAGACGATTGGCGGATCGACTGGCATAGGCACAGGATCGTCCACGGGCTTGGTCGTGGGGTCGCCCGGCTGCGGCTGGGTTGACATGGTGAGCACTCCTGCGGCGAGACGAATCAACGCCCCGCCGCAGGATGGGCTCCTTCGGAGACGGAAACGCCCGGATCTTTTGACCCGGGCGTCCCGCGTGACGAATGCTCGTCAGCCCCCTTTTGGCTTCGGCCCGCACGCGGATCCAGTCCCCCCTCAGAAAAAGGACCCGCGGGACCTAGCCCTCCCCGAACCACGGCCTACGACCTGTGTTTCGTGGTGAAACGTTTAATGCTGCCAAGCTCAGCTTGTCATCGTCCTTGCACGACCGTCCGACAGAATGGACATGCGCTGTGACGATTTGGCAACATTCGGCAAGGTTGCCACCCGATCCCCGGCACAATAGAGCTTCGCGGGCTTGGTTCGCATTTCCGCGGCCGGCATCCGGAATCCAGGTCACGCATGCGTCTTTCCCGTCATTTCCTCCCCGTGCTCAAGGAATCGCCTGCCGACGCACAGATCGTCAGCCACAAGCTGATGCTCCGTGCCGGACTGGTCCGGCAGACAGCTGCCGGCATTTATGCCTGGCTGCCACTGGGTCAGCGGGTGCTCCAGAAGATCGCGCAGATCGTGCGCGAGGAGCAGGATCGGGCGGGCGCCATCGAGCTGCTGATGCCGACGCTTCAGCCGGCCGATCTCTGGCGCGAATCGGGTCGCTACGACGCCTATGGCCCGGAAATGCTGCGCATAACGGATCGCCATGATCGCGAGATGCTCTATGGCCCGACCAACGAGGAAATGATCACCGCGATCTTTCGGGATTCGGCGCGCAGCTATCGCGACCTGCCGCGCACGCTCTACCACATTCAGTGGAAGTTCCGCGACGAGACGCGCCCGCGCTTTGGCGTGATGCGCGGCCGCGAGTTCCTGATGAAAGACGCCTACAGCTTCGACCTCGACGAGGCCGGCGCGCGCCACAGCTACAACCGGATGTTCGTGGCCTATCTCAACACGTTCGCGCGGATGGGCCTTCGCGCCATCCCAATGCAGGCGGACACCGGCCCGATCGGCGGCGACCTCAGCCACGAATTCATTGTGCTCGCGCCGACCGGTGAGAGCGAGGTGTTCTATCACAGCAATTGGGAGAAGCCGGCCGAGCTCTCCTCGGTCGATTTCGATGATGTTGCCGGCCTGCAATCGATCGTGTCGGGCTACACTGCTGATTATGCCGCCACCGATGAGAAGCGCGACGAGGCCCGCGAAGCGGAGGCCGGCGACGCGCTCCGTCAGTCGCGCGGCGTAGAGGTCGGCCACATCTTTTACTTCGGCGAGAAATATTCGAAGCCGATGAACTTGCGCGTGCAGGGGCCAGACGGCGCCGAGGTGATCCCGCACATGGGGAGCTACGGCATCGGCGTGTCGCGACTGATGGGCGCGATCATCGAGGCCAGCCACGACGACAACGGCATCATCTGGCCGGATGCGGTCGCGCCCTACAAGATCGGCATCATTAATATGCGTGCGGACGACGAGGCCTGCACGGCAGCGTCGGATGACCTCTACCGCAAGTTTCGGACAGCGGGTGTCGAGGTGCTCTATGACGACCGCGACGAGCGCGGGGGCGCCAAGTTCGCGACCATGGATCTGGTCGGAATTCCCTGGCAGATCGTCGTCGGACCCAAGGGTATTGCCAAGGGTGTGGTCGAGCTGAAGCGTCGCGCCACGGGCGAGAAGATCGAGCTGTCAATCGAGGACGCGCTGGCCAGGGTGACCGGGTGAGGACGGCTGGGCGAGCGGGGGGCACCGTCGCATGATCCTTGGCCGGACCGAACGCATGGTCGCCCGGCGCTACCTGCTGCCGGGGCGCGGAGAGGCTTTCATCTTCCTCGTCGCTTCGATCAGCCTTGCGGCCGTCGCGCTCGGCGTCGCTGCGCTCATCGTCGTGATGAGTGTGATGAACGGCTTCCGTGCGGAGCTGTTCGACAAGATCGTGGGCCTTAACGGACACGCGGTGATCCAAGGATATGCCGGCCGCGGCCTGCCCGACTGGCGTACGATTGCGGCCGAGGCCAAGGCGACGCCAGGCGTTACCAGTGCCATTCCGTTGATCGAGCAGCCGCTCTTCGCCACGGTCGAAGGCCGGGCTGAGCCCATCCTGCTACGCGGTATGCAGCTGCCCGACCTCCGCTCGACCATCGCGGGCAAGGTGAAGTCCGGCAATCTCACCGAGGTGACGCCGGGATCGGGTAATGTCGCGATCGGCAGCAAGCTTGCGGAGTCGCTGGGCGTAGGTGTCGGCGATTCGATCAGCGTGCTGAACCCGGCCGGCCAGTCGACCCCGTTCGGCACCGCACCGCGCATCGTCAGCTATCGCGTCGCTGCCACCTTCGAGATCGGCGTCTATGATTTCGATAAGGCCTATGTGGTCATGCCAATGGAGGACGCGCAGGAGTTGCTCTTCCTCGGGGACACGGTAGGCATGGTCGAGCTGCGCACCGTCGACCCTGACAAGGTATCGCAGATCCTCGCCCCGCTCGCGCCCAAGGTGATCCGCGACGGCGTGATCACCGACTGGCGCCAGATGAACGCTTCGCTGTTCCAGGCGCTGGAGGTTGAGCGGATCACGATGTTCGTCGTGCTCGGCATCGTCATCCTGATCGCTGCCTTCAACATCCTCTCCTCGCTCATCATGCTGGTGCGGGCCAAAACGCGCGACATTGCTATTCTGCGGACCATGGGCGCGAGCCGGGCGGCGATGCTGCGGATTTTCATGACCGTGGGCATGATTATCGGCGTACTCGGCATTCTCGTCGGCATCCTGCTCGCCGCGGTGTTCCTGTTCTTCCGTCAGGACGTGGTGGAGGTGATCCAGCATCTGACTGGCGCGCAGCTCTGGGACCCGTCGATTCGCATCCTGACGGAGCTTCCGTCCAAGCCGAACCCGCTCGACATTGTCGTCATCATCCTGATGACGTTGGTCCTTACGTTCCTCGCCACGCTCTATCCTGCCTACAAGGCGTCGAGCACCGATCCCGTGCAGGTGCTGCGCTATGAGTGAGACGTCCCCGATGCGCAGCCCCACGACCGGCGACGCCGTCCTTCATGTCACCGACCTCAAGCGTAGCTATGTGCAGGGTGGGCAGACGATTCATGTACTGCGCGGTGTCGACCTGACCGTTGCGCCGGGCGAGATCGTCGCGCTGCTTGGTCCTTCGGGTTCGGGCAAGTCGACCATGCTCCAGGCGATCGGGCTGCTTGAAGGAGGCTTCGAGGGATCGATCTGCATCGCCGGCGAGGAGGCGGCACGGCTCGACAACGACGGGCGTACCCGCGTGCGCCGCGAGTCGCTGGGCTTCGTCTATCAGTTCCACCATCTGCTGCCCGACTTCACGGCGGAAGAGAATGTGGTGCTGCCCCAGATGGTGCGCGGCGCGACCCGGGCCGAGGCAGACGTGCGTGCGAGGGCACTGCTGACGACTCTCGGCCTCTCGCATCGACTGGATCATCGACCAAGCAAGCTCTCCGGTGGTGAGCAGCAGCGGGTCGCGGTTGCCCGCGCGCTCGCCAACCAGCCGGCGCTGGTGCTGGCCGACGAGCCCACCGGCAATCTTGACGAGGCAACGGCGGATGTAGTGCTGGTCGAGTTTCTGCGGCTGGTGCGCGGCGAGGGATCAGCGGCGCTTGTGGCCACACATAATGAGCGGCTGGCAGCTCGGATGGACCGGGTCGTGCGGCTGCACGACGGGCGTCTGGAGAAGACCGCTTAAGCGACGCACGGGGCGGGCAGGGCGCCCGCCTCCGGCTCCCTGACTTCAGCCCGCGTAACGGCGCTGGTGCAGATCGTTCCCTAGCGTGCCCGTGCGCGCGGCCATGATTTCCAGATCGCGATAGGTGACCGGAGCCGGCTGGTTCTGGATGCCGACCACGAAACGTGTCCGGTCCGTCTCGGGCTGCTCGTGCATCCAGCGTATCATCGCGCCCAGCGTTCCACTGCGTATGACTGGCCCCACCAAGGCACGCGGATCCGTCTCATCTGCGAGATGGACCCAGGCACGGTGGACTAGAGGCAGGTGATCCATATGTCAGTCCCCTTTCTCCGTATCGACTCCAGGCTCCAACAAACGCTTCAGCGCTGGAATAGCACGGTCCGCCGGAGTGCGGCATAGGGGATTGGCAAAATTGTGTGGTTTCGGAACAACACCGACGGGTTGATCGCAATAATCAGCTTAGGTTTCGAGAGCGATTGCCGTGTCGCTGTGTCACTGCCATCCGATCAGATTAAGACGTAGGGGGTATTGGGCGAGCCTCGTTTGGAATAGCGGCAGATCGGGGTGGCCCCGTTGCTTGGGATCGCAAAGCGAAACGGCCGGGCATCGCTGCCCGGCCGTTTGCGTTTTTCAGGCCTGAGGACTGTCAGGCCTTGACCTTTGGCGACTTCGGCTTGGTCTTGCCTTTGCCGCTTTTTGGGGCGGCCGCTGTGATCTCGAAGACGAGCGCGTCGTCCTTCAGCTTCACCCGTACTTCGCCGCCGTGAACGAGCTTGCCGAACAGTAGTTCCTCTGCCAGCGGCTGCTTGACCTTCTCCTGAATCAGACGGCCCATTGGGCGAGCACCGTAGAGCTTGTCGTAGCCCTTGGTGGTCAGCCAATCGCGCGCATCCTCGTCGAGAACGATGTGGACGTCGCGATCGGCAAGCTGGAGTTCGAGCTGGAGCACGAACTTTTCGACGACGCGGGCGACCACCTCCGTCGGGAGGTAGCCGAACGGTACGATCGCATCGAGCCGGTTGCGGAATTCCGGCGTGAACATCTTCTTCACAGCCTCCTCATCCTCGCCCTCGCGAGTGAGGTTGCCGAAGCCCAGCGACTCGCGCGCCATATCGGACGCGCCGGCGTTGGTGGTCATGATGAGGATGGTGTTGCGGAAATCGACCGTCTTGCCGTGGTGATCAGTGAGCTTGCCGTTGTCCATCACCTGCAAAAGGATGTTGAACAGGTCCGGATGTGCCTTCTCGATCTCGTCGAGCAGCAGCACCGAATGCGGCTGCTGGTCGACCGCGTCGGTGAGCAGACCGCCCTGGTCATAGCCGACATAGCCCGGAGGTGCGCCGATCAGCCGGCTAACCGAGTGGCGTTCCATATATTCCGACATGTCGAAACGCTGGAGCGGGATGCCCAAAATCTCGGCGAGCTGGCGCGCCACCTCCGTCTTGCCGACGCCGGTTGGGCCGGAGAAGAGATAGTTGCCGATCGGCTTGTTGGGCTCGCGCAGGCCCGCACGGCTGAGCTTGATCGCCGAGGCCAGCGTCTCGATTGCCTTGTCCTGCCCGAACACGACGCGCTTGAGGTCGGTCTCCAGCGTCTCCAGCACCTTCTTATCGTCGCTGCTGACCGACTTCGGGGGGATGCGCGCCATCGTCGCGACCACCGCCTCGACCTCCTTGGCGCCGATCACCTTCTTGCGACGGCTTTCGGGCAGCAGCATCTGCATCGCGCCGGCCTCGTCGATCACGTCGATCGCCTTGTCGGGCAGTTTGCGGTCGTTGATGTAGCGCGCCGACAGCTCCACCGCCGACTTGATAGCATCGGCCGTGTAGCGCAGGTGGTGATGCGCCTCGAAGGAGGGGCGCAGGCCGGCCAGGATCTTCACCGTGTCTTCGACCGAAGGCTCATTGACGTCGATCTTCTGGAAGCGGCGGAGGAGGGCCCGGTCCTTTTCGAAGTGGTTGCGAAACTCCTTATAGGTGGTCGACCCGATGCAGCGGATCGCGCCGCCCGAGAGCGCCGGCTTGAGCAGGTTTGAGGCGTCCATCGCCCCTCCGGAAGTGGCGCCGGCACCGATCACAGTATGGATCTCGTCGATGAAGAGCACCGCATGCGGAAGCTTCTCAAGCTCCGAGACGACCTGCTTCAGCCGCTCCTCGAAATCGCCGCGATAGCGAGTACCAGCGAGCAGCGCGCCCATGTCGAGGGAGTAGATCACCGCCTCCTTGAGCACGTCGGGCACCTGGCCCTCGATGATCTTACGGGCGAGGCCCTCGGCGATGGCGGTCTTGCCCACCCCCGGATCGCCCACATAGAGAGGGTTGTTCTTCGAACGACGGCAGAGGATCTGGATGGTGCGATCCACCTCAGCAGTGCGGCCGATCAGGGGGTCGACCTTCCCCTCCTTGGCCTTCTCGTTCAGATTGATGGTGAACTGCTTCAGGGCGCTATCGCCCTTCTGCTTGGGCTCGACCTTCTGCGTCTTGTCGTCCTCAGAGCCCTTCACCTCACGTGCCTCCGTGGCTTGGCCGCCCTTGCCGACACCGTGGCTGATGAAGCTGACGGCATCGAGCCTCGTCATGTCCTGCTGTTGCAGGAAATAGACCGCGTAACTCTCGCGTTCCGAGAAGAGTGCGACGAGTACATTGGCACCCGTCACTTCCTCGCGACCGGAGGACTGAACGTGCAGGATGGCGCGCTGGATTACGCGCTGGAAGCCCGAGGTCGGCGATGGATCGGTTTCCTGATCCGTCTTCAGCGCATCAAGCTCGCTGTCGAGATAGTGAGTGACTGCGTCCCTCAATTCCGACGTCTCCACACCGCAGCCGGTCATCACCTGCGCCGCGTGCTCGTCGCCGATTAGCGCCAGCAGCAGGTGCTCCAACGTCGCATATTCGTGGCGGCGCGTGCTGGCGGCCGCCAGTGCGTTGTGGAGGGTGGTTTCAAGTTCGCGAGCGAAAGAGGGCATTGTCGATCAACTCCTGGGCGCACCCGGCCGATGGGCGGGGGCCGTCTCCACAATGTCGGGTCGGTCGCCCGTTTCATCAAGGATGCCCGCCTCGACTTGAGGCTCCGAGCGGTGGCCGCGCGGCGGGCGGGTGGTCCTCATCGCTTGAATAAAGCGTCCGCGCTTGCGCGATGGTTAACGGCGGTCTGAATCTTGAGTCTGACGCGCCCGATTTCGGTTTCGAGTGCCGTGAGGCGCACCCGCAATTCCTCGACCGAGAAGGGATCGAGATCCTGCCGGGCAAGCGCTATCAAGGGATCGTCAGCGCTCTTGGGGAGGAAATCTTCCGGTTCCATCCTGAGAAAGTTGACCCGAAACGACGCGCTGTCAATAAACGCCGCACAAAGAGTGCGTGAACGGGGGACAGAGTGGCGAAGCTGCCGGAGCGGATGATCGCGATCGATCCTGTGGAGGCCGGAGGCCCCGAAGTTCTGAAACCCGTCGAGCGGCCGATTCCCAAGCCCCGACCCGGCGAATATCTGATCCGTGTCGCCGCCGCTGGCGTGAATCGGCCGGACGTGCTCCAGCGCCAGGGGCACTATCCGCCGCCGCCCGGCGCACCCTCGGTGCTGGGGCTGGAGATCGCCGGCACGATCGTCGCGGTAGGTGAGGGGGTGGATCCTACCATGCTCGCCCAGCAGGTCTGCGCGCTCGTCGCCGGTGGCGGCTATGCGGAATATTGCCTGGCGCCCGCCGGCCAGTGTCTGCCGGTGCCGCCGGCGCTGACGATGATCGAGGCGGCGGCGCTGCCCGAGACGCTCTTCACGGTCTGGTCCAACCTGTTCGAGCGCGCCTATGCAACCGAGGGCGACACCGTGCTGGTGCATGGTGGCACCAGCGGCATCGGCACGATGGCGATCGGTCTGGGCAGGCTGTTCGACCTAACCGTAATCGTCACCTGTGGATCGGACGACAAATGCGCTCGCGCGGTCGAGATCGGTGCGGCCCATGCGATCAATTACAGGACGCACGATTTTGCGGACGAGGTAAAGCGCATTACCGGCGGCAAGGGCGTCCAAGTAGTGCTCGATATGGTAGGCGGCGACTATATACCGCGTAACCTCGCCTGCCTGGCCGAGGATGGTCGCCACGTCACCATCGCGGTGCAGGGCGGAGCGAAAGCGGAGATCAACCTGATCGATGTCATGCGGCGCCGTCTGACGCTGACCGGGTCGACGCTCCGGGTACGCGACACCGGCTTCAAGTCGCTGGTCGCAGACGAGATTTCGCGGACGGTGTGGCCACACGTCGTCGATGGACGGCTGAAGCCGGTGATCGACGCCGTCTTCCCGCTCTCGCAGGCGGCCGAGGCGCATGCTCGCATGGATGCCGGCGCGCATGTCGGCAAGATCGTGCTGACGGTCGGCTGAGGGCGACTTGATAAGCAGGGCTGATGGACGGTCGCGGATATTCTCGTGTGCAGAGGGCGGATCCGACGTCTAGCACTACTCCGGCAACGACGGGGAGCGAGATGGAAAAGCTAGTCCTCCACGAGGATCCGGTCTCGGGCAACTGCTACAAGATCCGGTTGGTTGCCGCGCATTGCGGCTTGCCGCTAGAGCGACGTTTCTACGATATCATGAAGGGCGAGACGCGAACGCCCGAATTCTTGGCGCAGGTGAACGCCAATGGCCGTATCCCCGTGCTTCAGGTCGGCGATCGCTGCCTGCCGGAGAGCGGTGCCGCCTGCTTCTACCTAGCCGACGGCTCGCAATTGATTCCGACAGATCGCTTCGAGCGCGCGGACATGCTCCGCTGGATGTTTTTCGAGCAGTATAACCATGAACCTAATGTCGCGACGCTGCGCTTCTGGTTGGCCTTCGTCGGCGAGGAGCGCCTGAGCGCGGAGCAGAGGGCGATGCTCCCGATCAAGCGCAAGGCCGGCGAAGCGGCGCTGGATCTGATGGAAGAGCATCTGAGAGTGCGCGACTACTTTGTGGGCGGCCGCCTCACGCTCGCGGACGTGGCGCTTTACGCCTATACGCACGTCGCCGACGCCGGAGGCTTCGATCTGTCGCGCTGGCCCGCAGTGCAGGCTTGGTGCGTGCGCATTGCGGCGCTGCCAGGCCATGTGACGATGAATTCCTGATCCGATCCCGATCGTCCGGCATCGGCGGATGTTCGGAAAAGCGCGCGAAACGCTTGCCCCATTCGCCTTGCCGCTATACATTCAAGCTACGCAAAGGCCGCTCCCGCGTTGGGGCGGCCGTTTCTTTATCCATCGGAGAGCAACCGTGTCCCAGCCGCTCATGCCCCATGCGACCGCGTCCTGGCTG